>Ga0114956_1000247_pt1 | contig 36408 bp, 31 predicted proteins | sample MaitaG_FD_87304 | JGI IMG/M metagenome (GOLD analysis project Ga0114956, IMG submission 87304) | Marine algal microbial communities from Maine, USA - Maine_Asex2 metaG | ecosystem: Host-associated > Algae > Red algae > Unclassified | place: Maine, USA | collected 2015-01-05 | reverse complement strand
AGTGCTTGGCACTAACGGATACGCAACGGGCATGACGGGAAAGGGCTGGAGACCTGGCGTTGCCAACGATGTTGACGGGAACAAGCGTGCGATGGCTGGCCTGCCCTATCAAAAACGAAAATCCGCCCCTCCAACATCGTCGATCAACAGAAACGACTACGCTGCGAACTTTGTCGATTTTCTGGATGATGTCGATCCAGCGAAACCGTTTTGCTTCTGGTACGGCTGCAGCGAACCGCATCGCAGTTATGAATATGGCAGCGGCGCTCGGCTTGGTGGTAAGTCAATCGACGACATCGATGCGGTGCCGGATTTTTGGCCCGACAACGAAATCGTTCGTAACGACATGCTGGATTATGCCTTTGAGATCGAACACTTCGACACGCATCTCGGCCGGATGCTGGACGAACTGCAGAAACGCGGGTTGCTTGAGAATACGATCGTCGTTGTGACCAGCGATAACGGCATGCCATTTCCTCGAATCAAAGGCCAGGAGTATGAGCTGAGCAACCATCTGCCCTTGGCGATGATGTGGCCAGCGGGAATTGATGCGCCCGGTCGCAAAATCGACGACCTTGTCTCATTCATCGACTTCGCGCCTACCTATCTGGACCTCGCGGGAATCGATTGGGATGCCAGCGGCATGGCGTCGACGCCCGGAAAATCATTAAAGCCTGTTCTTGAGAACACGGCGACCGAGCCCCACCGCGAATTTGTGCTCATTGGCAAGGAGCGTCATGACATCGGCCGGCCCGGCGACGTTGGGTATCCGATTCGTGGCATCGTAAGGGATAAGTTCATGCTGCTTCACAATGTTGAAAACTCACGTTGGCCCGCCGGTAATCCGGAGACAGGATATCTCAACTCTGATGGCAGCCCAACCAAGACAGAAATTTTGAACGCGCGTCGCGATGGCTCCGATGTTGAGCGTTGGAAGCAGTCCTTTGGCAAGCGTTCATCGGTGGAGATGTTTAACATCCAAGAGGATCCAAACTGCATGAACAATGTTGCGGGTCATGGGAAATTTGCCAGTGTGAAAAGCGCGATGGAATCCATCATGACCGCGGCGTTGCAGCAAGAGGGCGATCCGCGTGCCACCGGCAGCGCAGTAAAGTTTGACAAATATCCTTATGCGAATCTGGGCGAAAACGGATTTTACGAACGCTACATGGAAGACCCGAGCAGTTTGAATGCGGCATGGGTTAGTCCAACAGACTTTGAGAAAGATCCAATTCCTGCTGACCTTCAAACAGCACCTTGATGCACGCGCGGTTCGGTAAGCAATCGTAATGATAGAAGTTGAGATCTTAACACCTGTGAGATGGAGTTTTGCTCCTTCAGCTGCATGCGAAGGAATTGCAAATCAAATCTATTTCGACAGCGTCACTGTCGCAAGCGGCAAGGCGGTCGATGTTAGCGACGCAAATTTTGTTACGCCAGAATGGTAGCTTTCAGATCTTCGAGCACGGTGATTGCGTGAAGGATTTCGTTTCGTTGACGCACAGGGTCTTGTGGGATTTCGCGCTCGATCGTCAGCGGACCTTCGTAACCAATTTCTTTAAGAGTCGTAAGATAGTCTGAGATAATAACGTCGCCTTGGCCCAGCGGCACCTCGGATCCAAACGTCTCTCCGGGCTTGCTGCTCCAAGTGCCATCCTTGCAGTGGATGCTGCGTACATGCGGCGCTAGTTGCCGCAGTGCTTCGACCGGATGTCCAGTTCCGTAGAGAATCATATTGGCGGGGTCAAAGTTGATCTTTAGGTTCGACCGGTCTACCGCGTCGATGAATCGGAGTAGCCCTGCGGCCGTTTCTTGACCGGTTTCTAAATGGAGAAACTGATCATTGTCAGAACAGTAATCACAAAGACGCTGTGTGACGGCAACGATATCTTGGTAGTTGGGAGCTTGTGCATCTTCGGGTACGAAACCAAGGTGCAGTGCCACCGCATCGCACTGCAACACTTTGGCGAAGTCTGAGATTTCAAGCATCTCCGAGAAACGACTTTCTCGAGTAGATTCTGGCACCAACCCGATCGTTTTTTCAACCGTAGGAATATCAGCGTAGCTTTCGCCTTCGAATCCGCCGAAGACGGCGGTACACTCGACCTTCATCTCACGCAGTTGATCGCGCAGTGATTTTGCAGCTTCCGGTGTGCGGTGTTCAGGGCTGGGAGCGTGTAATTGAATCGTTGGAACGCCGAGTTCGGAAATTACATTCCAAGCAACGCCCAATCCGGCGTCGACCGACGCAAAAACTCCAATTGGCCAAGCATCCATCAAAAACTCCTTGAAGAAAAATTACGGCATTGAAAAAAAGCCTCAGACGATTGTAGACTTGTTTAGCAATGGCCTTAAAAAGGGTGTCGCACGCCCAAAGCCTAGTTGGACAGCGCCACATTTGAATCAAAAGCTTTGTTATTAACGTGGTAGCGAAAATGTGAGCGGCAAGGCGCTAGCCGCCGGTTTTGCCCGCCATTCACCGGCGGCTAGCGCCTTGCCGCTCACGAAAGTGGCGCTGTCCAACTAGTGAACCCTCGCTTATTTCTGGCATCTCAGCCTAGCCGCTTTCTAACGGCCACACCCCTTACGAACAATCGTAAATTTGGCTTCGTGTTAGATCGTTGTTATACAATGGATGGCTGGATACGGTAGGTTTGGATAGAAACAATTTTTCCAACATGCATCCCCTCGCGAAGTGAGTTTGGTTCTGTCTGGGAACGGTTACTAATTTATCTTTATCATTGATTCTCTTAAGAAAGCGCATTTACCATGACGACTGAAAACTTAAATTCAAACTCGTCCACCCCCACCATGCCCAAAGATAGTGCATCGTCGTCTCGCCGATCCTTTTTAAAGGGCGCTGGTATTGCGACCGGTGCACTGGCATTGGGAGTTCCGGCAGTCCATGCCGCCGGCAAGCAATCGCCCATTCGCGTAGGGCTGATCGGCTGTGGTGGCCGCGGAACAGGCGCGGCCGTCAACGCGCTGCAGGCTGATCCGAATGTTCAAATCGTCGCTTTAGCGGATTTGTTCGGCAACCGAATAGCGCGATGTCGAGAATCTCTTGCGCAGGAATTTAGCGAACGGTTACTGGTCACCGATGAATCGTGCTTTGAGGGTTTCGAAAGTTACCAAGAATTATTAGCCACCGATGTCGACGTGGTGCTGCTGGCGTCACCGCCACACTATCGTCCCGACCATATCGAAGCCGCCGTTGCCGCTGGTAAAGAGATCTTTTGTGAAAAACCGGTTGCCGTTGATGCGACGGGCGTCCGGCGCGTTGAAGCGGCGTGCAAAATAGCGGCGGAGAAGGGACTGAATGTTGTCAGTGGTTTGTGTTGGCGATACGACCAAGGCATGCAGGAAACGGTTGCTCGAATTCACGATGGTCAAATCGGACGTATTGTTTCGACTCAGAGTAATTACCTGACCAATCCCCTATGGTCTCGAATTCCAAGAGAAGGCGAAAGCGACATGGAGTTTCAGTGTCGCAATTGGTACAACCACACGTGGCTATCTGGCGATCACATCGTCGAACAATTCGTTCACAGTCTGGACAAAGCGTTGTGGCTGCATCATGACGAGCCGCCCGTTAAGGCTTACGGTCTGGGCGGGCGCTTGATGCGTACCGAGCCTATGCATGGCGATATCTACGATCACTTCTCAGTCGTTTATGAATGGGCCGATGGTAGTCGCACCAATGCCCACACAAGGCAAATGAGTGACTGTTACAACAAAACAGAAGACTACATCGATGGAACCACAGGTGCTGCAAAACTGATTCGTCACGAAATCACGGGAGACAATCCTTGGAAGTTTAAAGGCAAAGAAGTGCAGATGCACCAAGCCGAACAGAACGAATTCTTCAAAGCCATTCGCGGCCAACGCGACCGCATCGACAACAGCGCTTATATGTGCCGAAGTACGTTGATGGCGATTTTAGGTCGTGAAGTCTGTTATAGCGGCAAGGTTTTGACGTACGATGAAGTTGCCAACGGCGCTCAGGACCTGCGCCCCAAAGCCTACCAGTGGGGGGAAGGAATGCCCGTTGTCGTGGCTAAGCCCGGCAGTTACCTTCACCCGACTGCTTAAGCCGAAGGTTTGGCTTAGTTTTCAAGCGGACCTGACCCATGATAAATTTTGATTTCTATCGTCGTCAGGCTGCACCGACATTCACTTACCGGAAATTTCATGGCAAGAACAATCAGCAAGGTCGCACCTCAGTGGTGGGACTACACCACACTCGATGAACAGCTACTTGCCGACGCGGCGAAGCTAACGGCCAAAGATCTTGTAGGGCTTTCGCGTCCCGGATTCACCGTTGGTATCATTGACACGCGCGAAGAATTTTACCTGGCCGAGGCAATGGAGTACATCAAGGCATGGCGAGAATCCACGCCGGACAATCCAAAGGGCATTTGTGGTCCCATCGGCCCGACCGAACAACTTCCACTGGTGGCACGGATTGTGAACGACCTTGAGATTGACATTCGGTCAGGGCATTTTTGGGGCATGGATGAATGGGTCGACTCAGATGGCAAACCAGTGCCGATCGACCACCCGCTCAGCTTCGCCCGCGCGGACATGGAGATGTGTTTTAATCGCATCAGCAAAGATTTACGAATGCCCGATGCCAACCTGCATTTCCCAACCGGCGATTTGGAAGCGTTCTCTTCCAGTTTTGACGATGTCAGTTGTTTGGTGATGCAAGGCGGTCAAGGCGAGTGCAAACATTGGGCGTTTAACGATCCTCCCAAACGTACGGGCGAATATTCTGACCAGCCTCCTTCGCCGGCGGAGTATCGCAAGCTGAAAACACGAGTCACGGATCTGCATCCGATGACGATCATTCAGAATGCGCGGACCAGCGGCGGAGGACAAGTCGCGTTGGTTCCGACCTGTGCCGCAACGGTGGGACCGGTGGAAACGTGGAAATCAAAGCGCGTTTCGATCTGGCATAATGGCATGCATGATAACCCGTTCGGAATGCGGCTGACGACGCTGATGATCGCCAAACAGATCGCTGACACATCGGTGCCGATGTCGTTGCTTGCCGAACATGATAACGTTCAGTTTACGTTCCTTCGTGATGCGATCGGCGTTTGCGATACCGAAATGCACTGAGACGGGCAAGCAATAGGAAGCTATCTGACGAAAATCCAAAGCGACTACTGGTCTGACGATTCAACGATGCGATCTGCCAAGGCTGCTCGCAGTGGATCGTCATCAGGTCCACAGAATCCGGTGTGTCGACGTTTTCGCCAGCCTTCGGCATACTCAAATCGTCCACTCCACTGGCCTACCTCACGCGAGCAAGCTTCCATCGCCATGAGGAAGCTGTCCATTGCCTGACTTTCATCCAGCCACGCTTTCTGACTGACGTGACAGGCCAGCGCGTTTCGCTTGTCAGAGATTTTGTCGGTGATGTCGACGTAGAAATGTGGAATGGCAGCCTCTCCCATGGGAAAATGGTTTCCGTGCGGCTGGGCGTGGTAGACCGTGACCGGAAGACTGTAGCTGGCGTAGTCCGGAATCGATTCGAAATTCGGCATGCTATGCGTAAAGGCGGCCGTAACAGCCAGACGACACGTAATTTCATGATCTTCCATGTAGTCGACCGGCGAGTGTGTCAACACAATGGAAGCCTGAGATTGCCGGACGACACTGGCGATCTTCTTTAAATTTTCCTGCGTGTAAGCAATTTCCAGATCCGCACAAATGGGCTGATAGAACGCCGCTCCCATCGCTGCTGCGGCAACTTTTGCTTCAGCCAGACGCGCCGCGGCGCAGTCATCGGGCCCCAGCACAGAGCTTCCTTTGGAACCATTTGCAATGTTCATATAGTGCAGATCCCACCCTCGTTCCTTTAAAGCCAACATCGTGCCAGCGGCTACAAATTCGATGTCATCCGGGTGAGCAAAAATCGCGACGGCAGAAGGCATAAATAATCAGACGATAGAATGATGGGGACGGACGATTGTCAACGTTAACAATTTCAGTGATCAAATGACGTGCTGGGCCAAAGCAGTGCGAGATTATAAACCATTAACGCAGGATGCTGGTGCCTTCTACGAACACTCGTAAGTTCAATACATTGAATTTAGCTGTATAAAGGACTTGCGAATTTCGTATTTTGTTATACCCCAACATTATTTTTTTATCGGAGCGAATTATGAGACACATAAAACAGGACAAGCGTCCGGGTTTTACACTCGTCGAACTGCTCGTCGTGATTGCCATCATCGGTATCCTCATTGGGATGCTGCTGCCAGCGGTTCAACAGGTACGTGAAGCGGCACGGCGAACCCAATGCCTGAACAATCTGCGTCAATGCGGTCTGGCAGCGTTGAACTTTGAATCTTCCCGCATGAGTATGCCCACCGAAGGAATGCATCGTTCGGATCACATTTGGGCAAGGTCGGCCAGTTTCGGGCCGTCAGCATTCACCGCCAATACGCAAAATGCCAGCCAAACGGGTGGCTGGGCGTATCAGATTGCGCCAAACATGGAGGCCGGCAATGTAATTTCTCAAAGGAACTTGATTGGAATCTGGAACGATCCAGATCCAAACACCAACAAGTGGATTTCTGAAAACTCGATGCCGTTTCTGACTTGCCCCTCTCGGGGCGTGAGGTTTTGGTCAGTTAGTACCGGGCGTCCTGAAACATGGTTCCAAAGCGATTTTGGCAACCCCTCACTGATTGCCCCTTGGGCCTTTACCGCGAATCGTCCCGCTCCCGCATCCTATCCTCCTGTGGGACCGGACTATTGGGAGTCTGAGCCGGTACGTATCGGAATGATCGCTCGAGGTGGGTTAGCCCAGAACAACGATGCGTTACAAAAATATAGCAAAATCACCTTCGGATCTATCGCCGATGGTTCATCTAACACTGCTATGTTACTGGAAAAATCAGCCGATTCGAGGAGGTATGCAGGTTTAAATTCGCAGTGCTTGCCATGGCAAGCAAGAGGTCACGTCGGCGGAGCATTTGCGCCCGGGCACCACACGAATGGGCGATTCCTGCTCGCACGATTTTTTGCCGACAACGACCAGTCCCCAGGGTTTCGTCAAGATTCCAACAATCTCATTAGTGCTGGTGGATCGAACGAGAACACGTTTGGCTCGGCTCATCCAGGGGCTCTGAATGCCGTTTTCGGAGACGGTTCCACTCATTCCTTAAGCCTTGACACGCCTTTCGAAGTTACGCACGATCTCTGTTCAATCGCGGACGGCTACGTCGTGGATCATTCCGATTTCTAAATGATGTTGATTTTTTAGGGATGGCTCGCAGCCGGAAATTTTTTTCGGCTGCGATTGCCACTGGATTGTTTTCGGTGAACTATCTTACCGCTTAAAGGCGTTTTTAATGAACAACAAATATGTCCTGACATTTGTAATTGGACTGACGCTACTTTCTCTGCAAGGTTGCGGCGAATCTGCCCCGGCCCTTAGTGATGTCAACGACACCAATATTAAGAAAGTTCATGCGATATACAATCTTTATATGGCACGCCACGGTATGCAGGGGCCTAAAGATAAAAAGGAATTGATCAAATACATCACGACGGATCCGGTCGCGAAGATATTTCTGGACCGATCGAAAATTGATGTAGCCACCGTTGAAGATCTGTTCGTTTCGCAACGCGATGGTCAACCATTTGTTATCAAATATGGATTAAGAGGAGAGGCTAACTTTCCCATAATCTTTGAATCGGTGGGCGTTGATGATATGCGGATGGTCGCATTGGTACCGCCCCGGGAGGTTGATGCCGAATCTTACGAGGGGCTCATGGAGGGCTCTATCGCTCCTGAGGGGCCACAGAGTTTTACGGTCGAAGAAAGTGTATCGGCTGAGTGATGCACCATGCAGAATGCAGGATGCTGAACGTTGCACCCAATCGTTTGCCTTGCTACCGGCCGAGCGATAGTCGCGTCGAAGTTGCCGGTTTTTCGATTCGAATCGTCGCAGTCACCGGATGATTGCCGGCGGCTAAATTCCGCCTTACAGCATGAACATCCGAAGCACCTGCGACAGGAACGTCAATTGTGTGAGCACCATGCAGGCGGACAAACGCGGCGGAGTGAGTTTCTAGCGTTAAGCTGTATTCGCCATCCGTTGGCACATTGAGTACACAATTCACTTCGTAGATCCCGGGCTTCTGGGCTGTGAATTGGACCGTATTGCCTTGTTCACTCATTGTGATTTTTTCATCAGCAAAACCTGCAGCACCTATCGCCGCAACATAATCGACTTTCGGCAAAGGTGTTCTGCGGAGCGTCACACGGGTTTCCTTTTTAGAAGACGGCGGCACGTAATCGAGGTCATAGGGCCGCAACGCAGAAACGTTGGCATGACGAATCTGAAGTACATGTGACTTCATTTTTTCCTGCAGTCTCTGCATCGCTAAGGAAGTGCCTGCCAGATTATTCGCTTCTTCCAGATCGTTTTCGATGTCGTAAATTTCAAAATCGTCGTTTGCCGATTTAATGTCCGTACGCAGTCCTTTGTACCAGACACCATCATCACCCGGCAGACGGACGACCTGCATTTGATTGCGGGCGCGGCCTTGATGGGCAGGCAGAAAGTCTGCGTATTTCATCGTTTTTTGTTTATTGAAATACTCGATGTAAATCGTGCTGGGAATTTGTTCGCCGACACCTGTCAGGGTCGGAATCAGTGACACCCCATCACAACGAGCGGGCGCAGGCACGCCGGCCAGTTCACAGAACGTCGCCATCCAATCGTGAAATTGGGACGGCGTGGAGTCAATTCGCCCCGGCTCCATCTTTCCCTTCCACCACGCGAGGGTCGGCATGCGGATACCGCCTTCCCAGCAATCGCGTTTGGTTCCATCATAAGGGCCATAAGATTGAAATGCCTGGGGGGTGTATTGACCGCCGCCAAATATTTCACCCGCAAAATAGGACTCGTGATGCGGACCGTTGTCGCTGGTGAAGACAACCAATGTGTTTTCGGCCAAACCGAGTTCTTCGAGCGTTTGGTTTAAGTCACCGACAGCGGAATCAATACGTCGAACCATCGTTGCAAAACGTTCATCCACATCGGCCCAACCTTGGTTGATGTAATCGGGGTGCCGAAACGAATCGACCGTACCACTGGCGGTATTAATAGCCGGCTGCATGATGTTCGATGGGTCGTCTCCTCCGGTCCATTGCAATCCACCGTCAATGCCTCCGCCGTCAGGATATTTCTGCGTTGGAACTTGCAGCGCCGCATGGGGGGTGTCGTAGTTAAGCATCAGAAAGAATGGTTGTCCGTTTCTTTTGGCGGTATGTTCGATCAGGAAGTGTTTCGCCCGAGCGGTAAACAGGTCCGTCGTATAGCACTTGGACAACGACTCGGAGATCTCGTGATGCCCGCTCTCGTCCGAGTGCCACAGATTCGCCGTGCCCGCATGCTTTCCGCTGGCCAGTTCCCACGGATCGTTGGGGTAATGAAGATGACCGGCGAAATGGCTGACGTATCCAAAGTATTCGTCAAACCCTCGATCCGTGGGGTAGGCGGGCCAATCTGCGGGCGTGCCATCCTGTTGTTTTTCTTTCGGCCCGCCTTGCAGTCCATATTTGCCAATCATGCATGTGCGATACCCGGCGGATTGCAACACGGTCCCCAACGTATGGTTATCTTCGAGCTCCTTATCGAACTGATTGTCGCGGACCACGGCATTTCCCTGATGAACACCCGTCAACAGCGATGATCGCGACGGCGCACAAACGGGAGCAGGACAATAGTGGGCTCGCATTTGCAGACCACCGATGGCCAGTCGGTCCAAATGTGGCGTTTTGTGGACCTGATGATGCTTAGATTCGTTCTGGTAAAAAACACCTAAATCGCCCCAGCCAAGATCATCCGCGAACACAAAAACGATGTTGGGCGGCGTCGGATTAGAATCTCCGCGCGGCGGTTGATCAGCTCGCAACTCCGCCCATACGCTTGACCAACAAAAAATGACAACGATGCCTGAAATAACGTAGCGATGGCTATTCATAAAATCACAATTGGTTAAACGCATTTTCATAATGAAATGGGCTTCCAATCCTACCATGCGAAGAGAACGTTCTCACGCAACTTAGGTGCTTAAATATTTTACGAAGGTTCGTGATCGGCGACTGGCTTATAAGCTATGATTTTTCAAGCACCTTTGAAACCATTGGACGATATTCAAACCATTGAACGATATTCAAACCATTGGACGATGTTCAAACCATTGGACGATATTCAGTTTGGATACAATTATTTTGATACACCTCAACACCATATAAATCTCAAACACACCGATTCAATTTTTAATCTGAGGCTTTGATGGACGGACTCAAAAACTTATTTCGCCGAGGCACATTCTTGGCCGGTATACTGCTGGCTTGCAGCGGCGTCAACGCTGCAACAGCGGAGGGTACAGATGAAGATCTAAAATCTCCGCCTCTAAATATTCTGGTGCTGTACGCCGATGACTGGCGGCATGACACGCTGGGTGTTGCAGGCAATCCGGTGGTCAAGACACCAACGTTGGATGGATTGGCCAAACAGGGCGTGCGATTCACTCACAACTGTGTGACGACTTCGATTTGTGGGATTAGTCGCGCGTCACTTTACACCGGGCAATGGATGTCGCGGCATGGCAACCGATCTTTCAAGCCCTGGAAAACGCCTTGGCAGCAGACATACCCGGGGCTATTGCGTGACAACGGATATCATGTGGGGCACGTTGGCAAATGGCATAACGGTTCCATACCCAAAGAAAACTTTGATTTCAGCCGCTCATATTACGGCAAGCACTGGCTTGAGAATCCTGACGGCACAAAGGTTCATGTAACACAAAAAAATGAGAATGATGCACTCAAGTTTCTGCGATCAAGGCCGGAAGACAAACCCTTCTGTCTGACCGTGGCGTTCTTTGCGACTCACGCTGAGGACAGCAGCCCGATGCAGTTTCTGCCACAGCCCCAGAGCATGGAACTCTACAAAGACTGCAAGATTCCGGTCCCCAGCAACGCCACTCAAGAATCGTTTGAGAGATTGCCCGAGTTTGTTGGAAATGAGAAAAATGAAGGAAGAAATCGTTGGCACTGGCGATTCGATACACCTGAAAAATTTCAGACGATGATGAAAAATTACTATCGTCTTGCAACCGAGGTGGATTCAACCTGCGGGAAAATTTTGGCCGAACTTGATAAACAGGGCGTATCTGAAAACACACTGATTATTTTTACGACCGACAACGGTTATTACCATGCTGAACATGGTTTGGCGGACAAATGGTATCCACATCAGGAAAGTATTCGCGTCCCTTTGATTATTAACGATCCGCGAATCAAACAGGAAAAGCGCGGCCAAACAAACGACGACTTCACTCTGAACGTTGACCTCGCACCGACGATTCTTTCAGCGGCAGAAATTGATGCACCAAAAACAATGCAAGGAACCGATGTCAGTACACTCTATCTCGAATCAGATGCCGCGGAGGCGGTTGAGTGGCGTGACGATTTTTTTTACGAGCACCCGATGCTCAATCGTACCGATTTCATCCCGGCTTCGGAGGCGTTGGTTGGTAAACAATGGAAATACTTTTACTGGCCAGAATTTGACCGAGAGCAACTGTTCAAAATTGATGAGGACCCCAAGGAAGAGAATGATCTTGCGCTCGATCCGGATTATTCGAAACAGCTCGGCGAGATGAGAGCGCGCTTCGCTGAGCTGAAAGCAGAAGCACAATGAGTCGAGTAGATAAGTTGCTGTTTTGCTTCCACATCTTGAAAAAGCCTGTCACATTAGCGCTCTGAGCGACGTCTTCTAAACGTTGAAATCGACTTCTATTACCGCTTGCGAAGACTCAAGTGTCGCAAAACGACAGGTGTATGCGACACCAAACAAATCCGCCACTGATAAGCTAGAATGGTGGGTCAACTCGGTCACGATAAGGAAAAAAGATGAGCAATTCGCAAAGCGATGCTTCTATCGAAAAAGCATTTGAATTAGCCAAAGAACGCTATGCATCGCTAGGCGTCGACGTTGGCAACGTGCTCAGCAAACTTAAAACCGTTCCCATTTCGATGCATTGTTGGCAAGGCGATGACGTGCAGGGTTTCGAGCTTGACGGCGGAGATCTTAGTGGTGGCATAGCGGTCACCGGAAACCATCCGGGGAAGGCTCGAAACGCGGACGAATTGCGAATGGATCTGGAAAAATCCTTCACACTCATACCAGGGAAACATCGCCTTAACCTGCATGCCATTTACGGTCAGTTTTTGACGCCTACCGATCGCGATCAAGTAGGACCTGAACACTTTCAGGGATGGATTGACTGGGCACGTGAACAGGAAATTGGAATGGACTTCAATCCGTCCTTTTTTTCACATCCTAACGCATCCGATGGATTCACTTTATCGCATGCCGATGAGGGCATAAGAAATTTTTGGATTGACCATGGAATTGCATCTCGCCGAATTGGAGAAGAGATCGGCAAGGCCTTGGGTAGCCCTTGCGTGACCAATTTTTGGGTGCCCGATGGCTATAAGGATACGCCAGCAGATCGCTTAGCGCCCCGAGAACGACTGGCGGCTTCCTTGGATAAAATCTTCGAAACCGATATCTCCCCGAAACATAATCTTGACGCTGTCGAGTGTAAGCTTTTCGGAATTGGGTCGGAGAGCTACGTCGTAGGATCTCACGAGTTCTATTTGGGATACGCGATGTCGCGGAAGAAACTGCTTTGCTTGGACGCTGGGCATTTCCATCCCACCGAAATAATCTCAGATAAGCTCTCAAGTGTGCTGATGTATCTCCCCGAAATCCTTCTGCACGTTAGTCGGGGAGTGCGTTGGGACAGCGATCACGTCGTCACCTACAGCGATGAACTACAAGCGATTGCTCACGAAATCGTTCGACAAAATTACCTTGACCGTGTGCATATCGGTTTGGACTTTTTTGACGGGAGTATCAATCGCGTTGCGGCTTGGGTGATTGGAACCCGAAACATGCTTAAGGCGCTGCTTAAAGCGATGCTCGAGCCTGTCGACCAACTTAAGACATTTGAAAACGCAGATGATCTCACCAGTCGTCTAGCATTAATGGAAGAGCTTAAGTTAATGCCCTTAGGAGCCGTTTGGGACTATTACTGCCTGGTCTCTGGAGTTCCGGCGGCAATGCAGTGGCTGGAGATTGTGAAGCAGTATGAGCAGGACGTGCAGCTGAACCGAAGTAGCGTATCTGAAAAGGTGTAACACGCGTGTCCGAGAGCCGATCTCTAAAACCTAACGACCATCAGAGATTCTATGACTGAAAAACAAGCGAGTTCCAGCGGCGAATTTGAACGCGAACCAGTTCCCCAAAACGCTTTGCTTGGCCAGGGAAAATTTTGGGGCATGTATGCTGGCGAACACGCGGCTGGCACGGAGTTTATGATCGGACCGCTTTTTCTTGCGGCCGGTGCCAGCCTTCAAGACCTGATTCTTGGTTTGCTGCTGGGCAATATTCTTGCAGTGCTGACTTGGCGCTTTCTCGTGACCCCGATCGCGATCGCCAAGCGCATGACGCTTTATTACCAGCTGGAAAGAATCGCCGGCGGTTCCTTGGTCAAGTTCTATAACTTCATCAATGGGATTCTGTTCTGCTTTCTGGCAGGTGCCATGATCACGGTGTCGGCCAGCGCTGTCGGGATACCGTTTGGAATCAATTATGCTGTTCCCGAATCATTGTTTGGATTAGGTGCCCCATCGTTTACAGGGTTGGTCGTGGTGGTCGGCATTGTGATCGCGATTATTGCTTCGGCAGGTTATTCGACGGTCGCTCGTTTTGCCAACATCGCCGCTCCTTGGATGATTGGCATTTTCGCTGCTTGCGGGATCATCTCGATGACGCAAATGGGCGCAACGGACTGGTCGACCATTTCGGAAGGGAAATGGTGGAGTGATGCCATTGATTTCGTTCAATCAAAAGAAGGCGAACAGAAGTTCGGTTTCTGGCAGATCGTCGTCTTCGCGTGGCTTTGCAACGGAGCAATGCACGTCGGTATGGCAGATCTTTCTATCTTTCGATTCGCTAGAAGCCCCAACGCGGGCTGGGCACCAGCGATTGGGATGTTTTTGGGTCATTACATGGCATGGATCGCTGCGGCGTTGCTGCTGGCGGCGCAGATAAAACTCTCACAAGACCACACCGCCAACCCCGGAGCACTCGCTTGGGGTGCGTTGGGATGGACGGGAATACTCTGCGTCGTGATCGCTGGCTGGACGACGGCCAATCCGACCATCTATCGCGCGGGTTTGGCGTTTCAAGGCATCATTCCAAAAAGTTCCCGGACGGTGATGACGCTGGTTGCCGGGGTGATCGCAACGATTGCCGGAGCATTCCCCAATTTGTCGGCTCAGTTGCTCGGTTTTGTCGGAACCTACGGGACGGTTTTAGGACCGATGGGTGCCGTAATTTTCGTCGACTTCTGGCTGATGAAGAAGTTTGGCCTAGAGGACGAATACGCGCATAAATCCCAACAAACGATCAGCATTGCTGTTTTGGTCGCTTGGCTACTTCCCGTTTCGGTCGGTCTTTACTTGATCTTCGTCCATGGACTGTTCGCGGCGTACGCGGTGATTCCCTGTTGGATCGCTTGCGGAGTGATCTATCTGGCGTTGAGTAAAGTCACCCAAGGAAATTTAGAGGCGAAAGGTTAAGTATGAACTCAATCGCAAAAACGGTTTCTCTGATCGCGTTGATCGTCACGATCGCTCCGAGCTTGCTCTTCTTCGTGGGCATGATCGACATTGAAACAATGAAGTGGATCTCCTTGGCCGGAACGATCGCTTGGTTCATCGCTACCCCTATGTGGATAGGCCGAAAAAAATCTGTTGTTAACGACGCGCAAACGGATGGCAACGGGACAACGTAACCGCCTGGAATGTTCTTCAGCACCGGGAAAAACAGTGTCGCAAATGAGATTTTTTTCTCCTTTGGAAAAAAAATTCGCTCAACGGAATATCAGGTGTCAATGACGACCCGACTCTAAAGCGAACGTTTTGCGGTTGCACAAATACAAACCCGACGTGCCAGCGCTTATTGATCAAGTGCTATTTTATTTGTACATGTGAGCCGTTTGGGCGCTTTCCCCAATGGCACCTATTTTAGATTGGCAGGGAATCCAAATATAAACCCGCAGCGTTAGCAAGTGAGTTTTTGGGGTCATTTCCATACTCACGCGCTCGCGCTTCGGTTTGTATAAGGGGTCTCCGTATTTCTAGTTTTGCCTATTAGTAGAATCGCTGGAAACATGCAAAAGGAGGCGCAGCTTGATTTTGGGTGGTCAGCGATAATTGCAATAGCACGCACGGTTGAACTTAATCAATGGCATCCTGCGATAAATTTCCTTGTGAATCGATGGCCAGATTGCTGGCCAACGGAAATTGATGTGAGCGACTTTCCAAGAAGTGCATCAGGTAACCGGCGGTGTTAGCAAACGCCACTAAATCACCGACCGCGATCCCCGATTCGAATTCCAATAAGCGTTTGCAGATCAATTCGGATTCCATGCAATACGCTCCCACCAAATAACCTCGCATGCTTCCTTTTTGATTTACAGAGCGCTCCCCTGCCCTGTGCACGACAATGGGATCCACCAAAAAGTCAGCGCTGCTGGTCCGGCATTGCGTGTGATTCATCGACAGCCCGATCAACCAGTGGCCTGCATGATGCTGTTTGCAAAATTCGACTCGCGCGATCGTCATCCCGCAGCCATCCAATAAACTTCGACCGGGTTCGCACCGCAATTGCAAGTCTCGATTGATAATCTCTTGGGCAAGTGTTGTTCGGTCAGCATCTGTCGAAGCACCTTCGGCATGCTGCCCTCTGGATTGGATAAAGTTTGAATCCAACACTGCCTCCAGCCATCGCATTTGATGAGTTACGCCATGCGTTTCATCTACGGCAATGAGTTCTTGGTCTGCGGCATAATACGGATACGAATTTGGCCGACCGACGACGCCAGCGGGGGTCGCCATCAAACCGAGTCCATGATTTCGGTAAGTAATTGGCGGTTGTTTTTCCAGCAACGACAGTTCAAGCTGAGCCCAGAAATTGGTCCACTGGTCTTCGGACAGCAAATAGTTCATCGGTATCCCGCCACCGATGTCCAAAAACCTGATCTGATGTTCTCGTGATCGAAGGTCATCCATAAAAGTGAGGCATTGGGAAATGGCAGATTGGCGTTGCCATCGGCAATATCCATCGAGATGAAAATGCACGCCGATCAACTTGATAAAACTAGAATCGAAATGTTCATCCACAAGCTTGATTGCCTGATCTATATCAAATCCGAATCGTGAGAACAGCTTCTCCCCGTTGTACCAGAACCCGCTGACTCGGATTGCGATCATCGCGTTTTGTTTCAACGCGGAAGCAACTCCTATAATCCGTTTTAGCTCGTCAAGATTATCCACGGCCATCACCACACCATGACCAACGCACAACTCAACCAGCGATTCCGTCTTAATCGCAGCGGTGCAAATCACCTTGTCCGCATCGAATCCCGCCTCTAACACTTGCTCCAGTTCCTGCAAGCTCGCGATATCAATGCCGCAGTCGATCTCTTTAGCCTGTTGCACCAACGACAGACACTTGTTGGATTTCCGAGCAAAATAAACCTCAAAATCGAGTCCCCTAGATTCTGCGACCTGTCGGTAGTTCTTGACATTTCGAGCAAACGGAGCGGTCGCGACCACGTTTAAAGGAGAATTGTGGCGTTGGATGTGTTGGTGGAGCTGCGGCGACCGTAGAAGTTCTGCCATCCATGGTTCAACATGCGCATCCAGTGGCGGCAACCCGCGGCAGTTCGAACGAATATCTGAGAGACTTTGATCTGCTTGGACGGCGTCAGAGATTTTAGTAGTCATCGCTTTAATTATCAGTTGAAGATGTTGTTCCGAACAAGTTTACGGGACTTCCGAAAATTTTGATCGGTATCACTATCACTATACTAAGTGACTTGGGACAGCCGCTGCAGAGCTTTGGGAATCGGAATGTGACCGATTGCATTCGTGGATGACGCTGTCTGCCCAACGATCCGGATGATGATGCAATTGGCGGCTAAGAGTGTCGTTGCCTAAAACCCAACCCTCAGTCAAGCGTCCAACCACGGCCATTCTTTGTACAACTTGTCCATTGTCACCAAGAGCGCGGCCATTTTCGTCCACCGCGATTCCTCGCGCACCTACTGTTGGGACAAGGTGGCCAGCAGCCAAAAGTTTACCGACGAAAGAATTTTCATCTATGAAGAAAGGGGATGCAATGGTTGCGTCGATCAATACATCAATCGCCAGACCTTCCACTAGCGTGTTGACATCGCAACGAAGGTAATCGAGATCGACGATGCCGGATTTTATCAATGCGATTAGCCGCCCTACGTTTTCCGCAGGTGGACCGAATGCGATTCGTTCCATTTCGCCGGCAACTTGCCAAAACTCTGGCCATTGGTCCGTCGCTAAACCGCCATGCGACACTCTGCAGACCAATTCCCGGTAGAGCTGTCGCCAAGCTTCTCCCAACGCCCAGCCTTCATCGACCATCACTCTGCCGTGAGCAATGTCAAAACTGCGCTGAAGCGTGGCCAAAACCGCCGTCGAATTAAATGTGCTGCATTGCCAAAGTTTGAACCATGTTTCAACACTGCCGCTTGAACCTGTCGAACATTGCTCAACTTTCATTCCATTTTGCGACTGCCAATCACGTTGTGAATCTAATGCCTGTTGTGCTGCGTCTAAAATGATTGGCCAGATCTCATTCTCAAAGTTCATGCTCGCTTTGATATCCAACGCCACCAGTCGCCGCCTCGCTGCGGACCAGATATCGGCCAAGCCCTCGGGGGCTCCTACCTTTGCCGAAACTGGCTTGGACAGCATCGGACGTCCCGAACGGCTGAATGGAAAAATTTTGGCTGGTTCATTACCGCTGGAACGGTAGTCCCAAGAATCGGAACTTTTCTGAAATTCCAGACATCCCTCGCGTCCTTCGGTCAACGCCAATGCTGCGTCGATGAAAGTCAGTGAAAATCCGCCTATAGCAATACGACAGCCCGGCGGCACAACACGATGCGACAATTGTTGCTCGACAGGGAACACATGATCGACATGCGTTAACTCCGTAATGGAATTCTCAAGGGGCAATATATTGTTTGCCGGCCGCCAACCACCGTGGCCCGTTGCGATCATGATTTCGTCAAACCGCGACTCGCTTTCGCCTGTCCTGACGAGCCATCCGCGCTCTGCACACTGACCACCCTGCCCACCCTGTTCACCCCGTCCGAGCTGCCCTTGAGCAGGATTCACCTCAACCACCACTTGCCGGAGAACCTTGATGGATACTGACTTCGGTGCGGTCGCGCAAATTTTACGAAAACAGTGATGCAGATACTCGCCGACGATGCGACGTGGGACGTAGTCAGTCTTTTGTGCTAGGTCAGGGTATTCTTGGGACAACCACTCAGAAAGATCCTTGCGATTGGTATCTTCAGATTTTCCTACGTCATCTTTCCAAGCGCTGATTTTCTCCGCAGCGAAGTTCATCCGCAAAAATTCGGGCTGGTTCAGATCGTAAACGTTACCCGCGCCGCAATATTCAGAGGGTTCGTAAATCGTAATCTGAACCTGATCATTTCCATGCAAATCGCGCGATGATCTACAAAGGCTATCAAGGCAGTACATTCCCTTGGGACCACCGCCGATGATTGCCACGCGCAGAGTGCGTTGGTTTCTCGATGGTTGATCGCCGGGAGTACTGGTCAAGTCCCGTTTCAGCGACTGAATCATATCGTCGCCGGTGGGTTACAGTGGACAGACAAAGTCTCGGATTTCGACATGGCTTGCTGTTGGCCAGTGAATTGAGCACAGGTCGGTCGATCTATCATTCGCGCGAGCAACTCAGGAGAGCACCCCGTCGCTTTGGCGACCCATTGGTCAGAGAAAACAGTCTCCAGATAGCGCGTTCCAGAGTCATGAACAATCGCAACGCAGTTCTTACCGCTGAGCGCCTGCTGCATAGACCGGACCGCCTCTAGCACGCCACCGCCCGAACCGCCAACCAATAGGGCTTCGCGTTCGGCCATCCGTCGGCAGCCGACAACGCAAGCCAAATCATTGACTCGAATTAAACCATCGAAACGTTGCCCGACGGCAAGCGCTGGTTCAACGCCTGCGCCCAGACCTGGAATTCGTCGTGGACCTTTTTCGCCTCCGAACAGAACGCTGCCAAACGCGTCGACTGCGATCACTTTTGTCGCTCTCCCCAGAGACTTCAAATGGTCCTGACAGCCACGCGCGGTGCCTGTGCTGCTGGTGGCCACGAAGAGATAGTCTAAAGTATCGCCGGTTGCTTCAAACACTTCGTCGATCTCGCTGATCGTGCCTTGTTGATGGGCCAATGGATTTTGCAGGTTGGCATATTGATTTGGCCAAAAACTTCCTTCGACAGAATTCAATATTTGCTCGACCCGTTGCCACCGCGCCGAAAGAAAGCTGCCATCGACGGGTTGAGTCACACGCTCGATCTGCGTCCCTAAGGCCTGCATGATTTTAACGTTCTGCGGTTGTGCATTAGGATCAACCACACAAATCAGTTTCAAACCGTGATACCGACAGACTTGAGACAGCCCGATCCCCATGTTGCCAGATGTCGATTCTACAATCGTCGCGTCTTGGTCGATCTTTCCAGTTTTTAACGCGTGTTCGACCATTTGACGCGCGGGTCGATCTTTTGCACTACCACCGGGATTAAAGGATTCCAGTTTCACGAACAAGTTGACATCACGGTTGTCCAAATAGCGATCCATACGCACCAGCGGCGTTGAACCGACCGCCTCCAATACACCGTTGGGAAGACGGTGTGCAAAGGTTTGTTCCAAGTGGCGAATAGCAATCATGGCACTGAGCCTGGGATAACGTAAAAGGGAAGTAAACGAACTGGCGAGGGTTATGGATACGCGACGTCTAAATTTCAGCAATTAGCAAGCCAGATAGCATCTGCACGACGATTTTGCGGCACAGATGCTCTTTTTTGCGTCTACGATGTTCGGCAGTTGGTTATTCGGCTGCCAAACTGGTTTATAGTGACGCGAAATCTTCAGTTCACTGAATCGTAAAAGTTTGTTTCAACCTGTGTCAGATTTCGCACTGCAGTTGGCACTTCGATTGCTTTCTAAGTCCCCTCAATATTGCAAATCTTGACCAAGCAAGTTTTTAATGACGCACACTGCACAACCTTCCTCCACCGTACAAGCTCGCAAACGCCGTGCTTCGAGAGTTGGATTGGTTTACATGAACGATTTCGAGCAGGGTTATGGTCGTCGGCGTTGTGGGAGAGGTTTTTGTTTTCTTTCGACACAGGGTAAACCAATCTCTTCAGAGCGTGTTAAAAAACGTCTGAAAAATTTAGCCATTCCGCCTGCGTGGGAAGAGGTTTGGATCTGCCCCAAAACTAATGGGCACATCCAAGCCCGAGGCCTTGATGATGCCGGGCGAACCCAATACATCTACCACCCGCAGTGGCACGCCATTAGTTCCGCAAAAAAGTTTGACCGAATGCACTTGTTTGCCGAAGTGCTAGGACGTTTACGTCGTCGAGTTCGAAAGGATTTGAACCGCCGGAAGTTGAACAAGAGCCGTGTCTTGGCCGCCGTCGTTCGTTTGCTTGATCGCGCTCAACTGCGTGTTGGTAATCAGCGATATGTTGAAGAAAGAAATTCTCGTGGCGCTACCACCCTAGGCAGCGATCATGTGGAACTCGACGGTGTGAAGATCAAGCTGGACTTTCCAGCTAAGAGCGGCAAGCGGCGGGAGATCGCGTTCTCTGATAAGAAAACGGCGGCGGTTATAAGTCAGTGTGAGGAAATCGACGGACAATATCTATTTTGCTATTCAGATGGTGCTGAGGATTGCTCCGTTACATCCAGTGATGTGAACGACTACCTAAAATCGGCGTCCAAGGAATCAATCACCGCAAAAGATTTTCGAACGTGGTGGGGCAGCGTCGTTGCGTTGGCCAGTGTTGCAGACCAGCGTGAAGAGTTACCAGAGTCATCCAAGTCTGCCCGTAAAAAACTTATGACGACCGCCGTCAAAGCAGCAGCAACGCATTTAGGCAACACGCCAGCGGTCTGCCGCAGCAGCTATATCCATCCGGCGATTTTGGCCGCGACCGAATCGGGTGAGTTAGTGGATCTGCTTGATAATGTTGATGAGACCGTTTCCTCGATCCCAGAATTGTCCGTCGATGAGATCAGGTTCGCGAATCTATTGCCGCATCTCAACTTCTAATTTTCGTCGCGGGTGCTTTGCGCCTGGGAAAATAAAACTCGGCAAAGATGAAGGCTTGTTGTTACGATTGACCATCACCTCGGTAGGGATTTATCAATTTGTTCAGCCTTCACGCCATAGCATAGCGCGGCCCATCAAGGGAAACGAAAAACCGATGGCTATCGCCCAGCGGCTTATGTTCCCAGCCTTAACTTCTACTGGTTGCAAGCCATTGGGGGGTTAGAAGAGCAAACCTAACCGCAGTTTTTTACCGGCGTCGTCGCGTTATTACTCACCCGCATCCAGTTTGACGGTTTCGTTTGAGCCCAAGTCGTCTGGACGGTTTCCGCTCATCGCCGCTGTTGCCATTTTGTAAATGCTAACAAATAGCCCATCGTCGGAGCTCCAATATTCGGCAGTTGTAGGGGCTACTTTGATTAGCGTTAGGTTTGGCGAAGACTTTCCTTCGGGGAACCACAGCTCTGCATCAGTGCCCCAAATCTCATCAAGCTTAGATTTGTCGTTGGTCACGCTGGCGGTTCCGGTGACCGAAACGAAAGTATGGTTGCTGGGTTGCGAAAAACTAATGTTGACCTGCCGGTTTTCTTCGATCTCGAGAATTTTTGCGGAATCGGCATCCGTCAAAAACCATAAACAATCGTCAGTATCTGTCGTCTTGGTCGACATGGGACGACTTCGAAGCGACCCATCATTAAGCTTGGTAACCAACATCCCGTATTCCATATTCTCAATTAAAGAAAACATCTTTTCAATTTTTTCTGCTTCTGTTTTCGTCGACACAGCGATCTCCTAATGAGTGTTTTTTTGTGAAAAAGACGTGGGGAGCGAATTCCATGCCATTAGCTGACGTTGTTTCAGATGCAAATATCTTCGCCGGACGCCTTCTTGCTTGGTGTAAAAAATGAGCGCTGCGCCGGTCACCAGCCGACCAGCACGGTTGCAAATGAACCAATTACTCCGGAAGAGGCAGGTGACCACCCTTTCTTTTGGCCATCCAATAATGTTCCACGGAGACCGACAAAAAGTAGAGTTTGAGGGCAACAGAGGTTAGTATGCAATTTGGCGTAGCCGTCCCAGCGACGCTTGATGCCATCACCGATGACTTGAGAGTGACTCAAATCGGGTAACTGGCAAAGAGTTTGGCACATTAACTGCGACAGAGAATATTACGAAACGCCAAGTGAACTTGGTGACCATTATTTTAGTTGGAGATACAAATGAATCAGCAAACACTCGAAGGACACTGGTCCGAAATCAAAGGCAAAGTCTCAGAAAAATGGGGCCAGCTGACCGAAGATGACCTAATGAAGGTACGTGGTAGTGCCGAACAACTGGTCGGTCTGATCCAGCAGAAAACGGGCGAAACCCGCGAGGCAGTCAGCGAATACCTCGACTCTCTCACCGCTGAAGACGGCCCGCTCAGCCGAACGCTCGAAACAGCGCAAGGTTACGCGACTGCCGCTTCTGAAACCGCTCAAGAGACTGCTCAACAAGCAATGGATCAAGCACGTGCCGGCTACATCCAGACCGAGCGTATGATTCGCAAAAAGCCAATGGAGTCTTTGGCTGTTTGTCTTGGCGTGGGCATCGTAACTGGCATTGTCGGTGGACTGCTGCTTCGATCTAGATAATCGTTATTGGCTTTAGAGTCTTAAGCAGGTTACTGCTTAAAATCCTCTACGGCGAAGCGGAATATTGATTTTCATCAGCACCGCACCATGGAATTTTAAAGAAATTATCGATCAAGAGGAGTCAGAGATGAGCACAACAATAAACAATCAGCACGTGGATGAACAGATTACCACCACGTACGAACAGTCGGTTGAGGCCGGTCAACAGTGCGTTAAAGACCATCCAATCTCGGCAGCAGCACTTGCCATTGGCGGCGGTGTAGTCGTCGGATTAGTTTGTTCGGTATTGCTGTCCAGCAGCGAACAACAGCGACGACGGAGTTTTGTCTCCGAAGTCGCCGGGCAAGTCAATCGCAGCATTTCCCAATACTTGCCTGATTCGATGAATTTTCGTCGGTAATTCAATTATTCGTGGGGCCAATTGATATGACAACCAAAGCTGAAGATATTCGCCGTCGAATGATGGAAGTCCGTGATGAAATTGACGATGACGTCGAAGGTTTGGTCGATGGTGCGAAAAGTTTGCTGGACTGGCGTGACTATGTTCGAAACCAACCGCTAGTAAGCGTTGGCGTTGCGTGCGCGATTGGAGCATTTTTAGTGCCCAGTGCGAAACGCGAGATTCGTACCGACGCGTCTACCGTCGCAAAGATGCTTAAGAACGAGAAATTGGTCGTCGCCCCTGGTGCTCAGGTCAAGCAGAGCTCGTTAATGGGCGCGCTATTTACAACTGCGGCGGGAATTGCGATGCGTGCGGTCGCTGCCGGCGTGACACAGCGCGCCAGTGCTGCATTGGCGATAAAAGAAGCAGAGAAAACTGAGCAATCAAGTTCACATGCTAACTCAAGACGTTCCGGATAGGCCCTGAACATTGTGATTAGCGAAGGAGAAAAAGATATGGCCAGGCGTTGGGGAATTGACGTTAATGAGACCGACGTGTCGTCGCCTACGCGGACCGTTGGCGAACGTGTACGAGTTAACAAAACAGACGATCAAGGCGATCAGGGCGATGTGATGGATATGATTCGGTCCGCCGCCGAACCGATAAAAGAGACTGTCGAAAGTTACATCAGGTCTTACCCGGGCAGAAGTTTGCTGATAGCGGCCATTGCAGGAGTGACTGTAGGGTGGTGGGTTAAACGATGATTCAAATCAAATATCCAGCCAATGTTAAGACTCCCGTGCCGCACTCAAAGAACCAGCACTCACCGGAAAAACGTGGCGTCACCAACAGCGTTGGTGATCTCTTCAGTGATATCGCAACGTTAGCGGAATTGCAGTTTGACTTATTAAAAGAAGATTGTGCCGAGAGTAAACGAAAACTGATCTTACCACTGATTCTCTTAGTCTCTGGGGGATTGTGCTTGCTTGGTAGTTTTCCGGTGCTACTGATGGCGTTGGCTGTTTTGCTGCATGAGACATTTCAATTTTCGCTGGCACTCTCCGGGGCCGCTGCCTTTCTGATCGGTCTCGCATTTTCCGCAATTGTCATTTTATTCAGCTTGCTGGGTTTGAAGAAAGCGATGGCTTCGTTCGAGAGTTCCAGTTTGGAGCTCAAGCGTAACATCGGCTGGGTAAAAGGGCTGAAGCAACGTAATCGAAAAATCTAAATTACACTTACAATCAACAAATTCTTAAAGGAGATAATTATGGTAACCGACGCACAAACCCCTTCTGTCGACAATAGACAACTCGGAAATCGAAGTCAGTCGATGGTGGAACCAACGGTTTCTGACATCGTTAACGAAGTTGGCGAAACGTTTAAGATCTATGCCAAAGAGCGCCCCGAAGTTGTGGCCATGTGGAGTTTCGGGATCGGCTTTGTGCTGGCATGGAAACTGAAGCCTTGGTAGTGCCAGAGCATTACGGAGACAGAAAATTTCGTAGCTTGTGTCTGGTACACTCTGATGTATTAGTCGAATGCCCTGAACCAATGCGTCTAAATTTGTGAAAAATTCTAGGCGCACTTTCTTTAACAACGGCAGATGAATGATGAACGATCAGACTTCAAGAGAGTTCCTGCCGAAAAGGGATTGGAAAAAAGCATCTGCTGAATCCAATCCAACGGGTGATGTGATTTCCGTACGCATCGACGACGCAGCATCGAAAAACGAGGAAGTCTGCGAGAGCTTGAGCAAAGCGCGGGAGGTTGCAATACCAACCGCTGTTGTCTGCGTGATCATTTTAACGATTTTAGCTTGCACCTACACGCTGTATTTCGCCAAGCCTGTCATGCTGCCTATCGTAGGGGCATTCCTACTCAACTTACTTTTTAGTCCCTTGGTTGCGGTACTGAAAAGGTACAGAGTTCCTTACGTCGTCGGGACTGGTTTGGTCATGGCATGTGCCGTAACGGTAGTAGCGGTGACCGCGTTTCTATCCGCTGGTCCTGCCAAAGCGTGGTTGCAGGAAAAAGACAAAAATATAGCTATCATTGAAAAAAAGTTATTAGCCCTTAAAAATCCTTTCAACGATTTGCTGGCGGTAACCAATCAAATAGAGGAAATGGCTGCTGGTAATTCAGCGCTGGCTGCGAAAGCGGTTGATGAAGTCAACGAGCCTGCGCGTCGCAGATTTGAGGACCAGTCCTCTCCAAGTTTATCGAAGAACTCTCAAGATGTGGTCGATGTGGCCGTTCGCCAGCCCAGCATCTCAAGCCAGATTTTCAGCACCACGGGTGATGCGCTGATTGGGATTTCATTAATGCTGGTGCTATTGTTTTATCTGTTGGCATCGGGCGATCGCGGTTTGGAAAAACTGGTCGAAATTATGCCTACCTTCAAGCACAAAAAGCGTGTTGTCGAGTTAACCTATGCGATCCAAAGGAGCGTTTCCCGATATCTGTTAACCACGACAGTCATCAACGTCGGACTTGGAATCGTGATTGGGATGGGTATGTGGCTGATGGGTATGCCAAATCCAATTATGTGGGGCGTGATGGCGATGTTGTTGAACTATTTACCATTTATAGGTGCCTTTATCGGGGCTGGAATCGTATTCTTAGCCGCCATTATCTCATTCGATTCCTTAGCTTATGCGGGGCTGGCACCGGCGATCTACCTAGTGGCGAACTTTTTTGAAGCAAATTTTATCACGCCGGTACAGATCGGCCGCAGCGTGAGCCTGCATCCGGTCTGGCTGATGATATTTTTTATCATCGTGTCGTGGGTGTGGGGTGTAGGAGGAGCGATCGTCGCCGTCCCATTGCTGGCGGTGATAAAGATTTCATGCGATCACATCGAACCTTTGATGCCACTGGGAGCGTTCCTTGGGCGGTAGGCAGACTCCCCGACAAATCGTTCGCGGCATAATTCTACGGCCCGCATATTCGATTTTCTTAGTGGACAATCAATTCGGTAGTGGACATCACTTCTATTGATTTTGAATTGAAACTATTTACGTATTAGAATTAAGCGGCTTCATGGAAAACGTGCGAAAATACTCAAATGTCATTGGACTGATCTTTTTAGGTCTGATCCTCATTGTTTCCTTAGCATCAGTCTTTGCTCTAGCAACTGATTTTGTATTGCTGATCTTTCTAGCGATGCTTTTCGGTGTCTTCTTGACAAAAACCAGTAAGTCGATCGGCCAGTGGGTTCCGCTGAGTTACGGTTGGAATCTTGGGATCATCATCATCATCTTGCTTGGCCTCACCTTTGGAGGGCTGTTTCTGTTTGGCACAAAGTTAGAATCGCGATTGAGTCAGATGTCCGTCAGCCTCGACGAATCAGCCAAGAAATTCGATGAGTGGCTTGACCGTTACCCCTTAGCAGCCAAATCATTCAAACGTATCCCATTCGCCAGTGACATCCTGAACCAGCAGGTAGAAGACGGCCAAGGCGATCCCTCCGACGCTGATTCCAAATCCAACGCTAAAAAATCCGACGCTGACAAATCTGATGATGACAAATCTGATGATGACAAATCTGATGGAACCGAATCTGATCAATCTTCGAAAGATTCGTCTTCGGAAAAAAGTTCTACTTCCCAAGGCAGCGAAAACGCGAAGACGCAAAGCAAAGATGCTTCTGGCGAAGCCACTCGGTCAATAGTCGGTAGCGTATTTAATGTGATAGGCCGAATGCTGGGGACAACCTTTGGCCTATTCGCAAATCTGGGCGTTATATTTTTTATGGGTGTGTTCTTCGCGGTTGACCCTCCACTTTATCGTGATGGTTTTGCGAAACTATTTCCTGTTGATCAACGTCCGCGGGTCACTGAAGTGATGGATAAGATGGCCAATTCCATGTTCGCGTGGCTTAATGGCCGCTTCATTGCGATGTCAATTACTGGAATCGGCACGGGCACGGGATTACTACTGCTGGGCGTTCCAATGGCGATCACCATTGGCATCGTTACGGCGCTGCTGACATTCGTCCCGAATATCGGCGGGTTGCTGGCTCTGTTATTAGCGATGGCAATGGGTTCCACGCAAGGACCGATGACCGTGTTGTGGGTCTTGATCATATACGGAGTGTTGCAGCTAATTGAAAGCAACGTGATCACACCGCTGGTCCAACAACATAAAACCTCAATTCCACCGGCATTGTTGCTTGGTTTCCAAGTTGTCCTTGGCGCACTAACTGGATTTTTGGGCTTGCTGGTTGCCACGCCTTTGCTGGCGGCGTCATTGGTTGGTGTGAAAGAGTTTTGGGTTAAAGACACCTTGGGCGATGATGACATCTGAGGCCCCGGCACCGCAGTCGCAATGCCGTCCCATGATTCTCCTAAGAATGAACACGTTCGTTGGTTGTTTAGTGCCGGTCTCGGTCCTGGGGCTGTCGCGTAGCGATTGCGGGCCAACGGATCTCCATGTCAGCTTCTGGCTTCGATTGCCGAGATTAAAAAACTTCGTGATTACAAAACCCTCTGTTGTTAAACCGGTTGGGTCGCTGCGGAACCGGTTCCAGCCTTTAAACGGCTGCTAATGAACCAATCGCGGTGTTGCGATTAAGAACGTTTGCAACATCACTGTTAGACTTCCCAGAACCTCAAGGTCGTTGCAGGATCTTCTGCCAGCACACGTTTGTGTCGTTGCAATTGAAAAATCAACAGCAGCACCGCACCGATCACCGAACCGATCCAGCCGCTGGACTGGATCAAGGAACCCCCCACCAAAAAGTAGCCCAACAGACCACCAACAAACGAACCACCGATGCCTAACATCATCGTCCAAAAGTACCCAATGGGCTGTTGCCCAGGCACTAACGCTCGTGCGATCAATCCGACCAACATGCCGAAGATGATCCATCCAATTAGCCAAAACATTTGCACTTCCTACTTTGTTAATTTGTGTTGTATTTACATCTTCTCAGCAAATAGCGGGCCATCTGTTAGCTCATTTGAGCAAAAGTTTTGCCCATTGGTTTCGAACTGCCCAAAACCGTCTGCCCAAATCCTTCTGACTAAACCATCTGCCTGACGTCCGAAGAGAAGGTCGGAAACGCAAGCAAGGTTGCCTTCAGATCCCGCGCCGTCATGCCCGCGCGCATTGCGATGGCGAAAAGATTGATCGTCTCTGCTGCTGAAGGGCCCAGCAGATGAGCACCAAGAATTTTGTCGCTTTGTTTATCGATAACTAATTTAAATGCAGCATGAGATTCGCAAACTTTTCTTACCGATCCCCAATCTGACATGTCACCGCTTTGGATTCGATAGTCCGCACCCGTTCGCTCTGCGGACTCTTCGGTCATACCCACTGATGCAATTGGTGGAATAGAGAAGCAAACTTTCGGAATCGGTCCGTAATCTGGCAATGTTTCCTCGCCGGTAAGCATAGTTGACGAGATCACGAATCCCTGCTGATTCGCCGTCGGGGTCAATCTCGCTTTGCCAGTCGCCGCACAGTCACCGGAGGCGAACACGATAGGATTGGAGACGCTGCGCAGAAATTCGTCGACATTAACACCCTTTTTCGGATCAAACTCAACCTCTCCTTGTGCCAACTCTAGGCCCTCCAAATTAGGAATTCGTCCCGCACCGTGAACGACTAAATCAGCCTCAATCGTCTGCTGACCGCTGCCATCTTCATAGCTTACTTCAAAACTACCGTGGTGGTGCTTGACAACTTCCGTGACCTTAACTTCGCATTGAATTGAGATCCCAATGTCAGTTGCTTTACTGACAAACTTGTCGACCGTGAAAGCCTCAAATCCTTTCAAAGGACGAGCGCCGCGCTGGAGGATAGTAACTTCAGAATCTGCATGCCGCGCGACGCAAGCGAACTCTGTGGAAATGTAGCCGCCACCGACAAAGACAATTCGTTTTGGTAGTTCTTTGAGTTCCATGAACTGATCGCTCAGCGTCATATACTGGGCACCTTCAAACTCAAGTTCAGCAGGTTTGCCGCCGACCGCGATCAGGATATGTTTGCTTTGGTAGCGGTTGCCGTCTATTTCAAGTGTGTTCCGGGCCACAAATTTTGGTGCGGCATCAAACAAAGTGATGCCCGCATCCTCAAACTTCTTTCGGCTGGATTCGGGGACGGGCTGAGTAAACTCGTTCTTCCACGCTAACAGATTTGGCCATTCAATCTTTATCGCACCTGCGTCGCAAAGCTTACCGTGACTCTGCCGAGCCGCCGCGACGACTTCAGCAGCATGCACAAAAACCTTCTTCGGATTGCAACCGCGCAATGCACAGTTGCCGCCGAAGGAACGTGATTCCGCGATCGCCACGTTCCACCCCTTCTCTGCACACCGCATCGCCACGCGACCACCGGAGGGGCCGGACCCAATCACAATTAAATCAAACTTTTCCATCACATTTTCCTACGGTCACTGGCGGCGAGTCATATTGAAAAGTTTGAAAACCGATAATGTGATCGAATCACGATTACCGGTGAGCAGTGATTCGTTATCTACTGCTGATTGAACCCTTCGATTCAGAAACCCATCTTCGCTTAAAAGCTGTGATCAAGATTTTGCATCGCGGCAAGCCGCTATTAGAAGTCGGGGTTAGCAACCAAGACGATATGATCCCCCGCCTGTTTCAAATGAGCTTCGATGCTGAGCGCGTTCAACTTTCGGCCTGCGTCTTGGTCGGCACGGCGGGGATCGGTCGCCATTAACTCGACGCCGTTGCGATGGCATTGAATCAACCATTCCAATAATGCAATGGAATCCAACGCGGCGATGGTGTGATCAGCGGACCAACCTGCGTCGTCGATATACTGCTGAGCGTTCTTTTCGTCGGTGAAGACCATCACGATTTCTTCTCCCTCGTTCTCGCCAGCGGCAAAAATTTCGACGTCTAATACTTCGCAATCTTTTTTGGTAATTAAATAGGCAGACATGGTTACTTTCTGATTGAGTAATGTGCGTTTTAAAAGCAGCAAGACGTTAGCGTGGCAAGACATGCAGCACGCGGCATTTATCGCCGCAGGGTCAACTGGCGATCACTTTTAATTCGGCTCGCAAATCCTCGCAGAGCTGCTCTAATTTCTTGCATAAGGAAGCTGCCGAAGAGAGGTCACCCGTACGACCGGCCTGCTCTAAAGACAATGCCGTTTCCACACACGGCTGCGCACCGAAGTTCGAAATCAAACCTTTGATTGCATGTGACTTTCGTTCAAGCGAGTCTGCGTCGCTGGATTCTACCGCCTCGATGATTCCCTGCATTAACACCGGAGCGTCTTCCTCGAAGATTTCAACAAATTGTTCGAACAGCTCTTGATCGCCGCCCAAACGTTTCATCGCTCCTTCAAGATCGACCAACGGGCGATCGGAGCGATTAGGTTGATTTTTTGATGAACTCAAAACAGCCTCGTCTATTGAAATTGATGACATAATTTTCATTCCCGTACCAGCCAGAGAACCAAGTAGTACCATTGAGCCTTTTCAAATGAACAGCATACAGCATGCCATCGAAGAATGAGCACCACTGCGGGACGATACGGATCATCTAAAAGCACTGTTTTGGTTAGTGGGATTCAATTTGGAATGTGTACCCTTAAGCGTAACGCAAGTTTTTGAGCCTACAGGTTTGGCGTTAGTCAGATGCCCGACAGGCCACGCAATTGAGTGAATTTTTTCGACATTCGGTCAGCCGCTTGTTCGCGTCGCAGGTTTGTTCTGCGTGGCTTCCGACCGGACTATGCTGACCGAATCCTAGGGTCCTGTTGATTAAGTCGGCTTTCGATTTTTAATGTGAGCCGTTTGGGCGCTAGCCTCGGTTTTGCGATGACCAAACCGAGGCTAGCGCCTAAACGGCTCACTTAATCGACAAGCCCCTAGTTCTCGCTCTCGTTTTGGGGCTCGCGTACTGACTGCAGCACTGGTGGGTGCTGGTACGTCTTCAGCGCGCCCAGTTTCTCTAACTTCGTCGCATATTCGAGGCGGCTGGCTTCGTCGCCTGGGATGACGACGAATGATTTTCCCTCCCGCAGCATCTGACGGTAATCGTCCGCGTCAGGCAGCTCGATTCCTCGGTTCGCTTCATCTGCTCCAGCGACGCCGCCGATAAACATTCCCGCCAACGCACCAGCGATGGGCGCGACGACATTCAAACCCGGCACCCCCAGCAGCAGCAAACCTGACCCGGCTCCGATGGCCCCGGCCTGCACAACGCCTTTGGTAATCTCATCATTGTCAATGCTTTCAATTTCGTCATACACGATATCCGGCATTTCATTAGCCGCCGTGGCGTCTCGTCGAGATACGCGCTTCACATCAAACTCTGGTCCACGCATTGACTCCGCGACACGTTGCGCCACAGTTTGATTTTCAAATACGGCGACGACCGCTTCAATCGGTTTATCGGATTCGTCAACTAGCGGTGTATTAGGTTCCATAGAATTTTTTCTCTTTTGATTACGCAATAAGACTTGAACGAGCAGGACTTGCCAGTCGTCCCCAACGCTGAGGGCCAGCCATAAGACAACTCCCAAATCGACGCCGCAATTTCTGGGCCAAAGTTGCTGATGGTTAAATTAGGCGAGCGACAGATGAACGTCCGCCCTTTAATTGCACCGATTGTGAGATGCGGCTGATGGTAGGTTGAAAACTCTCCCCAAATAGAGCAATCTTCCAACCTACGGTAAGCGATCTTGTCCAGCAAACCTCAGTCGCAGCGCAGAAAGACTGGTAGTTCCTATCCATTGACATAAAACGCACGGTGCGAAACTACTTCTCACCGGCGGCAAAACGTCATCTCCCAAAATTGCCAGTCGCCTTAAGATTTACCTCAATAATCAAAATTCCACTGGCTTTTATAATCCTGACTTTCTGCCACCTGATGCAATTTTTGGTCACCCGACTACCTAACAGGTCGATCATCGACCAAACGTTTCATCTACAGTCAGCAAAGCTTAATTACGACGCGCTGACTGTAGCTTGAAGAAAACACCGTTGACCGTCCGCCAAAGACGCTCGCTCTACCGGGAGGCACGCTCTACCGAGAGGCACGCTCTACCGAGACGCTCGCCCAACGTCTGATGTCCGAACCACTCGATAGATTGTTCGCTTAGCTCATCAGACAATCGAACTTCTATTCTGCCATCCCGTATGCTCGATTTTAAGATAATTTATTCAGCTTGAAACTTCCGAGAAAGGAGACAACAATGGATGCTAATATCGAAACGTAAAGCACGGAATTGGATGATGACACGGCCTGTCACTTACGTGATTTGGTCACAGCATCGAGAGACCGTGAAGAAATTTTGACAGCAGCGGTAGACCATATCGACGGCGACCCATCTGTTTCGAGCACACTGCCGAAGATAGCCACCGATTGTAAGAACATCAGTGCGGAAATTGCTAGTTCGATCACGCTCTTAAGCGAAATAGCAACCGCTGAAGGATCGTTTTCGCACTGGCAGCGGACCATCTGGAGCGCTCTGCGATCAGACCTCACTTCAGGCGGTGGGTCCACCGTTTCGATGGAAGCCAAACGTGCCGTGGATGCTATCCTGGCGCGATTCAAAGAGTTGCTTCCCAGGATTGCAGGAAATTCGATTAACAATGCATTACTGATTCACTTCCAACAAAGCCTACAGGGGAAATGATCAGGTGAGAGACTTGCGCGACGCATTTAAAGAAGTCTAGACCACGTCTATACGACTTCGTGACAAATAACTTTCTGTAGAGAGTTGCATGAAACTTGGCAAATTAGTGAGTCGCAACCGTAACAATGAACAGTATCTGTTACGCTATTGCCGAAGGAGGACTAATGCCACATATACTTGCTATTGACGACGACCGGACAGTTTTACGTTTGGTCGAAAAAGCTTTCGCGGATACCGATTACGAAGTCACCGTTTGCAATACCGCCGAACGTGGATTGCCACTTCTGGTCGACGGGCTGATTGATGTCTGTTTGTTAGACATCATGTTGCCAGAGATGAACGGGCTTGAGCTTGCAAAAAAGATTCGCGGCATCGACGCGCGACTGCCTGTGATTTTCATCACCACAATGGACGATAGCGACACCGCCATTGAGGCGATGAAATTAGGCGCTTACGAATTTTGCACAAAGCCGCTGGACATCCGTCAGGTCCAAGACCTAACAGAAAAGGCATTGGAGAACCGGCGACTGATGCGGTCGCCGGTTACCTTTGAGCAATCCTCTCCGATAGACATCGGCAGTGGCGACGTCTTGGTCGGCAAGAGCCCCAAGATGGTCGAGGTGTATAAGCAAATTGGGCGAGTCGCGGCACAGCAAGTACCCGTGCTGATCCGAGGTGAAAGCGGGACCGGTAAGGAATTGATCGCCCGCGCGATCTACCAACACAGTCATCGCGAAGAGGAATGCTATCTGGCGGTCAACTGCGCGGCGTTGTCTGAGACTCTGCTCGAAAGCGAATTGTTTGGACACGAGAAAGGTGCCTTCACCGGTGCCGAACGGCGACACATCGGAAAGTTCGAACAGTGTAACGACGGTACGATTTTTCTGGATGAAATCGGTGACATGTCGCCACTGCTGCAAAGCAAAACGCTCCGCCTATTGCAGGAACAAAAGTTCGAGAGAGTCGGCGGGACCAAGACGATTGAGACAAACACTCGGTTGATTTCAGCAACCAACCGCGATCTTGAACAGATGATCGAAGAGAACGAGTTTCGGTTGGATGTGTATCATCGTATTAACGCATTCGAGATTTTTCTGCCGCCGTTGCGCGAACGTGGTGCCGACATTGATTTGTTGGTGGCTCATTTTATTCGACAGCTCTCCGGAAAGCTGGGCCGGACGGTGGAGGGAATTTCTACCGAAGCGATGGATCTAATTCGAGAATATTCATGGCCCGGTAACGTCCGCGAGCTGCAAAGTGTCATTCGCCGATCGATTCTGATGTCCACCGGTCCAGTCATCGTTCCTGAAAATCTATCCATCGAATTTGATGGCGAACAGTCCAAAGACAGCTCTCGTCCCAAGCCAGAAGCGACGATGGCAACGGCGGTGAATTCCTTCGTTCAGGGCCAAATTGATTCAGGGTCGACTGACATCTACGCTGAAACGCTGCGAAAGATGGAGTCACTGCTGATTAAGAAGATCCTGATACACACCAGCGGCAACCAATCTAAGGCCGCCGAACTGCTGGGAATCACTCGTGGGAGTCTGAGAACCAAAATTCGGTCCTTGGGCATTGCGATCGAACAGGTCGTCGTTAACGAATAAGTTCAACGAATAAGTTCAACGAATAAGTTCAACGAATAAGTCCAACGGGTCAGAGATGACAATGGTACGTATGTTAAGAGAGTGAGTGCATTTTAACGCTTCGTCAATTTGCAGTTGCTGTACCAATTCGCTGCGATTGTAAAAAGCCATTGAAGGCACATGTGTCTAAAGAACAATTGCGCATCTCCCTACGATAGAAAGGTACGCTGTTCCAATTACAATCGGGGCAATAGAATATGCAGATTCTTGTTTCGTGCCTTCGCTCATATCACCGAAGGTGAACTTACCATTTTGCCTTCATTAGTTTTGCCATGCTTTGGTGTCTCCGTCTGCTGGCTGGATTCCTCATCCTGATCACCGTTCTTCCGCTCTTCTCGACGGGTAAATGGTATGTGCGGTGGTGGGATTTCCCGCGCTTTCAAATCGCGATTTTGCTGTTACTGCCGTTGGCGATCGCAGCCGTTGGAATGTTTAGACGTAATCCGGCCCACGAATACGTCGCCTGGTTTTCGATCTTAATTTGTGCGTTAGTGTGGCAAGCCTCGCACGTTATCCAGTTCAGCCCCATCTGGCCCAAAGAGATCGCTTCGTCGCAGCGGGGAAGTGAATCACTCAAGCTATTGGTGGCCAATTTGGATTACAACAATCCAGACCCTGCACCGGTCGCCAGTGAACTTGAATCCGAGCATCCGGAGCTTTTGCTGTTGATTGAATACGACGAGGGTTGGCAAAACCATTTGTCAGAACTTCGAAAGAAATTCACACACCATCATGAGGAAATCCGCGGTGATGGCCTTGGCATCGCGCTGTGGAGCACGGTGCCTTTGAAAGATTCGGAGACCCGCTACTTGGTATCCGACCGTCGCGCGTCGATCTGGACGTCGGCGCAACTTCCCGATGGCAATGTGTTGAACATTGTGGGAGTTCATCCAACGCCGCCAGGATTACTGGATTCTACCGGCGACCAACGGCGCGACAGTCGCGTACGCGACGCAGAGTTGATCATGATCGCCCGTGAAATCGCGCAACGGCAAAATGAAACGTGGGCGGTTGCCGGAGATTTTAACGACGTCGCTTGGTCACACACGACTCGTTTGTTCAAACGGATCAGCGGCTTAAAAGATCCGCGCGTAGGCCGAAGCTTCATGGGAACTTACATTGCTAACTATCCGCCGCTGAGGTGTCCTATCGACCACGTGTTTCTATCTGACTGTTTTACCGTCGCCGATCTCGCGCGGAAGAAGATCACCGGCTCAGATCATTTTGCCGTGCTGGCCGCACTACACCTGGAAGCGGCTATCGGCGTTTCTCCGGAGCCTGAAGGCAATGACCAAACTGACGCTGGTGAAATAATCAAAGAGGGGAAAGAAGATGCTCAGCAGCGCGGCGTCTCCGAGGACGATTGAGGGCCGAAGCGTCTCATATCTTTACTTCCAGCCCTTCATACCGTCACTAGTTGGACAGCGCCACATTTGAATCAAAACACTGGTGATCAACGTGGTAACGAAACTGTGAGCGGCAAGGCGCTAGCCCAATGGCACTTACTTTAGACCCAAACATATAAGAATTAGCTCCCCCTCTCCTCGTGAATTCGGACCTAAAGACGCTGCCATTGAATCAAGCGTTGACCGAATTCACGAGGAGAGGGGGTTGAGGGGTGAGGAGCAATAAAGTTTGGAATAACTTCCCCGGCCAGCAAATAATCCCGTAAATCTTTACCTCTCGGCAAAGAATCACCGTTCGAAAAACCCTCACCCCCCAGCCCCCTCTCCCTAAAAATTCGGATGACGCTTGTTACCAATGGTTGGGTCCAACGTCCGAATTTTTAGGGAGAGGGGGAGCTAAATTTTGGTT
>Ga0114956_1000246_pt1 | contig 36432 bp, 30 predicted proteins | sample MaitaG_FD_87304 | JGI IMG/M metagenome (GOLD analysis project Ga0114956, IMG submission 87304) | Marine algal microbial communities from Maine, USA - Maine_Asex2 metaG | ecosystem: Host-associated > Algae > Red algae > Unclassified | place: Maine, USA | collected 2015-01-05 | reverse complement strand
TTTGGTGTCATCGAGCCCGGAGTGAGATCGGCTATCGCTGCGACGACAACAGGTCGAGTTGGCGTAATCGGCACAAGTACGACGATCGGATCTGGGGCATATCAACAAGCTTTTGCTGCTATGGATCCAGCGATCGAACTCACCTGTGCTGCATGCCCGGGCTTCGTCGAGTTCGTCGAACGCGGCGAGACGGCCTCTGAGCAGGCATTGATTCTCGCCGAACGACTTCTCGCTCCCGTCGTCGACTCCAAGGTCGACTCGCTACTGCTTGGATGCACGCACTATCCGTTTCTGGCGCGAACAATCTCGCGCGTAATGGGCCGTTCGGTGACCCTCGTCTCTTCTGCCGACGAAACCGCGTTTGCAGTGCGGGCGTTTCAGATGGCGTCGGGCGTGTTCTCGTCACCCGATGTGCATCGCTCGCCCGCCCACCGGTGGATTTCGTCGGGCGATGCTTCGACCTTCGAGTCGATCGGGCGCCAGCTCTTCGGTCACGAACTCGCCAATGTCGAGACCCATCGCTGGCACTAAATTCCGCGACGACGACGGTTCGAGGCAGCGCGCCAGCAAAGTCGATGTGGCAGACTCTGTTTCAATGTTGGCGGTTCGCGTGCTGGGGTGTTCTGGGAGCTATGCGGCACCCGGCGGCGCGTGCACTGGATATCTCATCGAGTCAGAGGGCAGTCGCGTCTGGCTCGATGCTGGGCCGGGCACGCTGTCAAACCTGCAACGGTGGTGTTCGCTGGGCGAACTCGATGCACTCGTGTTGACGCACGCACACCCCGATCACTGGCTCGAATTGCCGGTGGTTGCGAACGCGATTGAGTGGTACGAGCCGCGACCGCCGCTTCCGGTGTATTCAAACGCTCATATGTTTGGCGAAGCTCGCCAGCTCATGGGCGATGCCATCGACGCGGTGCTCGACTGGACCGTGGTCGACGTCGATGATGCAGTGACGATTGGTGACCAGACCTGGACGTTCGCTGAAACCGAGCACTACGTGCCGACCTTCGCCACCCGAATTGAATCTCAAGGCAGCGCCCTGGCATTCAGCAGCGATACGGGCCCTGGATTCTCGTTTGGGCCGATGATCGAACGAGATGGTCCAATCAACCTGGCGCTGATCGAGTCAACGTTCGTTGACCGGTCAAAGCACGAGGGTGTGCAGCACCTTGCTGCTGGCGAAGCCGGGGCGATGGCTGCTGCGGCGAACGTCGAGCGCCTGGTGCTTACCCACCTGGCTCCCAAAGAGGATTCTGCGGCCCACTTGAGTGCTGCACGAGGCGAGTTTGACGGCGATGTTGCACTCGCCGAGGTCGGAGCCCTCTACGCTGCGCCACGCAACTCGCCGACCACCTGAGTCAACCACCTAAGGACTACACCGTGCGCCCAGACGGACGTCAACCCGACGAACTACGCCCATTCTCATTCGACCGTGACTACACCGAGATGGCCCAGGGGTCGGTGCTGGCTTCGTTCGGACGCACCCGTATGTTGTGCACCGCTTCGGTCGACGACGACGTTCCGCGCTGGATGCGCGGCTCAGAGAAGGGGTGGGTCACCGCCGAATACTCGATGCTGCCAGGGTCAACTCCGGGTCGAGCGAATCGTGAGGCTGCTAAGGGCAAGCAGTCTGGGCGAACCCAAGAGATTCAACGCTTGATCGGTCGGTCCTTGCGCTCGGTCGTCGATATGCGCAAGTTGGGCGAACGTCAGATCATTCTCGACTGCGATGCGTTGCAAGCAGACGGCGGCACCCGCACGACCGCGATCAGTGGAGCGTTCGTTGCGTTGCATGACGCCTGCACGCGGCTCGTGCAGACCGGCCAGCTTGGCGAGCACCCGATCACCGACTATTGCGCGGCAATCTCGGTCGGCATCATCGATGGCGAGCCACGACTTGATCTGCCCTACATCGAAGACGCCAATGCCGAGGTCGACATGAACGTCGTCATGCTTGGCTCTGGTTCGTTCATCGAGGTGCAGGGCACCGCCGAAGGTGCACCGTTTAGCCGCAGCGAGCTCGACGCGTTGCTCGGTCTGGCCGAGAAGGGCGTTGGCGAAATCATCGCCCGCCAGCGTGAGATCCTCGCCGTGCCACCCGCCGAACGGGGCCCGAGCGTCTGAGGACCGCGATGAGAGTCGTTTCAGCAACCGCGAATCCGCACAAGCTCGACGAGATGCGAGCCATCTTTGGTGATCGCATCGAGCTGGTGAGTCGGCCGCAAGGTCTGTCCGAGGTCGCCGAAGACGCAAACACGTTTGTTGGCAACGCTCGGCTCAAGGCGATCTCGGTGTGTGAGGCGACCGGCCAGGTCGCTCTGGCCGACGACAGCGGCCTCGAGGTCGACGCCCTCGGTGGAGAACCCGGCGTGAACTCGGCCTACTACGGCGGCGGCGATCACGATGATGGCGCCAATCGCGACCGCCTCCTTCGTGAGCTCTCAGGCAGTACTACCGATCGCGCTGCGCGATTTCGCACGGTCGTGGTGCTGCGCTGGCCTTCTGGTGAAGAGCTCGTTGCCGAGGGTGCCTGCGAAGGAACGATCGGCCTCGAAGCGCGCGGCGACAACGGGTTCGGCTACGACCCGCTATTCATCCCTAACGACGGCGATGGCCGTACCTTCGGTGAGCATTCACCAGCTGAGAAGAACGCGCTGTCGCACCGGCGACGGGCGTGCTTGGCGTTACTTTCGGCACTCGACGCCAGCGAAGCGGTTAGCGAAGGCTGAGCCACCAGTCAGCAACCTGGGCTGCGAACCGTTCGGTGTAGAGGGTGGTGAGTTCGTCGGCGTCGGCTGGTGCGTCTTGAGCGTTGGTGGGTGCAAGCGGTGATGCGTTGGTCATTGGGTCAACCCACTCAAGCTTGATCGCTTCGACCACGGTACCGATTTGGGGCGACGCGATCTCGTGGTGATCGCTGGTCTGGTGGGTGATGAATGCCTGTTGATCGTCAAAGGAAAGCAGGGTGTAGTACGTGCGCTCGTCGGCCCCGCGCCAGTACTCGTAGCGCCGAATGTCGGGCTCGAGCTCGTGGCTCTCGGCATAGAGCTTGCTAGCGATTGCCTCGAACTCGGCTTCGCAACCCGCCTTGACCGTTATGTGCGCCAGGATCGTTGTCATGTCCAAACACTAGTGCGCGATCGTTCTCAGGCTTCTGTCGTCGAGTGTGCTCGGCTCGCGTTGGCGCCCGAGCCAAATGCAGGCGAGTAAAGGTATCGCTGGCCCCAGTAGACGCCGAGCTCATTCTTCAGCCCATCGAGGGAGCCGAGGTGTGTTTCGTCGGTAGAGCGCGCGAGAAAACGAGTAGCAGAGCCGACGGTTCTAGGTAATGTGGTCGAGGCGCGCCCTAGAGCATCTCGCCGCGTCGAACGATGACCGAGTCGATCATGCCGTAGTCCTTGGCTTCTTCGGCGGTGAACCAGCGGTCGCGGTCACTGTCGGTTTCGATCTGCTCGACCGTCTGACCCGTGTGACCAGCGATGCGCTCGGCCATGAGGCGCTTGACGTGTGCCATCTGCTCGGCCTGAATCGCGATGTCGCTGGCCTGGCCCTGAATGCCGCCGAGTGGCTGGTGCATCATGACACGAGCGTGGGGGAGCGCATAACGCTTGCCGGGTGCACCGGCGCACAGCAAGAACTGGCCCATCGAGGCTGCGAGGCCCATGGTGATGGTGCCGACGTCGGGACCGACGAACTGCATCGTGTCGTAAATCGCCATGCCCGCGGTTACCGAGCCGCCCGGCGAGTTGATGTAGAGCCAGATGTCGGCTTCACGGTCTTGGCCCTCGAGGTACAGCATCTGGGCGCTGATGTAGTTGGCGACGTTGTCGTTGACGTCGGTGCCCAGCACCACGATGCGTTGCTTGAGGAGCTCGTGGTAGATCTGGGTCGAGGGGTCGCCCATTGCGGGGGTCGAGGCGATCATCGGAGGAATCTGCGAAGTCATTGCAGCTGAGGCTATCTGGTCTGTCTGGAAGCGGGTCTGGTCGGACATGTGCCTATGCAACACGGCCAGCTCGAACTTGTTCCCGCGGGAACATCATTTGGCGCTCACGTTCTTTCGATACGGTGCTGTTTGGTCACTGGCGCCAGTGGCGGAATTGGCAGACGCGCAAGGTTTAGGTCCTTGTGTCCGAAAGGATGTGTGGGTTCAAGTCCCACCTGGCGCACTCATGTGATGTCGCGAGACATCGTTAAGGCCTGAACCCACGGGTTCAGGTCTTTTCTGTGTTTTGGGGTTGGTAGGTGCGGGTGGTGTCGAGGGTGAGATCTCGGAGGAGTTCGCCGGTTTGGGTGTTGATGATTCTGATGTGGAGGTTGTCGATGAGGGCGATGACGGGTTGGTGTTTGTGGGCGCGTCCGATGCCGATTTTGTAGAGGTGTCCTTTGTGGCGGATGGTGATTTTGCCGGTGGTGTCGATGCGGTCTCGGCGGAGCCGGTGTTCGGTTCGTGGGTCGGTGCTGGGGTGGGTTTTGGGGAGTCGGTTGTATGCGATGGCGGGGGTCGTGCGGCCGAGTGATCGGTGGGGTCGTTGGTGGTTGTAGATGTGGGTGAAGGTGTCGAGTTGTTGTTGGAGTTCGTGGCGGCGGTTGGTGCGGGGTTGGGCTCGTAGCCATTTCTTGAGGGTTTGTTGGAAGCGTTCGACTTTGCCGCAGGTGGTGGGGTGGTTGGGCCGGGAGTGTTTCTGTTCGATGCCGAGGTTGGCGAGCACGGTTTGGATGTGGTTGGGTCCTGAGCGGCCGCCTCGGGCGAATCGGGCAGTGAAGTACATGCCGTTGTCCGACAGCACTGACGCTGGGTAACCGTTGATTTCGCTGGCTTGTTTGAACGTTTCGACGACGATGGGTGCGTTGACTCGGCGGTGTGCGGTGACTGAGAGGGCGTAGCGGGAGTGGTCATCGATCCAGGACAAGATTTCGGTGTCGGTGCCGTTGTTGAGACGCCAGTGGCACATGTCGGTCTGCCAGGTCTCGTTTGGTAGGTCTGCTTCGAATCGGATGTAGGAAGACTTCGGCCGCTTCTTGGGTTCGGGTGTGATCAGGCCGGCTGTGTTGAGGTAGCGGCGGATTGTCGAGATCGACGGCGCAGCGAGGCCTTGTTGTTCGAGGTGCCAGCGGATCGTTTCGGCGCCAGCGTCGAGACCCTGGCTGCTCAGGGTTTGGCGTAGCTCGATGATGGCTTGGACCGTGGGTTCGTTGACTTTGGTGGGCGATGTCTTTGGTCTGCGCGATCGAGCCTCGAACGCAGACACTCCTTCGTTGCGGTAGCGGCGCACCAGAATCGATACCCACGCCTGCGACACCTCGTAAAGGCGGGCTGTCTCGGCCTGAGATCTGCCTTCAAGCACCACCGACAAGATGATCGACCTGGTCTTGGACATCCACCACCATCACCCGAGCCGCCTTAACGATGTCTCGACTCATCCCTTAACGATGTCCTGAACCATCACACCACCTGGCGCACTCAAGGTTTCGTAGCGCTGGCGTCGCCGAGGGATCGCGACCTGTCGGCTACAGAGGGCGCTTACAGGATGTAGCGGTCGCCGGTGGCGCGGATGGTGATGTCGCCGACCGAGACACCCCACGGCTGGTCGATGGCATAGAGAATCTGGTCGACGATGTGCTGGGGGTCGAGCACCTGGTAGCCAATTGATTCGGGGTCGAGATCGACGTCACCAAAGCGCTCCTCGGCAAGCGCACCAAACACAGCGCCGTACTCGGCAGCGTTCTGACCCAAGATGCCGACCACCGCAGCAGGGTTGATGACGCTTGCACCCAAGCCGGTGCCTGGCACGCCGGTCGGCTTGACGATCGTGACCTTGATCTTGCCTTGGGTCTCGACCCGAAACGCCTCAGACATTATGTTTACGGCAGCCTTGGTTGCGCCGTAGACCGCGGCGCCGACGACCGGGGCGTTGCCGTAGATCGACGACAGGTTGACGATATGGCCTCGACCCTGGCTGATCATCTGGTCGTGCACGGCGATCATGCCGTTGAGCACGCCCTTGATGTTGATATCGATGCACCGTGACCATGCGTCGCCAGCTTGTGCGTGGTCGGCGAGGAAGGCGAGCGGCATCGTGCCCGCGTTGTTGATGATCACATCGACGCTGCCGAAGCCGGCGGCCACCTGAGCAACAGCGGCTGACATCGCGGCCAGGTCGGTGACGTCGGTGGCGATGGTGACCAAGGCCTCGCCGGCGTCAAGACCTGCGGCCATCGCATCGAGCGCGGCCGCGTTGAGGTCGAGCGCAGCCACCTTGGCACCCCGAGCAAGAGCATCTCGACAGAGCAAGCTGCCGAAACCACCAGCGGCGCCGGTGATCACGATCGTTTTGCCATCTAGGTGATTCTGCGACATCTGAGTTTCTGCCTTCTGGTTCAAAGAGTCTGGACGAGTTGTCACAGAGTACGGTCGCCCCCGATGGCGAGCATCCTCTCGGCGACCCCCGTGCGAGTCCGTGGCCTGCCGGCGGTCTTCCTCATGGCGGCTACCGCGGGCGTCGCCCAGTCGTTCGGGCGTTTCGCGTTCGGCGTGGTGCTACCAGCGATTCGCAACGATCTCGATCTGTCGAACACGGTTGCAGGGTCACTGGCCACGATCAACGTCGGTGCGTACCTGGCCGGCACTCTCGCGGTCGCAGCGCTGGCGGGGTCCTACAAGCTGGTCGAGATCATGCGTATGGGGTTCGTGCTTGCGATCGCCGGGTTGGCGTGGACTGCGGTCGCACCGGGTGCGTGGGTCATTGGATTCGCGATGTTCTTGTCGGGCTTTGGGGGCGCCATGATCTGGATTCCGGCGCCGGTGATCGCTGCCAGCGCGCTCGAGCCCGAACAACGGTCGCTCGCGGTGGGGCTCTTAGGCACCGGCATGGGCTCGGGCATCGTGTTCGCCAGCCAGCTCAGTCGGTATGTGCGGTCGTCGTCGGGCGACGAAGCGTGGCGCAATGTGTACATCGTTCTGGCGCTGTTTGGCTTCTGCGTGCTGGCGGCGACCTACACCCTCGTTGGCCACGATCAAGACCAGCCGAGCGGGTCCGGGGGAGGGTTCGGCGGATTCACGGCGCTCAAGAAGATGCGCGGCTGGCTGCCCTTAACCTCGGCCTACACGTCGTTCGGTTTTATGTACCTACTGATCTTGGCGTTCTTGGCGACCAAGCTCGAAGACGACAACGGCTGGACCAGCGGAAGAGCCTCGCTGGCCTTCACACTCGTGGGGGTAGCGATGATCGTTGGCGGGCCGCTCATGATCACCATTGGCCAACGGATTGGGGCTCGGCTGGCGTTGGCGGGTGCATTCACCGGGTGGGTGATCGTCGTGTTGTTGATCGTGCCCGGGTGGACCGCGGTGACGCTGCCCGGCTCGGTGGCGATCGGCTTGCTGTTTGCTGGCATTCCAACGCTGATCACGTTGTATGTGGTCGAGAACACGACGGTTGAGGACTATGGGCCGTCGTTCGCTGCGGCGACGTTGGCGTTCGGTGTTGCCCAGATGGTTTCACCCCAAGCGGGCGGGTTGATCGCCGATCTGACCGGATCGTTCACGATCGTGTTCTTGCTATCGGCTGCGTTAGCGGCAACGGGCCTCGTCGCAGCGCTAAGGCTGCCGCGACACAACAGCGCGCAAACCAACCATTGAACTGATCAACAGGTCACACCGTCGAGCGCCAACATTTCGCAGAGCGCATGCTGATCAGCCTCGGTGGGCTGCGGTGCGACCATGTCGGTTTGGGTCTGGTAGGTGTCGCCGAGCGTCCACGCCACGAACACCTCAGCAAAGTCCTCGCTTCCGAAGCGCCAGCGGTCGTCGCCGAAAACGAGAGTGCCGCCAGAATCCCAAGGCAGGTCGGTCCGATGGCCTCGCAGCTCGCCGAATAGCTGCCGGGTAGCCGGGGTCATGTACTCGTGGTCGACCGCATGCCCAAGCTCGTGCAACACGGTCGTGACGTAGTCGTCGAGGGTGCGCCCGGGGTTGGCACTTATGTAGATAGTGGATTCGTCGGCGGCCGTATAGCCGCCGAGCCCGCTGTTGGGTCCGGTGATCTCGATTGCCCAGTTGGGTACGTGCCGGTCGAAGTCGAAGCGCTCCCGTACAACAGAGATGGCCTCGGTGATGTGAGCTTCTACGACCGCTGGTGTTTCTTCTGAGACGTCGGTGACAAAGACTCGTGTGCACTGGTCCACCGGGATTCTTCCGGGCGGTCCAATGCACACGGTGCGGGCCCCACCGTCGACACCGGCTACCTCGACGACGAACACTCCGTCGGCGTCGGCGCCGACTTCGAGCAGAGGCAGCTCGAACCCGTCGACGGTGGCTGCGATCGTCGAGCGGCCCGACGCAGCAGTAGTCGTGCCTTTAATGCGAAGCGTGCCGAGCGCAGGGCTCGAGACTCGGGTGAGCGTCACAGTGCTTTCGGCAGTGTCTGAGGGATTGGCAGTCGTCGCTGCTGGGCTGGCGGCGCCGCGCCATTGGATGATCGCGAAGAACGCGATTGCGAGAGCGGCAAGTGCGAAGACCAGCGCCTGGCTAAGACCCCGAAGACTCACCGATGGCGGCCGATGGGCTGGTCGAGCTTCCTTCATAACTGTCGCATCCGAAATTATCGATGTGTCGTGGCGCCGATGTTATGATCTGGCGCAAGCGGCGAAGGTACTGGGAGTTTCGGTGGAAGTGGTTGAGGTCGGCAGAGCGATGCCTCACGGGCGGTGCGCGCCAGCGCGGTCATTCTCGCGAGGCAAACGACGGGCGTTGCAACTTGTGGGCGTCTTGCTGATGGCGACAAGCGCTCTCATGGTTTGGTCACTCGCGAGTGCACCTCCCGGTGCCGCCCAAGACATGGGGCTGCAGGTCTGTGTTACCAAAGCGGTTAATGCGCCTGACTCGTTCTCGGGTTCGACAGATGCGACGATCACCATCACGGCCGATACAGATGGCGACGGAACACCCGAGGTGCAGAGCCAGGTCCCTGGTACGACCGACTGCAACGCGTTCAACACGACCGCCGAGTTCTTCTTGCCGCTCGGTGCCGACTTTGTGCTTGGCGAAGACCTCAGCGGTGCTGACCCAACGCTTGCCCCGACGTCGATGCGATGTAGTTTTGGAGCCAATCTGATTGTTGCCGACGCCACGCAGCTCGAGGTAGCCGCCCTTGAGGTTGAGCTCGACAGCCCCCTGCGTTCTTCGGTGAACTGCTTCATCACGAACTCGACCCTGCAGGTCTGCGTCAGCAAGCAGACGTTCGTTGCCGACTCATTCTCGGGTTCGACCGACGTCACCATCACCGTCAGCGCCGATACCGACGGCGACGGTGTGGCCGAGGTGCAGAGCCAACCCCTCGGCACGACCGAGTGCAACCTAGGTGACGACAACACCGCCGAGTTTTTCTTGGCTCCTGGCACCGACTTCACACTGGGCGAACTCATCCCGCCGGGGCTCGGTCCCACGTCGATGGAGTGCAACGTGGCCAATGGCGATGCGACTGACGATCAGTTAAGCGCTGTTGCATTGCCTGTAGTCGTCGATCGTGATCGAGACAAGGTCTCGTGCGATATCTCGAACCGGACCATGCAGGTGTGCGTCGTCAAGCGGGTCTTTCCGCTCTCAGTCGCGTCGACTGTGTCGATTCCAATCACCATCAGCGCAGACCTCGATGGCGACGGCGTTCGCGAAGAAGTCGCACGGGCCGAACCGGGCGACACCGACTGCTTCGGAACCCCTAAGACTGCTCAGTTCTTTCTGCCGCCGGGCACGCCATTCACCCTTGGCGAAGATCTGACCGGTGACCCGCGCTTCCGTCCAACCCTGATCGAGTGCCAGAACATCGAAGCGACCGACGCCGAATTGGCTGTTGCGAGCTTGCCTGTCATACCTGAAGACGGGTTGCAGGAAGAATTCGTTGGCTGCGAGATCACGAACAAAGCACAGGAGATCTGTGTCTCGAAGACGGTTACAGTCCCGGCGCCAGCCGACGCTCCGAGTGCTGCGGACTTCGTGATTTCGGTTGGTGTCGACGCGGACGGTGATGGCATCATCGATGAGACGATCGGTGGCACCCCCGACGGTTGTTCCGACGGCGAGACCCAGTTCCTTGTTCCTCCGGCGACCGATTTCACGTTGAGCGAGGATCTGACGGTCGACCCTCGCTTCGCTCCGACTTCGATGACATGTTCAGGCCCGGGCCTCGACGCAGCTACCGCAACCGCAGGGCAGCTCGCCGCGGGCGCACTGCCGGTTGTCGGTGTGGGTCCCGATACGGGTCGGGTCAACTGCTCGATAACGAATGAGACCATGCGCGTCTGCGTCACCAAGGAGTATCGGCCCGATGTGAAGGTGACGCCGATCGCGATGCCGATCACGCTGAGCGTCGACACCGATGGCGATGGGATCTTCGACCAGGTCGAGAGCCAGACGCCCGACGACAATCCGAACTGCAACGTCTCAATCGATAGCGCTGAGTTCTACCTACCGCCGGGCACCGATTTCACGCTCGGCGAAGATCTGACAGCTGATCCTCGGTTCGCTCCGACTCGGATGACGTGCAGGTTGCAAGGGTTCGACGATGTGGTGGCCACAGATGCGCAACTCGACGCGGTCGCCTTTTCGTTCGACGTTGGATCCAATACCGAATCGGTGACTTGTCGAATCACGAACGAAACCGTCAGGGTCTGCATCCGAAAGACCGGTGTGCCCCGTGCGCTAATGGTCCCACCAGCAATCCCTATCCCGATCACGATGAGCGTCGACACCGACGGTGACGAGATCCCTGACACGGCCCTGCCGAGTTCCTTGCCAGGCAACTCCACAGGTTGTGGCAACAACTCGGCCGAGTTCTTCGTGCCGCCCGGCGCTACGTTCACGCTCGGCGAAGATCTCAGCGTCGATCCCCGGTTCGCGCCGACATCGATGAACTGTTCCGACGCCTTTGCTTCGGCTGAAGAGCTCGCGGCTGCGGCTTTTACACTCAGTCTCGACCGAGACGGCACCGACCTGAGCTGCGTCATCAACAACGAGAGTATGCAGATCTGCGTGACGAAGTTCGTGTCTGTGCCCACGTCGTTTGGTGCTGCGCCAGCGGTGCCGATCACGATCAACCTCGACACCGATCGCGACGGCGTCTTCGAAACCGAAGCAGCGAGCGCTACCCCAGGAGCCGACAGCTGCAGTGGCGACAACAGCGCCGCATTCTTTTTGGCACCCGGCACTGACTTTGCGCTCGGCGAAGACCTCAGCGCCGATCCAGGCATCGGTGCCCGTTCGATGGAGTGCTCGGGCGATAATTTCGCTTTCGAAGCGACCGCCGCCGAGGTGGCGGCGGCATTCGCGGCGTTCTCGATCCCCGACGCCACCACCAGCGTCTTCTGCTCGATCACCAATGGCACCACCCAGATCTGTGTCGCGAAGATCTTCGTGGGTTCCACCCCGGCAGTGCGGCCTGCGTTCCCGATAACGATCGGCATTGATACCAATGGCGATGGCATCGCCGACAGTTTGATCGCAAACGAACCGCCGGGCGACAACCCTGGCTGTCCCGGGTTTCCCGACACGATTGAAGCGTTCGTTGCACCCGGTGCCGATTTCGTTCTCGGCGAAGATCTAAGTGTCGACAACCGCTTCGCCCTCAGGCGTATGGAGTGCACCCAGGCTGGGTCGACCGCGTTCGAGGCGACGGCTGATCAACTCGCCGCGGCAGCGCTACCAGTAGCTCTCGACCCAGATCGCGGTGACGTAAAATGCGAGATTGACAACGCCACCATGCAGGTGTGCGTGACCAAGACTGTTGCCCTGCCCGTTGTAGTCGACCCACCGCCCGCCGCCATCCCAATCACGATCAGCGCAGACCTCGATGGCGACGGTGTACGCGAAGAGGCCGATAGTGCGACCCCCGGCATGAACCCTGCGTGCAACCCTGATCGCGATGTCACCGTCGAGTTCTTCCTACCTCCCGGAACCGACTTCACTCTCGGCGAAGATCTCATCGACCCCATTGTCGGCCCGACAGAGATGAGCTGTTCGAACGCTGGCGCTGGGCTCGATGCCCAGGCGACTGCCTCCGAGCTCGATGCCGCGAGCTTCGACGTTGATGTGCCCTCTGGGCTGACCTCTGTTCGTTGCGCAATCACAAACTCGGCAGTGCGAGTATGTGTCACAAAACGGGTGCTCGGGCCAACCAGTCTCGATCCGGCGCCTCAGCCAATGCCGATCACATTGAGCATCGATGCTGACGGTGACGGCGTCGCAGAAACCGAGATCGCCCGGGCCACACCGGCCCTTCATCCCGAATGCAATGACACACTCGACAGTGTTGTGTTCTCGCTGGCGCCTGGCACCGACTTCACGCTTAGCGAAGATCTAAGCGGCGATCTTCGCTTCGGCCCGACGTCGATGAGCTGTTTCGGCGCAGGACTCGACGCAGTCAATGCGACTGAGGCGCAGCTCAGCGAGGTTGCGCTGCCGATCGTGATCGACCGCTCGGTAGACAACGTCTTCTGCTCGATTGACAACGCCACGGTTCGGGTCGAGATCGACAAGAAGATCATCGTCCCCAACGAAGGCGCCGCAGAGGTCAGTGACTTCGCCTTCGACGTCTATATCGACGGAACGCTCAGCGCGTCCGGAAGCGACCCGAGCGCCGCCATTGGTTCGTTCGTCGCCCACGTGCGACCCGGCGCCGAGGTGCGGATCGTCGAGAACCCGCTTCCCGGCTATACCTATGCGAGCGCCAATTGCACGCTCGAGGGCCATTTCGACGTGCCACGCCGTGACGAAGCCGAGCAGATCTTCACCGTTCCCCAAGAGCGAGTGCTGGCGTCAGTCAAGTGTCTGTTCCTCAACGACTCCGCTGCGCCCGTGCCCGTCTGTGTGACCAAGAACTTTACGGGTGGCGGCGGCTTCAGCCTTGCCGATTGGTCATTTGAGCTGTTCGGCAACTCAGGCATTTTGTTGGGCAGCGTTAACGCTGGTGCAGCCAGCGACCCGTTGTGCGCAGATGGTGGTGTGTTCGTCGGCAATGCCTTCGCCGACGGATCGAGTCACACGGTTAATCTGATTGCGCCATCGGACCCAAACCTGGTGCTCGACGCCATGGGTTGTTCGCTGAACACCGCCACGACCACCCAAGCCACAGACGCCGCTGAACCCATCGCGATGTTCACGCCGGACTCGACCACGACTTCGGTGAGCTGTGTTGCGACCTCGCGCTACGTTGCGCCAACTACAACCACCCCCACCACGACACCCACGACGGGCCCAGCAACATCAGGAGCGACCGCTACTCCGCCGTTCGGCACGATTGCGGTATCGAGTCCGAGCACCACCGCCAATGCAACAATGAGCGGCGAGGTCATCGACGCAGAATCGGTGCTGGCGCTGACCGGCGCCGAGAGCCTTCCACTCTCGGTACTGGGCGTGATGATGGCCGGCCTAGGCTGTTTCGCTCTCGGGGCGGTCCGCTTCGGCAGGGAACTGAGGGTGCGCCCGCTAGGGGAAGACGCCACGTTGTGACATCACGGTGTTGAGGCGGCGCAGGGCAACCACATAGGCGGCGTCGCGAAGCGAGCAGTCAAATTCGGCAGCGGCTTCGAGCACGGCGTCGGTAGCTTCGCGCAGCGAACGGCGCAGTCGGGCGTCGACGTCGACGAGCGTCCATGCATCGCCAGCGCGATTCTGTACCCACTCAAAGTACGACACGGTCACGCCGCCAGCGTTGGCCAAGATGTCGGGCAACACGGTGATGTCGCGCTCGGCAAGGATGGGCTCGGCCTCGGGCATCGTTGGGCCGTTGGCACCCTCGATGATGACCGTGGCCCTGAGGTTGCGAGCCCGCTCGGCCGTGACCTGTCTCTCAAGTGCAGCCGGAACCATCACATCGCACTGGACGCGCCAGAACTCTTCGGTGCTGATCGAGTTCAGACCTGGCGCGCCCACCACGCCGCCGTTGGGTGAAACGCTCGACGTGTACTTCCAGAGTTCTTCGGGATCGATGCCGTCGGGGTTGTGCACGGCGCCGGTGTGGTCGGCGACAGCAACGATGACGGCACCGGCCGCGGTCAAAGTGCGAGCGGCATGCTCACCCACGTTGCCGAACCCTTGAATTGCGCAGCGCATCGCATCGATGTTTTGGCCCGTGCGGTTGCACCATGCTTCGAGCACAAACGTCAGGCCCTGCCCGGTGGCCTTGTCGCGACCCCTGCTTCCGCCCGTGGCGACGGTCTTGCCGGTGACAACCCGGCGCACCGTGTGGCGATCGGCGGCACTGGCCATCGACGAGTAGGTGTCCATCATCCACACCATGTGCTGGGCGTTGGTGCCCATATCGGGGGCGGGGATGTCGTGGTCGGGGCCGATGTTCGAGCCGAGCGCGAAGGTGAACCGGCGCACAATGCGTTCGAGTTCGGTTGGCGAGTAGTCGCGCGGATTGATGGCGATGCCACCCTTGGCACCACCAAATGGAATGTCGACCAGCGCAGTCTTGAACGTCATCCAGGTGGCGAGGGCGCGGACCTCGTCGATGTCGACGGCGGGCGAGAATCGCATGCCACCCTTGTAGGGGCCAAGCGAGTTGTTGTGCTGCACCCGATAGCCGGTGAGCAGTTGGGTGCTTCCGTCGTCCATCGTGATGGGGAAGTTCACGACGACTTCGTTCTTGGGTGAAGCAAGAATGAGCCGATTGGCGGTGTTGAGGTCGAGCAGGTCGGCGGCCCGCTCGAACTGGCGCACTGCGGTGGTGTGCAGCGAGCTCATGGGCGCGTCGACGTGTGGCGGACTGGGCGATGAGGATGCACGGGGCAACCCTAAACCAGTGGCGCTGGCAGGCGATTTCTTCGGCGTTTCGCGAAGAATTTCATGAAACCCTTGCCATCGAACGATTGTTCGAATTACTCTCTTGTCATTGCGAACAAGCGTTCGGCGGGGACCTGCCGGTTTCAGACCACACCTGAGAGTGCTTCTGAGAGTGCTTCTGAGACTGTCACACCCCCTTCGTAAAGTCTCAATCACATCCCACCACAACCGTTTGTAACTGCTTCGGGCAGTAATGAACCCAGACATAGGAGACAACCGTGGAGCGAGATAAGGCCCTCGATATGGCCCTCAAGCAGATCGAAAAAAGCCACGGCCAGGGCGCCGTTATGAAGTTGGGCGAGCGCGGCTCGATGAAGGTCGAGTCGATTCCCACCGGGGCGTTGGCCCTCGATGTGGCCTTGGGTATAGGCGGCATCCCTCGAGGCCGTATCGCCGAGATCTTTGGTCCTGAATCATCAGGTAAAACCACGTTGGCCCTGCACCTGGTTGCTGAAGCCCAACGCAACGGTGGCATCTGTGCGTTTATCGATGCCGAGCACGCCCTTGATCCGGTGTACGCCAAGGCGATTGGCGTCGACGTTGACGAATTGCTGATCTCACAGCCCGATACCGGCGAACAGGCTCTCGAAATCACTGACACGCTGGTGCGTTCCGGTGCCATCGACATCTTGGTGATCGACTCGGTGGCGGCACTCACGCCTCGCGCCGAGATCGAAGGCGAGATGGGCCAAAGCCACGTCGGCTTGCAGGCTCGTCTTATGTCGCAGGCATTGCGCAAGCTGGCCGGCAACCTGAACAAGTCCAAGACGATCTGCGTCTTCATCAACCAGCTTCGAGAGAAGATCGGTGTGATGTTCGGTTCGCCCGAAGTCACCCCTGGCGGTCGTGCGCTCAAGTTCTACTCGTCGGTGCGTCTTGACATTCGCCGTATCGAGTCGATCAAAGACGGTGTTGAAATTGTCGGTAACCGCACTCGTGTCAAGGTTGTCAAGAACAAGGTGGCGCCGCCGTTCCGTCAGGCTGAATTCGACATCATGTATGGCGAAGGCATCAGCCGTGAGGGTTCGGTGCTCGACCTCAGCGTCGAACACGACATCATCAAGAAGTCGGGTGCTTGGTACACCTACGACGGCGAGCAGATGGGCCAAGGGCGAGAGAACGCCAAGAAGTTCCTCAAAGAGAACCCGGAGATCATGGTCGAGATCACCGATCGAGTGATGTCCACGTTGTTGCCCGATCCCGACGAGCTCGAAGCCGAAGAGGTACCCGTCGACCAGATCGACGGTGACGGGTTCAGCGAGACCGACGACGAACCCATCTCTTTGGACTAGCAGCACCCACAGATCTGCGTTGGGGTGCCGCTGGGGGTGCCCCAACGCATGTACTTCACCAGCACATTACTAAAGGCACACATCACTTAAGGCACACATCACTAAGGCACACGATCACCCCGTTCTCAACAAACAACGGTGATCACACCACAGCGGGTTCTCTCTGTAGGGGCTGTGCAATACAGCGGTCGGGCGGTCCATCCTCCCCCTGGCCCTGTGAACGACCGTCGGCGTATCCATTCACGCCGGCGGTCGTTTCGTTTTCATCCCATATCCTGGTGAGGTGGCTCAGCAGTACTTCATCCGTACCTACGGGTGTCAGATGAACGAACACGACACCGAACGCATCGCAGGGCTGTTGCGCGACGATGGCATGACCGAGGCTGCCTCGCTCGATGAGGCCGACGTCGTGGTGCTCAACACGTGCTGCATTCGTGAGAATGCGGACAACAAGCTCTACGGCCAGTTAGGCCAACTCAAGGTCATGAAGGCCGAGCGGCCTGATTTGCAGATTGCGGTTGCGGGTTGCTTGGCTCAGAAAGATCGCGATGAGATCCGCGAGCGTGCTGGCCATGTCGACGTCGTCTTTGGCACTCACAATGTGCACCGAGCCGCCGAACTGCTCGAAATCGCACGGACCGAAGGGCCCATCGTCGAGATCCTCGAGGCCACAGCTCGCGACGACGCGTTGGCGTTTCCCACCGCGCTTCCGGCACGACGAGATAGTGAGCACGCCGCATGGGTGACGATTCAGATCGGGTGCGACAACAACTGCGCGTTCTGCATCGTGCCAGCGGTGCGGGGGCCCGAAGTCTCCAAATCATTCGACGACCTCGTTGGCGAAGTCCGAGGGCTCGCCGCAGAGGGCATCACCGAGGTCACGCTGCTTGGCCAAAACGTCAATAGCTATGGCCGCGACCTCGCCATCGCCGCCCGTCGGGCCGGCGACGACGTGCGATTGCGACCGATGTTTGCCGATCTGCTGCGCGCTGTTGGTGACATCGACGGTATTCGCCGGGTTCGCTACACCAGCCCGCACCCCAAAGACATGGGCCAAGATGTGGCCGAAGCCATGGCTGAGACCGAGGCAGTGTGTGAACATCTACACCTGCCCTTGCAGTCGGGCAGCGACCGCGTGCTCGGCCTGATGCACCGCGGCTACACGGCCGAGCGTTACCTGCGAGTGCTCAACGAGGCTCGCGCCACGATTGCTGATCTCGCCGTGACGACCGACATCATCGTCGGTTTCCCGGGTGAGACCGAAGCCGACTTCGAGCAGACGCTTGCACTAGCTGCCGAGGCGCAGTTCGATAGTGCGTACACGTTCGTGTTCTCGCCGCGCAAGGGCACCGAGGCTGCCGACATGACCCAAGACTTCGTCGACCCCGACGTCGTGGTCGACCGCTACGAACGACTCCGCGTCGTCATCGAGCGATCGGCCCGGGCCCAACCCGCGGCGCGTATTGGACTCACCGAAGAGGTCGTCGTCGAAGGGCCAAGCAAGCGCGACGCCAGCGTGACCACTGGTCGTACCCGCCAGAACAAGCTGATTCATTTCAGCGCACCCAACGTCATCACACCAGGTAGCTACGCCGAGGTAACGGTCACCGATTCGGGAATGCAGTACTTGCGTGGCGAGCTGGTCGAAGTCACCGCTGCACCGCGCCGCAAGCGCCGCATCCCTGTGGTGGCCCTCTGAGTCCGACTCGGTTGCCTTTGGCCATCGTCGGTCCAACGGCGGCAGGCAAGTCTGCGCTCGCAATGGCGGTGGCTGAGGCCGATGCCACGGTCGAGATCGTGTCGGCTGACTCGATGCAGGTGTATCGGGGAATGGACATTGGCACGGCAAAGCCAACCGCCGCCGAACAGGCTGCCGTGCCGCACCATCTGGTCGATGTCGTCGAACCCAGCGCCGATTACACGGTGTCTGAATTCGCCAACGCCGCCGAACAGGTCATCGAAGCAGCCGTCGACCGAGGTGCGACCCCTGTACTCGTCGGCGGCACTGGTCTCTATGTGCGATCGGTTGTTGATGACTTCGAGATCCCGGGCCGGTATCTCGACGTTCGACGAGAGCTCGAGACCGAACCTGACACCCAAGCCCTCTATGACCGGTTGGTGCAAAGCGATCACGTTGCTGCCGGGCGGATCGAACCGGGTAATCGTCGCCGAGTCGTTCGAGCCCTTGAAGTCACGATCGGCAGTGGTCGGCCGTTCTCGTCGTGGGGCCCAGGTATGGATCACTACCCAACAATTGCGACGCGCCAGATCGCATGTGACCGACCGCGATCGTCGCTCGATCAGCGCATCGAGGCCCGCTACCGCATACAAATGGAAGCTGGCTTCCTCGACGAAGTCGCCGGACTGGTGACAGACGGTCGGGTTGTTTCGCGAACTGCTCGTCAGGCGCTTGGCTATCGCGAGTTGCTTGGCCATCTTGAAGATGGTGAACCAATCGACGAGATGCTCGCGCTTGCAAATCAACGGACCCGCCGGTTTGCCCGGCGCCAACAGAAATGGTTCCGGCGCGATCCTCGGACTGAGTGGGTTGATCTCGACGAGGTCAATCTCGATCAGGTCGTAGCCGACGTGGTCGTTGGCTTGGCCTCGTGGCGATCTCAGCGTTCGTGAGGCCAAACGATGGCGCTCTGACAAACCCGGGACTGAATCAGCCCGATCACTGCCACACTGTCGTGTATGTCTGAATTCGAGGTCTCGTCGCAACTTCAGCGCCACGACCTGCACAAGCTGCATGGCCTCGGCAACGACTTCCTGGTGTGGTTCCGACCGTCGGTGCCCGACAATGCCGCTTCGTTGGCCCGGGCCTGGTGCCACCGCACCTCAGGACTCGGCGCCGACGGTCTAATTATTGCGATCGATGATCGCTCCTCGCCGCAGTTTGTGCTGTTCAATGCCGACGGCGGCCAGCCTGAAATCAGCGGCAACGGATTGCGGTGCTTTGGCCACGCTATTGCGGCTCGGCGAGGTCTTGACGAACTCATCATCGAGGCAATGACTCCCGTTGGGCTGCGCACAGTTGAAGTGAGCCAGGCTCTCTCGATGAACGCGACTGTGGCGGTGGGCATGGGTGCCCCAAAGCCGGGGCCAAGCCTTGAAGGAATCGACCTTGGCGCCTCGATCGCCTATCTCAGAGCGTCGAGCGTTGATGTGGGTAATCCCCACATCGTGATCACGGTCGAGTCCATCGACTCTGTCGACATCGCTACCGTCGGCGCCCAGGTCGAGGCGCACTTTCTTCCGACTGGCGCGAACGTGCACGTCATCGAGATCACACCGGCGGGTGTACAGATGCGTATCTGGGAGCGCGGCGTTGGCGTGACCGAAGCGTGCGGGTCGGGCGCCTGCGCGGCAGCCGCCGTCGTTGCCAAAGCGCAGCCCGGCAAAACCCAGGTGGTGGTAGAGATGCCCGGCGGCACGGCACGCGTCGAGGTCGACGATGAGCTTACGCTGCATGGGCCGAGCACCTATATCGCCGCAATTGCGTCGGCCGTTGCGCCTCTCGAACTGTGAGGACACGTCATGGGTGACCCGTTAGATGAGAACCGCAATGCTGGCGCCGAAGAGTCGCACCGCGGCGCGTTTGGTGACTATGGCGGCGAAGAGCGGGCGTTTATCGACCGTTCATTTCGTGAGCGCATTGTGCTCGTCGGCGTCAGCTTGAAGTCAGGGTCACCTGCCGCGACCGAAGCCGCACTCGATGAACTCACGGCCCTTGTCGACACCGCGGGCGCCGATGCGGTCGCCCGGGTCATCCAACGACGTGACTCACCGGACCCTGCCACGTTCGTGGGCAAAGGCAAAGCGACCGAAATTCGTGCAGAATCTGATGAGCACGATGCCGACACGGTGGTGTTTGACGACGAGCTGTCGCCCGCCCAGCAAGCGAACCTCGACAAGCTGTTGGGCCGCACGGCAATCGATCGCACCGCGGTGATCCTCGACATCTTCGCCCAGAACGCCCACAGCCAGGAGGGCAAGGCGCAGGTCGAGCTTGCCTTGTTGCAATACCGACTGCCCCGTTTGCGCAGCACGAAGCGATTCAGCCAGCAGGGCGGTGGTATCGGCACCCGAGGCCCGGGCGAAACGCAGCTCGAGGTCGACCGTCGACGGATCGAACGGCGCATTCACAAGCTGCAGAATCAGCTGCGATCGGTGCAGCGGCACCGGCGCACTCAGTCAAAGCAGCGCCGCCGAACGGCCAATCGCGGCGTAGCGATCGTCGGTTACACGAACGCTGGCAAGTCGACGATGCTGAACCGACTGACTGACGCGGGCGTCTTGTCAGAAGACCGATTGTTTGCCACGCTCGATGCAGCGACGCGCAAGCTTGCGCTTCCGGGTGGCGAGAAGGTCTTTTTGACCGACACCGTGGGCTTTGTTCGCAAGCTTCCCCACCAGTTGGTGCAAGCATTTCGGTCGACCCTCGATGTTGTCGTCGATGCTGACCTGTTAGTGCACGTCGTCGACGCGAGTTCGCCAGATCCCGAGGGGCAGATCGATGCGGTGCGAGAGGTGCTACGCGAGATCGGTGCAGAATCGGTGCCTGAGCTGATCGTCTTCAACAAGATCGATATCGCCGAGGCCCCTGAGAAGCTGCTGGCACGCTACGAGGGCTCACTGGCGGCCTCGGCACACACCGGCGAGGGCGCCGAAACGCTGCTGCACACCATCAGCGATCGCCTTGCCGTGCGCAACCGCATTGTCGACGTGATTGTGCCGTTTGATCGAGGTGAGATCATGGCCGAACTCCACCGTTCGGGCCAGGTATTGAGCGAGCAGGCAGTCGCGGACGGCATGCACTTCCGTGCTCGTCTTGACGAGTTCTCGATCGGACGTCTCAAAGAGTTCATCACCGACGATGGCGCCGGTGCGCCGAGTCCGGCTGCCTGATCTCGCCGCGCTGCTAGGTTCGCGTCGATGACGTCGCCTACAACCACTGGTGCTTCGAATGGCTCGCATGAGCCGTATCAACCGCCGCCGTATCCCTATGACCGCCTGAACCAGTTCAAGGTGGCCGGCGAGGCCTTCGAAGGTGGACTTGTCGACCTATCGATCGGCACGCCCCGTGACCCCGCACCCGCGGCTGCCGTTGCTGCCTTGGCCAGCTCAGGCGCCGAACGTGGGTATCCGCCGTCGATTGGGTTGCCAGCGGCCCGCGAAGCAGCCTCAGCCTGGTTGCAGCGCTGCTTCAACGCCACGGTCCCCGCAGACCAGGTCGCGGCGACGATTGGCACCAAGGAGTTCGTGGTCACAACGACTCGTTACCTCCATCTGCGTCGCCCAGATCGCGACACGGTGTTGTATCCCGCGGTGTCGTATCCGAGCTACGCCATGGGGGCCGAACTGGCCGGCCTGCGGGCGGTTGCGGTGCCGGTTGATGAGCAGTGGCGAATCGATTTGAGCGCGATCGACGAGGCCGATGCCGATCGGGCCTTGTGTCTTTGGGTTAACTCACCAGGTAATCCCGCTGGTGGCATCGACGACCTTGAGCAGGTTGGCGAATGGGGCAGGGCTCGATCGGTGCCCGTACTGAGCGATGAGTGTTACATCGAGTTCACATGGGGCGACGTGCCGGCGGGTCGCCGTCGTGGCGGCCGCACCATCCTTGAACACGGAACCGAAGGTGTGCTTGCATTGCATTCGCTGTCGAAACGATCGAATCTTGCTGGCGCACGATTCGGCTTTTATGCCGGTGACCCTGAACTCATCTGGTTCCTGTCCGAAGTGCGAAAGCACTCGGGCAACATGGTGCCGGGCCCGGTACAGCACGCTGCCATCGCAGCGCTCAGCGATGATGCCCATGTCGATGTGCAGCGCGACCGGTACGCCGAGCGGCTGGCGTACATGGCCGAGGTGCTTGGTGGCTGCGGTATCGACGCTGACCTGCCCCAGGGCGGCTTCTATCTGTGGGTGCCAGCCCCGGGCGGTGACGCCTGGGAGGTTGCGAGATGGCTAGCGACCGAGGGCGGCGTGTTGGTCAGCCCAGGCGAGTTCTACGGCGCAGCTGGCGAGCACTACTTTCGTGTCGCGGTGGTCGAGGATCTCGACCGGCTTCGACTGGTTGGAGACCGCCTCGCTGACAAGCAGTTCGCTACGACGTAGCGCTAGAGCTTGCGCAGTACCGAGACGACTCGGCCATAAATGTTGACCTCATCGCGAGAAAACACCATCAGTTCAAAGCTTGGGTTGTGGGGTGCCAGCACGATCTCTTTTGGCGTCAGCTTGGACAAAGTCTTGACTGTGCCCTCGTCACCGGGGATACCGGCCACGACGATGTCGCCAATTTCGGCTATTGGTTGGACACGAACGACCACAAAGTCGCCATCGAAGATGCCGGCCCCGATCATTGACTCGCCACGGACTCGCAACATGAAGAGCTCGCCTTCGCCGGTGAGGTCAGCGGGCAGTGGCATGAGCTCTTCGACATTGGAGTGCGCCAACACATCGGTGCCAGCGGCGACATCGCCGATCAAAGGTACGTGACAGATGGTTGCCTTGTCGGCCACTGCGCCCGAGCGGGGATCGTAACGAACTTCGATCGCTCGTGGCTTGTCAGGATCACGTCGCAAAAACCCATGCTTTTGCAGCGTCGCCAGGTGGCTGTGCACGGTCGATGGCGATGTTAGGCCGACAGCTTCACCGATCTCGCGTACTGATGGAGGAAACCCTCGTTCTCGCATTTGGTCGGCAATGAACACGAGAATTGATCGCTGACGATCGGTGAGCTTGTGCGTTGGTGGATCGTTGTTGGTCGGTGTATCAGTCGCCATGAGGTTTGCTCCTTGGTCACAGGGCAGTGCATTTTGGGGAAATTTTTGGGGGTTGCAATCGAACGCCTGTTCGTCGTACTATGTCTCTCGAAGACCCCGAACGTATGTGCGTCGAATACATGTTCGCCGAACAATCGTTCGAAGTCAAGTATTTGTCGAACATCTTCCACGTTCGCAGCATCCCCCCGAACAACATGTCACACCCCTCAGGAACACTTCACTCATGACCGCAACTGCACTCGCATACGATCTGGCATTCGACCTCGCTCCAGAACCAACCCATAGGCGTCGGCTGGCCGTTCTGCCCGGGGGCGTCGGGCCCGGTGATTCGCCACTCACGGTGTCTGCCGTCGAGCCCGGCGTCGAGATCTATCGCCGACGTCGCTTCATGGCCGCTTTGGCGCTGACAGCGATCGTCCTGCTCGCTGCGCAACTGGCTGGCCTGTCGCTCACGAGCTTCGGTCCCGTGAGCGACGGCGTTGAGGCGTCGACGCCGGTGGTGCACGTCGTCGCACCTGGTGACACCTACGGCGCCATCGCAGCGAGCCTCGGGGCCGATGATCCCCAAGCTTTCGCTCTCACATTGCAAGCGGCCAACGCCGACGCTGAGCTCATCGCCGGGCAGCGACTTGTCGTTGACCGTGCCGCTCTGGGCGTCGGCAAGTAGCGAGCGCTGATAGCTAGCTGCTGCGGGCCCGGAGGTACCGCAGGAATAGCAAATCATCTGCGGTCGAGACTCGATCAAGCGAGTAACGGGCCGGGGGTACGAGTGGCTGAACTCGGGCGAGTCGAGATCCGTCACCCCCAACGATCAGCGGACTGAGGGTCAACAGCACTTCGTCGACGAGATCAGATGACAAAAAGAGCCCGTTGATCGTTGGTCCACCTTCGAGCAACACCCGAGAAATGTCACGTTGACGTAGGTCAGCGAGAACCGCGGCTGGGTCTACCGAGTCGCCAAGGTCAACGACCTCGGCGATGCCGTCAAAGATCTGGCCGCGGTCGTTCGCGCCAGAGCTCGTCGTGTACAGCAGCGAGCCTGCGCTGGGCTCTGAGAACAGGTCAGCGGTGGGCTCGACCGAGAGCGAACCGCTGATGACGGCGATTGGCACGGTCGTCGGCTGGTAGTTCTCGACGGTCACGGTGGTTGATCCGACGATGATCGCCTCAGCGTGACGTCGGGCCGCAACGAACCACTCGCGATCAGCGGGCCCGCCGAGTGCCCCAGATGCTCCATCGACGGCGATCGCGCCATCGATCGTTTCGATCATGATCATCGTTACCCACGGCCGATTGGGCAACGGTGAGCGTTCGTCAGAACCAATACGAGCGGCAAGGTCGACATCAGTGGTGGGCTCGGGCCAGAGTTCGCGCATAGATGCACGGTAGCCATCGCCTTGGAAGCACTCCCAGGCGAACTGCCGCACGACGTCTACCGCTGGCGATCGTCGCCAGCGCTGAGCCACCGATCGCCTGATAGGCGCCACAGCAATGTCGCACCTCGGCTCACCATGAACACGATCAAGGCCAGCCACAGCACCACGAGCCCTCCGTCGACAGCAATGACGAGAGCAACCGTGGCCAGGAAGGTCACCAAGCTCGCGACCATTGCCTGGGCGAGGAATCGCATATCGCCTGCGCCGATCAAGATGCCGTCGAGGGCGAACACGACGCCCGCAACTGGTTGCATCAAGCCGAGCAGCAACAACACCGCCAAGGTTTCGTCGATCACCCGAGCGTCGTTAGTAAACAGATCGGGCAGCCAGGGGCGTACTGCCAACAGCAGCAGTGTCGCCAAAGCGCCTAGTCCGAGTCCCCAGGCCGTGATCCGTCGACCAACGTGACGGGCCTGGCGAGGGTCCTTGGCCCCGAGCAAAGTGCCGACCATGGCTTGGGCTGCAATGGCGATTGCATCGAGCGCTAGCGCAACGAAATAGAAAAGCTGCATTGCGATTTCGTGGGCGCCAAGAGCCTCGTCGCTTATCGTCGCGGCATAGGCCGCTGCGACGATGAACGTAGCGCGCAGTGCGCTCGTGCGAACGAACAGGTCGACGCCGTCGCGTCCGAGCTGACGCAATGTTGTGGGGTCGGGTTTCCACCCGACCTGTTGCTCGTTGGCGGCCCGAGCTATCCAGCGCAGATACATGGCAGCGGCGACCCACTGCCAAATAACCGTCGAGAGCGCCGAAGCCCCAACGCTGAGGTCGAACCCGAAGACCAGGATTAGCTCGAGCACGAGGTTCCCGAACGCAGTTACTAGGGCCACGACCAATGGGCGGCGGGTGTCTTTGAGGCCGCGTAGGTACCCGACGCCCGCCAGTACAAAGAGCATCGCTGGGAAACCGAAAACTGAGATCCGCAGATACCGCACACCGAATCGCTCGACTTCAGGGCTGGCTTGCAGCAGTCGAAGCAGCTGCGGTGCGAACGCATAGGCAATGACAGCGAACACCGCGCCGACCGCTACGGCGATCCAAAGGCCTTGCACCGCCTGATGGGCGGCATCGCGATCACGTCCGGCCCCGAGCATGCGAGACACTGCTGAGGTCGTGCCGTATGCCAAGAAGAGCGACATGGCGAGTGCAGTGAGAATGACCTGGCTTGCAAGTCCGACACCGCCGAGTTCGGGTGTGCCGATGTTGCCGATGATCGCCGTGTCGGCGAGGATGTAGAGCGGTTCTGCGATCAAGGCACCGAGTGCGGGAATCGCGAGTCCGAAAATCTCGCGGTCGGTTGCGGTCAGCCTCGATCGCATCACTCGCACAGTATTGCCGCACGCCCGCCCGCGAATTGCACTGCGATGCGCGGATAACACTGGATCGAGCCGTCTAGTCTACATCGAGATGTCTACGGTCCCGACTTCAGGTCTTGCTGAACAACCCAACGCGAAGCGATGGCTGAATGGGGCAGTTGGCTACGAGATCTATGTGCGCAGCTTTGCGGATAGCACCGGCGACGGCGTGGGCGATATTGCGGGCATTACTGGGCGGCTCGACTACCTCAAATGGCTCGGTATCGACATCGTCTGGGTGACACCGTTTTTCGAATCCCCAGGGCATGACCATGGCTATGACGTGTCGAACTACTGCGAGGTAAACCCCCTACACGGCACACTCGATGACGTCGACGCAATGATTGCTCGGGCCCACCAACTCGGGCTTAAGATCGTTCTCGACATCGTGCCGAACCACACATCGTCGCAGCACCGGTGGTTCAAGACAGCGCTCGAAGATCCCACGTCGCATGAACGGTCCTACTACCTCTTCCGCGACCCCGCCCCAGACGGCGGCCCGCCGAACAACTGGGTGAGCCATTTCGGACCCACGGCGTGGACACTCGATCCCGGCACAGGCCAGTACTACTGCCATTTGTTCTTGCCCGAGCAGCCTGATCTCAATTGGCGCAACCCCGAGGTGCGTGCAGAGTTTGATGCGATTTACCGCTTCTGGTTCGACAGAGGAGTCGATGGCTTTCGTATCGATGTTGCTCATGGCTTGCTCAAGCACGCCGGCTTTCATGACAACCCGCAGACGAAACCGATCGCCGATGATGCCGGGCCAATGGAACGGTTCTTCAGCTTCGAGCATCGCTATGACCTGGACCAAGACGACAACGTCGAGATCTTCGCCCGTTGGCAGAACGTTGCGGCTCCCTACGACGCAGTGCTGCTCGCCGAGAGCGGTGTCGAAGACCATGCACGTCTCGCTCGCTACGTGATGCCCGGTGCGCTCGATCTGACGTTCTTCCTCAAGCCAGGCTGGATGGACTGGAATGCAACCAAGTTCATTGACGAACTCGTTGGTCTCGCAGCCGTCGAGCCTCACGGGGTTTCATGGGTCATCAGCAACCACGACCAGGCTCGACCGGCGAGTCGGTTCGGCGACGGTGCGCTGGGTCGCAACCGCGCACTCGCGGTGTCAACACTGATGTTTGCGCTCGGTGGGGTTCCGTTTCTGTACCAAGGCGAAGAGCTCGGGTCGCCAAATGGTGAAATTCTCCCCGAGAACCGCCATGATCCAATCTCGACTCGAAACAATACCGACGAAGGTCGCGACGTCTGTCGTACGCCAATGGCGTGGAACGACGATCAGTTCAACGGGTTCAGCACGACCACCCCCTGGATCGTCGCCGAAGATCGGCCTTCAGATTTCACGGTTGCTGGTCAGCACGCGAATGCCGCTGCGCCGTTGCACCGCTATCGCCGCCTTATTGCACTGCGCCGCCACTATCCCGATCTCTGGCGTGCGCCCCTAAAGGTTGTGCCCAGCGGTCGCGACGACGTGGCTGTCATTCAGCGCGGCGCAACGTTGACGGTCGCAAACCTGGGCTCGGCTCAGTTCGCCATCAACCTCGGTGCCGGAGACTGGCGCGTCGTCTTTGCCTCACAGGGCGGTGACGGCGATGTCGCGAGCGGCATCGTCAACGTTTCGGCCGAGACGACCGTTGTGATGGTGCCCGCCGACGGCTGACGCTTCGGTCTGGGGTCAGCGGTCAGCCGAGCGGGCCGTGTTCGATGAGGGGCAACACGTGTTCGGCAAACAGGTCGCACTCGGCGATGTGTGGGTATCCGCTGAGAATGAACGCCTCAATGCCAACGTCGATGTACTGGCCGATCTTGTCGCGAACCTGATCTGGATTACCGACGATGGCTGCACCAGCCCCTGATCGGGCCTTGCCGATGCCAGTCCAAAGGTGCGGCTCGGCATAACCGGCGTCATCGGCTGCTTCTCTCAACGCCGACTGACGGGCGACGCCGACAGATGCTGTATCAAGTGAACGTTGGCGAATTGTCTCGCCCGTTTCGGCATCGAGTCGGCTGATCAGTTGTTGGGCCGCATGCTTAGCCTCGGCCTCAGTTTCACGCACGATGACGTGCGATCGAAGGCCGAACCGCAACGAGCGCTCGTTCGTCGCGGCGAGTTTGGTCATCTCGTTCACCGTCGCGGCGACCGATGCAACAGTGTCGGGCCAGGTCAAGAAGACGTCGGCCTGAGCAGCTGCAGTTGCCTTAGCTGCAGGGGAGAAGCCTCCGAAATAGAACGGCGGGCACGTGCCGCTGACGGTTCTGGCTCTCGGAGGGTCGAGCTCGAGGTCGACGAACTCGCCGTGGAAGTCGACCGAGTCGCCGTTGAGCAGTTGTCGCAGCACGAGCATCCACTCGACAGTTCTCTTATACCGAGGTGATGACTCAAGTGTTTCGCCGGGAATGTCAGAACTGATGATGTTGATGGTCAGTCGACCATTGAGCATCTGATCGATCGTTGCGAGCTGTCGAGCGAGCTGCGGCAACCACATTTCGCCCATTCGGACTGCGAGCAGTAGGCGAATCTGGGCGACGAGGGGCGCGATACCAGCGGCGAACGCCACGCTGTCGATACCCAGGGTGTAGCCCGATGGCAACAAGATGTTGTCGAACCCATTGCGGTCGGCGGTAAGCACGATGTCGCGGCAATGTTCCCACGAACTGGCGAGAGCGGGATCTTCGACGCCGAGGAACTCGTAGTCATCGTCGCACAGCGCCGAAAACCAACTGATTTCGGTCACGGCAGCGGCACGCCCTCGCTTGCCTGAACGAGGGCATAGACATCTTGGCGGTCCAGGTTGACCGAAAGAGCTGCGTTGCTCGCTGCGATGCGGTCCAGGTTCTGGGTGCCGATGATGGCTACCGCCCGGCTTGGATGCGCCAGAACGAAAGCAATCGCGATCGCGGCGCGATCGACGCTCTCGCGCTCGGCGAGTTCGTCGAGCACGGCGACGAGGGCTGGGCCGGGGCCCTCTTGGCCATCGGCGAACAGTCGGCCGCCAGCGAGAGGGCTCCAGGCAAGCGCGGTGACGCCATCGCGCATGCAGCGGTCGAGGGTGCCGTCGCGCAGCGGAGCGAGATGCATGACCGAGTACTCCGGCTGCGTCGATGCAATCGGGAACGCCATGTGAGCAGCCAGCGCCTCGTATTGATCTGGGGTGTAGTTCGATACCCCGACCTCGCGGATCTTGCCCTCGTCACGCAAGGCCGACAGGGTGCCGGCTACCTCGGCCGGGTGGGTGAACATGTCAGGCCGATGCACCTGGTACAGGTCGATGACGTCGGCATTGAGACGGCTCAGCGAAGCCTCGCAGGCAGAGCGCAGGTACTCGGCGCCAGAGTCGTAGGGCTTCGGCGGAATGATGCCGCCCTTGGTTGCCAGCACCATTCGGTCGCGAAGCGCTGGGGCTGCGGCGAGCACTCGCCCGAGAAGCGCCTCAACGGTGCCGAACCCGGTGCCGCCCCAATCGAAGCCGTAGACGTCGCTGGTATCGATCAGATTCATGCCAGCGTCAAGGGCCGCCTCGATAATTGCCTGGGCGGTGGCGAGGTCGTCGTTGGTGAAGCGCCAGAGTCCATAGGAGATGGGCCCCACGCTGAATTGACCGACCGTGCGCTGGTCGCTAGTGACGAGTGAAGACATGTGAGCTTCTTATCCCTTGACTGAACCAGCTAGCAACCCGCGTACGAAGTAACGCTGCAATGAAAAGAACACCACGAGTGGCACAAAGGCCTGCACGAATGCGCCAGCAGTGAGCAGATGTTCGGTGCGGCCGAAGTCGCCAGCGAGGTTCGCGATTCGGGCGGTTGTAGGCAGGACATCGGGCGATCCTCCGCTGAGCATGATGACGGCGATCAGGTAGTCGTTCCATGTCCAGAGAAACTGGAAGATGGCGAACGCCGCAAGCGCCGGGATCGACAGCGGCAGCACGAGACGCAGATACGTGCGGAAATGATCGGCCCCGTCGACTTTGGCCGACTCAATGAGCTCGCTCGGAAGTTGTGAGATGTAGTTGTGGAGAAGAAAGATCGAGAACGGCATAGCGAACCCGGTGTGGGTCAACACCACCGCCCATGGTGAACCTGCCAAGTCGAGGTCGGGAATCAGTGAGAGCGTCCGATCGCTGAAGGGCAACGTGAGGTGAGCGCCGTTGACATAGGTACGCAGCAGCGGAATAAGCGCCACCTGAAGCGGGATCGACATGAGCGACACCGTGGCAATGAACAGCGGTTTGCGACCCTTGAAGTCGATCCACGCAAACGCGTATGCCGCGAACGATGCAATCGCTATTGGAATGATTGTCGACGGAATCGCGATTGCGAGCGACGAGATCAGCGACGGCAGCAGTCCGCTGTTGGCGTCAGAACTCAGCACAACGCAATAGTTCTCGAGCAGGTGGAAGTCGGGCCCGTTGTAGAACTCGGGGCAACTGAGACCCTCGAAGTTGATGTCGGTGTCGCCAAAGATGCGCCAGAAACCGGTGTTTCGCTGGCGAGTCCGGCTGCGGAAAGAGTTCACAGCAAGGCTAAGCGAGGGCACTGTCCATATCGCAACCAATAACCAGAGCGCCCACATCGGCACGTTGGTGAGTGCGCGATAGATCCGGTCAATGCGTGATTGCCCGGCCTTTTGCTCGGTGGCCGCCATCAGACGGCCTCTCGCTGCATCTGGCGCACGTTAAGTATCAGGATTGGGGCGACCGTCAACAAGATCACGACAGCGATCGCCGAGCCTCTTCCGCGATCAAAGAATTGGAACGCGACTGTGAAGAAGTCGTTCGCGAGCACGTTGGTGCCGAAGTTGCCGCCGGTCGAAACCTTGACGATGTCGAAGACCTTGACGACCGCTACAACCGTCGCTGTCACCACCACGCCAATCGTCGGAAGAATCTGGGGGAGCACGACACGGAAGAATCGCTGTGACTCGGAGGCGCCGTCGATCTGAGCGGCTTCGAGCAGCTCTTCGGGCACGGCCTTGATTGCCGCAGACAAGATCACCATCGCAAAACCCGATTGGATCCAGACCATGATGAACATGAGGTACACGTTGTTGAACGGCCGCACCTCTTCGCGGAACGCGATTGTGTCGGCGATAATCGAGCCGTCGCCAGCGAAGGCAAATCCACCAAGACTTCGTCGAGCAAGTTCGATGAAGAGGTAGGTGATCACGATCAAGGCAGTACCAAGGCCGGCAAAGGACCCGCCGTTGCGTACTTGCTCGTAGATCTTGGCTGCAGTGACAGCGATGAGCGCGCCCAGCACGATAAGGGCAACGATCCTGGGCCAACCCGAGTGACTAAATTTGCCAAGCTCGATCCAGAGTGCGTTAAGCACGCCGCTCTGGTCTTTTGAAATGTTGCGCGGCTGGTACTGGAAGCGCCAAATGATCGATGCGCCAACAAACGAGATAGCCATCGGCATGAAGATCAGCGACTTCGCTGCGGCCTCAAGTCTGCCGGCGCGTTCGGCAAGCACCGAGATGACGAGCCCCATCACCGTTGAGGCAATGGTGACGGTGAACATCCACCACAGCGTGTTTGGGAATGTGCCTCGGATCACCGAGAAGGCGGCGAAGAAGAGCAAGAAGATGCCAACGAGTATCGGACCGACCGATCCGGCGGTGCGCTCGAGGCCGACGACCCCATTGCGGGTGCGATGGATAAAAGCGCCGATAAGAAAACCTGAAACCAGAAGGACGAGACCGACCACGAACAACTGGCTCGTGAAGATGTTGGTCCAGTTAGAAAGGTCGATGAAGTCGTCGGCCGCAAAAAGGGTCTGATAGTTGTCGAGTCCGACAAATTCTTCGCTCTCTCGGTCGAGCACCGAGGTGTAAATTGTGCGAAGCGCGGGGACCACCAAGTTGATCGCTAAGAAGCCGAGGGCCGGAGCGAGGAAGACAAAGGCACGGGCTCGCCGGTTGAACTCAACGAGTTCGCCGGTGGTGCGTGCGCTGGGCCATGCGAATCGCAGCGCAAGCATGAGCAGAGGCACCATCGTTGCCAGGCGCGTGTCCCACAGCGACCCGGTGCTGAGCGGCGGTGCGAGCCAGGCGCCGACCACGGTGCCGATGGCCCCTGCCATGAGCATGCGCGGGATCAAATCATGCGTGAGCGCACCCACCGCGGCGCCGACCGCAAGCCCGATGGCGAGCCAGACCAAAAGTGTAACCAGCGATAGATCAGGTCGATTCGCGTAGAGCAGGTTGTCGGCGATCAACCACCCCGCAACCAACGCAATAAAGGCTGCGCCAGCGATGCGAACGACTCGATTCGCGAACGCGCCTGTTGCTGCTCCAGCCGCTGCGCCCAGTAGCGCACCGAGTATCGGCCACTCGATGAGTCCGAGCCAACCGGTTGCTCGTTCGATGAGTTCAGGGTCAGCAATGTCGCGCAGAATCCCAATCAGATCGGGATTGTCGCTGATGTCGAGCGGCTCACCGTCGCCGAGCAGTAGCACCTCGGGCTCGGAGATGAGCGCGCCGACCGAGCGGTTGCCGCGCAACAGAGAAAATCCAACAGCCCCGAGGAGGCCCCCGATCAGGGTGCGATAGCGCGCCCAGCTGCGACTGGCGAGAGAAACAGCCGCGTTAGAGCTGGCGAAAACGGCGCCGCTGGCCACCACGACCGCCAAGATCGTTACCGCCGTCCACCCGAGACGGCCCAGTTGGCCGGTTCGCTGCGCGGCGATGACAAAGATGATCAACAGTGCGCCGAGCACGAGCGCCCGTACCCCGGTCGCCCAGTCGCGCCGTTGGGGAGCCGTGGTCACCGGAACTCTGGCTTTTTCGACCGTTTCGGTCATGTTCCCCCTGGTGCGAAATACCCACGCCTGTCGCCGAATCCCCGGCGGCGAACAGATGGGCAATGGGCGGCGGTCGGTGACCGCCGCCCATTGCTAGTACATGTTGCTAGAAAATGTTGCTGGAGATCACGATGGGTCTCCGCATCAATTGTTTTAGTTGTCTGGCCAGCTTGCGTCGATAGCCGCAGCCGCGTCGGCCACAGACGTCTCGCCATTGACCATTGCGGTGCCTTCAGTCCAGAACGTGCCAGCGCCAACGTCGGCTGGCATCAGGTCTGAACCGTCAAACCGAACGTCGTTGGTGGCCATGATCTCAAGGAATGACTGTTCGAGCGGTGCCCACAGGGAACGGTCAGCGTTGAGGTTCGCAGTGTTGAAGCCAGAAAGCACATCACCGCCGCCCTTGGTCTGCTGCTGGTAGCCCTGACGAGCGTTGGCGTATTCAGGTGAGCCGAAGTACTCCATCACTGCCCAGACCTCGGGTCGGTCATCGAATGCGCCGACAAGGGTTCCCGCAGTCAACACGATCGCAGGATCAGTGTCTCCAGGAGGGAACTGGAATACGTCGATTGCGCCTTCGCTGCCGTCTTGGACCGGCGTGCCATCAGGGAAGAATGACGAGAAGAAGCTCGCTTGGCGGTGCATCATGCAGTCGCCGTTGACCAGTGCTTCACCGTTTGCCTGGAACGCGGTCGACGCAACGGTGCCACCGTCGGCATAGACCATGCCGGGGGTGTTCCACACGTCGAGGACTTCTTGCATCACGCTGGTGACTTCGTCGCTTGAGAAGTCGAGGTCGCCTGCTACCCATGCGTCGTAGGTTTCGCCGCTGTGACGGCGCAGCATCATGTCTTCGACCCAGTCGGTGAAGGGCCAGCCAGTTGCTTGGCCGGACTCAATGCCGATGCAGAACGGCGTGTTGCCGTCAGCGATCATCGTCTCGGTCAGTGCAAAGAGTTCATCGAGGCTGTTTGGAATGTCGTACCCAGCAGCTTCGAAACGCGCAGGCTGATACCAAACGAGCGACTTGAGGTCGGTCTTGTTCGGCACGCCGTGTTGCACGCCGTCGACGAGGCCAAAGCCCATGGCTCCGGGCGACCAGTTGACGGCCACGTTGCTGGTGACCTCATCTGGAAGTGGGATCACCGAGCCACTGCGAGCGAAGTCGGCAAGCTTGCCGGGCTGTGGGAACACCGAAATGTCTGGTGGGTTGCCAGCTTCGATCTGAACATTGATCTCGGCTTCCCAGTCGGCAGAGCCAACGTAGAAGATTGTCAGATCATTGGCGTCGCCGAAGTCGTTGAGCGCCGCTTGCAACGCGCCTGCCTCAGCAGGCGAGCGCTCAGGGCCGGTTACGTAGACGGCGGCTCGACCGAGTGGGGCCGAACTCGACCCGGCTGCGGCTGCGGCTGTTTCGCCAGCCGCAGCGGCTTCAGCTGCCGCTGCTGCTGCCGCCTCTTCGGCAGCGGTCTTGGCTGCTTCTGCATCAGCCGCAGCCGATTCAGCTGCCGCTTTTGCCTCTTCGGCCTCAGCGAGCGCTGAAGCGTTTTCTGCAGCTTCGGCTTGGGCCTCGGCGAGTGCATCTTGAGCGTCGTCGAGTGCCGAAGTGTCGGCCTCTACAACGTCGTCAGTGCCACTGCTACCGCATGACGCTGCGAGCAGCGAAAGTGCGAGTATGGCCGCGAGTAGCTTAGAAAGCTTCTTCACTAGTGTCCCCCTCCAGGGTAGAAAGTTCACCTTTATAGGTGACGCAGACGTTAGCGCGTTGACGGACCGTCGTGTTCCAGGTCTTGGATTGATCAGTGCTAGATCGCTAGCCCCGACTCAAGATCGAAGAAGTGGGCATTGTCGATGTTGATCGCGACCTTTGCGCTATGGCCAACCCGCACTCGAGTGCGAGGATCGAAGCGAGCTGCGATGATCGTCGAATTGCCGTCGCCAACTGGTGCAGCGATGGCTTCGTCGGCGTCGAGGTCGAGGGCATCTTCGGAGACGACCGGCTTGGCGTCAAGCGTGAAGTACGCGATGACCTCGTAGCCGAGCGCCTCTGTGTTGCTGATCTCTACGTCGATTGTGTGACCGGTTGAATCGATCGCTGCATCTTCGAAGTCTTTGGGTCGCAGACCGAGTACGACGGTGCGGTTGAAATACGAGCGCAGCGCAGGTCGACGATCGATGAGCGAGTCGGGCAGGGCGAGTTCTTGGCTGCCGAGCACGAGCTTCCAAGAGTCATCGCCAGCGGGCTCGATGGTGGCCTCCATCAGATTCATCGAAGGGGATCCAATGAAGGCCGCTACGAACAAGTTTTCAGGTTCGTCGAACAGCGTCTGGGGCGGTGCGACCTGTTGCAGTACCCCCCGGTTGATTACGGCGACTCGGTCGGCCATGGTCATTGCCTCGACCTGGTCGTGGGTGACGTAGAACGTCGTGACGCCAACTTCGCGCTGCAGTTCGGTGATCTCGCCACGCATCTGCACCCGCAATTTGGCGTCAAGGTTCGACAATGGCTCATCGAGCAGAAACAGCTGTGGGCGTCGAACAATCGCTCGCCCCATCGCAACGCGTTGGCGTTGCCCGCCTGAGAGCTTGGCAGGCTTGCGGTCGAGCAGCTCGTCGAGTTCGAGGATGCGAGCGGCGTTGTCGACTCGGCTCTTGATTTCGGCCTTGGGTAGTTTGGCCAGCTTGAGCGCGAAGCCAATGTTGTCGGCGACGCTCATGTGCGGATACAGGGCGTAGTTCTGGAAGACCATTGCGATGTCACGGTCCTTGGGCGGCAAGTCGTTCACGACCCGGCCCCCGATCTTGATTTCACCTGCGGTGATGTCTTCGAGGCCGGCGATCATGCGCAGCGTGGTCGACTTGCCGCAGCCCGACGGACCCACCATCACGAGGAACTCACCGGGGGCGATTTCGAGGCTCAGGTCTTTGACTGCCTCGAAACCGTTTGGGTACTGCTTGCCGACCGAATTGAAAACGACATGCGACATGGCGCCCGAGGGTAGTTCAGCGGGGCTTGCAGCGCGCCTTCAGTCGTAGAGGTCGGTGACGCCGGTCAGCGACGCTTGCGCTTCTTCTTTGTCGATCCGCTCTTCGACTTTGGGGCTGAGCGCTTGCTAGCAGCCTTGACGGTGCGTTCGCAGAACCAGAAGTTGCAGACCCACTTTTCGCCGCTCCATACCGGTGTGCCGGCATGCACCGAATCAACATCTGGCTCTGCTGTGCCGGGATGGACGAGATCGAACAGCGCAAGTCGACCAATTTTCGGTTTCACCTTGGCCTTAGCTTTGGGGAAGCTGGTTGCGCCGCCTTTTCCGGGTTCGTAGAGGTACAACAGCCCGGTCTTGAGTCGCTGGCCCGACTGGCGGTAGTGCGCATTTGATGGATCGGGCTTGTACGTGTCGAGATGGGGCGTGTACTTGCCTCCGACGTCGTAGTGGACAACCTGAATGCGCTCGCAATTCTTGGCGGGCAGGCCCGCTAGCTCAGCGGCTCGATCGACCATCTTCTTTACGGTCGGTGTCTGGTCGGTGTAGACCCATCCAATATCGGCTGTGCGACGCAGGTTGTTCTCGACGCTCTCGCCCTCGGCATTGATGATCGACGCCGAGCCCATGTCGTTGCGAGCGAGTTCGATGATGTGCGCGCATTCTTCAGGTGAGGCGAAGTCATCGTGGACTTCGATACGCGGCGCTTCGCTGATGACCCCGGTCTCTTGCGATCGTCTCAATAGGCCCATGAGTAACACGGTACTTGGCCCATTGGTTCGAGGGCGGCCACTGGGCGTTGATCCAAACCCAGTTTTGGGGCCAAAACGACCGGAGCCGAGGGCGGGTGGCCCTCGGCTCGGTTTGAGGTTGTGTTTGGTTAGTGGTTTGGGTGGGTTAGCAGCCTTCGCCGGCT
>Ga0114956_1000241_pt1 | contig 36848 bp, 30 predicted proteins | sample MaitaG_FD_87304 | JGI IMG/M metagenome (GOLD analysis project Ga0114956, IMG submission 87304) | Marine algal microbial communities from Maine, USA - Maine_Asex2 metaG | ecosystem: Host-associated > Algae > Red algae > Unclassified | place: Maine, USA | collected 2015-01-05 | reverse complement strand
TGGCCCTACTGCAATGTTGTTGCTTTTTGCCCAATTTACATAATCAGCAACAATCAAAAAATAACTGCTGAAAGATTTGTCGTTAATAATCTTAAGCTCAGACTCAAGTCGATCCCTGTAGACTGATTGAGTAACTGAGGGGCCGTGCCTTACAAGGACGCGTGACAAACCCTCCTGGCTGCGTTTTCTCAGGAGCTCTGCCTCGGAATATTGTTTAGTAGAGCAATCAATAGCAGACGGAATGAATTTGGGCATGTAGGTCATAGAACACTCCTTGCGAACGAAACAACGCTAACTGAGTATACATACAGTATATCGATTTGCAAATTATTGGTGTGAGCAGCTTAGTGAAATACCGCCTGGCACCTTCACTAACTTGGAGGTTTTGCCGGGGCTGGGACTCCGCCAGAACCATTGTCCTCACCCTCCTTCGGAGGGACTGACGAGATATCTTCTGCTTTCTCGATGTTGCCAAAGCGTTGTCGCAACACCTTGACTTCGCGCTTGGTTAAGCCAAAGCGCTCTACGACTTGATCATCTGTTAATTGTTCCCATAATTCTTGGGTTAGTTCCTGGTCAGCCATATCCCCACCCATATTGTTACCCACCAAAAGCTTCGGTTGCCAAGATCATACGCGAATAGGTAATCTGTTACCAAAGCTACCCTCTCTTATGTTCTGTTTGAGAAAGACCTATACTACTGCTACGGCAGGAACATTAAGACGAATGCTCAATCAGCTACTTCTGAAATGTCGCCGAACTATGCTGTAATTAACTTTGTAAAGCACGCGATGTTTCATTAACTATGACTCCAATAATTTTACTGCAAGCAGTTCTGGGTTTTATTTTGCTTGTCGCTGGCGCTGAGATTATGGTTCGTGGCGCAGCAGAACTGGCCGCCAGGTTTGGCATTCCACCTTTGGTCATAGGTCTTACCGTTGTTGCATTCGGTACCAGCGCACCTGAGCTAGCTGTAGCTATCAAGGCAGCTTTGAACGATCAGGCCGATATAGCTATGGGTAATGTGGTCGGCAGTAATATTCTGAATATTCTTCTCATACTCGGTTTGGCAGCGATGATCACACCGCTTATTGTGGGAAGCAGAATTGTCCGCACAGATGTACCTATTCTGATCGGCGTATCGTTTTTATTTTTTGCCTTGGCATTCGACGGTCGTATTAGCGTACTGGATGGCATGGTGCTGTTCGGCGGCATCATGGTGTATACCGTGTTCGCTATTTTTAGCGCCAAAAGAGAAGCTGCCGACCCAAGTACCGCAGCTGAGAACGCTGACAAAGAAGAAAAACCCAAAAACAACCACCCCGCCATATCGCTTATATTGGTTATTGCCGGTATGGGAATGCTTGTTCTGGGTGCAGATTATCTTGTTGCCAGTGCCATTGCTATTGCCAGGTGGCTGGGTGTCAGCGAACTGCTTATCGGACTCACGGTTATATCCATTGGCACGTCACTACCCGAACTTGCAACGACCGTTGTTGCAGCCATGCGTGGCATGCGGGACATGGCTGTGGGTAACGTCGTCGGCAGTTGCCTGATGAATATCCTTGCCGTTACTGGTGCAGCTGCTGTGTTCTCAGCCAATGGTTTAAATGTTGATCCGGCCCTGATTTACTTTGATCTGCCTATCATGCTGGCTGCGACGATCGCCTGTTTGCCCATATTCGCAACCGGTCACTTAATTGCTCGCTGGGAAGGGCTGTTGTTTTTCCTTTTCTATCTGGCATATATCACATACCTGATCATGGCAACGCACAGCTCGGAATCGGTCGAGCTTATGCACAAAGCCATGATAGGTTTTGTCATCCCACTAACGTTTATAACTTTGCTGTTACTTTGGCTGGGTGAGGTTCGGAAAAGGCGAAAAAATAATGATTAACCAACACATACTACTGATTACAATTCACCTGATAAAGGCGAGCTACTAAATAGCCATTGTTGAAAGACAAGTTGACCCGGCTATTGAAGTATCTTCGCCCATGCAGCATCTGCCTCAACTTTATAATTCTCCCAGTTTCCATCGTTCCAGCGGGTTCGACCTTCGGCTGCATAGAAAAGATAGAGTTTGTCGCCGTATATCTCCCAGTGGGTACCATCTGTTTTCAGCAATCCTTTACCAAGGCTAAGCGCATTCGCACAATGCCCATTGTAGGCAGGCGAATATTTTTCCGGTTCTGCTGCAAATTTATCGGCGGTAGCTTGATCGGCAAATCGCCACTTCGCACCTTTGTGTTTTACTGCATACGATTTCTTGCCACCCAGCGCATCTGCCTGCGGACTACGGTTTAGCGTGTAATAAGCAACAGTATCTTTGCCTCCAATAGCAACACCACCAAAAGCGGATTTTGAAACAGGCTCTGCGGCGAAGACGTGGCCGGTATAAATCAGCGCACCAAGCATGAGCGCGGTTGTAATCAGACGGTTTACCATTTTCTTACTATCTCGTTTTAATAGAATACAGTTGGTTAGCATGGATAGCGTGTGAGCGCACCCACACAGCGGTATCATGGAACACAGCCCCACCATTGGGCTTACCCGGCTCAGCACTGACTAACGCATTAATGCCCACACCATTTGCAAAATAATGATTGGGCCACAAGCTTTCAACAACCACGGTGCCCGGTTGAACACCTTCAAATGTCTTCGCTTCAATAAGCACTTCACCCAGTTTGTTACCCACAACAACGACCTTACCGGGCGTCAAATGATAACGCGCTATGTCTTCCGGGTGTATCAGCGCGAAAGGCTGCTTCTCCATGCGAACAGATGTAGCTGTTTCAGTGAAGCTGGTATTCAGAAATTGCCTTGCTGGTGCGGTGACAAGGCGCATCGGACACTCCTCTCGTGCGCTGTCGATAACATCCCAATGGTCTGGCATGTCTGGCATACCTTCAGCATTGGGACCTTGCAAAGACCAGTCTGGAGAAAAATGAAAGCGTTTGTCCGGCGTCTCGAATCCAACACCAAAATTTGCGACATCAAATTCGAGAGCACAATCGATGCTACCCGTTTTTTCAAGTTCATTTATACCTGGCAGATTTGACGCTTTCAACGTCGCATCAATAAGCTCACGTTCAGACAGCTCATTGGCCGGATGCGATAATCCAAGCCGCTCAAACAAAGCAACCAACACGTCGTGATTACTTCGGCATTCACCGGGAAACTCGATTAATTTTGCTCCCAGTTGCACATGCGTATGCCCACCCGCCGTGTAGAGATCATCGTGTTCAAGAAACATAGTGGCAGGCAAAACAATATCAGCCCATTTCGCCGTGTCAGTCATAAATTGCTCATGCACGACAGTAAACAGGTCTTCTCTTGCAAGGCCTTTTAGAACGCTATTTGTATCAGGTGCAACAACTGCAGGGTTAGTGTTTTGAACAAACAGAGCTTTAACAGGTGGTCCACCTTGTAAGTCATCAGGGTTACTACATAAAACAGGACCAATACGCGACTGATCAAATACTCGGTTATGGGCGTGGGGAACATCGAGCGCACTGATGAGCGTTTTATCCAACTTATACAGCTCGCTCTGGCTATACAGTGCACCACCACCCTCTTCCAACCAAGCGCCGGTTATCGCTGTAAGACACGACGCCGCATGCATATTCGCCGCACCATTACGTGATCGGCTAAACCCATATCCCAGTCGCAGGAAACTCTTTTTAGTGCTGCCAAAGAGTCGCGCAAACTTGATAATCTCTTGTTCATTGAGCCCCGTAATTTTAGCGGCCCATGCTGGTGTTCGACCAGCAAAGTGCAGTTCGGTTTCAGCGTTGAAGTCGGTGTGCTTTGCCAGATAATCGCGATCTGCGAGATCTTCTGCCAGCAAGACGTTGATCACTGCACAAGCCAGCGCACCATCAGTACCCGGTTTGAGCATCAGATGCATGTCTGCTTTTTCGGCGGTTTTTGTTTTATAAGGATCGATAACAACAAGCTTGGCATTGGAATCCCGACGCGCCTGAGCCAGATGATGCATCACGTTGACTTGCGTGCTAACCGGATTTCCACCCCACACAACAACTAATTCGCTCTTGTGAATTAACCTCGGATCGGAACCACGCTTACTGCCAGTTCCAGCCTTCCAACCAGCATCTGCCAGGGTTATGCAAAAAGTGGAGTGCTGCCGTGATGTTCCAAGACAGTTGCGGAGTCGATCTAGTCCATCACGTTGTACATAGCCCATTGTGCCCGCATAGTGATACGGCCAGATACTTTGCGCGCCATGAGCGGCGATGATTTCTTTGAACTCAATAGCGATTGTATCGAGCGCTTCGTCCCAACTGATTCGCTGATACTCGGATACACCGACACCGCGCTTGCCAACGCGTTTGAGGGGATGCATGAGCCGGTCTGGGTGGTGAACGCGTTCAGCGTATCTGGCTACTTTCGCGCAGATAACGCCAGCCGTGTAACTATGCGACTTAGTCCCGTAAACCTTCCCAATTGTGCACTCGTCGAGCACTTCGACATCGAGCGAGCACGCGCTTGGACAATCATGCGGGCAAACTGATCTTTTTCTGAGACTCATAGACTTTTTCAGCTAAAAAACGATTATGCACGCCCCTGCGAACTATAGCCAGAGTGTCCCCATGCCGCTAGAGCTTTAATGCAAGAATTCAGGGCTAAGATGTTGTGTATTGGGCTATTTTTTCAATTTGCAGCAATTCAGACCACTAATAAAACGCCGCTGCGTGCTGGTTCACATGAATAAATTTGTTATAACACTGCTATTCACCCTGTTTCTGTCGGCGTGCAGCGACAGCGGCGTGGTTGTCGGTGATGGCACAGGTTTCAGCTCCGGCAATACGTCCTCTGGTAATGGGAACGCCACTGGTAACAATGGTTCCTCCGCTGGTGGCGCACCCATCATTACGGACACCGGCACAGGCGCACCGATTACCACCGCAGCCACATCTAATCTAAACGCCGCTGATGTTGATGCTGCTCGATTTCTGAATCAGGCAACGTTCGGTGCAACCGAACAATCAATTGCCGAGTTTCGAGGCTTTGCGAGTAAATCTGCGTGGATAGATGCACAAATGGGATTACCCGCATCTTTAACTCGGCCCTATACAGAAGCAAATAGCAACGGCAGCAATCGTGTGCCCCGCCACCAAGTCTGGATGAACAATGTACTTGATGAACCAGATCAGCTTCGACAGCGTGTTGCCTTTGCACTGAGCCAAATCTTTGTGGTGTCCGATCTCGACAAAGCACTGGCCAACGCACAGTACGGTATTAGCGACTACTACGACATGTTGTCGCGCAATGCGTTTGGCAACTATCGCACTTTGCTTGAAGACGTAGCCCTGCACCCGGTCATGGGTGTGTACCTGAGTATGGTTCGAAACGAAAAAGCAAATCCGGCCGCAAACATCCGACCCGATGAAAACTTTGCACGTGAAGTACTGCAACTGTTTTCCATTGGACTATTTGAGCTGGACAATCGCGGTGAAATTATTAACCGCTCCAACCCGACTCCCAGTTATACGCAAACAACCATCGAAGAATTTGCCCGTGTATTCACAGGCTGGGAACACCCGACATCGCGATACTGGAACGACACCAATCTAACCAGTCCGGCATTTATCGGTCGCATGGTTCCGGTAGAAGAGTTTCATGACACAGGCAGCAAAACCCTGTTGAACAATGCAGTTGTACCAGCAGGTCTGAGCACTGAACAAGATATGCAACGAGCATTGGACAATATTTTCCAGCACCAGAATGTTGGTCCGTTCATCTCTAAATTATTAATACAGCGGCTCACAACCAGTAACCCGTCACCCGAGTATGTTGGTCGCGTTGCCAGCACATTCAATAACAACGGTAACGGTGTACGCGGTGATCTGGGCAGCGTGATCAGAGCAATACTGCTCGACAATGAGGCACAACAAGGCACGGCTGCAAATCCGGATTTTGGCAAAATTCGCGAGCCCAATATAAAACTAGCGCACTACTGGCGCGCGCTAAAAGCTAACCCGGGCCCGCTGGCCAACGGCATTCACAATACGGCAGACTTTACTCTGGACCGTCTCGATGAAATGGGTGGTCAGGCAGTAATGAGATCGAAGTCAGTATTCAATTTCTACAAGCCAGAGAATCAGCTTCGCCCGGGACAAGAACTGTTATCACCTGAAATGCAGAACATGTCGGAAGCATTTATTGCCAGTACGCACACTAACTACCATCATTTAATTTACCGCTTTCACAATCGGGCGAATCTAGGCGATGACAATCCGCGCGTAACCATAACCGACTTTGAACCGTTGGCCGCACTGGCCACTAATCCGGACGATTTACTGGACTGGTATAACCTGGTGCTTTTTGCCGGTGGCATGCCCGATAGTATGCGCGCTACCTTGCGTGAATATATGAGTACTTTGCCAACCAACAACAACGGACGTTTTGCAGCTGTACAAGACACTATGTTTATGGTGATGGTGTCTCCCGCTTTTAATATTCAGCGATAAGAGAATAAATTTATGCGCAGCTCTGTAGATCGCAATCGACGTCAGTTATTAAAACAATTAGCCTGCTTGCCATTGGCCAGTGGTGTGTCATTAATGGCAGGGGGGCAGCAAGCTCAGGCCATGACTTGCGGAACTGGAAAATCGTTAGTCTGTTTATTTCTAGCTGGTGGCGCTGACTCGTTTAATATGTTTGTACCTGGCAATAGTGCCTACCAGGATTATCGAGCAACCCGAGGTGATTTGGCTGTTAACGACACCGAATTGCTGGAGGTCAGCGACACAGCTCAAGGCACCTTCGGCTTTCACTCAGCGCTTCCCGGCCTTGCCAACTTGTATTCGCAGAACCGAATGGCAGTTGTTGCCAATACCGGTACACTAATCAGACCAACAACAAAAGCCGATTATCTGGCTACCAGCTCATTGCCCGAGTCACTGTTCGCGCACAACACGCAGCAAAAACTATGGCAGACCGGCGCTGGCATCGTTAGCGGTAGTAGTTCGTTCGGCTGGGGTGGGGCTATTGGCGACCACGCAGCCAATTGCAATGGAAATATTAATATCGCTCCAACCTTTTCTATTGCAGGTAACACCGATTGGCTTACCTCGACAAGCAATAACTACATAAGCCTTAACGCAGACGTTGCGGTCGAGAGAATGTATGGTTACGACGGTCTTTCCGACTGGATACCTTCTGATCGTTTAAATCGAATAGGCCCGTCACTTGAAAGCCTGATTGCACAAGGTCAGGCGGCACGCGATGCAAGCATGCTGAATGAAGTATCCAATGCAGTTGCCCGAGCAACCAACGCAACCGCTGAGCTGCACACCGCGCTGCGCGACAATCCCCTTTCGCAGATGGTGTACGACGGTAAAAACAAACTCGCATCCCAACTGCATCTGGTTGCACGATTGATCGCATCCAGAGAACAGCTGGGTATGCAACAACAAGTGTTTTTTGTTTTGATGGGTGGATGGGATACCCACACTAATCAACTTGAAGCATCTCCGGAACTCTACAAATATCTGAACGAAGCCATTACGGCCTTTCAGTTTACGATCGATGACATTAACCAATCTCAGTCGGTCACCAGCTTTACAGCATCAGACTTTGGACGAACCTTAACCAGTAATGGTAATGGCACCGATCATGGCTGGGGCGGACATAACTTTGTGTTTGGAGATGCCGTCGATGGCGGTCGAATATTCGGTCAAATGCCTAACTATGCGGCAACCAACAACGATGACGATGCCGGCGACACGGATGGAAGTTTTGCCGGAAGAATAATTCCGCAAATATCAGTGAATCAATACGCGGCAACTCTGGCTCGTTGGATGGGCGTGGAAGAATCTGCATTGCAGCAAGCCCTGCCTGATCTGGCAAATTTTGCCCAGAAAGATCTTGGTTTCATTCGCAGTTAGACTCACTGCCAGAGTCACTACTAGCGATTAGGTGTCCCACAAAATATTAGCACCCGACGCAGCTGCTGCTTCAAGCAACTCGATAAGTGGCACAGCGCGGGTTGCTAAAGCCACACGATTACTTTTCTCGTCATCCTCGGAGCCCTGAGCAGCATCGGCAGATGCCTCAGGCTGTTCACTAAGACTCTGTTTTAGTTTGGCGAGTGCTTCAGCAACATCATCGCCCACTATAGCGCCTGGAATATTGCCGCTGTGACCCATCAGCTTCAATAAGTCTGTGGCAGCATCGCCAAACATGGTGATGTCTGCGTATGCAGTTGTTTTAAACGTAACCAGCACGTGTCGACCTCATCAAGGTTAATTGCCGCTACAATCTTGTTTTCGGAAAGATTGCCCAATGGCAGACTTTAACACACACGTTTTCGCGGCGGCAGCTGCGGCAAGCTTAAGCGCTACGATTTGCACCAAGCTGTTAAATTTACCCGTTTCCACGGCGTTGCTGCTCTCTTTTGGCGGTACTATCGGGGGTGTTCTGCCCGATATCGATCTCAAACACTCTGTGCCAAGCAAAATACTGTTTTCCGTATTCGGTGCAATCGCTGCGATTACATGGATGTTCGCACGACTTGGAGATTTTTCGGTTGTGGAATTGTGGGTGTTCGCGATTGTCATTTTCGTAACGATACGCTTCCCCCTTTGGGCTTTGTTCCACCAATTTACCGTTCATCGAGGTTCACTCCATTCACTCGCAGCTGCAATGATGTTTGGCATGCTCAGCGCCGTCGTTGGAGAGCATGTGCTAAATATTGCATCTCAAACCAGTTGGCTGCTGGCAGGATTTGTTGTCACTGGGGTACTGATCCATTTGCTGCTGGATGAAATTTACAGTGTGGATTTTATTGGTGCGAGGATAAAACGCTCATTTGGCAGCGCGTTGAAAATAATCGATATGGAACGCGTAGCAGCAAGCTGCCTGATACTGTTTGTTTGCCTGGTTTCCTGGTTCTGGACGCCTCCCGCAGATGAGTTTTTCAATCTGTGGAGGAACAACGATATCAATTGGCGGGACTTGCTATTACCGGGGTACTTGCAAGTACGGCGTTAAACGCCGTACTTGCCAAGCCTGTTCAATTTCTTAAGACCACCAGTTAGGATTACTAATTCAGATTTATTAACCCTGAACTTTCAACTCTTTCAGCGTTTCATAGGTCAGACCACCACGATCAAGATTTTTCTTGGTCTGAAATTCCTCTATTGCGTCAAGCGTATCTTGCCCAATGACGCCATCAATCGGCCCCGGATCGTAACCCTCCCGTTTTAGCGCTCGCTGAATAGAGGTGATTAACTTTGGTGTCGTGTTGGTTTCACACAAGATTTGTCGCCACTCAAGTCGCGATGGCTCAATCTGTACCTGACGAGTTACCGACTTGGTACGCGCAGGAATCGGAGTGCGAGTCTCACTTGCAGGAGAAAGCAATCGATTGACTTGCACAGTGTCGTACTCAGCCGGTACTTCTACAATCTTGGTGCTTGCCGGTGTTTTCAAAACTGTTTTCTTGATGGTTCTGAACTCGGCCTTTTGCTCAACCAGACACACCTCACGACCGCTGGCTTTTGATTGACCGTTTGCCGTCTCACCTTTTTTAAGCCAAAAGAAACCAGCATCGGCTACTTTTGTTCTCGTGGATATGGTGTCGTACTCAGGCTCAACAACCTCCCGCGTTTCAGTGGCAGGTTTCACCAGACGCCTGACTTTAACGGTCTTGTAGATAGCTGGAACATCGATTGACTTGGTGGTGGCTGGTTTATCGAGAACTGTTTTTGTCAGGGTTTCATAACGAGCCGGCACTTCAACCAGACACATAATTTCGCCCGTTGTGTTATCGATTTTCTCAATTGGGCCACGACCTTTCTTCCAAACGCTTCTGGCAGGCTCAACTAAAACGGATTCGCTTTCGGTTCGATAGGTAGCAGGAACATCGACATTTCTTCTAAAGCCCTCTTTCACTGCAATTCGCTCATCGACCGTTTCGTACTGCGCAGGGAGCACGACTATTTTCTCGCTGCCTTCACGCTTTAATACCCGTCTGGTCTCAGACTTGTACTCAGCTTGTGTGTAATACTCACGGAAACAAGATCCAGCTTCGACGCTTGCCAGTTCTATTCCAGATCGGACGATACCTTCCAGTGCACCCGGGCTTGCCGGAGCAGAACCAGACCCGGACATCACCCAACTGGTTTCCGCAGGACTGACTTCAATTTTTTCGAATTCTTCGCTATAGACGGCAGGTATTACTGAAATACGACGACTGGCTTCTTTTACTACAATAGTTTGTTCGACAGTTTCAAACTTTGCTGGAATGGTTTCCACACGTTCGGAAGCATCCTGCACGACAACTTCTTCAGTCCGCGTAGCAAACTTGGCAGGTGTTATGACTTTTGCATAACATTCGCCTGGCTTTGCGTTCGGCAGTGTTTGTGTATTGTCCGTTTCCTGCGCTTGGCTGGGAGCCAACAACAGCAAACTACTACCAAATCCAATAAAAATAGCTACAAAAGATTTGTTCACAGATTAGCTCCGGAGTGATGTTCATTACATTCAACTTCTTAACCTCCAATTGTCTAATGATGCGGAAATAATTTCAATAACAAACCTAACTATTGAGTGAATTCGACGTAACTTTGACACGAACTATGCTTAATCGTGACAATCTTCCGGCAATAAGTGCGGCAAGTAACCAGATGGAAACATTTCCACCGGAACTTTGTGGTCCCGGTACAGAACCGTCTGTTATGCCGCCGTCTGTGACACCACCGAGTGGATTGTTATCCTGACCATCGACGATGCCGTCACCATCGGAATCTGCGTTGAGTGGATCAAGACCGCTTTGAACTTCTTCTCCGTCATTCATGCCATCACTGTCAGAGTCATTGTTAGCAGGATCAGTCAAGTAAGACGTGATTTCCAAGTGATCGCTCAGTTCATCGCCATCGGTGTCTGCAAGTAAAGGATTCGTGTTGTGTATGTAGGCCTCAGCGTGGTCGTCCAGACCATCATTGTCGGTATCCTCATTACTCGGGTCCGTATTCCATGCATTTACCTCAACACCATCGGCAATACCATCTCCATCAGTGTCTGCAACGAGTGGGTTACTCTGATACTCGTCGATCTCATCCTTGTCATTCAAGTCATCGAAATCGGTATCAGCATTTGCAGGATTGGTTCCGTGAACGTTACGCTCATCAATATTACTCAGTCCATCTGCATCAAAGTCCAGACTGGTAATTTCATCAAGCAACAATGCCTCGTGTGCACTGGTTTCGGGCGCACCCCCAGTATTCATGCTGCCAGCCAAAACATGGAACTTTCCATTAAGAACAACACCACCGCCACTGTGTCGGGCAACCGTTAGTGGTTGCAGCTCTCGCCACTTACCTGAATACACATTGAAAGCCTCAACATCTGCCAAGGCGGTTGTAGAGGTATTTATTTCACCACCAGCAATAAGAACTTCATCGCCAGCCGCGCCAGCGAGTGCACCAGCGCGCGCGGTAGGAATATCGTCCGCTGTGTGCCAAACACCCGTTAAGAAATCAAATACATCTGTTTCCAAAACAGCATTCTTGAATGGATTTGGCTGGCTGGTCTGCCTGCCGGAAGCAGCCACCAGATAATCGCTTGCTAACACTGCAGCAAAATGATCGCGCGCATTCGGTGCATCGGGTAGCACGGACCATTCACCTGTTGCCGGGTCAAAGCTATCGAACCATGCGACTGCTCCACCTGAATGGCCCTGCGTATTTCCGCCAACAACATACATAATGCCATTACGTACAATCGTTGCAGCACTGCCTCGAACACGAGATGCAGGCATGCTGCCTTCGATAGACCAGGTCAGTGTTTGCGTATTAAAAACATGTATCTCAGGGACCAGCGCTTCGTTTGGGTAACAGCAAGTAAAGCCGCCAATCACATAAATAGATTCGTCGATAGCGACGGGTTGGAAATGATGTAGTTCAAGTGGCATCGGGCCAAGATTTGTCCACGTTGTCTGCACCGGATCAAATACTTGCACTGATCGCATTGCACGACCGCCGAGCAAATACAATTTTCCGTTTACAGCAACCGCACCTGACTCGTGTCGAGCTTCAGCAATGCTTCCATCGGAGCTGTTGATAGTCTGCCACTGCGCAGTATCGGATGTCGCTGCAACAGCCAACGCAAAGCTTGCGAGCAATAGTGGTAGAAACAAAAATGGGACAAAGCGCATAGGAATCTGCTTGAAGGACCATATAAGAAGTGTCCATCAAGCAAAATTCGACCCATCAGCGCCTGGCCTGCTCTATTCCAGTCTGTTTAGACTGTAATTACCGGTTACTTAGGGTGTCGAGGCAGCCAAATCAGGTTTTCTGGCGTCGATCTGGCAGCCGTGCAAGCAAACTACTGGTATCCCAGCGTTGTCCACCTTGCTCTTGAACATCGGCATAAAATTGATCAACCAGAGCAGTTACCGGCAAACTGGTTTTATTACGTGTGGCTTCATCAAGCACGATGCCCAGGTCTTTACGCATCCAATCCACCGCAAACCCATGATCGAACTTACGATCGAGCATAGTTTCGTAACGATTTTCCATTTGCCAGGACTGTGCTGCACCTTTGGAAATAACATCGATAACCTGACGCCCATCAAGACCGGCAGCTTCGGCAAAGTGAAGACCTTCCGAGAGACCCTGCACCAATCCGGCGATACAGATCTGGTTGACCATTTTAGTCAGCTGTCCAGCGCCACTGACGCCCATTAGCCGAACCGATTTACTGAAATGCTCAACTAACGGTTCTGCCTTATCGAATGCAGCCTGATCACCACCAACCATAACGGTAAGCGCACCGTTTTCAGCACCTGCCTGCCCTCCGGAAACTGGCGCATCAAGAAAAGCGACTCCGCGATCAGCCGCCAGTGCATATAGCTCAGTGGCAACTTTTGCAGAAGCAGTGGTGTGATCACAGAAAATGGTGCCCTTCTTCATGGAGCTGAATGCACCATTGTCACCGGTGGTAACTGAACGAAGGTCATCATCGTTACCGACACATGCGAAAACGACTTCGGCGGTCTCTGCACAAGCGGCGGGGGTGTCATGGGCTGTGCCACCGTATTCCTTGACCCAGTTAGCAGCCTTACTTTGCGTTCGATTGTAAACACGAACATCATGCCCGTTTTTAGCAAGGTACCCAGCCATTGGGTACCCCATAACACCTAAACCAATAAATGAAACCGTCGCCATTTTTTACAGACCTGTATTTGCACTTGTTGACCTTGATAGTAACACCAGATCAACAGGCGCCACGGCCTTAAACGTAATCTTTGTACTTAGTCAGATGACGTATAGGCTTCGACAAAGCATCACGACGGAACGGGTCGCCCAGTTCACGGTTACACATGACTTCGACCACAGTGGTTTTACCGTCATTCATTTGAGCATCGACCGCCTTATTCAATGCTGAACCGACATCACCCATTGCATCGACAGTGATACCCTCGGCACCCATTGATCGCGCAATATCTGCAAAGCTTGGGCTATCGAGTTCGCCAGCCACAAAACGACGACCGTAAAAATCGACCTGATTTTTCTTCTCAGCTCCCCACTGACGGTTGTGAAATACAACGGCTGTTACTGGAATATCGTGACGAACGGAGGTCATGACTTCAGTCATGCTCATTGCCCATGCGCCATCACCAGCATAAGCAATTGCCGGACGTTCAGGTGCAGCGCACTTAGCGCCGATCATTGTTGGCAGTGCGTAACCGCAGTTACCGAAACTCATTGGCGCGAAGAAACTACGTGGACGTTCAAAACGCAAGTAACTATTAGCGACTGAATTAATGTTGCCGATGTCGGTAGATACCATGACATCTTTTGGCATCGCTTTTTCCAGTTCACGTAAAACCTGACGTGGCGCTAACCAGTTACCATCCTCTTTTTCAGCTTCTGCAATCATGTCCTGGCTGAAGTCATCAGTTTCATGAATCCATGCATCCAGTTCTTTTTCCCACGATGCTTTTTCTGCATTGATGGTTTTAGTTCTTTCAGCTTTGTTGTCATCACAGGCAAGTGACTTATCGCCAAGCATAGTAGTTAGTGCACGAGCAGTGGCTCCGGCATCACCACAAATGCCAACAGAAATTTTCTTAACCAAACCAAGCATCTTATGATCAGCATCGATCTGTATGATCTTGGCATCTTTAGGCCAATAATCTAAACCGTGTTGTGGCAAGGTGCCGAACGGTCCAAGTCTTGAGCCCAGCGCGATAACAACATCAGCCTGAGCCATCAGCTTCATGGACGCTTTCGAACCTTGATAACCCAGAGGACCACACGCCAATGGGTGACTGGCCGGGAATGAATCGTTGTGCAAGTAACTGTTTACAACCGGCGCCCCTAGGCGTTCAGCCAGTGCAACACAATCGTCCATTGCATCTGCCATAACCACACCACCACCAGAAATAATCACTGGGAACTTGGCTTTTGACAAAAGCTCAACTGCTTCTGCAAGAACTCGCTCGCCACCCGGCCCGCGATCAAGACGCATTGGCTGGGGAATTTCCACGTCGATATCACCGTAAAAATAGTCACGCGGAATATTCAATTGAGTAGGACCAATTTCAGATAGTGCACGATCAAAACAACGACCGGTGTACTCAGCCATACGAGCAGGATGCGTTACATGACCCTGGTACTTAGTGAACTCTTCAAACATAGGAAGTTGGTTCGCTTCCTGGAAACCACCAAGACCAATGCCTGTAGTCCCAGTTTCCGGAGTGATTATTACAACCGGGCTATGGGCCCAATAGGCTGCTGCAACTGCGGTCACGCAATTACTGATACCAGGACCGTTCTGGCCAATAACAACACCGTGTTTGCCCGTTGCACGCGCATAACCATCTGCCATGTGAGCAGCACCCTGCTCGTGAACGACAGGTATAAGTCGAATTCCAGCTGGAGCAAAGATATCCATGGCGTCCATGAATGCAGAGCCCATGATGCCAAATATATCGGTTACACCGTTCGCCACCAGTGTTTCTACAAACGCTTCACTCGGCGTCATTCGTGCCATTTTGTATCTCCAGTTTGATTTGCATTGATAGCAATGCGAATCGTTAAAATGATCGTAACGCCTGACCGACGCCTTTTGCAGCAGACAAACTAAGTCCCTGGCTTAAAGGACGCTGTCTGCACTTTTAAAATCCATATTCAATGCTTCACCAACTTCCTTCAGCGTGATCGCCCCCGCATGAACATTCAGGCCATTTTTCAGATGTTCATCTTCTTGCAAAGCTTTTTTATAACCTTTATTAGCCAATGTGATGACATGAGGCAGCGTTACATTGTTCAATGCATAAGTTGAGGTACGTGGCACACCGCCAGGCATATTAGCCACACAGTAGTGCACAACATCATCAACAATGTACGTCGGGTCAGCGTGTGTGATTGGTTTTGATGTTTCGGCGCAACCACCCTGATCTATCGCAACATCAACAATGACCGAACCAGGTTTCATACGCTTGACCATGTCGGCGGTGACAAGCTTGGGAGCAGCAGCGCCGGGAATTAGCACACCACCAATGACCAAGTCGGCTTCGAGCACATGCTTTTCAAGTGAATCCCGAGTCGAGAAAACGGTGTTAGTTGATCGGCCAAACTGTTTCCAGTGAGACTCGATGACATCCGAGTTCCGGTCAATCACCCAAGTATCAGCACCCTGTCCTACAGCGATGTGCGCCGCATGAGTACCAACAACACCTCCGCCGATGATGACTACTTTGGCTGGATCAACACCCGGTACGCCACCAAGCAGCATGCCCAAACCACCGTGCGGTTGCTCAAGACAATAGGCACCCGCCTGAATAGACATACGCCCGGCCACTTTTGACATGGGGGCTAATAGTGGCAAGCCGCCATATGGAGATGTGACGGTTTCATAGGCAATGCAAGTTGCACCGCTTTTAACAAGGTCGGTGGTCTGATCAACATCAGCGGCCAGATGCAAATAGGTAAACAGGATTTGCCCGTCACGCAGCATGGCCCGCTCCTCAGCTTGAGGCTCTTTTACCTTCACGATCATGTCACTTCGATCGAAAACGTCTTTTGCTGTACCCAGAACTTCCGCACCAGCCTGCTGGTACATCGCGTCATCACAGCCAATACCAGCACCACAACCCGTTTCAACCACGCATTGATGTCCGTGCATGATCACTTCACGCACGCTGGTGGGGGTTAGCCCCACACGATATTCATGATTTTTAATTTCTTTCGGGACGCCAACAATCATGTTCAATACCACAGTCAAACTTAAGAATTGCGGTATTTTAGCGCTCGGGCGGGGCTTAACTAGTACCAGCGGTTTTGAGTCGGCTGTGCCAGCACAGGAACTGCATCACATCTCGGAAATAATAGTGGACAGTTTGGCAATGCCGTCTTCGATCCGATCTTCGGGAATGGATGAGAATCCGAGACGACAGTAATGCTTTGGACCCTCTCGGTCAGCAAAATAATGATCTCCGGCGTTCATTACTATTCCAGCTGCCAATGCCCGCTCTTCGAGGTCTTTTGCGTTGACATGCTCTGGTAGTTTGACCCAGAACGAGGAACCGCCAAAAGCCGGTGCAATAGCGGACAACGGGGCGTGAGCAGCTAGTGCTTTGTCCATGGTTTCCCAGCGCGCTCGAAACGCCTGAGATAGCCGCAATAAAGCGGAATCATGATGTCCCAATGCAAGAAAGTGTCCTACAGTGCGTTGGTTATTGGTCGGTGGATGACGATACATCAATCGCCGTAATGCTCTGGCCTTCTTGATAAATCCGGATGGCCCAACCATGAAGCCTACTCGCAATCCGGGGGCCAGAGTTTTGGACAGACTCCCGACATAAATAACTTGATGGTTTGTATCAAGACTTTTTAAAGCCGGCGTTGGTTTACCGACAAAGTTCAGTTCACTTTCATAATCATCTTCAACTATCACAACATTGTGTTCATTCGCTTCTTCGAGTAATTTCTTGCGCGCAGCCAACGGCATAGTTGTCGTGGTCGGGCATTGATGACTGGGCGTTACATACATTAGCTTGCACGCTGCCAAACGTTCATCTGTTATGACGCCTTGCTCACCAACAGGAAAAGTAACGCGTTCACCACCAAAAAGGCCAAATATGTTTCTAGCGTCGACATAGCAAGGGTCTTCCATACCCACCGCTGAGTTCTTATCTAACAACAATTGCGCAATAAGAAACAATGCGTTTTGCGCACCACTGGTAATAAGAATCTCTTCGCGATCAGCCCACACGCCTCGACGTGGCAGTACACGCGTATGGATTTGCTCCACTAGTAAATCGTCGTCATGATCTACACGATCGTGAGTCCATTGACTGATGGCACCAACGCGCAAAGACAAACGACAAGCTTCACGCCAATCGTTAACAGGAAACAATGACGAATCAACCTGGCCATAAATAAATGGAAAAGGATAGCGTTGCCAGTCCAGAGGTCGATTAATATTGCGCTGCGACAGTAAATCCAGAGAAACTTCCGGTCCTCCGGAGTAGGCGTCGTCGACTACGGTGTTTTTTTTAGTTGGGCGAGATGATTCAACCCGTCCAGCCAAAATATCCGGATTAACAAAGTAGCCACGACGTTCATGCGCTAGCAAATAGTGCTCATCGATCAAGTGCTGATAGGCCAGCACCACGGTATTGCGAGCAACGCTAAGTTGTTTGGATAATTCGCGCGAGGATGGCAACGGTACATCGACAGGAATTCTGTTATCAAGAATGGCCTTTACGAGTGACTCACGAAGCTGAGACTGAAGGCTTTGAGGTTTCTCGGCATCGAGCTTAAAAAGCTGATGCCACATTGGCTTCTCGTGCGCCTTACCCACCAGCAACAAGGCTCATCTAATTTCGCTCGTCAGCATCAACCAGCTCGAATTCAAGCGCATCGACCGAATCTGGTAATTCAGATTCGGCCAATGAGGGAATGTCGAGTTCACTGGCAATAATAGGTTGGGTTAGATCCGGGTCTGCCTCTACTTCGGCTGCGCTCAGTCTTCGAGACTTAGTGTCAAACCCGGAATTGAGTAATGATTCTGTTCCGGCATCGCCCGCTTTGGATGGTACTTTCTTGCTTAGCACTGGTAGCTCTTCGTTATCCAGCCACTCGTCGGAGTTTACCTTGAGCATACGCACTTCGCGTAGCTTGTTAGCCTTAAAGCTCGCAAAGTCCCGTTCAAGACGAATACATTTTTCCTCGGCAACATGAAGCTCGGCATCGAGTTTAGAGATGCGTTGCGCTTGCAGTCCGGCGTGTACTTGCAGTGTTTCTTGTTGGGTAGATAAATGAGACTGCTTCTCGCGCGCAATTTCACCTAATTTCTTTTCAGATTCGAGCGCATGCATAATAGTCGCTTTCTCCGAATTCAGTGCATCGCAATCTGCGTTCAGCTTCTTCAGCTCGGACTTGTACGAATTGTACTCCTCTTTTTGCCGTCGAGCTTGATGTAAACGCATGCCAGACAGTCCAATAAGTAACCCCAGCAGGGCCGCAGCCAGCAGAACGGCTAGTAATTGCCAAGTAACTACACTCATCATTCTTCTATCACCGTTGCGAACACTATGACACGATGACTGTCAAATGGTAATCGCTGTTTTCCTAACGCACGAATTCTGAATCGCTCTTCGTCCAGTCCACGGTCAATAAGATAGTTAACCAGGGTAAGCGCTCGCTCGCGGCTAATAAGCTGATTGTTGCTATCTATCTCATATTCATTGCTGGCTACTTGAACGGTAACGGCTGTTTCTGAATATAGAAACAGTAACTCGAAAACACGATCAAGTGGTTTTTTGGATGATTCCCGAAGATCAATTTCGTTCAATTGAAATCTTACTCGCGCAGCCAAACCTGGCAGACTGGCCAGTTCTTCACGACGCAATATTTCGAACGGAGTTTCGTTAGCAGTCGCGACCAGACTCACATCGGTAGTCGCATCTGCGTCTGGAATTTTATTCTCTAGCTCGGTGCTGGCAACGGCGGCGGCCTGTTTAGCCGCTAACTGCTCTGCTATCAGTTTTTCAGTTGCCAGCTTTTCTGCGTCCAGTTTTTTTACTGCCAGCTGAGCCGCCGCTAATTTTTCGGCTGCCAGTTCCTTTGCGGCTAGTTTCTCAGCGGCTAATTGTTCGGCTGCCAGTTTCTCGGCTGCTACTTGCTCTGCTGCTAGTTTCTCTGCAGCCAATTCCGCTGCGGCTAATTTCTCCGCAGCCAATTCCTCTGCGGCTAGTCTCTCCGCAGCCAATTCCTGTGCGGCTAGTTTCTCCGCAGCCAATTCCGCTGCGGCTAGTTTCTCAGCGGCTAATTGCTCTGCGGCTACTTTCTCAGCAGCCAGTTTTTCTGTTGCTAACTTCTCAGCGGCTTTTCTCTCAGCTACCAGTCGCTCCTCGGCTGCGATTTCTTCTGCCGCAAGTTTCTCGGCCTCTATTTTTTGTGCGACAAGCTGCTCAGATTGCTGCTCATTCCCCAACTGTTCGGCTGATGCATTCTGATCAACACTTGAAGCTACTGGAAATTTATGCGGCATTAGTTGTGACTGATTCTGCAACGCCCACACAGCAAGCAACAATAGCGCGCACGTCGATGCTGCCAAAGTTGCCCAGGCCAATCCGGTGCCTGGCTGATTAATTTGTATGGCTGAAGTACTCATAATATGAGTAAATTTCACCTCCTGTGCGCATCTTCAAAAACAGAGGATATGAGCAATCGCACACTTTTTATGGGCTCGGCAACACATCCTGCACTAGTATAAATACCTATCCCGAAATTCTGCGTGTTTTTGGGAAACAAAACAACCGACGGCATGGCGAAACAGCCAACAATCAGCACTGGTTCCAGCTTAATTCACAATTAATAAACGCTGTTTCACATAGTGTAAGACTGTGCGCCATTGCATAGACTCATTTCCCACAACATTTATTATGGCCACAAATAATAAGACCTCCACCGAGACGTGGATAAAGGGTGATCAATGTGAACATAGTAAAACTTCTTGCTCCGGCAGTATTCATAACACTTAGCGGTTGTAGTTGGGTAGATTCGACCGGTACACAAGATGCTTCGGCCACAGCGGTTGTTGACTCCGCGTTGGCTGTGCTGAATCCGGGTGATGCGTTTTCAGTTGATGAAAACACGCAGCGTACCCTCGTCTTCAATGGACCCAATAATCGACTGAGTGATTGGAGCTGGGACCTTTTAGAAGGTCAGGGAAACACAGATCAGTGCGTGAGTTTCAATGGTTTCGATCAATCCATTGCCTCAAATTCACTCAGTCAATCTTGCGCGGATGGTAACAACTGCGGAATTTCTGTAGACGAAGTCGTGCTTGATGGTGTCACCAGATTTAATGTCACTACCCCTCATATGCGCTCACCAGCTGCACTGGCAATTCGCTTTACAGCTCAAACCGATACCGGTGTTTTTGTAGAGCAACGGCAAACCTTGTGTGCAATAGCCATAAATAACGCTCCCAGACCTGCTGATGATCCTATTTCTGTAATCAGTGGCATGGCGTTGCTGATCGATGGCGATGACGTACGGAACCTGCTTCACAATGATGAGGACGACGTAGACGTTAGAAATCAACCCTTGCGTGTTGATCCAACTCCAGTACGCGCACCGCGGTTTGCAAGCCGTTTTCAATTATATTCAAATGGCGGTTTTTTGTATGAGCCAGTTGCGAATGCACCGATATCAACTAATGGCTCGGTAAGCGACAGTTTTACGTATTCTGTTACTGACGGAAACGAGACACGAACTGCAACAGCCAGCATAAGAATCAGTGAAATCAATACGGCCCCGGTCATGAATGAAATGGTACCTGATATTGAAATAGATATAAAAGATATTGGTCCGTTCCCTGAATTAGCTTACTTACAATCTTATTTTAGTGATGCTGAAAATAATTCACTGAATTTCAGTGTAATTGATGATTCATTACCCGAGTCTGGCAACATTTATCTTACTGACGATGGGGTACTTGAAGGTTTTCCTACCGACGAGGACAGCGGTTTGTATTGGGTTAATTTTTCTGTCTCTGATTCACTGGAGTCGATTGACGCGAGTTTCTTTCTAAACGTAGTTAACAGCACAAAAAGAAACAGAGCACCTTCTGTTACCGATATAAGCAACAAGACTGTACAAAACGACTTTAGTTACGATGTATCAGTATTTTTCAGCGACGCCGATGACGATTACCTGTATTTTACTGCCATTGATTTGCCAGCAGGACTCGAAATTACACCTGACGGTGTAATCAAAGGTACTGCAACTAACGCCAATCGTGGTAGGTGGCTTATCAGAGTTACGGCCGATGACGGTAATGGCGGCGCAACCGATGATGGTTTTCGATTGCGCATTCGTTAATGGCAGTGGGCCGGATGCAAATCTGGCCCGGGTTCGTGTCTGTTGAAACATCGTTTGTTTGGTTCTGGCTGGTCACATTAGCGCTCACTTAACCATGGCCAACACCTGCGCATGCAATTGCGGATTTGCACAAGCGATTACCGACCCGCCATTCACGGCTGGCTCGCCGTCCCAGGTAGTGACAACGCCGCCGGCTCCTTCGACAATGGGAATCAGCGCAGCGATATCGTAAGGTTGCAAGGTTGCTTCAATAACAATATCAACAAAACCCATCGCCAGTAGTGCATAGCAGTAGCAATCTCCACCGTAACGCACCATTGAAACAGCAGCTGCGACCCTTTTAAATGCTTCATTGTGCTCCGGTGCGTTAAAAAACTCTGGTGCGGTGGTTTGGATAATAGCGTCGCCCAGCGCAATGCCTTGCCGTGTTCTAAGATCGATTCGGCCTTCAGGCCTGATCAGTTCTGCGGTAGCTGCCACGGCACCATTGCCAAAAGCAGTACCAACAAAACGCTCTTGTAATACCGGCTGCTCTAACATGCCGAGTACAACGTCTTCGCCGTCGTATACAGAAATCAAAGTTCCCCATAATGGCGAGCCCGTGATGTAGGCACGCGTACCATCTATCGGGTCAACAATCCATAGTGGTTGATCAGTGGTGATCTTCTTCTCGCTCTCCTCCCCGAAAAAACCATGCTGCGGAAATGCTTCCAACAAAACCTCTTTTATTTGTTTCTCAGCGCTTCGATCTGCGATCGTGACCGGGTCAAAACTGCCTGGCTGCTCCTTGTTTTCAACAGCGAGAGCCTGCCTGAAATTTGCCATGGTCGGCACAGATGCAGCATCAGCAGCATTATGCGCACTGGCCAGCATACGCGCCGCAAGTGCCGGGTCGATATCCACTTTAGGAAATTTTGGTAACAGCATCGTGTCAATAAAATTGTGGGAACAGCACAGTGTAACAAGTGCAAGGAATTGGACAATAGCTTGACAGATCGAAGCTTTTCTGGCGCCTATTATGCGACAAGAGCGCCATGCAAAATACCGACATTGCGTGATAACGAATGACCACATCCTGAAGCGTGAAATTAATGCAAATCGGCTCAGCAAAGCCTAAAAGTGCCTCCTATACTTCTCGACCCAACAGTACACGAACTGCTGCAATTTTACTTACCAAGGAACTCTGGGATAACTATGCTTTTGAAGTTATTTATTGTATTTATGATCTGTCTGATGGCTTCAGGTTTACAAAGCTGTGCACAAATAAGCGTTGCACAAGTCGACGTAAAGAGAATGACGTACAAAGCATTGCGTCAACACGATTGTCGGATAAACGAGCCCGATAAATTTTGCTCACGAGGCTTCTCAAACGAGTATGCACAATACAAACGATTGCGACAACAGTTTCTCAATGACAAACTAAATGACAAAGAAGATTCTGCAGAAAAATATCACCAAACAAGTCTTGATCGGCGTATTCTGGAAATTTGGTAGTGACCGAGCCTGCTCTGCTTGCAAAGATAATCGCCCACAGAGGCGCATCAGGAGTTGCTCCGGAGAATACCCTGGCAGCGATCAGTCTGGCTGCTGAAGTCGGTGCCAAGTGTGTTGAGATTGATGCATCGATTAGCTCCGACAACATTGCATTTGTCCACCATGACGACACACTGAATCGTTGTACAAATGGGTCTGGCTATTTGTGTGCTCACACTGCAGCTGAACTCGATTCACTCATAGCAAGTTCGAACAAGGCCGGCTTCGAACAAGAACCCCTGCCCCGTTTAAGTTCTGTGGTGGCGCTGCTGAGTAGCTTGCAAATGGGTTTGAATCTGGAAATAAAACCTACACCGGGACTCGAAGAGCCAACAGCACTTGCTGTGTGTGATGTGATTCGCGACAGCTGGCCAGGCGACCTGCCGTTAGTGCTCTCAAGCTTTAGCCGTGAGGCATTAGCCGTTGCTCGAGACACCCTGCCCGGCGCAGCCAGAGCATTAATTGTTTGCGCTGTCCCGACCGACTGGCATCACCAGACACAGCTGCTGCAGTGCCGAAATTTGCATATGGCAGCACCTTTGCTTGACCCGCAGCAGGCTTCAGATATAAACGAAGCTGGTCTGGGATTATATTGTTTTACAGTAAATCAAATCGAAGAAGCTAAGAGACTTTTTGCAATGGGCGTTGACGGTGTGTTCACAGATTACCCTGCGGAACTGCTAAAAAGTTTTAGTTGATCCGTGTTTTAGCTGAAGCGTATTAATGCTCAATAGTCGGGCGATAGTTCAGTGAAACGGGTAGGCAATTTAAACCGCTTACCAGGTAAAAAGCCGGAAGACGACGATGCAATTCCTTTGGCGATAGACCCCCACAAAGACTCCCAGCAACATCCGTGGTTATAGCTCTGAACCTGAATACCAAGTGCATTCTTCTGATCCAGAATATAGCCCCTTACAATTGAGGGAGGTACAATGCTATCCCTTCCACCGACAAGGTGCCATTGCAAGATGCGCTCTGGCAGATCGGGTTGTGCAGCGGGATTCAGCGATGTGTACAAGCGTGAGTAGCCGTGATGTGCGGTCCACCCATCAGTATCCAGATTACCTGCGACAGTAACAACATGCGTCACTTCCGGGATTTTCGCGGCAATTAGCATAGCCAATGCGCCACCACCGCTATGACCGATCAGTTTGACTTCAGTAAATCCATGCTCGTCAATTATTGTCCGAATTACGCCTGTCATGCTGCGTATAACGGTTTTCGAGTACCGTCCTGATGTCCACAGGGATAAGTCACAACCCTCATCCTGCGAAGTACCGTTGTAACACGGTCTACCTATATAGGCAGTTGGCGCTTGATCTTTCGCCATAAGCCGCAAAACCAATGGCTCTCTGGGCGTCGGGTCGGGCATGGTCACAACACGGTATTTCCAAGGGCTCCCATCACCCTCAAGGTAGACATGCAGCACACTTTTTGCGTTGTTTTGAGCATCGGTAAGGTTTCTGGTGTAAACCAGATGAGCGAAACCATGCGTATTCACTGTGGAGTGATCGAAATTATGGCTTTGGGCAAGACTATGTAGCCTGGATGTTGGTGTTGCACATCCTGACAACATAGTCAGAAACAGCAAAAAAAGCCCGATTTTCTTAGACGTCATCAATTTCATTAAGCATGTGAAGCATTTGGGCTAAATCACTTACAAAAACAGCGCCATGCTGCCTATATACTAATTTAAACACTGATGTTAGTGGAGCGATTCGATAAATGAGAACATCTTACGTCGCGGCCGGTGTCCTGGTTCTAGCCTTGGGCCTGTGGATGGCCAGTGGGCTACTGCCTTCGGGCGGAAATGCGGAAGCTGACGCCAACGCAGATTCCGATACTGCTTCGCAGTCCGGGCAGAACAATGAAACTCCGGCGATGAAGGTCGAATATATCGACGTGGTGCTCTCACCTCAATCTCGAGACATCATATTGCAAGGTCAGCTGGAGCCAAGGCGCCACCTGCAGATTCGTGCTGAGACCAGCAGTATTGTCGAAACAATAAATATTGGAAAAGGCAAATCTGTGAACAAGGGTGACACTATTATCGCTCTTTCACTGGACGGCCGAGAAAACGATCTGCAGGAAGCACAGGCCCAGCTGCAAACTGCCCGAAGTCAACAAAAAGCTGCTGCATCATTGCGTCAGAAAGGCTTGCAATCTCAGGTTCAGCTGGAGCAAACACAAGCACAGCTGGCTTCAGCAAGAGCACAACTCAATCGCATCAAGCGAGATATCGAAAACACTCAGGTTAATGCACCGTTTGCAGGCGTGATCAATGCCATGCCTGTAGAAGTTGGCGAGATGATTGATCGCGGCGCTATCGTTGCCGAGCTTGTCGATAACAGTGGATTTACTGTTACAGCCCAGGTGGCTCAGCAGACACTTGCACAACTCAAATTGGGTAAAACAATCGATGTAAAACTCATTACCGGGCAAATACTACCCGGTAAGTTAACGTTTATCTCATCAGTGGCTGATAGTGCCAGCCGCAGTTTTACTGTTGAGGCGGAAGTTGATAATGTCGGTGGAGAGATCTCTGCAGGTGTCAGTGCATCCCTGGTTGTTCCAGTTGAACAAGTGGAAGCGGTATTCATTTCTCCTTCAGCACTGTCTCTTGGTGACTCTGGCGAACTTGGCGTTAAAACTATCGATGAAAATGAACAAGTCGTTTTTACACCTATAGAACTTGTCAGCTCATCTCTGGATGGTGCCTGGGTTACAGGCATACCCGATAACAGCCGGGTTATTACACTCGGACAAGGATTCGTGAAAAACGGCCAAAAAGTCGAACCAGTACTGGCGGCAGAAACCTCTAAAGAGGCCAGCTAGATGAACGCACTGATTAGTGCAGCGTTCGACCGCAGCCGCACAGTTTTGATGCTGTTGGTGTTTCTTATCGGCGCCGGTATTGTTGCCTATAACAACATTCCAAAGGAATCGGAACCCGATGTTCCGATTCCCATAATGTATGTGTCCATGGGCCATGACGGAATCTCTCCTGAAGATTCTGAGCGATTGCTGGTTCGGCCTATGGAAAAAGAACTTCAAAGCATTACTGGTATAAAAGAAATGCGCAGTACTGCCAGCGAAGGTCATGCATCTGTCTTGCTCGAATTCGATGCAGGTTTCGATGGTGCCACGGCTTTGCTCGATGTGCGTGAAAAAGTTGATGCGGCTAAATCAAAATTACCTGCAGAAACAGACGAACCCACAGTCAATGAGATCAATATCGCACTTTTCCCGGTTCTGAACATTAGCCTGTCAGGCCCTATCCCGGAACGCACGTTAATTAAAATTGCTCGAGAGCTAAAAGATTCTCTCGAAGCTTTGCCTGGTGTCCTTGAAGCAGATATTGCCGGAGAGCGAGAAGAAGTTCTCGAGATAGAAGTCGACCCGAACATCATGGAAACCTATCAGGTCGATTTCAGTTCCCTGTTCAATCTTATTAGTAACAACAACCTGTTGGTCGCAGCAGGCGCTATCGATACGGGTGCCGGAAGAATGGTGCTCAAAGTTCCGGGCATTATTGAGAACATCGACGATGTCATGAACATGCCGGTCAAAGTCACCGAAGATGCTGTTGTGGTACTAAAAGATGTTGCCACTATTCGTCGAACATTTAAAGACCCACGAAGTTTTGCTCGACTCAATGGACAGCCTACTTTGGTGCTTGAGATCAGTAAACGACTAGGCGCAAACATCATAGAAACCATTGATGCCGTTCGCGCCACTATTGAAGAGAAACAACAGCTCTTACCAAGTACGCTCGAAATTGGCTTTCATCAAGACAAGTCAAAACAAACAAAAGAAATGCTTGGTGATTTACAAAACAACGTGATCTCAGGCGTTGTGCTTGTCATGATCGTGATCATGGCAGCATTGGGAATTCGTTCATCTATATTGGTTGGTTTTGCCATTCCCGGTTCGTTTCTGGCTGGCATCATGGTTATCAACGCTATGGGCTTTACCATGAACGTTATCGTGCTGTTCAGCCTCATATTGGTGGTTGGTATGTTAGTCGACGGCGCTATAATTGTTTCTGAGCTGGCCGATCGAAACCTGAGCCAAGGCATGTCGAAAGCCGACGCCTACGCAAACGCATCGAGGCGGATGGCCTGGCCCATCATTGCATCTACATTTACCACACTGGTGGTGTTTGCGCCGCTGTTGTTCTGGCCCGGGCTTATTGGGCAGTTCATGCGTTACATGCCAATTACGGTCATATCCTGTCTGCTTGCATCGTTAGCGATGGCGCTTATTTTTATTCCAGTGATTGGCAAAATTATTGGTCGAAAACCGGAAAAAGACGAAACGACCGAGGAAGATACGACCAACCCTGAACGTGCTCAGCTGCGGCGGGTTATGAAAAATCCTGACGGTTCTGCTCAAACTGCAAGCATTGCGGCGGCAGACATTATTGAGTCATCCAGTGGTTCGCGTGCTGGCTACCTTCGAATACTGAACAAGTTACTGCACTATCCGGCTTTTACACTAATCGCTGTTCTGATTTTTACCGTGCTTAGCTACGTGGTCTACGGTGCCGTGGGTAAGGGAGTTGAATTTTTCCCGGACATTGAACCAGAATCACTGATTGCCAAAGTGCATGCGCGTGGTGATCTTTCCATTTACGAACAAGACAAAATTCTTACCCGCGTAGAGAACCTGTTAATCGGTAACGATGCGTTTAAATCGGTATACACACGCACCGGTGCAGATTCACAAGACGGTGGTGATGTGATTGGAAACATTTCACTCGAACTTAAAGACTGGAACAAGCGACCAAAGGCAGTCGAGCTTATCGCCGACATGGAAGAAATGGTCACCGATATTGCGGGTGTGCAAATTGAGTTTCTGAAAAACGAAGGTGGGCCTGGTGGTGGTGGCAAGCCGATCAATATACAAGTAAGTGCGACAACCACTGAAAAGCTATATGAAGCAGTACAGTACATTCGAGATGAGATGGATGCCACTGGCGGATTTTCAGGTGTTGAAGACAACCGCCCCTTACCCGGCATTGAATGGCGACTCAACGTCGATCGAAAACTGGCGGCGCAATATGGTGCCAGCATTGCCCTTGTGGGTAATGCCGTCCAACTGATTACTTCAGGTATTCGCGTTGCCGGATATCGACCCGATGATGCAACCGATGAACTGGATATCCGCATGCGTTATCCGGCAGCAAATCGAAATCTTGATCAGATCACTGATTTACGTGTGTTGACTAATCAAGGCATGGTGCCGATCTCCAACTTCGTCTCTTTAACACCCGCCCAGAAAACCGGCGTGATTAATCGCGTTGACGGCAATCGCGTTATTACCATCCAGGCTGACGTTGCAGAGGGATTTTTGCCAGATGCCCAGAAAAAGGCAATCGAAAAACGACTACTCGACGGAGCCGTCGATCCCGATGTATCGGTGGCTTTCAAAGGCGAAGCCGAAGAACAGCAAGAAGCAATGGTCTTTCTGCTAACTGCTTTCGTATCAGCCATATTTTTTATGATGATCATCCTGGTGACGCAGTTCAATAGTTTGTATCAGGCGTTGTTGGTACTAAGCGCGATAATCTTCTCAACCTCAGGGGTATTGATTGGGTTAATGGTCACCGGCCAGACATTCGGTATTGTTATGGTGGGAATAGGAATCATCGCGCTTGCCGGAATTGTTGTTAACAACAACATCGTATTAATCGACACCTATAACCGTTTTCGCAATAGTGGTTCTTCAGCACTCGATGCAGCGATGCTCACGGGCTCTGTTCGCGCTCGACCTGTATTTCTAACCGCAGTTACAACCATACTGGGTTTAATGCCCATGGTATTGTCGATGAACATCAACTTCATCTCACGTGAGGTGTCCATCGGTGCACCATCAACTCAATGGTGGACACAGCTAGCCAGTGCAATTGCCGGTGGACTTGCATTTACTACGTTACTGACGCTGTTCTTAACGCCGTGTTTATTAGTGCTTGGTGCGAAGGTCAGTGCGAAGCGGACCATTCGTAAGCATAAGCGAATGCAGAAGCGAAAGGCCAAACTGGCGGCTCAACAATCACCTGTGGCGACTTAACCGGCACCGAATCAACTATTCATTCGACCGGCAGGTTAACCAGAAACTCGGCACCAGGATCACGGTTCATCACATCGATATCAGCATGCATCGCCACACACAGCTGCTGCACTATTGCAAGACCAATACCGGTACCTACGGTTTCGCGTGTCAGCTCGTTTTCGCTACGATAGAACATACGAAAAATATTCGCCAACTGGTCTTTGGGGATCCCAGGGCCGTAATCGCGAACCGACACTGCAACTTTGCCGGCCCGAGGTTCGAAAATCAAAACCTCAATGTCTTTACGCTGCGCGTGCTTTGAAAATTTGATCGCGTTGTCCAATAGATTGACCATGATCTGCATGACGCTGTCTCGATCAACGACAACAACCATCGCCTCAACCGATGGATCTATCTTGAACTGCACATCGAAACCGGAATTTTCAGCCTGTTGATGTAAAGTATCCTGAATTGTTGCCATCAACTTAGTAACGGCAATGGGCTGTAAGTCGAGCACCAGTTCGTTACGATTAATATTAGCGAGCTTGAGTACATTTTCGATTAAACGACTTAAACGCTCGCTTTCATCATGGATAAATGAATAGTACTGTTGTTTTTTTTCTTCCGATGCCCAGCCCTGTTTTAGCAACTCTCCGTACAAGCGAATTGATGTGAGCGGAGTTTTCAGTTCGTGGCTAACCGCTGAGACAAAATCCTGTTGCTGGTTGATCAGCGCAATTTGCTCACGACCTGCACGATACAGTAAATAGAATCCGCCCAAAAACACCGCAGCAAGAATAGCGGTCACCCAAGCCAGTACACGTGCACCCGGACCAGGTGGTAGTTGTCTGATACTAAATACCAGTTCAAGCGCATTCAACGGATCTGCCATTCGATTGCGGTACAACAGAGTACCTTGCAAGCCAGTATCACTGCGTCGGCTGCGAATTTGATCATTGCGATGAAATGTATTCAGTACATTATTTTGGTAGATAATCGACAATGCGCTTATCGACGAGACACGCGCTTGTCGAAATGGCTCACTAATTAATCGATCGGTTAGCAACTCCCGATCAATAAGCACGCCTTGAATCAGTCTTTGTTTTTCTCGCCACACCGTGCGATAAGCAACAAAGTGTCCGCTGTCGAGCAAACTAAATTCCATAGGATCGATGTCACTTTCGAACGCTGTAATGCGCTGGCTACCAAGGCTTTTCACTGCCGGCGCCGAGTTGACAACATCGTCAGAGGCTGCATCAGCAGCTACATCCTTTTGGACGTCAAGTTCTGCCGCTGTCTCGGCAAGCGCTTGAGATTGTTTATTCGGCACGGATTCGGGTATGTAATTTTGCTCTTTACGTGATAACCGAGCATTCGCGGTTGTATCTCCACTCTGCTTTTCCCGGTCACGCGCTTCATAGCGTAAGTCCAGACCAAGATCGGACACAGATGATTCGGGTGCGGTGGTTGATTCTTCATTTTCAGACCTTGCGGCGCGATCAGAATTTGATTCAATTGACTCACTGCGTAACGAGGAGCCAAGGTTTCTCAGTTTATCGAAGGCTGCCTGGCCAGTATTAATCTGCTCACTCACCACACTCGGCACGCTGTTTTCACTTTTCGACAGCTTCTCAAGCTCGACACCTTCAGCCTGTACATCGTCAATCAAAGCATCTTTGCGATCAGACAGATCACTAACCAACTGGTTTTCACTCAATATTTCCAATAGCTTGGCAGATAACAGCTGTCGTTGTTGTAAGTCTACAGAGCCGATACCAACTGATTGCGGCGGTGTGTCGCTATTCGGCATTGCCGGGGTAGTGAACTGACCATCGGTGTCGATCTGAAAGTATCCTATGGTGCCGGGAATATCTTCTACGACTGGTATTTGGGACAACGGTGAACTCTGTAAAAACGGTGTACTGATATCTCCAGTGACAACTAAATAGGAATAGTCGGAGAAGCTGCGTGATTCAGCCTGCTGCAAATAGTCGGAAAAATTCGCATTGATTCGATCCGACAGTTCCTCTGCCAAAGCGCGTGACTGGTGGAAAGCTTCCCATTTCAACTGGCCATAGGCGTGCCATACAAGCGCGATAATGGGTGCTGCCAAGAGTAGAAAGAGCAATGCAAGCCATAAACGCAATTGCCTGAGCGTCAACCGGCGTGTCAGAGTGGCAGGGTTTTTGATCACGCGTTTGTGCTATCCACTGCCAGATGCAATCGATAGCCAGCACCACGTACGGTCTGTAAATTGACCGGTGTGCGCGGATCGCTTTCGATCTTGCGTCGCAATTTGGCGATGTGAATGTCCACTGTGCGAGTTTCTATGTCCAAGTCTTTTGCATAGCCCCAAACACGCGTGAGTAGCTCTTCGCGCGCGACCGGGCGTTCAGAATGTTGGGCAAGGTATTTAAGCATATCCATTTCCCGCCGAGTAAAGGCGAGTGTTTCCTGTTCCCGCTGGCCAGCGAGATTCGGTATGTCGAGTACGACACCCGACTGCAGTGTAATAGTGGGTTTATCCAGACTCTGAGGTGCCGCTCGACGCAGTACTGCTTCAACACGCAGCATAAGCTGTACGATAGAAAACGGTTTTGCAACGTAGTCATCTGCACCAAGTTTGAGACCACGAATGATTTCTTCGTCACTGGTTTTTGCGGTAAGCATAATGATGGCTTGTTGCCGGTCCTGCTCACGAATAGTGTTGCATATCTCGTATCCATCGATACCGGGCAACATGATATCGAGCAATATCAAGTCGTAGTTACCATTGAGTGCAAGCCGCAATCCTTCAGGACCTGTGTCAGCACTATCAATTTCATACCCGTGATAAACGAATACATCGATAAGGCCGGTCCTTATCGCTTCTTCGTCTTCAATCAATAGAATTTTATGAGCCTGCTTCATCTCTCTGCAGCGCATCCTCACGCATATTTGAATTGTTAGTCTAGCGTAGCAGCTAGCACGCCAGCATACAGGCTGCGCCATGTAAAGTTCTTGTAAAAATAGCCGGATAAGTTTTACTAAAACTGGCCTAGTCGAGATTTCTCGCTCCACCTATCCTTTGCACACTCTGTTATGAGGCCAACGGCTGATCATCGCAGCAACTTGTTAACCATGTGCTCAGGCACAAAAATAGGAGCTTGAAATATGACCATCATCACACGCATGTCGCGTTTGTTCAAAGCGGATTTCCACAACATGCTTGATCACATCGAAGAGCCTGAAGCTCTGTTGCGACAAGCAATCCGGGAAATGCAAAGCAGCCTTGATTCTGCAGAAATCAGCCTGAGCAAAAGTGTACAACGCAATCAGGAGCTAACCGGACGGATAACGGAGCTCGAACAGTCTATTAAAGAGATCGATACACAGCTCGATCTTTGTTTTGAATCCAACAAAGAGGATTTAGCTCGCGGGCTGGTTAAACGCAAACTCGAAGCCAACGCCCTCAAAAAACGGCTTGATGGACAACAGGTCAAATTAAATCAATCGATAACTCAGCAGCAGGAAGCGCTTACACAAAATCAGTTGAGCTTCGAACACATGCGACAAAAAGCCGATGCCTTGTCCTCCCAAGAAATAGGTAGTAGAAGCGATACACCCTGCATTGACTCAGTACTAGCAGACACAGGTTGCGCACGTGTTGAAGATGCAGATGTCGATGTGGCTTTTCTGCATGAGAAGAAATTGAGGAACGCATCATGAAGAGCTTAAGCTTTGCATACGGTGTTGCTTATGCACTCGGCTTTGCGTTTGTCTCCAGTATGGCAATGGTCGTTGCCATGCAGTCGAGCTTATCTTTGCATGGGTTGATCTATCTGCTGGTACCTGGTCTGAGCTTTACCTACTTCTTGTGCATTGGCCCTTATCGAATTCGACAATCCGGTTGGATAAGTAGCCTCCTGCTTTGGTTCGCTTTCACGCTTCTACTCTGGTTGCTCTCACCGTCACTTACTGAATATGTACTGTTGCACGTCGCAGCAGTTTCGGGCATGCGCAGTTTATTTTTTCACAAGAATTTAATGTTGGTACTGATGGATTTCATGCTATCGCTTTTCGCATTGGCTGCAGCTGTCTGGGCGGCAAGCCATACGGGCAGTATATTTTTGGCTGTTTGGTGCTTTTTCCTAGTGCAGGCAGCATTTGTTTTACTCCCGGGCTTTCGTCGCGATACGTCGACGGGCTCAGGCTCCATCGTTCACTCACAACAGTTCGATACGGCACTGCGAAAAGCTGAAGAAGCTCTGCGCAAAGTGGTCAATCAATAGTTTTTATTACATTCACTCTCTAATTTTACAAAACATTCATTATTACAAAGGAATCTCATTATGAATACACTATTGTCCGGCGCTCTACTCTCGGCAATTACCTTCGCCACAGTCGGTGCATATCCGTTAGTAGATAGCTTTATTAACGAAAACCAAACGAACAAGAACCCACCTCCCATTGCGCAGCACAATGAGACAGGCGCGCCAATAATCGATGTGGTCTTTGTACTCGATACCACCAGCAGCATGGGTGGGATGATAGAAACTGCCAAAGAAAAAATTTGGTCGATTGCCAATACCATGAGCTCAGCACAGCAAGCACCCGATATACGTATCGGCTTGGTTGGCTTTCGTGATCGCGGTGATAAGTATGTTACCCGGTTGATCGATTTATCAAGCGATATCGATTCTGTCTACGCAGCTTTGATGGATTTTGAAGCACAAGGTGGTGGTGATGGCCCCGAAAGCGTTAACCAGGCATTGTCTGAGGCGGTCAACAAGATGTCCTGGAGTCAGAATGCGAATGCCTATCAAACAATTTTTCTGGTGGGCGATGCCCCACCCCACATGGATTATAAAATCGACACACAATATCCAGAAACCATTGAGATAGCCAAACAACGCGGTATCGTCATCAATGCCATTCAATGCGGTAACGATCATAATACGAGACGAATCTGGAAATCGATTGCCGAACTGGGCGGAGGCAATTTTTTTCAGGTTGAACAAGCCGGCAATGGTATTGCACTTAAAACACCTTATGATGCAGAGATGGCCAAGCTAGCAGGCGAACTGGATGATACACGCTTGTATTACGGTACACGTGAGGAGAAAAAGCGAATGGATTTCAAACAGGCTGCCGCCGCTAAACTGAGATCTGAATCATCCGACAGTGCATTAGCGCGTCGCGGTGCATTTAATTCCAGCGAGAGTGGTCGTAAAAACTTGTTAGGCGAGAAAGAACTCGTTAGTGCCGTTAGCAGCGGCAGTATCTCGCTTGAAGATCTGGATACGGATGCCCTGCCCAGTGCAATAAGCGCACTTAAACCTGCCGAGCAACTCATAAAAATCGAGAGCATGGCCAAGAAACGCGATGATATTCAAGTTCGTCTGAAACAACTTGCTGAGGAACGTAATGAGTATCTTGAAGCAGAAGTTAGTAAAGACAGCGAAGCAAAAAATTCTCTGGACCGTAAAGTCTATGACACTGTAAGAGAACAAGCTGCCGAAACAGGGCTTGAATATCGTGATGGCCCGGTTTACTAATGATGCGTAATTGAGTAACCAACACCGAGATCGGAGGGATGAGAGCCGTTCCCTTCGATCTCAGTGTCGAACTGAACGATGATATTGTCAGAGCTTCACCTGGTTACAAATTAATCACAACACAACTTAACAGCCGCAGAAGTGGCCTCAACTACCGTATCAATCTCACTTTTGTTGATGCAAAACGGTGGCGAAAAACCAATGATGTCGCCTTGTGGCATGGCGCGCGCAATAACACCGCGTTTCAACATTTCGGCGGTAACCAAGGGTGCTATCTTACTGGCTGGTTCATAAAATGTTCTCTCATCTTTATTCTCCACCAGCTCTACAGCGCACATCATGCCTTCTCCACGCACCTCGCCAACGTGTGGATGATCAGCCAATGCGCTACTCATGCAGTCGTTGAGATAACGTCCCATGGCGGCGGCATTCTCAACAAGACCTAACTGATCGATCAATTGCAAGTTAGCCACTCCAGCTGCGGCACAAATCGGGTGTGCCGAATAGGTCCAACCGTGGCCGATGGGTCCAAACTTATCCGTTCCCTGTTCAAGCACTTTCCACATATTCTCGCTAACAATGGTACCGGACAAGGGTGCATAAGCAGAAGTCAGTCCCTTGGCAATAGTAATCAGATCGGGCTTCATGCCGTAATGATCTGAACCGAACATGGTACCGAGTCGGCCAAAGCCGGTAACCACTTCGTCAGCGATCAGTAAGATGTCGTGCTTGTCCAAAACGCTTTGTATGGCTTGCCAGTAACCCGTTGGTGGCGGTACCAGTCCACCGGTACCCAATACCGGTTCTGCGATAAAGGCTGCGATAGTGTCTGCACCTTCAGCAAGAATCATTGATTCAAGCCGCTCTGCGCACTGGGCCGAAAACGCCTCTTCCGACAAAGACAGATCTTCTCGACGATAGTAATAAGGCGCATCGGTATGCAACACAGGCGCCAATGGCAAATCAAATTGTTTATGAAACAACTCGAGCCCGGTCAGCGAGCCAGACATTAATCCTGAACCGTGATACCCGCGCCAGCGTGAAATGATTTTCTTTTTTTCCGACCGGCCAAGCACATTGTTGTAATACCAGACCAGTTTTATATTTGTTTCGTTTGCATCAGAACCGCCAAGCCCAAAGTAGACGCGACTCATGTTGGCCGGGGCGCGCTCAATGATCATTCTAGCCAGCGTAATCGAGGCTTCAGTGCCATGCCCAACATAGGAATGGTAGTAACTCAATTCGCGCGCCTGAGTTGCAATAGCTTCCGCAATTTCTTGCCGCCCATAACCAACATTGACACAGTAAAGCCCGGCGAACGCATCCAGTAATCGATTCTCTTCACGGTCCTTTATGTAGACGCCCTCTCCCCCGGTAATAATCCGATTGGGCATCTCACCGCGTGCGAACTGACCAAGGTGTGTTGATGGATGAAAAAAGTGGTCGTGGTCCCACTGACTAAGATGATCGTTCTCTAGCATGACGTGTTCGATGTAGGTGGGAGATATTAAAAGTTAGGCGCACTGTGCGGGTAGTTCAGGAACTTGTCAATTTTCACGAAGAATGCATGCTTAGCGCCCAAGAGGACGGAAACTCACAAGAGCTCAGGAGTATCAATATGAAACCTGACGCGCATCGACGTTCGTCCGATTCGTCCGGTCGCTCTCGTCAGCGCAGCACCAGCGCGATGTTCAGAGACCCGAACGCGTGTGTAGCAAGGCCGGTGCGGTACGTCCTCGTGCGCAGCGCATAGGTGTACGCCATGCGCCAATCGCCAAAAGTGGCTACGATGCCAGCTCGCACATCCGCTACCAGCGGTTCGACTTCCACGCTGGCCGCGCGCAAAGTGTCCGCCTCCAGCGTCTCGTCCCAACCGACCGACCGCGCACCGATGCCTACATATACGTACTGCGCGTTCGCAGGCGCGAATGCAGCGGCGAAGTCCGGTGCTCCGGGTACCGTGTCGGGCGGACCGATCGTTCGCGTGGTGCCGCGGCCGATGCGCAGTGAGGTGCCCGCATGCAAATAGCCCATGACAGTGCCCAGGGCAGCACCCGCGTGCGTGCCCAGATCAAGCTCGACCCCGGCTGGGATGCGGCGCACCACCGAGACGTCCCTGCGGACCCCAAGCTGTAGCGCTACCCGATCGCTGAGTTCTGAGTCCCAACCGATTACGGGTGCGGACCCCGAGGCTTTGTGCAGAAATCGCTGCACGGCCTCCGCCCGCGAGGACGGGCCAAGTACCCCGATCGACGCGAACCGCGTAAAGCTACCCTTGCGCACGATGGTGGATCTGGCGGCCGACAGATACAACCAGCCAGTATAGGGGTGCTGACCGGTGGGAGGCCGCTCC
>Ga0114956_1000239_pt1 | contig 36918 bp, 17 predicted proteins | sample MaitaG_FD_87304 | JGI IMG/M metagenome (GOLD analysis project Ga0114956, IMG submission 87304) | Marine algal microbial communities from Maine, USA - Maine_Asex2 metaG | ecosystem: Host-associated > Algae > Red algae > Unclassified | place: Maine, USA | collected 2015-01-05 | reverse complement strand
GGAATGATCATCTGGATGATGGCGCCCATCGCCAGCTTGTTGCGATCGAGCATATCCTGCATGGCGGATATGTAGTTATCGACACCAAAACGGACGATGTTTTCACGAACCCGTCGTTCAGCCAGGCGAAGAGCAGCGATAATGGCGTAGAAATCCGACTTGTTCCATTCCGGCATTCGCGTGTTGTGCAGCAGGATATTGAGAATTTCATCCGCAAGCTTACCGCCGCGATAAATCTTGGTGGGCGGTACAATAATGCCCTCCTCGTAAATCATCTTGGCATCAGTCGGCAATGACCCCGGCACCTTGCCACCGACATCGGTCATGTGACCGAACATGGCAGCCCAGCTGACCAGTCTGCCCTCATGAAAGATGGGCATCATGAGCAGCCAGTCGTTTAAGTGGCTAACGGCACCGTTGCACGAATAAGGATCGTTGGTGATAAACACATCACCGTCTTCAATGGTGCCATCGTAACCCTGCATGAAACCGTGCAGGAAGGAACCAAACTGCCCCACCACCATCTTGCCTTCTTCGTTGGCTATCAGAGGAAACGCATCGTGTTGTTCTCTAATACCCGGTGACATCGCCGTGCGGAACAACACAGCGTCCATCTCGTTACGCGCATTACGCAACGCGTTCTCGACAATGTCGAGCGTTATCGGATCAACCTCAACACGATTGAACGGAGCATTGTTGGCCTGGATAATTTTTGCTGGCATGTGTATCTCCTGTTCCGTTATTGCGCACTGGCATGATGGGTCGGCCAGATAACGATGTTGCCCATCGCATCCACAATGCCGACATGATCTGGCAGGATCACCGACGTGCTATCCATTTCCGTCACAATGGCCGGGCCGACAATGCGATTGTTGGACTGCAATTTTGATCTATCGTAGATGAAGCCATCACACCAGACACCATCGGAGAATATTCGCGTCGCTTGTATTTTCGCAGCTTTGCTGTCTGTGCCACCCGTGCCTCTGTCAGGACTGACGAAGGCTTTTTCTGCGCCCTGCACTACCGCACGCAAGCCAACCAGTTCGTGCGTCGCTTCCAGTGCAAAAGTAAACAACTGCTCATGCTCTGCATCGAATCGACTGGCGACACCGGCAAGGCCTTCGGCTGCGAACTCTTGTGGGGTCATGTTGATGGTCAGCTTCATGCCTTGACCTATGTAGCGAATATCAATCTCGTACGACGTCTCCTGTTCATGGCTGGCGACGCCTTCAGCAGAGAGTGTTTCTGAAGCATCCCGTTGCATGCTAGTGAGCATGTCACTGATTTTCGCATCGTCTGTTTCAGCAATAGGTGTGACATAGGTTTGCGTTGACTCGTTACGTAACCGTGTCGTTGCATCGCCGTAGGCACATAGCACACCGGGGCCCGGCGGGATAATGGCTGGCCAGGAGTTGATCAATCTTGCTAGTGCGTTGACGTGCAATGGACCGGCACCGCCAAATCCGATCAGGGCAAAATCACGTGGATCATAGCCTTGTTCAACGGAGACCAGACGCAAGGCGCCACACATGTTTTCGTTAACAATCTTGATGACACCTTCGGCAGCCGTTTCAAGCGTTATGCCGAGACCATCAGCGACGGTCTGTACAGCCGTTGTGGCAGCTTGCCTGGAAATTGTCATGTCGCCGCCTAGCTTGGCATCCGATGGCAGGTATCCAAGTACCACGTTGGCATCGGTAACAGTGGGTTCCACACCGCCTTTGCCATAGGCTGCGGGGCCAGGATCTGCGCCTGCTGATTGTGGGCCTACGCGCAGGGCTTTGGTTAACTCGGGCACGTAGGCTATCGAGCCACCGCCGGCTCCTACGGTTCTAACATCAATCGATGGTGCGCGCACGGTGACATCACCCACGCGTGTTTCACGTCGGGTTCGGGCTATGGCATTCTGTATCAAAGCTACATCAGTTGATGTGCCACCCATATCAAAGGTAAGTAGATCCTTGAAGCCTGCTTGCTTGGCGACCCACAACGCTCCGGACACACCTCCGGCAGGGCCCGACATCAACAGATTGACAGGTTTGTCCATTGCCGATTGCGCAGATGACAAACCACCGTCTGATCGCAGTATTTGCAACATGACATCACTGCCCATACGCGATTTGAGTTCGCTTTGCAGATTGCTGATATAGGTTGATACCACTGGACGAACGTAGGAATTAACGACCGTTGTTTCAGTGCGTTCGTACTCGTACATTTCCGGCATGATGGATGCGGACGTTGATACCGGAATGTGCGGAGCAATCTCTCGGGCTATCTGTGCGATGCGCTGCTCATGTACATCGTTGGCGTAACTGTTGAACAAGGCGATGGTGAGTGCTTCAATCCCCTTCCCTAACAGGCAATCGAGTTCTGTGCGAATGGCAGCCTCATCCAGTGTGCGTAGTACCTCACCTTTTGCACCCACGCGTTCGTTCGCCTCTATCGTATATTCCAACGGTGCTAAAGGCGGCGTCTTGTTCCAGATGACCCAGCCTCCCAAGCCACCGGGAACGAATGAGCGGGCAATTTGCAGTACGTCTTTGTAGCCTTTGCTGGTGACCAGGCCTACAACCGCACCTGCTTTGGTTAATACCGTATTGGTGGCAACCGTAGTACCGTGCATCACTTCAGAAATGCTGTTTGCATCAATGCCTGCTTCACGGCAGATTTTTTCAACGCCGTTGAGTACACCTATGGAACTGTCTGAGGGCGTGGACGGTACCTTTGCCGTGTAAGTGCGTCCGTTTTTCTCATCCAGCAATAACAGATCAGTGAAGGTTCCACCCACATCAACACCCAGGCGTAACCCGACGCGTGGTGGGCCGCCGCTGATGGCAGCTTGTGATCCGCCAGCCTGGTTGCCTTCCATTCGACTCAAGCGAGCTTCGAACTCGGAAAGCTGCGCTTCGTAGCGCCGGATCAGTTCGTCAGTGCTTGACATGGCGTTTACCTGATTGTGTTACGGGCGTTATTGTCTGACTGTTCATATGCCTTTTCCACCTCCCCAGAGCCGCTGCCAGAAGGAGCGCTTGCGGCGTTTTGTCGTTGATGTTGAATCTGATGCTGTTGAACCTGATGCTGTTTGCTCAGCGAGCGATACCATACGTTCCATCAGGTCATGTTGATTGTTGATAACAGAGTTGCGCTCATTAAGCTCCTGCTCAAGCCGGGCAGTTGTATTGGCTGAGCTGGATACCTCTCGGTGTAGGCTGTTTAATTGCGCAGCGGTGATTTCACCTTCACGCACTGCCCGTTCAAGCAAACTAAACGCCTTGTCGGTGGTGCCGGTTAGCTGGCTGGATTGATTGGCGACTTGCTGATCACGTGCTTCCATGGCTTTGTAGGTGCGATCGAGCAGTTGGGTCAACTGTTGTACTTCTGCATCGCGCTGGGCGAGTCGTAGTTCGACACCCTCACTGGCGTGATGTTGACCAGAATTGCTGCTATCCACAACGGCTGCATAGCGACTCAATGCCGAGCCTTGCTGGATGACCAGATTTTCCAGTCGGGTTCTTGTCAACTCGGCATCAGCGTTTACCTTTTCCAGATTTGATACTTCATCGGACAATGCAATAACCTGTAATTCAGGCTGGATGTCAGCTTGCTTTATCCGCTGTTGCAAGTCGCCAGGCACGTCATCCAGATGAATGCGAATAGCACCAGTATTGTCCTGACGTATGGGAATCAGACCCCGAGCAATGCCCTGCCGCAGAACCTTACTGCCAAGGCTCAACGTCTTTGCAGCTTCTTCAATTGAGAGAAACTGTCCAGTAGGCGGCAGTTGAGAGGGATCGCGCAATGTTCTACGCCGGTTATGGTCTGTTCAGCATCAGATTATGCCTCGCTCAAGGTAGTCCTTCTGCACATCATCTGAAAGCTTCAACAGGTCTTTGTAGACGTAATCGTTATGCTCCCCGAGCGTGGGGCCAACATGGTTGATTCGACCGGGAGTGGCCGAGAGCTTGGGCGCGACATTCTGCATCTTGATGGTACCGAAGTCGGGATGCGCTACATCCACAATAGCTTCCCTCGCCTTGAAATGTTCATCGGCCAGCATGTCTTCGGCCTTGTAGATCAATCCACAAGGCACCCCGTTGTCGTTCAATAGTTTTTCAAGATCACTCAGTGCAATGGTCTTGGTCCACTCATTGATCATGTTGTCGAGTTCAGTCATGTGGACACCACGAGCCGCATGCGTTGCATAACGATCGTCTTGTGCCAGGTCCTCTCTGTCCATCACCTCGGCAAGACGCTTGAATACCGTATCCTGGTTAGCTGCAATAAGAAGCAGTTTGCCGTCTGCTGTGTCAAAGACGTTGGAGGGCGAAACATTGGGCAAGATAGCGCCGGTGCGCTCGCGAACGTAGCCAGCCACATCAAATTCAGTGACGAGGCTTTCCATCATGTTCAATACTGATTCATAAATAGCGCTATCAACAACCTGACCTTTGCCGGTTCTTTCTCGCGCGTGGACTGCCATCAGGGCGCCCATGCAAGCGTGCATAGCGGCCAATTCATCGCCGATGGAGATACCCATGCGACTGGGTTGTGTGGATGGATCGCCAACCACATAACGAAGACCACCCATGGCTTCACCAATAGCACCATAGCCTGCTCTTGGCGCATACGGACCTGTTTGACCGTAGCCTGTTACTCGCACCATGATCAGGCGCGGATTGATTTCCTTGAGTTCTTCATAACCCAGCTCCCAGCGTTCCATCGTGCCGGGGCGAAAGTTCTCAATGAGTATGTCCGTGGTCTTTACCAGCTCACGAACCATTTCCTGCCCTTCGGGTGTACGCAGGTTCAGCGTGATGCACTTCTTGTTGCGCCCTACAACAGGCCACCACAGCGACTTGCCGTGCGGCTTTTCGCGTCCCCACTGGCGCATCGGATCGCCAACACCGGGTTGTTCACACTTAATAACCTCAGCACCGAAGTCAGCAAGCAACTGTCCGCAGAAGGGCCCCGCCAACAGCTGACCCATCTCCAGTACACGCAAATCTGCCAGAGCCCCTTCGGGCTTGCTGTTTTCACTCTCTTGAGCCATAGATGAGATGTCCAGTGTTGTTATCTGCAAGTGGATCAATTGATAATTACCACTCCATCTTATAAGATTCTGTACACGAATCAACACTTATCGAACGGACCCTATGCCAAATAGCGTTGAAATCATCGAAGTATCGCCACGAGACGGTATACAAAATGAGCAGAAACTCCTGTCTCTGGAAACCAAGCTGGAGCTGATCCATCGCGCCGTAGAGGCGGGAGCCACCCGCATTGAAGTGACCAGCTTCGTTAACCCCAAACGTGTGCCGCAGATGGCTGAAGCTGATGAAATCTGTGCAGCTCTGCCCCGTGACACGGGTTGTCGGTATATTGGATTGGCTTTGAACAAACGCGGTTTTGAGCGGGCCAGCAACGCCGGACTGGACGAGGTCAACTTTGTTGTCGTGGCTACGGATACGTTTAGCGAAAAAAATCAGGGGACCGATACGGATACGGGTATCAGGATGTTCAAAGACTTGATGCAGGCTGCGCCGGCATCAGTCAGTGCTGGTGTCACTATAGCTGCTGCATTCGGTTGCCCGTTTGAAGGAGAAGTTTCTGTCGATCGACTCATGCATGCGGTGAGGGGCTGTATGGAATCGAATCCATTTGAACTGGCACTGGCGGATACGATTGGCGTAGCAACACCTGTTGATATTGCTGAGCGTATCGGTGCCGTGCGCGCAGAATACCCCGATGTTCCCCTGCGCTTGCATCTGCACAACACGCGCAATACGGGATTGGCAAACGCATGGGCGGGTGTGCAAGCTGGAGTTGCTGCACTGGACTCAAGTTTTGGTGGTGTGGGTGGCTGTCCGTTCGCCCCTGCTGCCACGGGTAACATTCCTACCGAAGATCTTGTTTACATGCTCGAACGTGCAGGAATTGATACCGGTGTTAATCTGCACAAAGCGATCAATGCCGCTGAATTCCTGCAGGACGCACTCGGAAAGACGGTACCGGGCATGGTCATGAAAGCCGGTGTTTTCCCACAAGGTGCTACTGCGTGAATACCCGAATAGCCACTCATGAGCAGTAGTGGCAGCGTCAAGTCTGCGGCATCCGAGCAAGCCTATAACCAGATTCGGCAGGACATCATCAGTGGTGTCCTGGTAGAGCATGAGAGACTCACTGAACAGGCTCTGGCCAAACGTATCGGTTTAAGCAGAACACCTGTCAGGGAAGCGATAAAACGCTTGATACACGAAGGCTTTATTGAAAACGAGAGTGGCTATTCCACACGTGTAGCGAGTTTTTCGGTTGATGAAGCTGAACAGATATTCCAGCTACGCACCATGCTGGAAGGCTATGCGATTCGACGTGCCGCCACGATGGCTACCGACAAACAGATATTAACCCTACGTACATTGGCAACTCGAATGAGTGAACTGACGCCACCGTCATCAGCGGATGGATACAGTGAGATTTCTCGTGCTAACGAGCAGTTCCATCGAACCATTGCAGAGGCTGCCAATTCAACTCGGCTGATAGCCCTGATATCAGTGGCTGTTGATGTCGGCCTGGTGGCAAGAACCTACCGTTTATATTCCGAACCAGCACTACTGCGCAGCTGCCAACATCACCATGAAATGGTGGATGCCATAGAGGCACACTCACCAGATTGGGCAGAGAGTGTCATGACGTCCCACCTGCTCGCCGCGCAGGCAACAACGGCCAATGCACAGAGTACAATAGTGGCAAACGTCTGATAGTTGCATGCACAGGAAATTTTAGAGAAATGAGCCAAACTACCGTATCGCTGAACGACATAGAAACAGCTGCGAAGGAGGCCTTGATCAATCACGGGGCGCTTGAATGGATAGCGGTGGACGTTGCACGAGCCGTACGCAAAGCCGAGGCCACCGGAAATTTGATCTGTGGCTTGTATTATCTTGAAAGTTACTGTACGCAGCTTGCGTCTGGACGCGTTGACGGCAAAGTTGAACCCGTTGTCACTCAGCCCAAAAGCGCCATCGTGAAGGTTGATGCAGGCTTCGGATTTGCGCAGCCCGCGTTTGCCAGAGGGCTGCCGCAGGCTATCGCTACGGCGAAAGACGCCGGCACTTGCTCATTCGCCATTTGCCATTCACATACCTGCACATCACTGGGCTACTTCACTGAACAGATCGCCGAAGCCGGATTGATCGGTATAGGTTTTACCAATGCGTCTGCCGTTGTGTCACCTCCCGGTGGTAACAAGGCGGTTATCGGTACGAATCCTATGGCCATGTCGATACCGGCCAGAAGCGGTGGTGTTGCTTTCCAGTTCGATCAAAGCACCAGTGCAGTAGCACTCGGCAAGATCACGATGGCATCGGCCGCCGGTGAAAGCATTCCGCTGGGTTGGGCGGTGGATGAAAATGGCGAACCCACCACTGACCCGAAAGCAGCATTAAAAGGTTCGCTGGTATCCACCGGCGGCTACAAGGGCTATGGTTTTGGCCTGATGGTAGAGATTCTGGCAGCTGCGGTCACCGGCAGTGTGAATTCACTGGATGTTAAAGGTCTGAAGTTACCCGACGGCAAACCCCACGACCTGGGACAGTTCTATTTCCTTGTGGATCCCACGGCAATTTCTGGCGATGCTTTCTGGGAACGCCTGGCTAGATTGTCCGATGCAGTCGACGAACAGGAACACGCCCGATTACCAGGGGCCAATCGTCAGCTGCCTGATGACGTTATGATCGACTCGGCGTTGTGGAAACTTGTTCAGTCGCTGAGTACCTGACGCAACTATTACAGACAGGACTCGTGATACGAATCAGGACGCCTCTACCGGCATGTCTGGCAATCCACCCCACTCTGTCCAGGATCCATCGTATAGTGCAACGTTGTGTATTCCTGCTCGCTCCAATGCGAGACACAATACAGTTGCCGTAACGCCTGAGCCACAGCTGGTAATGACTCGACTTGCGTCAGTGACACCAGCGGCGTGGAAAACATCTCGTAACGCCTCATCAGATTTGAAGAAGCCATTTTCAAGTAGATTAGTAAACGGCACATTCTGGCTATTCGGTATATGACCACTACGCAAACCTGGCCTGAACTCTTTTTCCGCACCTGAAAACCTGCCGGGTGAACGCGCATCGAGAATGACGGTGTCAGGTTGTCCTGTAGCATCGAGAACCTGCGCTGCGTTAACCACTTGCAAATTTGTGCTTTGTGTTGCAAACGTGGCGTTGAACGTGGCGGCTTGAACGTCAGGCTTACCGGTAGCGGTGTTATAACCGGCCTCTAGCCAAGCGGGTAATCCACCATTAAGTAAACTAACGTTTGTTGCACCGTAGCGCCGGAACATCCACCACACTCTGGCAGCCGAGAACACACCGACAGTGTCGTAGACCACAACATGATCACTGTCCTTGATACCCAGGCTACCGGCATAGGCTGCAAACGCATCGGCTGACGGCAGCATATGCGGAAGTGGACCCGGTTCAGAACATTGATCAATATCGAAGTACACAGCACCGGGAATGTGCCCCGCGCTGAATTCTTCACGGGCATTTCGGTTGGCTGTCGGCAGATGCCAGGAGCTGTCTACTATGCTGATGTTGTCATCGCCCAGATGTTCACTGAGCCACTGCGCGTTTACCAGGTTGTTTTGCATTTGAAGAGGTGTCCCTGATGATTCAACAACACTCAGGCTGTCGGAACTGGAATTGTATGACCACTTGCCGGTTGATCATAACCGCGCTGAAAACCCGGACGCGCTGCCAGCTGCAGGTACCAGCGTTTTACATTCGGGTACTCGTTCAGATCTATGCGTTGATAATCAAATCGTGACGTCCATGGCCAGATGGCAAAATCTGCGATGGACAAGTGAGCACCTGCTACAAATTCAGAGGATGACAACTGCGTGTCCAGCACAGACGTCAAGCGTTGTGCCTCGGTACCATACCGCTTTTCGGCGTATTCGGACAAGCCCGGATTGAACTGTAAAAAGTGATGTGCCTGCCCCATCATCGGGCCATAACCGCCCATCTGCCACATCAGCCATTCAAGCGTCTTCCAATAGTCTCCACTGCCTTCGGCAGCCAGGAACTGGCCGGATTTGCGTGCCAGGTATGTGAGTATGGCACCCGATTCAAATACCGATAGTTCACCGTCCCTGATGGCCGGTATCTTGTTATTAGGACTGATTGCAAGAAACTCAGGGGCAAACTGATCATCTTTGCCGATGTTTATGGCATGGACCTGATACGCCAAACCCATCTCTTCTAACGCGATGGATACTTTTCTGCCGTTGGGTGTGCCCCAAGTGTATAGCTCTATCATGGTTCAATAATACGTGAGTGGAACGGCTTTGCCGCTGAAGACTTTATAAGCGAACACGGTATAGCCGATGATCATGGGCACGGTAATGACGGTTCCCACCAGAATAATCACCAGAGATTCACGCGCACTGGCAGCTTCCCAGATTGTGATCTGCTCAGGCACTACATAGGGGAAAAAGCTATAAGCCAGACCAGTGAATGCCAGTATGAACAAACTTACCGTCATACCAAAAGGCACCCAGCGCAATCGGTCTGTTTCACCGGGCAGATGACCTAACAACAGGTAGAGCCCACCGACCAGTGCCAGGGACATGATCGGTATCGGTGCCAATACGATAATGTTCGGGAAGGAGAACCAGGCTTCGAATACACGCGGACTCACCAGCGGTGTAGCAACCGAAATGGCCAGCATGCCGAACGCGGTTCCAACTAGCAGCCACTTACACCATTTGATGGCTTGTCTTTGTAGCTCTCCCTCGGTTTTGGCGACCAGCCAGCACGATCCCATCAGACCGTAGGCCGCCGTTAGGCACAACGCCACCATGCAGGAAAACAGCACCGCATAGGTGCCCGACTTCAGGCCGATGATGTAATCACCCAACATGTACCCTTGGCTCATTGTTGCCATTAGAGAGCCGTAAAAGAAGGCTCTGTCCCACAGTACGCGATGGCTCGCAGGGCCCTTGGCGCGAAACTCGAATGCAACGCCACGAAGCGTAAGGCCCACTAGCATCAAAGTCACCGGAAGGTATAACGCCCCAAGGATTGCGCCATGCGCCGATGGAAAGGCGACCAGTAGTATACCGACAGCCAACACCAGCCAGGTTTCATTGGCATCCCAGAACGGACCAATCGATCCGATCATCAGATTGCGGTCGTCACCCTCGGTGAGCGGGGACAGTAATCCCACGCCCAGATCAAATCCATCAAGTACAACATAGACCAGCGCTGATATTCCCATCAACGCCATGAACACAACAGGCAACCAGTCGTGCAGTGGGAACTCTGCGCCGTTCACGCCAGTGCCCCTGCTACCGCCCCTTTAAACTGACCGGTATTCAGATTCAGATTTTCTGTCTCGGCCCTGGATGCCGTTTTGGCCAGATGTAGCAATGTACCCACGTAGGCTGCAAGCAGTAGCACGTAAACCGTCAGATACGTTGCCAGTGACAACCCCAGTATGGCTACCGGATGATCGGCAGCGGCACTGCCTGTATCAATAACACCCGTTACGATCCACGGCTGCCTGCCAATCTCGGTGACATACCAGCCTGCCAGCGTTGCTATCCATCCAGAGAAGGTCATGGCGACCAATGCGTAAGCACCCAACTTGCCCGGCTCACCCTTCTTTTTTAACTGCCATGACATTGTCCAGCTCACCAGCAACATCAACATGCCAATGCCCACCATGATGCGAAAACCCCAGAATACTGGCGCGACCGGTGGATGAAGGACTTCGCCGTCAGCCGTCACGAAATCGTTCAGCCCCGGTACAACGCCACTCGGTGAATGCTTGAGAATCAGACTGGCGCCACTGGGGATGCCAATCTCAAAATGATTTGTGCGGGCCTCTTCGTCAGGCAGGGCGAATAACAACAGCGGTACATTGCCACCGGTTTCCCAGTTGCCTTCCATCGCAGCTACCTTCGCCGGTTGATGCTCCAGTGTATTCAGACCGTGCATGTCTCCCGCCAGTATCTGTATGGGAATCAGGACTGCGCCAAGGTAGACACCTGTGCGCATGGTCTTGCGGATACCCAGACTTCGATCGTTCCAGAGCCAGCGAAGCGCACTTAAACCTGCCAGCAAAAATGCGACGGTCAAGCCGGAGGCGATCAACATATGAACCACTCGGTACGGCATGGAGGGGTTGAAAATAATCGCCATCCAGTCGGTTGCGAATGCCTGACCGTCACGCATTTCGAAACCAGCCGGCGTATGCATCCAGGAGTTCAACACCAGGATCCAGAAGGCCGACAGTGTTGTGCCGAATGCGACGAGAAACGTGGCTGCCGTATGCACGCGCTTTGACACGCGCGTAGCACCAAACAGCATGATGCCAAGGAAGCCTGCCTCAAGGAAGAAGGCCGTGAGCACCTCGTAGGCCAATAGCGGGCCCGCTATGTTCCCGACGGTTTCCATAAACCCCGGCCAGTTGGTACCAAACTGAAAGCTCATCGTGATTCCAGACACCACACCTAAGCCGAATGACAAGGCGAATACTTTCACCCAGAAGCGATAAGCCTGCATCCAGCCCGGATCGTCAGTGCGATTCGATTGTATGCGAAAGTACAACAGCACCCATCCAAGCGCGATGGTGATGGTTGGAAACAGGATATGAAATGAAATGTTCGCGGCGAACTGAATGCGCGCCAACAGCAGTGCGTCCATCATGATCGAGCTCCTATGCGGGTTACCTTGTCTTTGAAATCCAGAACCTTCTGAGCAGCGGCGCCCATCCTCAGTAGCTGCTCAAGCCTGTCTGAATCGATCTCCCGCATGTCATCGTACCAGTCAGTTAGCAATTCGATCATTTTTGTTGTCTTCTCGATCCGCTGCGACGTGTATTCGGTGCTGGACTTGAAATCGTCTTCCAGCTGCAGTTCTCGCAGGACGGTCAGTGTCGGATCGATTTCGCGCGCCTTGCGTTGATCCACCAGTGTGCGAACGATATCCCACAGGTCATCGGGTGTAGAGAAAAATTCGCGACGGTCGTTCTGCCGATGCTGGAGCCGTACCAGTTGCCAGGCCTGTAACTCTTTTAGGCCCATGGACACATTGGAACGCGATAGCCCGAGAGCCGCAACGAGCTCATCGGCGCACAGAGGCTCTTCTGACAGGAAAAGAACGGCATACATCTGCCCCACGGTCCGGTTCATACCCCAGCGAGCGCCCATCTCGCCAAAATGGATGACAAATTTTTGCTGCGTCGGTGACAGATTCATTGTCTATATCTGAATTTTCAGTAATTACCGAAATCTACGAAACACGGGGGCATTTGGCCCATATTGAGGAGTGAATCCATGAAGCCACGTCTGGTTTGGACATTTTAACTCCCTAACACAAAGTACAGGGCGGTTTATGGCCCGCATCGTGTAAACGCTTCTCAGCCGAGAATCCAACACTTTCGGAACCGTATGCCCTCCTCTCTCCAGACGATCAAGACTTCATTCGCCGTGGCATGCGTGGTCTTGACCAGCGCCTGTGCCACAACGCCACAGGCTGTTGATCAAGGCACGATCAACGAGCGTGTTAATCGGGACTTCATGATGATGTTCGGGGAATCGGTGCTACCGGGCGATGTCATTTCCTTGCCGCAGGCTATCGCCCGTGCCATAAAATATAATCTGGATCATCGCCTCGCGCTGATGCAAACCGTGGTGGCCCAGCAACATCTGGACCTGCAGGACTACAACAAGCTGCCACAACTGGCCGCCAGAGCAGGTTACACCGTCCGCAACAAGCAACTGGCATCCAGCAGCTTTAATCTCAATACCGGTGTGCCTAATTTCGGCGCATCAACATCGCAAGACGAATCGCTATTCACCGCAGATCTTGAGCTGAGCTGGAATACGCTCGACTTCGGCATCGCGTATCTGAACTCAAAACAATCGGCAAACGAGGTCATGATCGCTGTGGAACAACAGCGCAAAGTGATCAGTAACATCGTTCAGGATGTGCGATACGCCTACTGGCGTATGGTGAGCGCCGATCGAGTCACGGGTCAGCTGAAACCTCTGCTGGCTGAAATTCAGCAAGGACTCAATGATTCCTACGCCGCACAAAAAGCAAAACTCAAACCGCTGGAAGAATGTCTTGAATACCAGCGCTCGGTACTGGATCTGCAACGCCAGATGCTGTCGCTCCAACGTGGCATAGAAGAATCCCGCATGGAGCTCGCTGCATTGATGGGGCTGGCACCAGGTTCATCGTTCAAAGTAGACACCAACACCGAGCTAAGTGTTCCTTTCAGAATCGACCAGCCTATGGAGACAGGCCGCTTACAGCAACTGGCCCTGCGTAATCGCCCAGAACTCATAGAAGAGGACTACCGTGACCGCATAGCCGCTGATGAAGTGCGCAAAGCCCGAATACGCTGGATACCGGGCATCGAGCTGTTTACCGGCGTACACCACAGCGACAACAGCTTTCTATTGCATAACAACTGGGCAGCTTCAGGCTACCGCCTGACCTGGAACATTCTGAGTATCTTTTCGACGCCGGCAGCCGTAAGACACGCTCGTAGTCAGGAGGAACTGGGGGACCTGCGGCGCATGGCACTGAGTATGGCTGTATTGACGCAAGTGGATATAGCAAAACATCGGCTCGATCAGGCCCGCGAAGACTACGGCATTGCACGCGAACTTCATCGCGTAGATCAAAGTACGTACGAACACTACAAGCGTCGCGCTGCCGCCTCACAGGGGGATTCGCAAACCATGCTGCAAACCAAGGCTCGCAGGCTCGTATCCAGCCTGCGACACGTCATGGCTTATGCAGACTGGCAAAATGCCGGGGCTAAATTGTATTCCTCTATCGGCTATCAGCCTGTGGCACTGCTGAGTCACGATCAACCCATGGAGGAACTGAGCGCGCAAGTAGAACAGTATCTGGATACTTCATCTTTTTCTGTAGAAGGTGGTTTTTTCTCTGAGAACACTGCCAATGAAAGGCGCAACAAAGCCGATGACTATCGTTCACTGGATGCCTCGGAGAATGGTCTATCCAGGGTGCAGCAATGAGGCGCTCTACCCGGCTGTATGGAGCCGTACTGACAGGCGTGTTGTTCGGTAGCGGCTCAGTTCATGCTCAGTCTGATACGCTTTCCGGAGCTGAATACTCAGCGGTCATCAAGGCACCTGATGCTGCAGTCCTGTCTTCGCGAATGGACGGGATGGTCAAGTCCATAACCGTTAGGGAAGGCGATAGTTTTAGAGCCGGCGACGTGCTGGTGGAGCTCGACTGCACGCTACAACAGGCTCAAATGGAAAAGGTGACCGCCCAGCACGCCTATGCCGAAAAAGACTACGGTTCGAACAAGGCTTTAGCCAGACTCAATTCTGCCAGTAAATTACAACTAGCCGCCAGCGAATCTGCGACTCGACAGGCGGCTGCAGATCTGGCGACAGCCACTCATCAGGCCGATCTGTGCACAATCAAAGCACCGTTTCCTGGTGTTGTTGTCAAGCGTCACGCCAATGCCTTTGAGGTCGTTACGGCACAGACACAACTACTGGAGATTGTTAACAACGACTCACTGATTGTTGAATTTCTCGCGCCGTCCAGCAAGCTCACCTCTCTGGTTACCGGACTTGCGTTTCGTGTTGCCATTAGCGAAACCGGCAAGCAATACTCGGCAACCATCGATCGTGTGGTGCCACAGATCGATCCAGTCAGCCTGACTGTCAAGGTCATCAGCAAGCTGGAGCGCAACGACCCTGTGCTGTGGTCCGGCATGAGCGGCTGGGCGAAAATGCCATGAATACGCCTCTGCACCCGGATGCTGCAGATGCGGTGCACGCCAGAAAGCAACCCTCGGCACTGGTCAGTCGACTCGGTTCATTTATCCAGTTTGAACAGGATGTGCGTGCTGCTGACACACTGCAGTCACTGGGCTTTGTGGTTTGTAACCAGATAAGATCTCTACTCAACTATCAAACGTCTGTCTGGTTGCGTGCAGGTTCTGGACAGCGACTGCGTACATTTGCGGTAGCAGGCGTTACCAGTTTTGATCCTGCCGCACCACTGGTGTGCTTCTCAGAGGCACTACTCAAGGCTCGCCATAACGTGCCAGAGGCAACCGCGACCGACCAACTGGACAGAAGTAAACTGCCAGCAGATATGGCGTTGACACTTGATGAGCTGGGGCTACCCTTCATCCTGCTGTGCACACTGCCTGCTGCTCAGGGTACGCTGGTGTTATACCGCGATACGCCATGGAACGTACAGGAACAACAACTGTTGCAGCAGCTGTCGGGGGTCATCTCGCATGCCGCCGCTGCACTGGAAAACAGCGGCCTTTCAGCGAGGCATTTCTGGTCTCGCCTACCGCATTTCAAGCCGCTGTGGCTTTGCGGCGGGTTGGCTCTCGCCGGGCTGATACCGGTACATCAAAGTGTCATGGCTGAAGGCGAGATCATTGCCTCGCGGCCGGCCATCATCACCGCTTCACTCGACGGCATCGTCAAGCAGATCCCTGTTCAGCCCAACGAACCTGTTGTCGCCGGGCAACTCCTTATCCAGTTTGATGACAAGGAGCTGATACATAAGCTGGCACGTCTGGAACAGGAAAAAGCGGTAGCCATCGAACAGCTGCGCAAGACTCAACAGGCCACTCTTGCCAGTGTTGAACAAGGCCAGAACCTGGCAAAACTACAAGCCGATGTGGATCTGATCAAGCTGGATATTGACTACACCCGCGAACAGCTCACGCGCATGGAAATTCGCGCTGAGACTGATGGGATAGCGCTCTACTCTCGCCCTAGAGACTGGCTGGGACGCACTGTGCAAACCGGTGAAAAAATCATGGAAGTCGCTATCGATTCCACACATCAGTTTGAAGCCTGGGTAGCGGTCAGTGATGCCATTGAGCTGAATGCCGGCAATCGGGTCAAATTCTTTCCTGATGCATTCCCGCTGAACGACTTGCAGGGATCGATCAGTAACGTCAGCTACTACGCCCGTCGCAGCACCTCAGACGAAAAACTGGCGTATCGCGTGGTAGCGGATGTCACCGAAGGTGATTCCGTGGCACGACTCGGGATGAAGGGCGCTGTGCGTTTATACGGTGAGCCTGTATCACTGGGATACTATCTCTTTCGAGGTCCACTGGCTGCGAGCCGCCAACTACTGGGCATCTGATGAGTCAGAACCCTTGCGCTCCTGAACCACTGCAATTGCAAGAACATGCAGACTCGACCGATGAGGCCAGGCTACCTGCGTTACGCTCCAACATTCGGCTCTACCCGGCACCGCGTCATACAGCCGGCAGTCCGACATGGACGTTGCACGATCCCGTAAAGTCGCAGTTCTGTCGCATTGGCTGGTTGGAATTCGAATTGTTGTCTCGCTGGTCCTGTGGCACCGTACCAGCACTCATCGAGTCGGTAAACAATCATACAACTCTGCAGGCTAACGAAGAACATGTGCTGGCCCTGTTGCAGATGCTCAAGGACAACGAGCTGCTGGATTGTCGTGACGCCGCACAGGCCGCACAGCTGCAAAAACACGCTCAGAGACCTGCGCGTGCCATCAGCTCGCGACTGTTTACAGCCTCCCTGTATGCCCGCAAAAAGCTGTTTAACCCAGAGCGGTTTCTGACAGCAGCGGATCGATTTTTACAGCCACTGTATCAGCGCAAGAGGGTTGTGCTGTCGTTGTTGGCCATCATGACCATTGCAGCATCATGGTCATTGATACGACACCGGTTCGAACTACACAATACGCTGTCAGATTACCTCTCGCCCGCAGGTTTTGCAGGCTTCATCCTAACGCTTGTGGTGTTGAACATCATTCATGAGTTTGGCCATGGTCTGGCAGCGAAGCGTTACGGGTGCCGCGTAACCGAGATGGGTATTGCCTTTATCTTCATGATGCCAGTGGCCTACTGTGACACCACAGATGCGTGGCGTCTGAGTTCCAACCGGAAGCGTCTGATTATCGATGCCGGTGGGTTGATGATGGAAGCCATGCTTGCCCTGTTTGCTATCTGGGCCTGGCTACTATTGCCTGACGGTATGCTTCGAACGCTCGCATTTTTCGTAGCCGTTACCTCTCTTGCCACAACATTACTCATCAACCTGAATCCGTTCATGAAGTTCGATGGTTACTACTTGCTGGCAGATGGGCTGGGCATGGAAAACCTGCAGACCCGTGCGTTCTCGACGTTGCGCTGGCGCATTCGGAAGCTGACGTTGGGCAGCCAGGAAGCCATGCCGTTTCTCATGAGTGAACATCAGCGGCGCATCGTTCAGCTGTATGCGGCCAGCACGTGGATTTATCGATTCTTTCTCTATCTGGGTATCGCCTGGCTGGTGTACCAGTTCTGGTTCAAGGCACTGGGCTTGATGATGATGCTTGCGGTGTTGACTGTAATGATTGTCAAACCCGTTCTGGGCGAGCTCACTCAGATGTACCGAGTGGTGAAAGACCAGATCAGCAGACGCGCTATTCATGGACGTACGGTTTTCACAGCCGCAGCCGCCATGCTCTTGCTACTCGCTCTCATCATGCCGTTACCGCGCACCATAACCGCACCGGCTGTCATGACCAGTGCAGACACCACCCAACTATTCAGCCCACGCCCGGCAAGAATCGCCTCAATCCATGTGACCCATGAGCAGAGTGTGGCCAGAGGTGATGTTATTGCTGTACTCGACAGCACTGAACTGCAGTACGAACTGGCCACTCAGCAAAGACAACTTCTGCTCCTGCAAGCGCAGCAACGTCAGCAGGCTGATTCAAGCCGTGTGTCATCCGAACAGTGGATTGATCACCACGATATCAGCAGTGCCGTCGCCGCTATCGCAGAAACTCAACTGCGCATTGATGGACTGGTATTGCGAAGCCAGAGTGATGGTGAGGTTGTCAGACTCGATGAATGGCTTAAGCCCGGGTTGTGGCTACCGGCAAATACGATCGTGGCTGAAATAGCAGATACCCATAACACCATTGTCCGCGCCTATGTAGCCGAGCACGAATTCAACCGGCTACAGCCTTCAGACGATACGACACCCGTATTTGTTTCGCGTACTCAGGATAAACCCGTAGCACTGACTATCTCCCGCGTCAGCCAGGACAACATTGAACTATTAACCGATCCTGCGCTGACCATTGCCAACGGCGGCACCATCCCCGCACGGCCACTGGACGATCAATGGTCACCTCTGCAAGGGTGGCATATCGCAACGCTATCTCCCGACACGCCAGTGAGCCTGGCGCGTGAGCTCACGGGCGTTGTCAGATTTGAATCAACACCTGTCAGTCTCGCCTCACGTGGCGTTGACAGACTGTACGGCGCTTTACTCAGAGAGCTGAGTTTTTGATAACGGTCAAGGCACAAGACAAGAATGAAAAATTTCACACCACGTACGCCGTCAGTTGTACAAACCGAGATGCCAGCCATGCGTGATCAGTCAATACCACCTCGTTCCAACTGGTTGCAAGGTCTGCATGTAGCCAGCATGGCATCTGTTCTTGAACAACGAGTCATGCTTGACGCTGCAGGCTTACAGGCCATGGATGCAATCGCTGACGATGCTGCCGCTAATGATGATGCCATGGGCGTTGCAGACGAGATGCAAACTCAACAGCCGCGCCATGAAGTGGTTATTGTGGATAGCTCTATCGACAATCATGAAGCGTTGCTGCTCGACATTGAAGGGGCCGATGATCCGTCACGCTGGACCACCGATCCGGACACCGGTATTGCCCGGCTCGATACAGTCGATGATAATCGCCTCATAACGGTGTATGCCATCAATGGCAACACCCATGGCTTTGAGACCATCAACGAGGTGCTCGGCAACGAAAGTAGTGTGGATACGCTGCATATTCTTTCTCACGGAGAGAACGCCTCTATCCTGTTCGGCCAGGATCGCATAGACCTGCAAGCGCTGGAACAAAACCCTGGGCAGATCAGTAACTGGGGAACTGCGTTGAATGCAAACGCAGACATCCTCTTATACGGGTGTCATACTGCCGGTACCGACGCAGGTGAAGCTTTTGTCAATGCATTTGCCGATGCTACGGATGCTGATGTAGCGGCCTCCGATGATGCAACCGGTAATGCAGCGCATCAAGGCGACTACGAGCTCGAGTATCAGGCAGGCTCGATAGAATCGGGACTGGTTACTGAGGAGGCAGCGCAAGCAGCCTTTGAAGGCACACTGGCAAGCACACCGACAGCTACGTTGACCGTCCCGGCAGAGCAGTTTATTAACGAGTCATTCAATTTTACAGTCAACTTTGACAACACTGGCACTGATACTGGCTACGAACCTTTCATCGACCTGTTCGCCGCACCCGGCGTCGATATAGACAGCGCAAGTTACCTCGGCTCAAGTCTGCCCATCGGAGATGTCTATACCTGGGATGCCGCCTCCACTAGCTGGCTGGATACGGGCTCTGTTGCACTCACTGAAAACCCCCTTAATACAAGTCTGCCACTACCGGCAGATCCTGGTGTGGATGGCATGCAGTGGTACATCATGGACCTACCATTTGGCAGTTTTGTTCCCGATCAACCCGTAGCTTCAGTGCTGATCAACGCATCGTTGTCATCAAGCGACGGTGCCGTTGTGGGTACACCTCTGACGATCAGCGCACGCGCAGGATTTGAGTTTGGCGAAGATGCCTTTGACAATCCTGACACGGATGCGCCGATAAACGGCACGCTCGCCACGTCATCCATTACGCCCAGCGTCATTGAATTGATAAAGACTGCCAGTAATCAGGATACAAACGCTGTCGGTTCAGAAAGCGAGCACGCCACGGGTCCGAATAACCCGATCACTTATGAAATCACCGTTGATATAGCAGACGGTGAAACCGTTGACTCCGTTGTTATTTCTGATGCAATACCTGATCATATCCACTACTTGGGCAATCTTCAGGTATCCGGAACCGGTACTCAGGCAGGTGAAAACCAATCTCCTGCAACCGTTGGGGCATCAAGCGGGAATACACTGAGCGTGTCGTTTACCAGTGTGACTGGCACCTCGGCCACCAATGATGTCGTCGTGGAGTTTGATGGCTATATCCCTCTGCAGGATGCCGCCGGTGCGTCTGTTATCAATCCTGTCACAGGAACCCCTGCCCCCACCATAACCAACACCGCTGTAGTGAATGCCACCTACTCCGGAAATTCATTAAGTGATACCGATGATGTCGATATCACACCGAAAGCTCTAGCTACACAGAAAACGGTTAGCGTGCTGGACAGCAGCGGCAACCCTGCAGGCCGATCAACAACTATTCCGGGCGATCTGCTTGAATGGCGTATTATCGTTGAGGTATCAGATTACTTCTCGCTGGACAGCTTCCTGCTGGACGATACCTTCTCTGATGGACATCTGTATGTCGCGGGCAGCGAACGTCTCAGTGTGTTCACCAACGGTGTTACAGTTGCATCTACACCCTTTGCGCCAGCCAATGTAAACCTGGGCACCATAAGTTCAGGAACTGGCGACACACTGGTGAACTACGACGTGGGCGCGCAACTTATTGCAGAGCTTGGTACCGATCAACTCGACGGAGATCTTGCAACAGAGTCAGCAGTAACAGACAAAACCCAATTCGTTGTGACTTTTCGCACTGAGGTGCAGGAAAACTTTCAGCACGCAAGCGTATTTGGTGGTGACAGTAGTGTTGATATCGGGGATAGACTGGACAATGGTATTGTTGCAACGGCGCAAGTTGCCAGCGATGGTGCCAGCGTCAGTGACGGCAGTGGTGCTTCTGTGTTTGTGACCTCTCCAGACACCACTAAATCCATTTATGCCATCAACGGTGACACTAACGACTTTGATCCGGCAGACCCTGAGCTGGCGCCTGGCCAGACGGTTACCTATCGCATCACCATCACTCTGCCAACGGTAGATGTCGAAAATCTGGTCATAACGGATTACATGCCGTTGCCGGTATATCAGGTGCCAGGCACTTACACGTATGGCGGATTCTTCAGTGCCGTGGATGATGCGCCGGTAGCCGGACAATTCGGATTTGGCCCGGCGACCGATGCCGCTGACTTCCCTGCCGGTTTCTTTGACTCAACCAACGGCACTGATCTTGATATCGTGTCTGTCACAACAAACTCTGCATCCAACAGCATAGTCTGGGATTTTGATTCCTTCGACGATCCTGCCTCACAAGGTGGTGTAATTGATCTGCTGTTTACCACGGTGATCGAGAACGTACAGTTTGGTGATGGATTGACTCTGACCAATCAGGCACAGGTTGCGTTCGACAATACCAACAATCCGATAGAGCCTATTAACAGCATCGTTCAGATAGAAACACTCTCACCGGATCTGAACATCACAAAAGGTGTCGTTGCAACCGATGCTGCGACAACAGGCACCTTTTCAGCAGCTGTAGGACCTGTCACGTTTTCAGATGCTGGCACGGTGGGCACGCCCTTCAGCGGCACGATCAGTTCCGCAGGCCTTGGTGCAACACCCATCGATGCGGACATTGAACAGATTGATGCTGGTGATACCATACGCTTTGCATTGACACTGGAGAACACCGGCGGATTTTCAGCCACAGACATCCAGATTAACGATGATTTCCAGGCAGGTTTTGCCATTCCCTCTGGCGGATTAAATTTGCAGGCGCACCTTGGAGATGGCACCCCGCTCATCGTCATTGGCGACTTGTTCAACAGCAGTGGCGTTGCTGATTCTACGGGGGTGTCATTTGAAACAACCGCCTCTAACGAAACCATACTGGGCAAAGGGCGAGACGACATTACACCAACGGCTGATGGCACCAACATCATTGTCGTCACCTATGATCTGGAAGTGCTGACAACAGCCGTGTCGGATGCAGTGCTGCAAAATGATGTCAACCTTCTGAGCTTCGCAGCGTTTGATGGCGGCGTGGATTATACAGCCGGCAGCAGCAACGCTCAATGGAGCGACTCAGCAACAGCCACCCTCAGTGTTGCCTCTATCGACAAAACCTTTGTGTCCAGTAGTGTGGTCACAGCCGACAACACCAACGCGCAAGCGGTGAACGGTGAGTATCTGATCTATCAGGTTGTCATCGCTATTCCAGAAGGTACGATGCCACTCAGCATCATTCAGGATACTCTGGATACAGGGTTGGCTTTTGATTCACTCATCAGTATTACACCCAGTTCCGGTGATGTCACCACGGATATTGCCGGTGGCTTTAGCAACGCAGTGATACCGAGCCAGGGTGATACCGGTAGGGTGGATTTTGATCTGGGTACCCTCACTAACGCCAATACCAGTAACGGCACCGCCGAGACGTTGACATTATCCTATCAGGTGTATGTGCTGGCCAGTGCCTCAGTTGGCGCCACACTGAACAACCGGGCCGATCTGCGCTGGGACAGGAATGATGATGGCAATAATCTGAATGACGGCCTTGAGCGGAACAGAGCTGCAACTGTTGAAGTGATCTCACCACTGCTGGCTGTCGACAAGATCATTGTGGGTGCAGCGCCGGCCGATGCCGGCGACTCCGTCACCTATCAGATCACGATCCAGCACGTGGATTTGCCAGGCACAGCCGACGATTCAGACGCCGATGCGTATGACGCCAGCTTTAACGATACCCTGCCAGCAACACTCAATAGTGTCACGCTTGACTCTGTTGTCGATCAGAATGGCGCTACGGTGAATGGGTTTTCGCTATCCGGTAACACCATCAGCAATGCCAACTTTGATCTGGTCCGAGGCGATGAAATCATTATCACTGCCAGCGCCATCGCCAGTAATGTCATTGTTGGCGCTGATATTACCAATACCGCTACTGTCAACTGGTCGTCGCTCGACGATGCGGTACCGAGTTCTGGTGAGTTCAGCGAGGCTCTTGCCGGTACAGAAAGCGACTCTGTCTCTTTTTCGATAGATTCAATCAATGTCGATAAAACACTTGTCTCCACAGGTATCAACACCACTAACAACGGCACCAGCGATGTTGTACAGGGTGAGTTTGCTACTTACAGAGTGGTGATTGACGTGCCGGAAGGCACCACACTGGATGCTTTTCTAGTCGATACACTGCCTAATGAGCTAACGTTCGATCCGGCGTTTACACCGACCATTACAAGCAACAGCGCGGACATCAGCTACTCTGGTGCAACGCCTGCAGCCGTGATTACCGGTCAGGAAATGCGCATTGATTTCAACGACATCATCAATGCCAATCGTAGTAACGCCGCGGGTGAGACCATTACCGTTGAGTACCGTGCATTTGTCAACTCGGGTACCACCACTGTTGATACTATCAATACGGCAACCTTGCGCTGGGATCTGGATGGCAACGGCAGCGCCATCGATCCGACAGATGGAGTGGCAACTGATACCAGCACGATCACATTCAAGCAACCCGAACTGCAAGTTGCCAATACGCTGAGCACAACACCATCAGATGCTGGCGATACGGCTGTTTATTCGGTAGTCATTGAGCATGCACCCGCGTCCAACGCCGATGCCCTGGAGGCAAGTTTTACCAACACGCTGCCTGCACAGTTCACAGGGATCAATTCATTCACAGCCGTTGATGGTTCGGGTTCGCCTGTAACCGGCTTCTCGGTAACCGGTAATACACTGAGCAACGGTGATTTCGATCTCGCGCTTGGTGATTCGATCATTCTGACAATCAATGGCACCGTCAATACCAGTGCTGCTGCGGGAAGTACCGTGACGGATACAGCGTCCATAGACTGGGACTCGCTGGGCGACAATACTGAAGGTAGTCAGGCTGCACAATTTGAAGGTACCGGTACCAACAGCGCCGCCTTCACCGTAGATTCACCCACAATAACCCGCACCATTTCAAGCACGGGAATAAGCAATACCAGCAACACTGATACGCAAGTCGTCGCCGGTGAGTTTGTCACGTACCAGCTGGTTATCGACGTACCCGAGGGCACCACGAATCTGGCGTCCATCATTGACACGCTTGATCCAGAACTTGCACTTGATACAGGCTTCACAGTCAATGCTACCGGTAGCACAGGCGTCACCATTAGTAACGCCAATCCGCTAACGCCGTCAGTTACCGGTAATGATGTACAGTTTGACCTGGGTCAGATTGTCAATTCAAACACTGACGATGCCGTTACCGATACAGTCACACTGACGTATCGGGTCTATGTCGAGAACACCGTCTCCTCCGGTGATATTCTCAACGCTTCCGCGCAGCTCATCTGGGATATCAACGACAACACCAGTAATACCGATGGCGCTGATGGCGATGCCACTGAAGGGACAGGCGTCAATGTGACGGTCTTGAGCCCGGAACTGACGTTGAGCAAGGTGACATCCATCGCACCCGCCGATGGGGGTGACACCGTAAACTACCAACTGGTGATTGCCCATACAGCTGCCTCCGAAACAGGTGCTTTCGACGCCACGTTCAGCGACACCTTACCCAGTGAAATCAGTAGCATATTCATCGTATCCGTGGTTAATAGTGGCGGTGCGCCAGTGGGTGGTTTCAGTGTCAACGGTAATACCGTATCAGGCGATTTTGACTTGCTAACGGGAGACACGTTAACAATCCGGCTTCACGGCACAGTCAATAGCACAGCGGTGGCCAGTAGCACCGTAACAAACACCGCCAATATTGACTGGGACACGCTGGGCGACGACGCCCAAGGCAATCAGGCTGCCGAACAGACCGGTGGTGCCACGGCACAATCCGACTTTACCGTTGCCTCGCCAACATTTGAGAAGACAGTGCTGAGCACCGGCATCAACACGGTTGATAACGACAACCTGACAGCGGTTGCTGGCGAGTATGTCACTTATCAGCTCGCCGTCACAGTGCCTGAAGGACAGACAAAGCTTGTCAATATCACCGATATTCTCGATGCAAACACTACCTACGACACCAGCTTCGCAGTTCAATACACCACACCGGCAGGTGTGAGCGTGGCATCCACACCGGCAGCTGCCACTGTTTCTGGCAACACCCTGACGTTCGATCTGGGTAACATTGACAACACCAATACCGACAATGGCAGTGCCGGCGCTACCGCTGAAACCGTCTTGATCACGTATCGCACCTTCGTGGCCAATGGCCTCACGTCAGGCACTCTGACTGATACGGCAACGTTGCTCTGGGATAGTGACAACGATGGTTCGAATACCGGTGATTCAACACTCACGGATTCAACATCGGTCACTGTTACCCAGCCTGAGTTACTGGTGGAGAAAGAGCTTACACAGACACCTTCTGATACCGGTGACGACCTGACCTATACCGTTCTGATACGGCACACCGATAGCGGTGACGCACCTGTCCCCGCATCGGGCGCTACCGCTCACGATGTCACCCTGTCTGATCCGGTACCCGTCGGAGTCACCAACGTACAGATCTTATCCGCTGTGGATGAGAACGGTGATGCTGTTACAGGATTTACCGTCGCAGGCGACGACGCCAGTGGCTATGTCGTAACTCATGCAGGGTTTGAACTGGACAATGGTAGCACCGTGCTGGTGACACTCACAGGCGTTGCAGGGCCTGCCATCACTGAAGGTGAAACACTGGTCAATACCGCCTCGATTGGCTGGACGTCTCTTGACGATGATGCAGCGCTCGACGGCAACGATGCGGCCGAAACATCTGAGACTGATTCTGATGCCGTCGGTTTCTCCATCAGTGATGTGTCCAAAAGTATCGTGTCAACCAGCATCAGCACTACCGACAATACAGACCTGCAAGCAGTAGCCGGTGAATACATCAACTACCAGATCGTGGTCACAGTGCCACAAGGCACCAGCAACCTTGCCACTATTGACGATGTGCTGGATGCAGGTCTGGTCTTCGATAGCGCCAACGCTATCAGCGTAGTAGCCAGCAGTGCCAACCTGACGACCAATTTGCCACAAAGTGATTTTTCAGGCGTCAATGCCACTCTGGATGCGGGTTCCAACACCCTGAGCTTTGAACTCGGTGACATCACCAACTCTTCAACGGGTGCGACCGTTGAAACATTGACCGTCAACTATCGAGTCTTTGTCGACGACAATGCCACAACCGCAGGGCAAGGCGAGATTCTTGGCAATCAAGCCACGTATCGCTGGGACATCAATGGCAATAGCAGTCATGATGATGCAGAAGATGGACAAACTACTGCAGCGGCAGCCGGTATTACTGTGCTGGCACCTGTGCTCATTGTTGATAACACCGTCTCACAAGCACCTGGAGTGCAAGGCGATGCGGTTGAATATACGGTTGTCATCAGACATTCCGATATGGGAGATACGGGAACTCCCCTGTCTGACGCCAATGCGTTTGACACTGTGTTTGCGAGTACCTATCCAGCAGGTGTTACCGGACTGGGCGTTGTGGCTGTAGACAACAACGGAGATCCTGTCAGTGGGTTTTCATTCACTGGCAACACTTTGAACAACAGCGACTTTGATCTGGCTTTAGGCGAGACCATCACCTTGACAGTGACAGGTACTGCCGGCACGGGTCTGTCAAACAGCGAAGAATACATATCCAACGCAACAGTCACCTGGACCACACTGGATGCGCAGGATACCAGTGACGGCAATGATGCTGCAGAGGCTGATGATACCGATTCAGATTCTGCTTCCTTCTCACTGGCCTCCCTGCAAAAAACCATTCAGCAGACGGGTATCGACGATGCCAGCAACGACAATGTAGAGGTCGTTACCGGTGAATACGTCTATTACCAGCTCGTAGTGGATCTGGCCCAGGGTACCTCTGCACTGGCTGCCATCGAAGATACTCTCGACGACGGCCTGATATTCGACAGCAGCTACGGTGTCAACATCACACCGAGTAGCTCGGCAGTCTCAACCTCTCTAACCGGCGGTGATTTCTCAACTGCCACCGCAGTGGTGGACGGCGCCAGCAACTCATTGTCAATTGCTCTGGGTGATATCACGAATGCTTCCAGCGGCAGTAACCCGGAACAACTTACGGTTGTCTACCGCGTATTCGTCGATGATTCGGTCAATGCCGTGCAAGGCAGTACTTTGAACAACAGTGCACTGTATCGCTGGGATATCGACGGCAACGGCGATGCCACTGACAGCACCGATGGACTGGCCACCGATACTGCAGCTGATGTCACCGTGATCAGCACAGAACTCAATGTCACTAACACACTGACCACAACGCCCGTTGACGCAGGCGACACAGCTGTGTTTTCTATTGTCATCGAACACACTCCTGCCTCACAGGCTGCAGCGTTCGACAATACCTTTGTCAACGCTTTGCCGTCGCAATACTCTGGTGTATCCATCCTGTCCAGCGTGGATAGTGCCAACAATCCGGTGGCAGGCTTTACCGTCAGTGGCAATACCGTGGAGAATACCGACTTTGACCTTGCATTGGGAGAAACCATTACCCTGACTGTACAAGCGACGGTCAATGATACCGCTGCTGCCAATCAGCTCATCACAGATACGGCTACCATCACCTGGGATAGCCTTGGCGACTCGTCACAGGGTAATCAGGCAGTGGAAGCTGAAGGCACAGCCAACGACTCAGCCAGCTTCACCATGACGGGACCTACTATTTCCCGATCCATTCTTGATACTGGAATAACCACTGCCGACAACTCAGACCTGGAAGTGGTGGCCGGTGAGTTCGTTACCTACCAGCTGATCGTTGAAGTGCCTGAAGGTACGACGAACCTCGCCTCCATCATTGACACTATCGACCCGGCTCTGTCACTCGATACGGGCTTTACCGTTAATGCCACTGGCAGCACAGGCGTCACTGTTGGCAACGCCAACCCGGTTACAGCGGCGGTTTCTGGCAATGACATACAGTTTGATCTGGGGCAGATCGTCAATGGCAATACCGACGATAGCGCAGTCGATACAGTTACATTGACCTATCGCGTTTATACAGACAACACGGTATCGCCGGGCGATATCCTGAATGCCTCAGCGCAACTGATCTGGGATATCGACAGCAACAGCAGTAATTCCGATGTTGCCGATGGCAGTGCCGCAGAGGGTGCGGGTGTGAATGTCACAGTACTGAGACCTGAGTTGACGTTGAGCAAGGTCACGTCAACAGCACCCGCTGATGGCGGTGATACCGTGAACTACCAGCTCGTTATTGCCCATACAGGTGCCTCTGAAACGGGTGCGTATGACGCCACGATCACAGACATACTACCCAGCGAAATCAGTAGCGTATCTATCGTATCCGCTCTCGATAGCGGTGGCGCAGCCGTCACCGGTTTCAGCGTTACTGGCAATACCGTGTCGGGAGTCTTTGACCTGCTGCAAGGCGAGACAATCACGCTGCAAGTCACCGGTACCCTCAACAGCTCAGCGATTGCCAGCACAACGGTAACCAACACTGCCAGCCTTGACTGGGACACACTCGGTGATGATACCCAGGGCAATCAGGCCGAAGAACAAACAGGCGTTGCCTCTGCGCAATCAGACTTTATCCTCGCCTCACCAGAGTTTGAGAAAACGATTCTCAGCACGGGAATCAACATAGCTGACAACGACAACCTCACCGTGGTGGCCGGTGAGTATGTGACCTATCAGCTGGCAGTGACGGTTCCCGAAGGACAAACGCAACTTGTCAACATTACCGATGTTCTTGATGCCAACGTCACTTATGACACCAGCTTTGCCGTTCAATACACCACACCCAGCGGAGTCACTCTGACCAATGCTCCAACGGCTGCAACCGTATCAGGCAGTACGCTGACGTTTGATCTGGGCACCATCGGCAACGTCAACGCAGACAATGGCGCTGTCGGAGCAACACCTGAATTAGTGCTGATCACCTACCGGGCCTTCGTGGCAAACGGATTAACCAGTGGCACACTGAGCGATGCCGCAACGCTGCTCTGGGATAGCGATGGCGATGGATCCAACACAGGTGACTCGACACTCTCATCGTCCACCTTGCTGTCAGTGACTCAAGCTGAACTGAGAGTGGAAAAGGATTTGACGCAAATACCGTCAGATACCGGCGATAACCTGACCTATACCGTGCTGATAAGACACGCTGATGCCACCGATGCGCCGGCACCTGTATCTGCAACTTCAGCCTACGATGTAGCGCTGAACGATCCGGTTCCTGTGGGAATCAATAACGTGCAGATCGCATCGGCCGTGGATGAAAACGGTAATGCGGTATCCGGATTCACGGTTACCGGTGATGATGCAAACGGCTATGTTGTGTCTCACAACGGTTTCAATCTGGATAATGGGAGTACGGTGCTGGTGACGCTCACAGGTGAAACAGGCTCGGCCATTACCGAAGGTGAGACGCTGACCAACACCGCAGTCATCACCTGGTCGTCTCTTGATGATGATAATGCACTGGACGGCAATGATTCTGTTGAAACATCAGAATCGAATTCAGATTCTGCCGGTTTTTCCATCAGCGATGCATCCAAGAGCATCGTGTCCACAGGAATCACCACCGGCAACAACACCGATAGCCAGGCGGTTGCGGGCGAATACATCAACTACCAGATTGTACTAACAGTACCGCAGGGTACTAGCGATCTTGCCGCTGTCGACGATGTTCTGGACGCAGGTCTCGTGTTTGACAGCGCCAACCCGGTCAGTGTGGTGGCCAGTAGCACTAACGTGACTACCAGTTTGCCCCAGAGCGACTTCTCTGGCGTCAGTGCCGTGCTGGATGCCGGTTCCAATACGCTGAGTTTTGAACTGGGGGATATCACCAATACCTCGGCAGGTAGCACAGTCGAAACGCTGACCGTCACGTATCGTGTATTTGTGGCTGACGATGCTATAACTGCAGCTCAGGGACAGATCCTGGACAATCAGTCCACGTTCCGTTGGGACATAGATGGCAATGGCAGTCACGATGACGCCGTTGATGGCCTCACTACAGTGGCAGCTCCCGTCGTTGAAGTACTCGCACCGATACTTATCGTAGACAATGACGTGTCACAGCCTCCCGGCGTTCGCGGTGATGCCATTGAATACACGATTGTCATCAGACATTCAGAAGCCGGCGATACTGGTATACCATTGTCCGATGCTGACGCCTTCGATAGCGACTTCTCCACCACGTTTCCAACGGGTATTACCGGCCTTGGCGTCTCAGCAATTGATGGTAACGGCAACCCTGTCAGTGGATTCACGTTTACTGGCAATACGCTGAACAATACTGATTTTGATCTCGCTCTGGGCGAGACCATCACGCTGACTGTCACAGGCACAGCTGATTCTGTGTTGGCTATCAGTGAGGAACACATCGCCAGCTCCACCATCAACTGGACCACGCTGGATGCGCAGGATCCCAGTGACGGAAACGATGCAACCGAAGCAGAAAATACAGATACCGACACCGCCTCCTTTTCACTAGCCTCTCTGCAAAAAACTATTTTGCAAACGGGAATCAGTGACGTCAGCAACGATAACACTGAAGCGGTGACGGGTGAATATGTTTACTACCAACTGGTGGTAGATCTGGCTCAGGGTACATCTGCACTGGCTGTTATCGAAGACACTCTCGATAATGGACTGGTATTCGACAGCACCTACGGTGTCAATATCACACCGAGCAGCTCAGCAGTCAGCACCTCATTGGCGGGTGGTGATTTCTCCACGGCAACAGCAACAGTGGACGGAGCCAGCAATTCACTCTCCATCGCGCTGGGTGATATCAGCAACACATCGATGGCTGCCAATAACGAACACTTGACCATTGTCTATCGTGTATTCGTGGATGATTCAACGGATGCGGCAATTGGCAGTACCTTGAACAACAGCGCACAATATCGTTGGGACATCAATGGCAACGGCGATGCCACCGATACTATTGACGGACTGGCCATCGATTCTGCCAATGATGTTACCGTGATAGGCACAGAACTATCCATCACCAACACAATGAGCACAACACCGGTTGATGCTGGCGATACAACCGTATTCACACTGGTCATAGAGCACACGGCCACCTCACAGGCTGCAGCGTTTGACAATACGTTTGTCAATACACTCCCCTCGCAATACTCAAGCGTATCCATCCTGTCCAGTGTGGACAGTGCTGCCAATCCGGTCAACGGCTTCGTGGTCAATGGCAACACGGTAGAGAACCCCGATTTTGACTTGCCACTGGGCGACACTATTACGCTCACCGTGCAGGCCACAGTCAATGACACTGCCGTGGCTAATCAGTTGATAACCGACACGGCCACGATCACCTGGGATAGCCTTGGCGATTCCACGCAAGGCAATCAGATTGTAGAGGCACAAGGCACCTCAAACGATACCGCCAGCTTCACGATGAGCGGTCCGTCGTTCTCTCGCGCCATCGTTGACACAGGCATTACCAACCTGACGAACACCGATGGACAGGTGGTTGCCGGCGAATACATTACCTACAATCTGGTAGTCACTGTCCCCGAAGGTACGACACCCACAGCCGCGATCACCGACACACTTGCGACCAACCTGACGTTTGATCCTTCGTACGTCATATCGGCTACCGGAAGCGCAGGCGTCACTTTCAGTGGCGGCGACCCGATCAATCCTGTCGTATCGGGTGATTCTGTTGCCTTCGACCTGGGTACCATCGTCAACAGCAATACCGTTGACAGCACACCCGATACGGTGACAATCCTGTACCGGGTGTTTGTCGAGCCAACCGTTACAGACGGCGATACGTTAACGGCCGATTCCCTGTTCGCATGGCCCAGCGGCTCACTGGCAGACAGTTCCACCATCGCAGTCATTGCACCCGAGCTGCATATTGACAAGGCGGTAACGCTGGTGCCCAGCGATGTGGGTGACACCATTGAATATGAAATACACATCAGGCATACGTCACCTGCTGATGGCCCAGCTGTCTCCAGAACAGATGCTTTTGATATCACTTTTCTGGATGATATCCCGGCGGGTATAGAAAACGTAACGGTGATATCTGCAGTAGATGCAGCAGGTAATCCAGTGACAGGCTTCACGACCACTGGCAATCAGGTAACTCACGCAAGTTTCGATCTGGCGCTGAGCGATACAGTCACGATAACGTTACAAGGCATGATGGGCGAAAGCCTGACAGAAGGCGATACTATCCGAAACGAGGCACTCATCAACTGGACAACGCTGGATCTTGCTGCTGACGATGGTATTGACACAGCTGAGCTCACCAGCAGTGCAACGGACGATGCTTCATTCTCATTGGGCGATATCGCCAAGAGTATCGTCAGCACTGGCATAACCGATGATCACAATAATGATCTACAGGCGGTACCTGGCGAATACATTCACTACCGTATAGTGGTGGATATACCGCAGGGAACACAGCAGATTGCCCAGATACTGGACACTCTGGATGCAGGACTAGTTTTCGATACAGTAGCACCGGTGTCAGTGACTCCCAGCAGCACTAACGTCAGCACATCCTTCGGTGCCGGGGATTTCAGTGATATCACACCCAGCCATTCGGTTACTGATAACGCACTAACTTTCAATCTGGGCACCATCAGCAACACGGCACCCGCAGGTATCACAGAAACCCTGACCATTGACTATCGAGCGTACGTTGCCAACGATGCTACAACGGCTCCTGCAGCCAGTAGCTTGAACAACGAAGTCCTGTACCGCTGGGACATTGACAATGATGGCAGCAACACCGGTACTCTGGATGGACTCACCGAGACAGTATCTGCACCAATAACCGTTCTCACCCCACAGCTGAATGTTGAAAACACGGTAACCACCATTCCCGGGCAGCATGGCGACACCATCACGTACACGTACATAATTGCCCACAACAGTGAGTCAACAGCAACCGCCTACGATGTATCGTTCATCGATACTCTGCCAGCAGGACTTGAGTCCTTAAGTGTTGTGTCAGCGGTTGATAGCAATAACTCACCGATAAGCGGGTTCTCGGTACTTGAAAATGTGCTTAGTCACGACAGCCTCGATATTGTGCCTGGAGATACCGTCACCATTACGGTAACAGGCACCGTCGGTGTAAACACACCGGTGAGCGAAACGGTTGTTACACACACTGATATAGCCTGGACATCACTCGATGCGGACAACGCTGATGATGGCAGTGACATTGCAGCAGACGCCAACGAGTTCAGCTCAACCGCCACTACAACATCAGGCTTTTCAGTAGCAGACATTCAAACCACACTGGTGTCGTCAGGCATCGAGAACACCGATAATGCCACCAGCGATGTGGTCGCAGGCGAGTATGCGGTTTACTCTGTCACAATCGACATACCGGAAGGCGTGAGTAGTCAGGCGCAGTTTGTTGCAACCCTTGAAGACGGCCTCAGGTTCGACCAGCTGCTGTCGGTTGAGTCTAACAGTAGCCTTCTGACATCAACTCTGGATCCAGCCAGTCCGACAGCGTTTAGCAACGTAGTGGCACCGGTAGCGGGTAGCGAGGGCGAGCTGATGTTTGAACTGGGCACTATCAACAACGGTGCGCTAACCAACAACAGCGCTGAACAATTGACTATTCTTTACAGGGTATATGTGGATGATGTGCCAGCCAATACTGCGGGCACTACCTTCCTGACCCACGCACGCTTTCAATGGGATATCGATGGTGATGGCAGCAGCGTCGGCGATCTGGATGGCTCTACCACAGAGACACCAGAGCAGATCACCCTTCAGGAACCTGTGATCGATATCATCAAGAACGTGAGTGATACTGATCCACACCTGAGTCAACGCGTGACCTATACCGTTGACGTACAATCTGCAAATAGAGACTTTTCCGCAGATGCGTTCGACTTGACGCTTGCCGACACCCTGCCAGATGATGTGGCGCTCGACCTTGCCAGTATCCGGATCAACGGCGTACCGGCAGCACAGTACGCTGGTGCAAGCAACACCAGCGACGGAAACACGGTATCTCTTGCGCTGGATTCGCTGACCAAGGGTGAGACGTTGCAAGTGACCTACGATGCGGTGGTCACCAGCGATACAGCCCGCACAAACACATCGAACGATTCACCCATGGAGGCTACCTGGACCAGTTTGTCGGCACTCGATGCACAGGATGGCAATGAACTGGCCGAGCGTAATGCAACATCGGGTTATCAGGCAGCAGACTCGGCCGGTATCACGATACTGGCTGTGGACTACAGCCTCAATGTCAGCAGCAGCAGTACCGACAATCTGGCTGTGGGTGATCCTGTTACGTATACACTGGATATCGCCAATACGGGTACTCATCCGGGTACGGGCATTGTCGTCGTTCAACAATGGCCACAGAATGCGCTGGATGCGCCCGCCAGCATCTCCGACAACGGCTCCTACGATCCGGCAACGGGTCGCATTACCTGGTTGATCAATACACTGGACGTTGCTCAGACCATGACACTGACTGTCACGGGTAATGTCACACAGGCTCAGGATGCCGATATAGATGTAGATCCAACCAGCGTCAACGATATATTCACCTCTGATGTGAGCATCACCGATGACGGATCTCACGGACCCGAGCCCGACCTAAGTGATAACACGTCATCCGTAACCGATAGCGTTGAAGCAGCACCCGCTTATGCGGTAACGATAGACAACGATATCACCATGGCGGCAGTAACCCAGCTGGTGCCCTATAACATCACGCTGGTTAACGAAGGCGATCAACAAGGCACTGATGTTGTATTGGTGCATACGTTCGATCCTACCATCGTGCAAATCACTGAAGCTGATGGTGGAGTGGTTGATGCGCAAGCTGGCATGGTGACCTGGAACATTCCGTTATTGCAAGTGGGTGAGCAACTGGATTTTCGTGTCGAAGCAAGCGTTATTCCCACCGCTAACCTGACTACGTCAGAGCAGCTGTTTATGGGTAGCGTATCAGCGAGCGATAACGAGCAGAACGGCCCGGATAAGGATCCTTCCAACAATACGGCAGAACACACAGACATGCTGCTGTCAGGCCCCGGTGACCCGATACCGTTGCTAGGCGCACTACCGGACAACTTATCCAGTAGCATCACGTTTGATAGCCTGTTCGCAGAGGAAGGATTGTATGATCCTGACGGCCAGGAAGACAGCTCGGGTTTAACACGGGTGTCGAGCAACGCGCTGTCGATACTGTCCAGCACGCTGTCAGAACAAGACACGAACCCTGCTGATCAGCGCTACCTGGCAAACTGGCAGCGCGATGGTGCAGAGCATTCGAACGCGCCGTGGGAGGACGATGTCCTCAATGGAGGCGATCTGCTGGATACGTTTGTCAATCCCGTACAAACTTGCGAACCTGTCGCTATCGACTGGTCACGCTGGTACCCCACGGGTGATGATGTGTCGTCACTGGAGATCGAGCAGGGTGAGGATGCAGGCATGAATGCCGAACCGAGCCTGACTGCTGCAAAGCCAACCGATCATCCTTACAGAGTGCTGTCGTTTGAAGAAGAACTGGGTATTGCAGCCAGTGCGCTGCATCCCACAACCGAACCCACAGTGGTAAAGTTGCTACGTAACTGGCTAGACTAATAGTTAATTAGTAGCGGCCAGGCTTCAGGAAAGACGATCACCCTCAGGGGATGATCCTTGGCAGGCCATCAAACAACTGATGGCTTGCCAGCTTTTCTCGCACATACGCATTGACACGAGCAGGTGCTGCCAACCCTTTGCCCGCAGCGTGCACTGAGTCTCTGAATGCCTGCTGAGCGTTGCCATCGGCGTCATACAATGGCTGGTGCGCTTCAATCATCAATTGACCATCCACGTTGGCCCACTTGATCGGTTGATTGATAATCTGTACCCGAGTGCCCACGCGCACCCGATCAAACAGCGCCTTGATGTGTTCATCATACAAGCGAATGCAGCCATGACTGACCCTCATGCCAACACCATCAGGCTGATTGGTGCCATGCAATAGGTATCCGGGTAACGCAAGCTTCAACGCATGGTCACCGAGAGGGTTATCAGGCCCTGCTACCACGATGCGCGGCAGTTGCTTGCCAGCCTTTTCATATTCCTGTCGTATTGATGCCGGCGGATACCAGTCAGGGTGCTCAATCCGAGTTACGACAGTGGTATCCGCCTCAGGTGTACTCCACCCTGCTCTACCAATACCAATCGGCCAGCTATCCACGGCTCCATCATCAAAATAGTACAACCGCATCTCCGGCAAGTTGATCACGATCCCTTCGTGCTCCACGTTCGGCAGAAGATGCTGAGTGGGTAATGTCACAGACGTTGCCTGACCCAGAAAAAACGGATTCAACCCGGCGTTAGCTGCCACAAGCTCATCGAATCCGAGCCGGTATCGAAGCGCAATTGTGCTCAGTGTGTCATCGGCCTTTCCGAGCACGTTCTCAGGTGTACCGATCAGCGGTCCAATAGCAGACCCGTTGGAAGCGATCGTAAGTTGCGTGCTCATGCCAAGCATCAGAGCAACAGCTATCGCTTGCGCTGACTTCACACTAGTGTCCTGCTAACCAACAGCATTGACAGATAGACCATCCAGAAAACCGGCCAACAGACCACCAGCATCAGCTGCACTATTTTTCCATAGAGACTATCGTGTAAAGCATCCATGTACAGGCTAACGGCTGCTGGTGATGAATCTTTCAGGTAACAGGCCCATAATCAGGCCGAATCTGTCCACCGACAGGCGACTGTGTGAGCACTGCCTACAGGTAAAATTTTCACAGTTGCTATAGTTGTCACATCAATAATGTCTAGCGGTCCACGAATTCATGAGTACTACAACGCCAGCAGGTCATTTTTATCTGGGCAACGAGGCTGATTCAGGCAATCCGCTGTTTCTGGAAGCCTCTGATCTGACAACCCATGGTGTCATTGTGGGCATGACAGGTTCCGGCAAGACCGGTCTGGGCATCGTACTGCTCGAAGAAGCGCTGCAGTCGGGTGTGCCTGCGCTGATCATCGATCCCAAAGGCGACATGGGCAATCTGATG
>Ga0114956_1000238_pt1 | contig 36934 bp, 39 predicted proteins | sample MaitaG_FD_87304 | JGI IMG/M metagenome (GOLD analysis project Ga0114956, IMG submission 87304) | Marine algal microbial communities from Maine, USA - Maine_Asex2 metaG | ecosystem: Host-associated > Algae > Red algae > Unclassified | place: Maine, USA | collected 2015-01-05 | reverse complement strand
TCAAGCGTCAGGAGGAACTGATTGTGTGCCAGATGTTTGCAGGTCAGGCAAGAAGTAATTACCAGTTCCATACACGATCAATGCGTCTGAATGGTCAATGCACCAGTGTGCGTCTTGAGGGAAAATTCTGGTGTATTCTTGACGAGATCGCTGACGGTGAAGGCATATCAACGCCACAGTTCATATCCAAGCTGCATTCAGAAGTTACCGCATTGCACGGCGAAACTAGCAACTTCTCTTCCATACTGCGTTGCACTTGCTTGATTTTCATGGAAAAGCAGGCTGAAGTAGTCGGCGCGTAGCCGAATAGCAATTACTTAAGCAGGTAGGAATCCATTTGAATCGTGACATAGATTCCCGCCTGCGCGGGAATGACGAGTTTAAGTAAGTGCCATTTGGTGCGTAGCCCATTAGCTCCAAATCTGAAAGCCGAATTGACAACGTGTTATCCAGATAACACCTGCCAGCGCCCACGCTGCCTAGGATGAATGCTCTTTAGTTGCATGAGTATGAGCATCAAATGGCGAAAGCAATACACTCAATGATAAGAGTGCTGGAAGAACAACGTTCCGTTGACTTCTATCAACAGGCATTTGATTTGTCAGTGGCCGAAAGACTCGATTTTGACAGCTTCACATTGCTGTACCTGAGCAATAGCGAAAATTCATTCGAGCTCGAACTCACTGTCAACAAAGGGCAGACAGAACCCTACGATCTGGGCAACGCCTATGGTCATTTTGCACTGTGCGTAGATGATCTTGAAAACGAATACAAGAGGCTATCTGCACTTGGGCTTCAACCACGCGACATTGTTGAATTCAAGCGTGAGGGAACACTGTTGGCCAAGTTCTTCTTTGTAACAGACCCTGACGGTTACTCGATAGAAGTACTGCAGAAGCACGGGCGATATCAGTAGACTCTAACGACCCTCTATTACGCGATCACCACATTGCGCGAAAACCACTTACCGAGAAGACATACATGACTGAACTTTACTCAGCTACCCACGCAGTAAAATTCGTTGAAAAAAAGAAACCAGGTTACCCACTGACCCGACGCCAATTGTTGGCACAAGGCTTAGGACTGGGTGGTAGTTTTCTGGTGGGCAGCGGATTCCTTGCAGCCAGTAGCGCTACCTGGGCTATGGAAGTCAAAGCTCTTCAACCAGGTACGATGGCAACACTTGTACAGATGGCTCGCGACATCTACCCGCATGACAAATTTGGTGACGAGCTTTACGCCATCGCCGTACAGGGACACGATGAAAAGGCTACAGAGGATGCCGAGTTTAAACAGATGATGGAGGAGGGCGTGAGCAATCTGGATAGTCTGGCCGTGGCTGCAGGGCAACCCAGTTATCTGGACACCGGTTGGGAGTCTGATCGCGTGGCAATCTTGCGCTCGATTGAACAGGATGGTTTCTTTCAAACGATGCGTGGCGGGCTGGTTGTCAGCCTGTACAACCAGCCAACTGTGTGGTCACTACTGGGCTATGAGGGGTCGTCTTATGAGAAGGGAGGCTATCTGGAAAGAGGTTTTGATGATGTGAACTGGTTGTAGATATCTATCAGCCCGTCACGCTCATCCTTTTTACTATTTCTGGAGAATTGCTATGACAGCCCCTTATGATCTGAACGATAACTCTGTAGTCGTCATAATCGGTACCGGTGCCGGTGGTGGAACACTGGCCAACGAGCTTGCTCAAAAAGGCATTGATGTTGTTGCTCTTGAAGCCGGAGCCCGACACTTGCCGGCCGATTACCTTAACGATGAATGGGCAAGTTTCTCACAACTTGCCTGGACTGATATGCGCACCACTTCGGGTGATTGGCGAGTGGCAAAAGATTTCGCTAATCTACCCGCCTGGATAGTCAAGGCGGTGGGCGGTTCAACCGTTCACTGGGCCGGCGCATCCTTGCGCGTACAGGACCATGAATTTCGTGCTAAATCGCATTACGGCGAAGTAGAAGGCGCAAACCTGCTTGATTGGCCCTTAACCTTACAAGATCTGGAACCCTATTACGATCTGGCCGAAAAGAAAATGGGGGTCACCCGTACCAATGGTATTCCCGGTCTTCCGGGCAATAATAATTTCAAGGTCATGAAAGCTGGCGCTGACAAGTTGGGTTACGAAGATTGTCATACAGGCCGGATGGCGATCAACTCAGAACCGCGAGACGGTCGAGCCTCTTGCCGGCAGCTAGGCTTCTGCTTCCAAGGTTGCAAGATGGGTGCTAAATGGTCAACTGCCTATACAGAAATCCCCAAGGGTGAAGCCACCGGCAAACTGGAAGTTCGAGCTAGCGCACATGTACAAACCATTGAACACGACGATAGCGGCACGGTAATAGCGGTTGTCTACATTGATGCCGACGGTAATGAGCAGAAGCAAGCCGCTCGTGCGGTGTGTGTGGCAGGCAATTCCATTGAAAGTCCGCGTTTGCTGCTTAACTCGGCCTCCAGCATGTTCCCTGATGGACTGGCTAATTCTTCAGGACAGGTGGGGCGGAACTACATGCGCCATATGACGGGTTCTGTGTTTGCTGCATTCGAAAATCCGGTCAACATGTATCGTGGCACCACCATGGCAGGTGTCATCACTGATGAGTCGAAGCACGATCCATCACGCGGTTTCGTGGGTGGGTATGAGCTAGAAACACTGGCTTTAGGTGTGCCATTCATGGCAGCATTTCTGAACCCCGGTGGTTGGGGGCGCGAGTTTTCAGCCGCTATGGATACGTATGACCATATGGCGGGTTTGTGGATAGTGGGTGAAGACATGCCGCAGGAGACTAACGCCATAACACTGTCAGATGAAAAAGATCAGTTTGGCCTGCCAGCACCTAATGTGCACTTCGACGACCACCCGAATGATATAGCCATGCGTAACCATGCCTACAAGCAAGCAATGGCTTTGTATGACTCAGTCGGTGCCACCCAGACGCATCCGACCCCACCGTATCCATCTACTCATAACCTTGGCACCAATCGCATGAGTGCCAAGGCATCCGATGGTGTCGTGAATGCATTTGGACAAAGCCATGACATAAGGAATCTGTTCGTCTCGGACGGTAGTCAGTTCACGACAGGCGGTGCGGAGAACCCCACGTTGACCATTGTGAGTCTGGCAATACGTCAAGCTGACTATATCGCAGAGCAAATGAGTGCGAAAGAGATATAAACGCTTGTATACACGTTTGACCATTACGTATTCATGACGGTGTAACGCTAACCGGGTAGAAGGCGATCAGGCCTCTACCTGGGTTCATGCACAGCTCCAACCAACATGAAGAGGCCATAATGTTCATGCTCTTCACACCCTAGACATTATGTAGTGTGCCGCCCTGTACAACCTGTGCATAAACTCCCATATCCATATGTCCATAGTGCTCACGTAGCAGTTTGGGTGTTCTTATGTCACGCTCTGCAGTTTTTAAATTGACCTCTGTGGCAGGGCATCGTCGCGTACGCTTGACGATTTTCAGGCGGATTGGACCTACCTGTATTTCTTGCCCGACCATATCCAACTCGGCAAATGGCGACAAGCCTGATACCTGTATATTGGCCCGAAATCGTCGTGGATCTACCTGCTGACCGATAGCCTTGGAAAACGCATCAACGCTGTCCAGATTTATGATGGAGACCGCATTCATCATCTCTACTGAATCCACAGACACATCGGTGAAACGGTGAGGGGAGGCTACACACAGTTGCGGCGTTTCTTCTTCAGATAATGACAGATAGGTTTTGAGGAACTGACTGGCTTCCTGCTTGCCATCCACCGTGCTGATGTCGAATCGTTGGCTATCATCAGCGGCTGATAGAGTGAGAATGCCCGTGTCCTCGTCATACAGGGTGTCTAGCGGGGCAAGATTTGCGTCCCGTGCAAGCATATAGAACTTCGTCTTGGGCAGCGACTTTGGATCAGCAGGATCAAAGCCGCTATTTGGACGTGCAAAACCGAATTACCGATCGCAAGGAAAGCCCTGGCCAGCGTCGAGTTTTACGCTATCCAGTGTATGGCCGCTCAGGCCTTTGATAGGAAAACGTGTCAGCGCTTCGATTTTTAGTGTCATGAGCAGGTCAGTCTTTCCCATTGATTGGAACAGTTGAAGCGAGCCTGATGCTGGTCTCATAAACATGTACGCCAATGAGATGATCGCCAGGCTGGCAGGTCTGCAATCGTCGCTAACGCTCAGCCCCAATGATCACGTGAACATCGGTCAGGGCAGTAACGATGTTGTTTCCTCCTGCAGTCACACCCCCGACAAACTGCAGTGGCAATACGCCAAAGCCAATCAGGTTCGAGCGGTGAATACGCTTCAAGCTCTGTACGATAACGGCTCGACCACCAAGCAGGCGTGTCCCATTGGCGGCCCAGTCGCGACTGGATACTGTGCCGTATTCACATCTAGCCAGTATGGCCAGCGGCACGTTTTCCCGCTGATAACGCATGCAGGCAGCGTAGATGGATATCCCGTCGCCGTGAAGCTCCATGAACTTGCCAACCGCCCCGTGCTCACGCAACATCTGTGTGGCAGTAAGCACCAGATCGGTGGTTGTTGTACCTGCGGGTAATGACCCGTGTAGTTGAAAGCCCACGACTGGGGTGCCAACATGGTGATTGGCTATCCGAGCATGGCAGCCTCGATGAAGACAAACCCCAGTAAGTTAATTAACTACCTTCTTACAATTTGTATTGATCCAAATCAACAATCTGCAAATTCAGTTGCGTTAAGCTGTTTTCACTAAATGGCAATGAAGGCGAAAGCATGTTCAAGAGAATTGTTGCAGGTTTTGATGGATCGCCAGAGTCAGAACATGCCCTTCGACTGGCGTGTGATCTTGCTCAGAAATACAACGCCGAGATCTATCTGGTTCATACACCACAGCCCCAGACAGTTGCGTTTGCGATGGGCGCCGTTGCAGGCTATCACGCCGTCACGACTCTGCCATCTCCGGAGGAGGTCGAGAAGGCCAGTGACAAGATGGTGAAATCGGCTGAAGCCATAGCCAGTGAGAATGATGTGAAGATCACCCGGGCCCAAACGGAGCGTGGTGATCCTGCAGAGCAGATCATTGCCTGTGCTGAGGCCTGCGACGCTGATCTGATTGTTACGGGCCGCCGTGGACTGGGCAGTCTGGGTTCTCTTCTACAGGGAAGTACTACCCAGAGTGTCAACCACCATGCAACCTGTGCCTGTCTATCGGTGGTGTAGTTGAAGTTCGTGCAATGGCACAGGTCTGGATTCAATGATCATCGCGAGGAAAATTCCACATGAGAGGTGTTGACATTGCAAGTGGCCCCGACTGAACCTGTAAGAACAGATGCATCGTTACCTGAGAATAATGTGGATTCTGGCGTTAGGCGTGATAATCGGTAACGCCTGTACACAGACCCGGACCGTCGGTGAACCCGAGAAATTTACTGGACAGACGCGAACTGCTTTACTGACTTCAAACCCATTCTCGACACTCGCTGAATTGCTTGTCACGCGTGCTACGACGCTCCTTGTCAGCTCAAGTTAACCGCGTCTGATGGTATCGCACGGGGGCAGCAAAGGCTCAGGTTCATAAAGGGATGGCCTGTTCATCAAGGTCACTATCACTATATTCATGTGCCAGCCGGTGCCACGCCCAAAAATGGCCCGAGTGCAGGAGTGGCCATGTATGTCGCACTGACCGCTCTGCTAACTGGCGATCCGCCACTGTTGTACGTTCAATGCGTCATACACAATCAGCCAACGTTGTAGCGAGCTCGCGCAAGAGTTGGTTGTAGAGAGTTGGGCCGACGTCAAGGTGAGAGCCCAGCGGGTCGATTGAACTTGTCTTCGCATTGGTTCCATCCAGAACAGTGTTCACCAGATCGGGATTGAATTGAGGCTCAGTTAATACGCAAGTGACGTTTGCTTGCGCGACGCGATCACGGATCTGCTGGATGCGAGCAGGGCTCGGTTTGGAGGCATCACTGACTGAGATAGCGCCGGCGGCAGGGAAGTCGAACGCGTTCTCAAAATAATGATAGGCATCGTGGAAGACGATGAAATTACGATTGCGCACCGGATCCAGAATCTCCTGAACATCGGTTTTCAACTGCTCGAGCTCGGCTTTGCCTGATGCAGCATTGGCCTTGTAGGTTTCTGAATTGGACGGATCTGCTTTAGACAGTTCATCGGCTATGGTATCTAACCAGATGGCCGCGTTCGAAGGGTCTAGCCAAGCGTGCGGGTCGTGTTCACCGTGATCATGTTCATCGCCAGAAGAGTCAGACGCATGTTCGTCGTGCTCACCATCGTCATCATGATGTTCTTCACCTTCATGTTCCTCGCCTTCATGTTCCTCGTCAGCATCGTCTTCATGCCCGTGCGACTCGAACAACGCATTGTCCCGCATAACTAATTCTGTGATGCCATTCACTTCGAGCAACTCAACCCGAGTAGCATCGGGAGCCAGTGTAACGATCGTGTCAGCAAGCCACGGTGTCAATCCAGCACTAACCCAGAAAACGATACCGGCATCTTGCAGCGCTTGAGCCTCTGAAGGTCGAAGCGAATAGCTGTGCGGTGATGCTCCCGGCGAGATAACTAGCGTTGGTTGTCCAAGCTCCCCCATTACTTGCGTGACCAGAGAATGCACCGGAGCGATATCGACTACAACCGACGGTACATCGGCGTGGCTAATGCCGACCGTCATAGCTGTTGCCAGGGCGAGTGGCACGGCGACTTTCATCATCAGGGGGGCCTTTATGCTTGAATTGAGAAGCCACAAAGTCTAGATGTTATGTAATAATGTATCAACAACTATTTTATTGCGAGCGGTAATCAAACTGACTTGGCACTGTAAATTAGTTAAAGGGGAATGCCGCTATGGTGAAAGGATTTGAACCACACGATCATGTTGATTGTATTGCTGATGCCATTTCAACCGCTGAACAACGTTGCGCCACTCGAAGTTTACGCCTGACAGCTGTGCGTCGGCAGGTTCTCGAGATTCTATTGCAAGAGCATGTGGCACTGGGCGCTTACGACATTCTGGAACACTTGCGACAGGCGGGTTTCAAATCACAGCCGCCGGTTGCCTATCGGGCTCTGGATTTTCTAGTGACCAATGGCTTCGTTCACAAGGTTGAACGGCTGAATGCTTTTATTGCTTGCTCCTATCCAGGGGAGTCACATTCGCCCGCCTTTATGATTTGCCGCAGTTGTGATGTGGTAGCAGAAACCCGTTCGACACCTGCGAAAGGCACACTTGGGGCAGCAGCACGATCTGCCGGGTTCAGGATAGAACGAACCGTCGTCGAAGCTGAAGGCCTGTGCCCTGCATGTCAGGAATGAGCAACCAGATGAGTCTGGTGTCAGCCAAAGGTTTGAGCATTCGAGTCGGCTCGCAAGAAATTCTTAAACAGGTTGACCTTGAAATTGAACGTGGTGAGATTGTGACTATTGTCGGCCCTAACGGCTCAGGCAAAACAACACTGCTGCGTGCCATCATCGGTGCATTGTCGCCAAGCTCTGGCCAAATAGTCAGAGCGCCTAAGCTTACAGTGGGCTATGTGCCGCAGCGATTACACATTGATGCGACATTTCCCATGACGGTTGCACGCTTCATGAGCATGCCGCGAGCTCCCGGTAAGTCTGCGTGCAATGCCGCACTACAAGAGGCTGGAGTACCAGACTTATCCAGCCGCCAAATGTCTGAGTTGTCGGGTGGTCAGATGCAGCGCGTGATGCTCGCCCGCGCGTTGATCGGTCAGCCTGACCTACTGATTCTCGACGAGGCAACGCAGGGTCTGGACCAGCCCGGATCGGCCGCCTTTTATCGGCAGATAGAAAGCGTGCGGCAGACACTCGGTTGCGCGATACTGATGGTGAGCCATGAGTTGCATGTTGTTATGAGCGCATCCGATCGAGTGATCTGCTTGAACGGTCATGTGTGTTGCCATGGCACGCCTGAGGTGGTTGCATCAGCACCGGAATATCGTGCGTTGTTTGGCACGGGCACACTAGGTACGCTTGCCTTGTATCGCCATCACCACGACCACGACCACGATCATGATCATGATGTACACCAGCACGATCATCAGTCCATCGATACCGAGACAGGCAAGCACTGATGCTGGATGATTTCCTTGTACGCGCAACACTCGCCGGTATGGGTGTGGCGCTAGCCGCAGCCCCACTGGGTTGCTTCGTTGTATGGCGCCGCATGGCCTACTTCGGTGATGCTACAGCGCACGCCGCAATTCTGGGTGTGGCACTTTCACTAGCACTGTCTATGTCGGTCTTTGCCGGTGCGCTCATTGTGTCGCTGCTCATGGCGCTGACGGTCAGCTTTTTGAGTGGCCGTGGGTATGCCATGGATACACTGCTCGGTGTGCTGGCTCATTCAGCACTGGCGTTTGGGCTCGTGGCGGTCTCGTTTCTGTCTGGTATCCGCATCGACCTTATGGCTTACCTGTTTGGTGACATTCTCGCGGTATCGCGCACTGATCTGGCAGTGATCTGGTCCGGTGCGTTACTGGTGGTGATCCTGATGAGTTGGCGCTGGTCAGCGCTGTTGACATCCACACTCAATGCTGACTTGGCCTATGCCAGTGGTATAGATCCAAAACGAGAACAACTGGTGCTGACTTTATCATTGGCGATTGTAGTGGCCGTGGCAATCAAGGTTGTTGGAGTACTACTCATCGCAGCCCTGTTGATTATTCCCGCCGCCGCTGCTCGACCATTAAGTAGTACACCGGAACGCATGGCCTTTGCCGCCGCCGCCATCGGCTGTATAGCCACGTTTTCCGGGTTGCGTGCAGCGTGGCTGCTGGATACACCAGCAGGGCCCTCGATTGTCTGTATCGCAGCGTTGATCTTTGCGATTACGTCTATTCTAGGTGTGAAGAACCGATTGAGCACAAAGCGCTGACTGAGTAGCTCGCCAGAACCTCACAACGTTCTATATTTTTGACTATCAAGCGTTACAACGCAGGCGATCAAGCACAGAGCTAGCAGTCTGAACAGTAACGATTGGAAGCTCATCGTGATCGGACGACGCAAGTGATAACGACGTCTTTTCCGGGATTTTTACGTTCTACAATACTGGGCTCTGCCTAGCATCTTCGGCACATCAACTACACTAGGATCGCTAATCAAGACCCAGCAGACCCCGATCGAGTAACGGATAACCACTCCTGTACTCTCGAGGCAGGATCGGCATGTAGCAGCACATCGGTAACCACACACACGCTATCCGCTCCATGTTCAAAGGCCCCGGCAGCTCTGTCGGGCGTAAAACCACCAATAGCCACCAGGGGTGTGTCACCGATGGAATTCTTCCAGCGGCGCAGCTTGGCCAGACCTTGCGGACGCCACGGCATCTTTTTCAACACCGTCTGATAGACAGGACCCAGCGCTATGTAGGCAGGTTCGTGCTCCAGTGCGCGATTGAGCTCTGCTCTATCGTGGGTACTGATGCCGTACTGGATACCGGCCTTCCGTATCACCTTCATGTCTGCAGCATTCAGGTCTTCCTGACCCAGATGTATCCACTGACAGCCTTCATCGATGGCCAGTCGCCAGTGATCATTGATGATCAGTTTGCAGTCATGCGCATCACACAATTCCCGTGCCTTGCCTATCTGCTGTCTGAGTACAGACTCTGTCTGATCCTTCAGGCGCAGCTGAACGCACTTCACACCCAGTGGCAGAAACGTCTCCAGCCAGCTCGAATGATCAACGATGAGATAGAAACGATCAGGCATGTCAGTCGCTCCAGAAAGGTGTGCCCGCAACGGGCGTGGACGGTGCGGCCATATCCCGCATCTGTATCGGGTTTGCCAGACGCGCCTTCAAACCCGCATCAATGGCCTGTGAAAAAGCGGCAGCCATGACTACAGGATCTCCCGCTCTGGCAACAGCGGTGTTGAGCAGGATGGCATCATAGCCAAGCTCAAGCGCTTCGCACGCATGCGATGGCAATCCAATGCCGGCATCCACAATCAGCGGTACATCAGGAAAATGCGCCCTCATGGCTCTCAGCCCATACGGATTGTTCAAGCCGCGACCACTGCCGATAGGCGCTCCCAATGGCATCAGCAGTTCACAACCTGCGTGTAACAGACGATCCGCAACACTCAGGTCATCGGTGGTGTAGGGAAACACCTTGAAACCGTCATCAGACAGAATACGAGCCGCGTCAACCAGCGCAAATACATCCGGTTGCAATGTGTCGTCATCACGAATGACTTCCAGCTTGACCCAGTCTGTTGCAAACAGCTCACGTGCCATGTGTGCGGTATTGACCGCCTCCTTGACAGTATGACAACCGGCAGTATTGGGCAACACTTTTAGCGACAGATCCTTGATCAGGTTCCAGAATGCCTGTCCGGATTTTTCGCTACTGGATTCGCGCCGCAAGGATACCGTGACAATCTCAGTACCCGACGCGCTGATGGCATCGAGCATGATCTGCGGCGAAGGATACAAGGCTGTCCCCAGCAACAGCCGGGATTCCACAGGTGTTCCATACAAGAAAAATGACATGTCTATCCACCTGCCATGGGGGCGATGATATCAACGTGATCATTTTCGCTCAGCAGGAATTCGTCGCGCGACGCTACAGGTACAAACTCACTGTTTACCGCCGTAGCCACTCGGGTATCTGTATAGCCCATTGTTACTAGCAGCTCACTCAGCGATTGACTCTCCGCTTCATGAGGTTGCCCGTTAATCATGATTTTCATCCACTACCTCATCATCTGTTTTATTGTCCAGCGCAAGAGCAACCGCCCGTTGGGCCATGGCAGGACCACACAGAAAGCCGTGTCTGAACAGTCCGTTTACATAAAGCGTACGCCCGCGTCTGCGCAGCCGTGGCAGGTTATCTGTGAAGGCGGGTCTGGCGTCGGCACCGAGTTCCAGAACAGTAGCCTCTGCAAAACCCGGATGCAGCGCATACGCAGCAGACAGCAGTTCCATGATCGAGCGAACGGTGACATCGCCTCTGTCATCGCTCTCCAGCATGGTTGCACCAACCATGTAAACGTTATCGGCTCTGGGTACAACGTATATCGGGTATCGGGGATGCAACAACCGCACAGGTCTGCTCAAGGCAACGTCTTGGGCATGCAGCAACAGCATCTCCCCACGAACACCACGTAGATCTGACAGGTTGTCACGCGCAGCCAGCCCACGACAGTCCACTCTCCAGTCGTGCAAGGTGGGTTGCGCCAGCTCCTCTGCGCTTATCGCATCTGACAGTTCCAGTGACACATTTGGCAGACTCTTCAACTGTTCAAGCAGTGCTTTCAGTGCCACACGTGGATCCAGGTGACATTCACTGTCAAAGAACAGACCGGCATGGAAACGATCTGCCAGTTCCGGTTCCAGCTCCCCGAGTTGTTCAGACTCAATTGTCCGATAGTGTCTCGTTTTGCTGGCGAACTGCTGCAAATCCGGATGATCACGTCGATGGGCAATAACCAGCGAGCCTCTGGAAATCACCGCGCTGGTGTATTGCTTCCAGAAAGCAGTGCTCTCCAGACCTAATGTAGCCACAAGCAACTCTGTGCTCTCAAGCTCACACCAGGGTGCCAGCATGCCACCGGCCCACCATGAGCAGCAACCATGGTCGATGCCGTTGCTGGCTGCACGCAATACCACTTGGCAATTGCGAGCAGCGAACAACCGCGCGCAACACAGACCCGCTACACCGGCGCCAATGATTTCGATTCGAGCTTGTGTCATGGGCGATACATCAGGTTGCAGACAGTAATCTGATGCGTTGCAGCGGCTGAACACGTATCACTATCTGACAACCACGGTGTAGTCTTCAACAGGAAGTACTGCCTTTATAAGGCCCTGTGCTTTCATGAACTCACTGAAGGCTTCATAGCGACCTGCATCAAGTGCGCGCGGGCGCAACGCGAACCTGGGCAGGGTGTCTGACCACGCACGCTTGTTCAGTTCGTTATCGAGCGTATCCGGATTACTGTCCCTGAACAAAGCCCATGCCTCATCGGGATGGTTGATGATGTAGGTGGTCGCTCTTTCGATAGCGCTTAAAAACTGACCAAGGGCAGGGTTGTCGCGATTGTCTGTGTTAGCCACCAGAATCAACTCGTCGTAAACAGGCACACCATGCTCCTCAGGGTAGAACGCCATACCCGGGTACCCTTCAATGTCCATCTGATTCAGCTCAAAGTTCCGGAACGCACCTATGACCGCATCAACCTGACCGGTAATCAACGACGGTGACAGGGAAAAATTGACATTGACCAGCTCCACGTCATCCAGCGTCAATCCGTGAGTTTCCAGCATGGACTTCAACAGGGCATCTTCAAAACCGCCCACAGAAAAACCCACCTTTTTACCATCGAGATCTGCGATGGACTTGATCGGCCCGTCCTGCATGACCACGAGGGAATTCAACGGGGTTGATACCAGCGTGCCGAAACGCACCAGTGGCAGTTCCTGCGATACCTGGACATGCAGTTGCGGCTGATAGCTGATGGCAATATCTGCCTTGCCTGCAGCAACCAGTTTGGGTGGCAGGCTCGGATCAGAAGGCTCTATCATTTCAACTTCCAGACCTTCTTCAGCAAAGTAGCCCAGCTCCTGGGCAATGATCAGCTGTGCATGGTCGGGATTGGTAAACCAGTCCAGCAGCACCGTTAGCTTCTCAGCTGCATGAACAGTACTACACAGCTGCAACAGGGCAGCCCCAATGATAAGTTTCTTTATGAACATCTGTTTAATTCCCGTGAAGTATCAGTGTTGAGAAGTGGTATCAGACTGCCAGTAGAGGCAGCGATCCAACAGTGCATTGACTACCACGTACAAAAGCAGTGCAACGATACAAAGACAAAGCAGTGCTGCAAACATCAGATCCGTCTGCATGCGCCCATTGGCACTGAGCATCAGATAGCCCAGGCCCCGGCTTGAACCTACCCATTCACCCACCACAGCACCAATGGGTGCCACCGATGCGGCTACCCGAATCCCTGACGCTATCGACGGTAACGCCGCCGGCAGGCGAATGTGACGCATGATCGACCACCGGGTAGCATCCAGCGTTGTCGCCAGATCGATCATGGCTTTGGGTGTATGACGCAGCCCATCAAAGCTTGCAGCCACTACGGGGAAGTAGATGATCAGCACCGCCATGACAATTTTTGATGCGATACCGTAGCCGAACCATAAGGTCAGCAGTGGTGCCAGCGCGAATACCGGCAACGACTGGCTGACAACCATCAACGGCAATGCCCAGCGCCTGGAACTTTCGAATGTCACCAGCATCACGGCACTGGCCACACCCAGCACGCTACCAATGAGCAGGCCTGCAACTATCTCGACAGTGGTGACCAGCGTATGGGCGAGCAGTAACGGGAACCGATCAATAAACGTCGTTACCACGTCCAGTGGCGCTGGAAAAATGAACGCCGGAACGCCCGAGACACGTACTAGAAGATCCCAGCAGATCAGCACGCAGGCAAACACGAAAATTCGATGTATCGTGGTCATCAAGCAGATGCTGTCAGGCCAGTCACGCGGCAGCGTACTCGGTTGTTTGTGTGCACTGCAGAGCACGCCACAACTCAGGTAACTGCTCTGTCAAAACCGGATCGTCAACGGCACGTAACGGTTCAGCGGGCAGTACCCGGGTTTGTGCTCGACACTCGCCTGCCCGGTTCAGCACCGTGACTGTGTGCCCCATGCGTAAGGCTTCCAGAGGATCGTGCGTCACCAGTACGACGGTGCAATGCTCCAGCAGGTTGAAAGCCAGTGACTGCAGTTCTTGCCGGGTAATGGCATCCAGACGTGAAAAGGGTTCGTCCATCAGGACAACAGAACGTCCTTCCATCAAGGTACGGGCCAGTGCAACTCGTTGACGCATGCCACCGGACAGGCACTCGGGAAGTGAGCTCACCCAGTTACCGAGGCCTACTCGATTCAGTAGATCCAGAGCACGTTCATGTGTGCTTCCAGTGCAGGTGCCACGTAGACGTGGACCGAGCTGAACATTGTCGAGTAGGTTCAGCCATGGCAACAGTCCATCGTCTTGTGACAGGTGTGATACGTATTCGAAAAGAGACTTGTCATCGTGTGTAGTAACTGTCCCGGTATCCGGGTTTTGCAGACCGGACAGCAATCGCAGCAGACTCGATTTGCCAACACCACTGCGGCCCAGGATGCAGTGCCATTGAACGGGTGCCAGGGACAGCGTGAGGTCACGGAATACGGTATGTGTATCCAGTATCAGACCGACATTGTCCAGCTTGATACCCGGTGCCATTGGGCCAGCCGAGTTATCCGTGTGCTGGTTGCTCATACGTTCATGCCCACTGTTCGTGAAAGTGGTGAACGGGACCGTGACCGCTTCCTACATGAAGCCGGTCAGCAGCAACGATGGCTGCATGGAGATACGTTTGAGCCGCAGTAACGGCATCGGGCATGTTTGCGCCTCTGGCTAGCCCTGCAGCAATAGCGGCTGACAAGGTACAACCGGTACCGTGTGTATTCTCCGTGGCTATTCGAGGGTGGCTGTAGTGATGAATCTCATCACCGTGAAACAGTATATCGGTGCATATCGCGCCGTCCAGATGTCCACCCTTGAGTAATAGATTCTTTGCACCTGTACTCATCAAAAACTGAGCCCGCAGTGCCAGCTCTTCAGTATTTTCAGCCTCTTTCTGACCTGCCAGCAAGGCAGCTTCCGGCACATTGGGTGTCAGCAGGCTTGCTAGCGGACACAAGGTTTCCATCAGCGCATGATGAGCATCGGTACCCAATAGTTTGTCACCACTTTTCGCAACCATGACCGGGTCCAGCACAACCGGTATGTGAGGATGGCGTCGCAAGACGCTGGCGACAGCATCAATGATGGACACCGACGACAACATGCCTATCTTGATGGCATTAACAGCAAGATCTTCCAGCACGGTTTCAAGTTGATTAATGACGAAATCCGCTGGTACGTCATGAATACCGTTGACTGCGCGCGTATTTTGCGCAGTCAGTGCAGTAATGACACTGGCGCTGTATACCTGTAACGCGCTGAAGGCTTTGAGATCGGCCTGAATTCCAGCACCACCACCAGAGTCTGAACCGGCAATGGTCAGGGCGATAGGCGTAAAGTCTGCTTGTTGGCTCATACATGTTCCGGGAACAACACCGGAAGAAGCAGGAACAATCACAGCGGCATGGAGACAACGACCGTGACTTGATCCCTTCGTCGGCATTATCCGCATCAGGTTCAGCGGGATCGCGCAGGCATGTTGCCTGAACTGCATCTCAGCCGTTGACTACATCAGTAGTCGCCAGCACCCCGTCAAGTAACGATAGACTATCACAACATCGCAGATCGGCACCCAGACACGATCAGTAAGTCGCTCTGCCACCGGACAGATCAAACACGCCACCTGTGGTGAAACTGTTTGCTTGCGAACATAGCCACACAATCATGGCGGCTGCTTCCTTCAATTCCAGGAAGCGGCCACGCGGTATCTTGGAGAGCATGTAGTCGATGTGCTCTTGGGCCATCTGATCGAAAATGCGAGTGCGTGCTGCGGCAGGGGTTACGCAGTTCACCGCGATATCCATATCCGCCAGTTCCTTGCCGAGTGATTTCGTCAGTCCGATCACGGCGGCTTTGGATGCCGAATAAGCGGAAGCACTCGGATTGCCTTCCTTGCCTGCCACCGAGGCGACGTTGACGATTCGCCCATAACCCTGTCTGCTCATCAGGGGCACAACGGCGCGATTAACATGAAAGGTTCCCAGCAGGTTGACGTCCACTATCTGCTTGAACTCTTCAACGGGATAGTCCGCCAGTGGTGCGTTGCTTCCGGCTATGCCTGCAGAATTCACCATGATATCCACGCGTCCAAACGCGGCTTCTGTTTTCGCAATCGCCTGTTCAACACTGGACCACTCAGCCACGTTCGCGTTCACTGCGATGGCGCCGGACCCAATACGTTTTGCCGTTTCAATGGCAAGCTTCTCATCCATATCCCACACAGCGACGCGTACGCCTTCCTTTGCCAGTTCCTCGGCTACAGCGCCCCCGATACCTTGCGCGCCGCCAGTGATAACAGCGGTTTGATCCTTGAATGTCATAGTGATGTTTTCCTGTTTGAAGTTATTATGGATAAAGCAGTATCACGGCAGTTGATACACGCGTTTTGCCGTGATCGAGAACAGTTGCCGCAAGTCGTCGGTTGAACAATCAGACAGGACTTTCCCCAGCTGTGAGAATTGGCGGCTTAATGAACAGTTGATCGTCTCGATGGGTAGATTCGAGCCGTACATGATTCGTTCTGGGCCGATCGTTTCCAGCAGGTGGTCGACGTAAGGCCGAATAACTAAAGGTGACCAGTCTTCGTCCACAGTCCACAGGCCCGAAAGCTTCATGTGAACATTGGGTAGATCATTCAGTAGGGCAACGCCTGTTTTCCAGGCCTGACGGTTGCCAGTTTGTGCAGGTTCCAGTGTGCCGAAATGATTAACAACGATCTTCTGCCCAGAGTGCGCAGAGGCTAATGCGGCGAGATCACCGAATTGTTCCGGAACAATGACCATGTCGAGGCAAAGATCGTTTTCCTCCAGCACTGAAAGCGACCGGCGAAACCTTGCGTCCGCCATGGCTCCGGGTGTTGATGCTACGCGCCATCGCCCCTTTGTATCCCAGGCGACAGGTGTCCTGATGCCACGCAAGGCAGAATTCTCAAGGTGACGAGCAATGAGCTCGGGTGCGTCCTGTGCCAGCAGGTCCGCTTCTGCCACGATTGCCGAAGGCCAGCCGGTTTTATCGGCCAGCGCCTGTAACCAGCGTGTTTCCTCAGCGGGGTCCTGTGCACCGCAGTTGGCTTGTACGTGTACGCTTGCACATAGCGAAAGACCTGAAAAGTCTGACAGATAGTCATCAGGCAGGTAATCGTGGCGGAGGGTGTCCTTGCTGCCAAAACGTCCTGGTCCCGTATGGGGTGCCAGCCAGTGAAAGGGGAATCGGTCAAGCTTCAGAAAGTGGTGATGAGCATCGACGATGTCGATCCCTTCCAGAAAGGCCGCCTCTGCCAGAGTGTGTCGTGCCATCAGCTCAGATTGCCGCTATGTTTTCATGCTGGACGATCTGATGCTCAATGCCACCAGCCTTGTCGGATTGAATGATGGCGTGCAGTGCTTCGACGGCGCGTGCGCCGACGTGGCCGGGACTCTCGTTGCGGCCTCGGCCCATGGCAATGTCCACCAGACGGTGAGCGGGTCCCTCGCAGCTGTATTGCCAGGCACCGGCAGGCACCTTGGCAACGCGCGTTTCTCCATCCGGTAGTTTCAACACCAGTCGCTCTGTCTCAATATCCAGAAGCATAGAGCCATGCTTGCCATATACCCGTAGATCAACCTCGAATCCATGGCCCTGTGGAACCCCGCAACTTCCTGAGAAAACGCCTGTTGCACCGTTGTCGAATCGAACTGCTGCTGCATCGTGCAAATCGATGCCGGACGCGGCCTTGAAATTCATCGATCGAACAGACGTACAGCGCAGTTCAGTCAGCCAGAACAGGATGCCGAGTGCATGCGATAGTTGACCGTATGCATAGCCTCCCCCCTGATCGAGAGCTTCCCACGTGCTGCGGTCAGGCTGTATGGCGATATGACGCCAGTTGGCAAGTGCACCACCTGAAAAGATACTGCGTGTGAACGATGCCATGTGGCAGACAACATGTTCGATGTCGCCAATCTGCGTAATCATCTCACCCATCTCATCCAGTCCGGGCTTGTAGTTCCAGCCATAGGCAACCAGTAATTCCCGATCTGCAGATTTTGCTACTTGTACCAGATCCCAGGCATCTGCAGGCTCTAGACACATCGGTTTCTCTACCAGCACATGGCAGCCTTTTTCCAGAAAAGCTCTGGCTTGCTCGTGGTGCAAATGGTGCGGAGTGGAAATGATGGCGATGTCTATGTCGCGCTCTAGCACTTCACGCCAGTTTTCAGTGGCGAAGCTGAACTCATGTTCTTGTTGTATCAGCTCCAGTTCTTTTTTGCCCAGGCGACAAACCGAATCCAGCACGACCTCCGGGCGACTGGCCAGAACGGGTATGTGCATGCGGTAGGCGAAATGTCCGGCGCCGATGATGGCCGCTTTTATCATGTTGTGGTGCCTCTTGTATGGTTTATGTACTAGCTCTTATCTGCAGGTGATAGCCGACATCCTGGATGGAAGATTCATCAATTTTCCCCTCCAGACGTTCTATGACCAGCTGGGCGGATTGCTCGCCAATGGCGCGACCCTTGATCTGGACTGTGGTGAGGGGCACAGGCAGGAGCGCCGACAGGCTAAGATCGCCAAACCCTGCGATGGCGATATCACCCGGCACGCTGACGTTATTCGACAGACACCACATCATGGCGCCATGCGCTGACAACTCTGCAAGAAAGAAAATGGCGTCGGGCTTTTGTGGGCGTGCCATGAGAGTCTGCATCAGCGTCGCGCCGGCCTGAACTGTGGCGGGTTCTTCGCAGGCGACCACTGTGTCCTGATACACCTCAAGTCCTGCTTCCTTGATCGCATCATTGAACCCGCGTATCCGGTCTTGCAGCTGATCGTTATCTGGAGAGCTACCACCAGCCAAAACGATGTTCCTGTATCCGCGTTCGATGAGGTAGCGTGTCATGTCCATGGCACCGGCGTAATTGTTGAAACCCACCGCACTGTCCATCACGTTGTCGCGCAGGTTCCAGGCTTCAACCACGGGTCCAGCAAACTGGCCGAGCATCTTGCGAGTGGTCTCGGTATGGGAAAAGCCGGTCACGATGATTGCATCAGCCTGCCGCGCAAGGAATGTTCGTACCGCTTCTTCCTCTTTTTTCGGTGACCAGTCACTGACTGCCAGAAGCATCTGCTGCCCCTTGGGCTCCAGCACTTGATTGGCTCCCTGGGCAAAATCCGCAAACAGCGAGCTGGCAAGAATGGGCACCACGATACCGATCATGCCGGAGCGCTGGGAGACTAGCGCGCGGGCGGTGAGGTTAGGGATGTAGCCAATCTCCTCGATCGCGCGCTGGATTTTTGCGCGCGTGTCGGTATGCACGGTGTCCGGTTGACGCAAGGCACGCGATACGGTGATCAACGACACTCCGGATGCTTTGGATACGTCTTTGAGTGTCATTTTTTTCTTGTTCTTCGGCATCACGTCATCCTGTTTTTTTGGGTAGCTGGTCTGGGTAGGCATACATTACAAACCTGGTTTGGCGTGATTGAAAATGAGAAAAGAAATTTATCGTTGACATTCGAGTATCATTTCCGTTAACGTCATCTTACACGCAATGACATACGAATGTCATTGTGAATTCGGGATTTTTCGAAAACGCCATCAAGGCACATTGGGAGAATATTATGTCAACGTCGATCAACCGCCGCAGGTTTCTGGGCACTTCCGCCGCAATCGGCGCTGCCGCGCTCCTGCCAAGCGGGACTGGACGAGCAGCCACTAGCGAAATATCGGTCTGGAAGTTTGGTGGAACACCCCAGGAGGTTGAATCCTGGGCACAGCGTAACGAGACGTTCTCGCAGGCGAATCCGGAAATCGAACTAAAGTACTCCTATTTCAACGGGCAGATCCGTCGCCAGAAACTCCTCGCAGGCTTTCAGACCAATCGCCTCGCCGATGTCATCATCGCCTTCGGTCAGGACATTCCGGAATTCGCAGGCTTTGGCATGTTGCAACCACTTGACGATATTGCTGGCAGCAGGATTGACGGCTGGAAGGAGCGCATCGTTCCCGAGGTGTACGAGTCGGGTGTTCATGAGGGCAAGCTCTATGGCCTGCCAACGTATGTGGACATGGCCAGCTTCCTGGCTGTGAACCTGGACGCGCTGGAAGAGGCCGGTTTCGACCGGCCACCAGAGACCTGGGAAGAGTTGCGCGAATATGCCAAAAAGATGACCAAACCGGATCGGCCGGGTATTGCCTTCCCAGCCACTACGGCGCCGGTCGATATCAATATTTTTGAAGGGCTGGCGTATGCCAACGGTGGGCGCATTTTCGACGAAGACAGCGGTAAGGTCACGCTGAACGACCCGGGCGTTGTCGATGCCTTGCAGCTGTACATTGATCTGATCGCTGATGGCTCAACTCCGGCAGCTACCTCCCTGACTGAAACGTTCTTTCGCGATACCGCGCAGCTCTTCGGTCAGGGGCGCACAGCGATGTGGATCGGGCTGTCATGGCTCAACACACCTTGGGGTGTTAACGACGATGTGCGCTGGACAGGTGTGCCTTTCCCACGTCCGGAAAAACCGAGTGGCAGCTTTGAACCGGTCAGCGCCATCATGGATGGCACAGCCATGCTCATGGTCTCGTCGCGGTCGAAAAATCTGGAAGCAGCGTTGGAGTACGTAGATTTCTGGTCGCAGAATGAACAGCTGGAGATCTGGGGTGGTCAGCCTGAGATAGCCCGTATTCCTGCGGGCATTGCTGCCTGGGATAACCCGGAACTCAAGGAGGCCTGGCCCACCTGGGTATCGTCTTACGAGGCGGGCACTCTGTTCGAAGGCGGTGCATCGATGCCGCGATTCATTGGTGTTTCAGCGGTTGAGGCTGCATTGGGCACCGCCATCCAGCAGGCCGTTCTGGGTCAGAAAACGCCACAGGAAGCATTGGATGAAGCCACTGCCGGCGCACAGACGCAAATCGATCTGATTCGCGGCTGATCATCCACAACCCTTAAGGAGGCCTGACGATGTTGCAAAACGATCGCTTACTGGCGTACGCCATGATCTTGCCTGTCGTGTTTGCCGTGGTGGCATTCGTCGTCGGGCCCACTTACAACGTGGGTACGCTCAGCTTGACGAAAGTGGTGATGGGCCAAGAGCGCGAATTTGGTACGCTGGGTAATTTCCAGGCACTGTTCGCTGATCCTGTATTCGGGCTGGTGCTCAAGAATACAGCCATATGGATTCTGGGAGGCACCGTTCTGTGTGTCACCATCGGCTTGGGTGTGGGTACCTTTCTGGCCATCGACTCGCGGATGACCGGCTGGCTGCGAGCACTGATCCTGCTGCCCTGGGTGCTGCCGGATGTGGTCACGGCGATGGCATGGAAGTGGATGCTGCATGGGCAAGTGGGCATCATTGGCCAGAGCTTGCACTCCAGTGGGCTGACCGAAAGCACCGTCTCATTCCTCGGTGACCCGGACATGGTGATGTGGGTACTTGTCATTGTGCTGGTATGGCGCAAGATGCCACTGGTTGCACTGATTCTCTGTGCCGCGATTCGCTCAGTGCCTGACGATCAGCTGGAAGCGGCGCGTATGGATGGGGCCAATGCTGTAGAACGGTTCCGGTTCATTGTTTTGCCTAATATCGCTTTTTCACTAACCGCGGTGACCGTGATCTCGATGATCTGGATTACCGCCGAGTTTGCACTGCCATGGATCATGACCGGCGGCGGTCCGGCCAATTCCAGTCAGATCATGGCCACGTATATCTATCAGCAGAGTTTCCAGTTCTTTAACTGGGGTGTCGCCTCAGCCATGTCTGTCGTAAACCTCTTTATGCTGGCTTCAATCGTGGCGCTCTACCTGTACATCAATCGCCGCTCCTGGGCGACGGCGGATGCGAAATGAACGAACAGCCACGCACTCTGTACTGGGCCTTTCTCAGTCTGATCGGCATTGTCATTTCGATCTATATACTGTTTCCCGTGTTCTGGCTGTTTCTGGCATCCTTCAAGACGCAGGCTGAACTGGCGCAACTGCCTGTCTCGTTCTGGCCAGAAAGCGCGACGCTGGAAGCTTACAAGGCGCTGTTCTCTTCCACTCATCAGAAGGGGCAGCTGCTTGATTGGCCGCAGTTGATCGGTAACAGTTTCTTCGTGGCAGTCAGTTCCACGGTGATTGTGCTGATCTTCGGCACGTTCGCAGGCTATGCGTTTGCCCGATTGAATTTTCCCGGCCGAGATCTCATCCTTGGTGGTCTTCTGATAAGTCGCATGTTTCAGGGGGCTGCCTTGCTGCTACCGACCTATCGGTTGATGAGCATGATGGGGTTGCAGGATAGCCTCGTGGGGCTGGTGTTGCTCTATTCAGCATTCGGGCTGCCGTTTGCCACCTGGATCATTGCATCGAGCCTTCGGGAGATTCCCAAGGAGCTGGAGGAGAGCGCCATGATAGATGGTGCAAGTCGCCTGCAAAGCATGTTTCTGGTTGTTCTGCCGCTCGCCACCCCTGCATTAATCACCGCTGCAATGTGGCATTTCGTCGGTGCCTGGTCGGAGTTCGCCTTCGCATCCATTCTGATTGAATCCAATGAAAACAAAACGGTCACTATTGGCCTCGCCAGCTTTGTAGAGTTGTTCACTCTCGAATTCCAGTACGTGGGGGCTGCGGCCACCATCGTCGCCTTGCCTATCATGCTGTTGTTCTTCTTTGGTCAACGGTATTTTACTCGCGGCCTGTTGGCGGGTGCCGTAAAAGGATGAAGATCACGCAGATCTCAGCGCTTGCCGTGGATTGCGGTTTCAACCAGCAGGGTCTGCAAACCAGCCGCGTCGCCTCGCCCATGTCCGGTTTTCCACGCTTTGCCAGCAAGCGGGGCAGCTGGATGTGGCCCACGAAGAAAGTGTTTGTGCGGGTGACAAGCGAGGATGGCAACATCGGTTGGGGTTGCACCAATGGTGGTGAGATAGTGGCGATGATCATCAACGAGCATCTTGCACGGCTACTGCAAGGACAGGAGCTTGACGATCTGATGATGTTGAACGAGCAGATGTCCGCATCGCTGTTGCCCAGTGATCGATCCGGGTTTGCCATGATGGCGGTGGCGGCGGTTGATATTGCACTGTGGGACTTGAGCGCCAAGTCTGCCGGACAATCTCTGGTTAATCTGCTTGGCGGGGCGACTGCGAACACACTGCCTGTGTATATAACGACTCAGCGACCCGAGTCTTTCAATGGTTCACCGTGGCAAGGACTAAAGGCCGCTGCTCCCTATGGTCCGGAGTCCGGAACCCAGGGTCTTGAAGACAACATCGCGCTGATGCGCCAGTTTGCAGCAGCTGCGGGGCCGGGTGTGCCGATCATGATCGACGCGTTCATGGCTTGGGATGCCGATTACACCCTGCGCTTTGCTGAAGGTGTTGCTGACCTGCCACTGACCTGGATCGAAGACCCGACACCGCCGCAGGATCTAGAAGCGCTGGCGAAAATCCGTCGAGAAATGGATCCTGGCATCTCGCTGGCATTGGGCAACTTTGCCTTTTCAATCGCTGATTGTGCCGATCTGCTGCGCAGTGATGTGGTGGATATTCTGCAACCGGATGTGGCCTGGTGTGGAGGCATAACAGAAGCTCTTGATATCCTGAAGCTTGCCAGTGACAAGGATGTGCCGGTGATTCTGCACAACACCTGCGAACAGCCCTGGGCCTTGGCGCTAGCGGCTACGAGTCAGGTCGACGCGCTGGTCGAATGTGTCGACAGAGGTGATGACTCGACGCTCTACAACCTGATGGGGCTGCGCCCTGATTTTACTGACGGGCGTGTTGCGGTACCTTGCGACCTGGCAGGCAACCGTCCACCACAAGACGTTATCGCTGCATTTGATGTAGCTGCCATTCAATTGAAGGAGGGCTAGGCCCATGGGTTCTGTCGCACTGAGAAATATCCGTAAATCCTATGGCCCCGTCGAGGTGCTGCACGGCATTGATCTGACCATCAATGATGGTGAATTCACTGTACTGGTCGGGCCCTCGGGCTGTGGCAAGTCGACTTTGCTGCGTGCTATTGCCGGGCTGGAAATCATCAGTGGGGGTGACATCAGCATAGACGAGAAAGTCATTAACACACTGGCTCCGAAGGAGCGCAACATCGCCATGGTGTTTCAGAACTACGCCTTGTATCCGCACATGAGCGTGGCTAAAAACATGGGATTTTCACTGCGGCTGGCCAAGGAACCCAAGTCGGAGATCGACCGTAAGGTCAATGCAGCTGCTGAGATTCTTGATCTGACAGATTTACTCGACCGCTACCCGCGGCAGCTCTCGGGTGGTCAGCGACAGCGGGTGGCCATGGGCCGTGCCATTGTGCGTGATCCGAAAGTGTTTCTGTTTGATGAGCCGCTCTCCAACCTTGACGCAAAGCTGCGAGTACAGATGCGCTCGGAAATCAAAGAGCTTCATCAGCGCCTCAAGACCACCACGGTTTATGTCACTCACGATCAGATCGAGGCCATGACCATGGCTGACAGAATCGTGGTGATGCGCGGTGGCAAGATTGAACAGATTGGCACGCCGCTTGAGCTCTATGACCGACCCGCCAGTGTCTTTGTTGCAGGCTTCATCGGTTCGCCGGCAATGAATTTTGTTCCCGCCAAGGCACAGGGGGACACTGTTGTCATAGACACTGATGAATCGTTGGGCCAGTTTCCTGTCTCGCTGGCACCCGGGCAAAAGGTTATTGCAGGCTTTCGTCCCGAAGACATCCAGCTGTCGGAGACAGGGATCGCGGCGAAGGTGGCGCTTATCGAACCCACTGGTGCAGAAACCCAGCTGGTGCTGCGAACCGGCAAAACCTCGATCATCATGACAACCCGGGAGCGCATTGATCTGTCGCCAGGTGATCAGGTGCATTTCTCACTCGCACCAGGCAAGCTTCACTGCTTTGACGCTGACACTGAGCTAGCGATTCCCGTGTCTGCTAGATGAAGATCACGGACGTTGAGGTGATACGCTTTCGGACTCATGCCGATCGCTGGGATATTGGCCATGCAGTGCTGAAGCCGCAGGCGGAAGTGCATCAGACGATCACCTGTATCCATACCGACGAAGGGCTGAAAGGCTATTTCCTGGGTGGCGGCAAGCACGGCGACCAGGATGGAATGTCGCCTGACGAACAGCGCCTGATAGAAGGGCGCGTGCGTGATCTTCTGCTTGGCGTTGATCCGTTTGATCGTGAAGCGGTCTGGAAATGGATGTGGGTAGCTAATCTGTCAGAAGTGGTCCAGAGCGTTATAGATTGTGCACTCTGGGATCTGGCAGGCCGACATGCCGGTCTGCCAGTCTATAAGTTGATGGGCGCAGCGCGAGACAAGGTGCCCGCTTACGCCTCCACCTATCCCAACATAGGTCAACCACAAACCTATGCCGAACATGCCGGGGCCTGTCTTGCAGAAGGCTACCAGGCCTATAAGATTCATCCTCACTACTTCTGGGATCCGGATACAGGTAAACCCACTAAAGGACGCCCGTCGAACATTCGCGCCGATATAGAGACCATCAATCTGGTGCGTGAAGCCGTGGGGCCAGACATGGTGTTGATGTATGACGTCTGGGGCACCTATCACACGATTGAAGAGGCGATCAAGGTTGGCAGAGAACTGGAAAAAAACGACTTCTACTGGTTTGAACATCCCATGCCAGAGTATCGCGTTGAAAGCTATGTACGACTGTGCAGGGAGCTATCCATTCCCGTGCTTGCTCCGGAAATTGCAGCAGGTGGTGTGTTCACTCGCGCAGAATGGATTCTGCGCGGTGCCTCAGACATGAGTCGAATGGATATCAGGCGTGGCGGTGTGACAGGTTGCCGCAAGACAGCGGTCGTGTGCGAGGCGTTTGGGCAGCGTTGCGAAATTCATATGGCAGGGTGGGGCAACCTTCAAGTCATGGGGGCTACCTCGGAAGACACGAGTGGCTGGTACGAAAAAGGGCTGCTTGCACCTGGTGTCGATTACGACGCGCAACACCCGTATCTTGAGCGTAATTGCGATCCGATGGATGCTGAGGGTTATATCGCCTTGCCACAGAAACCGGGTCTGGGGTACGAGATTGTGTGGGACCATATCAACGATAATCGCATAGCGCCATGACGCTTTATCGCCGCGCCTGGACGATGCGTCTGATTGAGGGAGCAGAGGCTGCCTATGAGGATGCGCACGCAAAGATCTGGCCCGAAATGAGTGAGCAGATGCAGACTAGCGGTATTGTGCGGTTCTTTCTCTATCGCTCTGGCACGACGATCTTTGCCTTCCAGGAACGCAACCGTCCTTTCAACTCGACAACCGCTCCAACCAGTGACATCACTTTACGATGGTGGCGTGAAATGGCGCCGTTTATGGAAACCTGTGGTGACAATTACCAACCCGTACACACTGAACTGCATGAGATTTTTGCGCTGGAAACTAATTTGGAGAACCACTGATGACGGGTATAGAAGGGATTATTCCCATCCTGCTAACGCCATTCCACAAGGACCTGTCGATAGACTACGCCAGCCTGCACCGCGAAGTCGACGCAACACTGGCAGTTGGTGTGCACGGCATCGGTATCGCTATCGGCAGCGAGATCTTCAAGCTGACGCCGCAGGAGCGTTGCGAGATGTTGCGCTCGGTAGCCGATCAGGTCGACGGCCGAGTGCCATTGATCATGAACATATCGGCACCTGGCACAGCCCCCGCCGTGCAACTGGCGATAGAGGCGGCAGAGTCTGGAGCCACTCGCCTGATGATCTGGCCACCGGATTTCTTCCCCTGCGGTGCCGATGCCGTTATTGATCATCTGCGCCGAATCAGCGATGCCGTGGCCCTCCCCATCGTGTTGCAGGACGTACCGCAGGCACCTATCTCACCCGCGCTAGCGCTGCGTATTGCCGAGGCCATACCGCTGGTCGACACTATCAAGGTGGAGACCCAGCCTACAGTTTCGCAAGTGAGTGCAATGACAGCGGCAGTTGGCAAGCGGCTGACGATTCTGGGCGGTGCAGGAGGTGGCACAATCGTCGAGGAATACCGGCGCGGCGCACGTGGCACCATGCCCTTCGCCAGTCAGGCAAGTGAATTCATGCAAGTCTGGAACTGCCTGAATGCCGACGATCCTGAACAGGCAGCAACCATCGTCGAGAACCAGATCCTTCCAGCCAGTCGACTGGGTTTTCAATCTGGCGACCTGTTCTATCATGTACACAAGGCTCTTTTGCAAAAGGCGAATCTGTTTCAGACCACACATGTACGTCCACCGACTTCCGTGCCAGATGCAATCACTGCGGAAGAACTGCAGCAGCTTCTGGCGCGGATGTGAAGTAAGGTTCGTCAAAGGAGCAAGCCACGATCGCTGATCAGAATCGTGATTCTGCATGGGCTGGATGTTGATCTTGACCGCCTGAGACCAAGCTGAGTATCGACTTGATCAGTTGCATCAGATCAAATTTCGACGTAAACAGTGAGCGGCCCTGTGCGACCCATATCGAACTTGATCAATGCGGTGAGCCTTAAAGGTACACCGAGAATCCCGGCCCTCGTTGTCACAGCTTGATTGGCAAGGTCACGCGCAATGGCATCTGTCCCGGCTTTGATTTCAATGCTGCCGGTATATTCGTATAGATGACGGTGTAGATCCTTTGAGAAAGTTTCGCTATTTTGCGAACTCAACCAGAAACTATGCACGGGTCGGCCACGGTTCAAACGATCTGCAGACAGTACGAGCACAACATACGCTGCAGAAGAACACTGAGTCCTCGTAGCGTTGACGATACTCAGGCAGCTTTAGGTAAAACCATAGGGTCGCCCGTGTCATCTATACCAACAACCGAACTCGGCCAATCTAAATTAAATAGGCCCCCTACCAGCACCGATGTTGGTGTCATATCTGCCTGAGCAAGGCGGGCTAATGAATTTTTAAAGTGACTACGGCGGCGATTAACACACCTTCGTCTGCAATCAAACTCTGAACCTCTCTACTTGCACTAGTCCGCAACATTTTTGATCTTCGCAATTTCAAACCGGCAATACATACTACGTTGTATCTTGTATATGGCTGATAATAATACATAACTAGTTGAAATATATAACTAATAAAAAATTAATACAAAATTTAGGTACAACGTTGTACTCTTTAGGCATCGGAGTGATCTGACATCCGAGCAACAGAAGAGGCCAACCTACGTGGAACTACATTCAATTACCGCGCTCGCCTTGTGTGCCACTTTCGCGAGCGGTCTGACCAGCGCGCAAGGATTCGATCCGGAGAAGGTGACCGGGAAGATCACTTTCTATACCCACTTCAATCAGTTCGTTGATGATGGGCGTTGGGGTGAATGGTCAGCCCAATTCACAAAAGCGTATCCGGGGACTGAAGTAGAAATTCTTCCCGTTTCCGGTTATCGCAAGGAAATGCCGACTCGCATCGCATCGGGTGATTACGGCGATGTACTGAATGTGCTGGATAACCTGCCGCCGTCTGATTACCCCACTTTCTATTTACCGCTGAATGATATGGCGATGGAGGAGCATCACCAGTTCGTGGATCGTTTTTCTGTTGACGGCAGCGTCTATGGATTCATCTACGGTGTAAATGCTGAAGCCATGGTGTACAACAAAGTAGCCTTCGAAAAGGCGGGTATAGACGCAGTACCTGAAACGCGCGCAGAGTTGTTCGAAGCCTGCGAGAAACTGAAAGCGGCTGACATCATGCCGATGGCCTTGAATATGGGGGCGGGCTGGCCAATGCAGCAATGGGACAAGGCGGCGTTACTGTTCGCCGAAGACGGTGACTACTATGAAAAGATGCTCGCCGACCCGGCGCCGTTCGCCAAAGGCAAACCCTATGGTGAGTCACTGAGTTTTGTGAACGAGCTCTTCGAGGCTGGCTGTACTGAACGAGATTACACCGCCAATAACTGGGATCAATCTCGTGCGTTAATCGGCATTGGCGAAATTGGTATGTGGTTTCTGGCTAATTGGTCGATACCGCAGGCGGTTGCGCAGGCGGACCTGATGGGTGTAGACGCGAGTGAAGATCTCGGTATGTTCCCATTACCTGTTAATGACAGTGGTGAGCCTAAAGTGCTACTGAACCCGGATTGGGCGCTGGGTGTTGCAAAGAATACAAAGAACCCGGATACCGCCAAGGCCTGGATCGAATTTCTGCTGACAAAGACCGACGTCGCCAATGCGGCAGGATTCATACCTGGCGATACACGCCTGGAGGCGACCATGCCACAGCTTCAGGAACTGCTTAGCAACGACCCCGGACTTGTCAATGCAGGTACACCCAGTGCAAAGTTCAAACAGGCCATGGCGGATGCACGGCTCGATTTCATGACCGGCACCTACATACGGGAAGTGATTCTGGCATCGGACTTTGATGCTGCTCTTGACGAGCTCAATGAGCGATGGGCCCGCGCTATATCGCGCTAGCGCTTGTTGACATTCGCGGTTTGTTGCTTTAGCGAACCGCGTCTGTCAAAACCGTCTGTCGTCTAATTGCGAATTTACGCAACTCACGACTCCCTTACTCTACTCCAGGAGTAGATCATGACTCTTGCATCGACATCCCCGCCAGATGACAGCCGAACCTACGGTCGATTCTCAAGTGCTGAGGCTCAGCGCAGAATGGTCATCGTCGGGTTTCTTGTTGTTCCGCTGATATTGCTGACCCTGTTTAGCCTCTATCCGTTCTTTCAGCTGATCTGGTTCTCGATGACGGACTGGGATGGCATGTCGCCAGACAAAGCGTTCGTTGGATTACAGAATTACGAGCGCATTTTTTTCGAAGATGCCAGTATTTTAAAGCCGATGATTAACTCGCTCTACTATTTTGCGGGTTCTTTCATACAGTTGGCGTTGGCTACCTATTTTGCCGTCATCCTGAGCAGGGGACTGCCGGGCTCTAACGTCTTTCGCCTGATTCTGTTTCTGCCTTTCGTGCTTAATTCCGTTGCTGTGTCGATCATTTTCCGGGATTTTCTACAGATCGACGGCGGGCTCGATTCACTGCTGGCAACGTTGGGGCTGGGACACTGGAGTCAGGAGTGGGTTCAGGATCCTGAGTTGGTTAAATGGTCTCTCGTGTTTGCCTCTGTCTGGCGATACCTGGGTTTTCAGTTGCTCATCACCTATGGTGCCTTGCAATCGGTCCCGCAGGATCAATATGAAGCGGCACGTATTGAAGGAGCCTCGGAGTGGCAGCAGTTCTGGCACATTACCTTTCCGTCCATACGCATGATTCTCGGTCTGCAACTGATCCTGGCAACGGTCGGTTCCCTTGAGGTTTTCGATGTACCGTTTCTGATTACCGGAGGCGCCAACGGTACCAAGACCTTTATTATGGCCGCTATTGAAGAGGCTTTCGAGTTCAGGCGCGTGGGTATGGCCTCGGCCATGTCGATCATTCTCGTCGTCATCGTAATGGTCGCTGTGACGTTGCAACGCCTGGCCATGACTGGAAAAAGGAGCTGAAGTCATGAACATGCCTAGAGCTTTTCGCCGCATGACGCCAACCCGGCTAATCTGGACGCTGCTTCATTACGCAGCGCTGCTACTTGCCTCATTACTGGTTATCAGTCCACTGATGATCGCCTTCTTCAGCTCTTTCAAGACCCCGATAGAAATGCTGCGTGGCGAGAAAATGGACTTGCCGCTTGATTGGGGCAATCTTGAAAATTACATCTCGTTCCTCACCGAACAGAGGATAGGGCTTGCGTTCTATAACACGATGTTTGTTCTGTTGTTTGCGTTAGCCATGACTATTCTGGTTGGCACCATGGCCGCCTATGTCATTGATCGTTTCCGCTTTCGTGGTCGCTCCATTATCCTGTTTCTGTATGTCATCGTCATGGCGGTGCCGATGATCACCACTCAGGTCTCGACCTATGAGGTCATGCAAGCGCTGGGTCTTATCGGTTCAAAATGGGCGTTGATTCTGCTCTTCGGCGGTGCTGACGTTGTCTCACTCTATGTCTTCATTCAGTTCCTTCAGTCGATTAACCGTGAGATAGACGAAAGTGCGCGCATTGAAGGCGCAAGCTACTGGCAGATCTACTGGAAAGTCATACTACCGCTTCTGGTTCCAGCGATTTCAACCATTGTTATTCTGCGCACCATCTACATCTATAACGACTTCATACTCCCTTATCTGTACACGCCACGAGTCGAGCAGAGCACGGTGTCGATCTTGCTGTATCGAGCGTCCGACATGATGTCGGCCAGTTCGGAGGCGGTGCTGATGGCTGGCATCATGGTCGTCATCGCGCCTTCGGTAATTGCCTTTTTTCTGTTACAGAAGCAGATAGTATCGGGTGTGATGCGCGGGGCGGTCAAGGGATGACTACCATGATGCAAGGTTTTACAGTGTCAACGTGCAACACTGTCTGGCGCTTTGCAGCCGTCAACATGATGTGTCTTGCGTTAACGATTGCCGGTGGCGTGGTGTTAGGTCTAGGCCCGGCAATTGCCGCCAGCATGTGGGCCATGTCACGCCCGCGTGACTATTCGGCAGGTGAGCTATGTCGAGGTATGTGGATCGAATGGCGCGCTGATTTCCTGCGAACCAACATGGCCCTCATGCCAGTAGTAGCGGTACTGGCGCTGCTTGTCACATTCATACCGCAAGCTCACGGACCGTCTCTGGCTATCCTGATCGGATTGGCAGGGCTGCTCATCGAGCTGGCATTAGCCGTGGTGTACGTCGTTTCTCAGATGCGTTGCGGAATAGCCGATACGCTCGGTAATGCCTTTCGAGTACTGCTGGCCGCGCCATTCCGACTCTTCGCTGCCATGCTGATTATCCCTACAGTGGTGCTGGTCACCGTATGGCAGCCACTATTTGGCGTTTATGGCCTGTTCTCCGTCACTGCCTGGCTGTGTATTGCGCTGCTTGGCGCCATGCAAGACCCGGCTAGTCGAATCCTAACCCTGGAATACAACCCACAAGAGGCCTTGTCATGAGTGGTGGTGTCAGCATTAGAAGTCTAGAGAAATCCTTTGCCGCTGTCACGGTGCTCAAGGATATCAACCTCGAGGTCGAGCCGGGTCAGTTCGTGGTTCTGCTTGGGGAATCGGGCTGCGGTAAGTCAACATTGTTGCGACTGGTGTCGGGCCTCGAAGAGGACCACCTGGGTTCAATACATATTGCCGGTAGAGACGTTACGCATCTGGATCCCAAGGACAGGCGCATTGCCATGGTATTCCAGTCTTACGCGCTCTATCCACACATGAGCGTCTACAACAATATCGCTTTCGGTATGAAAATACGCAACGAGGACAAGGCTGAAACGCGCAAACGGGTTGAGGATGCAGCAGCGATTCTCAAGCTCAGTGACATGCTCGACAGGCGTCCGGCACAGTTGTCTGGTGGGCAGCGCCAACGCGTGGCTATTGGCCGAGCCATGGTGCGTGACCCCGATGTTTTTCTGTTCGATGAGCCTTTGTCTAATCTGGATGCTAAGCTGCGCGGCGATATGCGTGTAGAGATCAAGCGTATACATCAAACACTGGGAGCGACCATATTGTATGTCACCCATGATCAGATTGAAGCGATGACACTGGCCGACAAAATCGTACTTCTCAACAATGGTTGCATCGAACAGATGGGCACGCCAACCGATCTCTACAGTAATCCCGAAACATTATTTGCAGCTCGTTTTATCGGTTCGCCGGAGATTAATACGATTAAGGTTACAGTGACACACGACAATGGTGCTGTCATCGCCAGAAATGGTAGTCGCAGCTTCCCACTTCCCGAGTCGGTGCTGCGTGGGTCAGTAGACGATGGGGCACAGGCACTACTGGCCATACGGCCTGAGTTTCTGTCGCTCGATACACACGGTGCAGAACTGGTAACGGAGAACCATCCGGTTCTCTTGTGTGAGCCAACAGGATCTGAAACCTTCGTCGTGCTGGATTTTGAGGGTGCCGATCTTCGCCTGCGAGTACCAGGCTTGCATCATTATGATGTCGGCAAACCGCTGAGCGTGGGCTGGTCGCTTTCTGCGGCCCATCTGTTTCATCCTGATACTGAAGTGCGGCTCTGAGCGTGGCCCCCAACATCATCCTGTGCACCGCAGATCAGCTGAGACCTTTCGAACTTGGCTGCTATGGCGGTGATCAGATTCAAACGCCGTCTATTGATCGGCTTGCCGCGCAAGGCACGCTTTGGGAAACCGCGATCACGAATTTCCCGGTCTGCATGGCGGCGCGTTCAGTGCTCATATCCGGACAACACAATCGCACAGCGACCGGTGGCAAGACTAATATCGCCTATGCGGGACGCTCTGGCGATTTCAACATGCCAGAGTACCCTTATGCGCATCGCCCGCATCTTCCCCATGCAACCCTGGCAGAATGCCTGCGCGATGCCGGGTATCTCACACAGGTCATCGGCAAGTGGCATATCCATTCCTGGCCGCACGAAATCGGTTTCGACCACTACCTGATACCACGAGTACACCATGCTCACTCGGCGCAGATATTCAGCCGCGATGGAGGGCCGGAATTTGCACCGGCAGGATACAGTGTTGATTTTGAAGCAGACGAGGTTGTCGAGTTTCTGAATGGAGAGCACGATCGTCCCTTCTTTCTTTACTACAACATCTCACCACCTCACTGCCCGGTTGCTGATATCCCTGAAGCGTACCGTACAATGTACGATCCGAGTAAGCTGCGGTTGCGTGAAAACACCAACGAATCAGCTATCGACAACGCTGACTACTGGTACAAGGTATATCGCTGGGATTTTCGACATTACTCTTTTCACCTGCCACATACTGAAACGCTGCCACCAGGCTATGACCTGCAACACCTTGCAGCTGAGTATTTCGGCGCTGTCAGCTGGATGGACAGTGCCGTGGGGCGAATGCTCGACGCTGTCGACAGGGCCGGTCTGACTGATAACACGCTGATCGTGTTTGCATCTGATCACGGTGAAAATCTGGGTAGTCATGGTCTCGTGCAAAAAGGTTCTGAGAATGATGAGAGCATTCGTATTCCGCTGATCATGGCAGGCCCTGGTATAGCGGCTCAGGCACGCGTAAAAGACTCGGTAGCGTCACTGGTAGATCTCATGCCCACGCTACTCGGCGCGGCGGGACAAGCTACACCGACTCACTGTCAGGGTTCATCCTTATTAGGGGAGGGCGGCGGCGCTGCGCCTTTAAACCGTACAGCCTTTTTCGAAACCGTGCGGGGCGCAGGACTACGCTCTACAAACATGACATATGTGCTTGAGCGGGACGACGATGGCCGACTGAGTAAGCAGCCCATCGTTGCCTACGACAATAGTAATGACCCCTTTCAATACAACAACCTGGCCGGTACCCTTACCTGCCCCGAACTTGATGCCGAATTGCGCGCATGCGACAAGGCTTACCCATGGTCCAGACTGGAGGACGAAGTACAATGACCGATGTTGTCAATATCACCAGAACGCTCAATGAGCGCTGGGAACTCAAACACCCAGAGCGTGATATCGCATTGTCTGTGGATGCCCCTTTTGATGTGCATTCTGCACTGATTACGGCGGGTGTTATCGAGGATCCGTATTGGCGCGATCGTGAGCTGGAACTGGATTGGATTCACGAAAGTGAATGGTCGCTGTCAAAAAGTATAGAGGTGGCGGAGGAGCATCTGCCGGGAAACTGGACATTAAGTTTCGGCTGTATTGACTGCTGTACTACGGTTTACGTTAACGGCCATGTGGCGGGAGAAACTGCGAGCCAGTTTATACGCTACGACCTTGATGTCAGCAAATTGCTGGTTGCTGGCACCAATCACATTAGTATCATCTTCCATTCAAACAGCAAGGTGGCCGCCGATGCGGCTGCTCAATTTCCGTTCGAATTGCCCTATCTGGACTGGAACTGTCGCATTGGCCACACCAATCACATCCGCAAGGCCGCCTGTCATGCCGGATGGGACTGGAACATTGCACTGATGCCAGTCGGCCTGTATGGCGATGTCTGCCTGAAGCACAATTACCCGGCGCGAATGGACGACCTGAAGTTCGTGCAGCACCACGAGGCAAATAAGGTTCGCCTGAGCATATCGGTTCATGCACATGGATTTGCTGTCGCCGACGTGGGCTTGCAAGTAGCGGTGTGCGGTCAGGACCATACGCAATCCGTTCAGATTCTGCCCGGTGAGAATCAGTTTACCGTTGAGTTGCACATAGAGAATCCGGAGCTGTGGTGGCCAGCAGGGTATGGTCCGCAAACATTGCACCCATTGGTTGTGAAGCTTGGTACTGATGAAATGCGTCGTGACATAGGCCTGCGTCAGATTGACTTGCTGACCACACCTGATGAGATTGGAGAGCGCTTCGCTATTGCGGTTAATGGCAAAGAGATCTTCATGCGCGGTGCGAACTGGATACCGGCAGATGCGCTGCCTTCGCGTTGTACTGAAGCTGTTGTTGAGAATCTGTTGTTGTCTGCTCGTGGCGCACACATGAATATGCTGCGCATCTGGGGAGGAGGCCAGTACGAGCCAGACTGGTTTTATGATCTGTGCGATCGTCACGGTATCCTGATCTGGCAAGATTTCATGTTTGCCTGCAACCATTACCCTGCCGCCAATAGACAGTGGTTGAACCTGGTGCGGCAAGAGGCTACTCAACAGGTCCGGCGTCTGTCTTCGCACGCCTGTGTTGCACTGTGGTGTGGTGATAACGAGTTGGTCGGAGCATTGAACTGGTTTGATGTCACCAAAGCTAATCGGGACCGGTATCTGGCCAACTATGTCATGTTGAACCACGCACTGGAGGAAGTGGTGGAAGACGAGGCTATTGATGTACCGTTCTGGCCCTCGTCGCCATCCTCCGGGCGATTGAATTTCGGTGATGCCTGGCACGATGATCGATCTGGCGATATGCACTTCTGGGATGTCTGGCACTCGTCAAAGGATTTTGAGCACTATCGCAGTGTTCGCCCCCGCTTTTGTTCCGAGTTCGGTTTTCAGTCATTCCCGTCCATGGTTGCTATCGACCGTTTTACTGAGCCTGAGGATCGCAATGTCTCATCTCCAGTGATGGATATTCATCAGCGCAATGTGGGGGGGAACAGCCGTATCGTCGAGACGTTATCACGCTACTTCCGGTTCCCCGATGGATTCGAACGGATGGTGTTCCTGAGTCAGGTAGCTCAAGGCATGGCCATGCAGACGGCTATTGAGTTCTGGCGCTCGCAGAAGCCGCGCTGCATGGGAACACTGTACTGGCAGCTGAACGATACCTGGCCTGTGGCTAGCTGGGCGAGTCTGGAGCATGGTGGTGGCTGGAAAATCTGCCATAGCATGGCACGGCGTTTTTACGCCCCCGTGCTGTGTACGGCGCAACCGGATGCGCAGACAGGCGAAGTCGTTGTCTGGGCAATTGCTGATATACCGGGAGGCGTGAGTGTGACCGTCGCACTCTCGGTCGAAGAATTCGAGGGCAGTCGAACCAGCCTTGCCGAACGCAGTATCGCAATACCTGAAGATAAAGCCGTGGAAGTCATGCGATTGCCTGTGGGAAGCATTCCTGAGCAGGCTTTTCTGCTACTGCGGTGGCGCGATGTTGATGGGCGACCTGTCGGTGAGAATGTTTATTTTCCACGTAGATTCAAGTCATGCCGCCTAATGCAAGCTAACGTAACTGCACATTGGCGTGACACGGATCAGGGACGAGAGTTGGTTCTGGGCACTGATGCCCCTGCGTTTTTTGTAACAGTCGGGCTTGGCGAGAACATCGTTTATTCAGACAACGCTTTCACTCTGCTACCTGACCAGCCGAAAGTTATCCGGCCATTGCATACCACCGAAGATTACAACGCGTTGCCTTCCCCAACCGATCAGATACCCTCCATTCAGCATTTGTGTGGTGAGTCTTCTGAGTCGGCATCATCCTCACGTGAGGTGGCTTCATGATGAAATAATCTGACTACGGCGTTTGTGATCGGCAAGGCCGGTTCTCCACTGCAGGGGAGGGCGGCGAACCGCCTCGCACTATCGTCTCTGACTATGCCACGAACTTTCGCTAGTATATAACCTGATCTTGTAATTTTTCTTGCGTCAGATGGCGCAACAACATAGCAATCAGGCTAAATGGCATCAAACAGTTCTTCTGGTAACGTCACTATGAAGATGATCGCGGAGCATCTTGATGTGTCGCTGTCCACGGTGGCAAAATCGCTGAAAGACGGTTCAC
>Ga0114956_1000237_pt1 | contig 36962 bp, 32 predicted proteins | sample MaitaG_FD_87304 | JGI IMG/M metagenome (GOLD analysis project Ga0114956, IMG submission 87304) | Marine algal microbial communities from Maine, USA - Maine_Asex2 metaG | ecosystem: Host-associated > Algae > Red algae > Unclassified | place: Maine, USA | collected 2015-01-05 | reverse complement strand
GGTGTAGGCGAGGCCGGGGCCGCCGTTGTCGAACGCTTCGGCTTCGATGATGCCGGGGATCTGGTGATTGGCGAACGGCGTTTGCTGACCGGCCGGTGGCGGAGGCGGTGGAGGAGGAGGAGGAGGAGGAGGATTGCCGGAGTTCGTGATTTCGATGCGGTCGAGGTTGATGTTGCCGCCGCCGTTGAACGACAACCGCACCGTGTGTGACCCGGCGGGCAGTGTGACGGTGCCCGCCCGTTCCGAGGTAAATGCCCACCAGCCATTTGCTTTCGGCCGGACCGGGTCGCCGACGCGCGCACCGTTCGCTCGGACGACGACGGTGCCCGGAGACACTGCTCCTGATGCCACGCGAAGGGCAATGTCGAGGGACGCAGCGGCGTCAAGGGTGAAGGTGTACTCGAGGTATTCGTTGCTTCGCGTCTTTCCGACCGTGTAGCCCGGCGCACCCGAGGTGTTCCAGATGTCGACGCCCTCGTCGCTCCGGTAGGTCGCCGACGCGCTACCAACATTGGCGGCATCGATGTCGACATACGCGACGCCGGGACCGCCGGTGTCGAAGTCCTCGGCTTCGATGTTGCCGGGCACGACATGGTCGGCAAAGGGTGCTTGTACGGCCGCAACTGCTGCGGCTGGCGGCACGGCCAACAGCGCCGTCGACAGCGTGGACAGCGTCGCAAATGCGACGACGAAAATTCGCCCGAAAGACATGTATTCCCAATTCCCCGTTTTGGCAGCAGACCCCCACCGGGCCCTTGTGGAACGCTCCCTTACGAAAGGAATGCTGTCAAACACAGTGGCCTATTTGGGGTACGAAACAACGTTCACTAGTGGTGCGAACGGCCTATGACGCCCGAACTGGGGGCTGAACTGTCGAGTTCCCGTAGCGCGCTGACCACCAGCCGCGGTCAGACCGGTTCATGATTTGCCGGTGATGGGCTGCTTGCTTCACCTTTGAAACTGGCCCGATGATGACACGGGAAGCGGCCGTTCATGATTTGCCGGTGATGGGCTGCTTGCTTCACCTCATCTGCTGGCACCATGGACTCCGTGAGTGTCGGAGCCAAAGAAGTTGACCTGATCGTTATTGGCGCCGGGCCGGCGGGTGCGGCCGCGGGGATTCAAGCGGCTCGTGCTGGCGGTCGCGTCGTCGTGTTCGACAAAGCGCCCTATGGGCGCGACAAAGTGTGCGGCGACGGCCTGACGCCGCGCGCCGTCGGCGCGCTCAACGAGCTCAAAATTGACCTCGACGATGCCCACCACATCGACGGACTTCGAATGATCGCGAACAACACAGTGCGGCAGCTGCCGTGGCCGAGCGGCGGCCGCTTCCCGTCTCACGGAGCGGTGTGGCCTCGTCGACGACTCGATGCCGCGCTGATCGATGCAGCTTCTGCGGCTGGGGCCGAGGTCATCTGGGAAACCGAGGCGCTACCGATTCTTGATGGATCACGCGTTGTCGGCGTCACCGCTGGTGGTGCTACGTGGCACGCACCGATGACCGTCGTTGCAACCGGCGCTCCTGGGGCGGTGGCTCGAATGCTCGGAGCGGAACGGGTGGCCGACGAGCCGTTCGGTTTGGCGATTCGCGCCTACGCCGAGTCGCCTCGTCACGCCGACCGTCACCTCGAAGCGTGTCTTACCTTGCGCGACGACAATGGCACGCCGGTGCCCGGCTACGGCTGGATGTTCCCCGCCGGTGACGGCACGGTCAACATCGGCGTTGGTGCGCTCAGCACGATGAAGGGCTTCAAGTCGCTGAACCTCAACAATCTTCTCGACTCGTACCGCGACATGGTGACCGAACCGTGGGGTCTCGGCCCCTACCTTGAACGACCGCGGGCGTGGCGCTTGCCGATGAGTGCCCAGAAACGCCACGGCGACGGCTGGGTCGCGATCGGCGATGCAGCCGGATTGATCAACCCGATGAACGGTGAAGGCATCGACTACGGCCTCGAGAGCGGCATGTTGGCCGCCGACCTTTCACTGGCCAACCCGGCCACGGCGCCCGCGACGTATGACCAGCAGATCGGCGAACGTTTCGACGGTTTCCTCGCCACGGGCCGTCGATTCAGCTTTCTGATCGGTCACCCGTTCATTCTGAAGAACGGTCTGCGTATGGCGGTTGGCACCGAGGCGATTGCCAACATCACGTTGCAGGTCATGGGCAACCTCGTCGATTCGAATACACCAGGTGCTGCGGGCAAAGTGTTTGCGGCAACCGACAAAGCGCTGGCGCTCGTCGACCCCGTGCTGCGCCGCACCCGCGCCGCGGCGTAGGCCAGGGCTGGCGTTCGCCACCGGTGGGAATGCTCACTGGCGGCGAGGGGCTTGTTTTCGTATGGCCCAAACGAAACCAAAGTGCTGACCTCAAAGAACGTCGACGATGCGATCGCAAACCACCGGGTCGTGCTAGTCGACTACTGGGCTTCGCATTTAATCGATGCCGACGATCATCACGTTCCGCGACGGTGCCCAGCACTCGACCGATGTGGGTGCGGTACCTGCGGCCGGGCTTCGGGCTGCCTTGGCCGACGCCGAGAAAGAACCCCGCGCCGGTCTGCTGTCGTAGCTCTTCGGTCGCTAACTCACCGTTCTAGTTATCGCTGCGCCAGAGCGAGAAGCACCTCGCGCATGGCGAGCAACGAGTGGCCAGACAACATCGTGTCGCAGTGCGGTAGCGCAGCCGCCATCCCACCGACGAGCGGCTCGTAGCCATCGGCGGCGGCCCGGGGATTCACCCACACGATGCGTTCGGCATGTCGCTGCAACCGGGCCATCCGCCGGGCGAGGTCACCGGGCTGGTCGGTGTCCCAGCCGTCGGAGGCGATGAGCACGACGGCGCCGCGGATCGAGGTTGCCCACGTTGGATGGGTGAGTAGCTGTTGCAGGCTCGTCGCAATTCTGGTGCCGGAGAATCGATCTTCGACCAGGTCAGACGCGGCGACAACGGCATCGACTGGGTCGCGTTTCGCGAGCGCCGGCGTGATGCGGGTCAGGTTCGTAGCAAACGCATACACCTCGGCATCGGCCGATGCGGCGAGTGCTCGCATGACATGCAGATACGGACGGACGAACGTCTGCATCGAACCCGACACGTCGGCAAGCATCACTACTCGCCGGGGCCGCTGCGTCGGTGTCTTGTGCACGAGGCGCACCGGATCGCCTCCCGTTCGACGAGCTGCGGCGAGCGTACGGCGGGTGTCGACCATGCCTCGTTTGGTGTGCGGGCGCGAGCGTCGGACCGGTCGCAAGGGCCACGAGACGATCACTTCTTCGAGCCACTGCCCGATACGGCGCAGGTCGCCATCGTGGAGCTGATCGAAGGGCTGATCGGCAACGTAGCTCAGCGCGGCGGGAAGAAGCTCCGGTAGCTCGATGAGATCATCGTCAGGCGTGGCGATGTCGTGATCGGCGATCGAGGGTCGTGTCGTCCAACGGATCCCGCCGCGTGCTTCGGGCGCGGACGCGTTCCGCTGCAACTTGTGGTGCGCATCGTCGTCGGACTGCGGCTGGTGTCGCTGGCTTTTGCGAGCGTCGCGGCCGACGGGAAGTGAGCCTCCCTCGAACACGACATCGAACAAACGGTCGAACGTGTCGAGGTGGAGGATGTCGGGCAAGACCGCAATGCGAGTCATCCAGTAGAGATCGGTCCGTGCCTTCGGCTGGATGGCGTCGATCGCCGCCGCGAGACGTTCGACTCCTTGTAGCGCGACGGGTACGCCCGCTTGACGCAGCGCTGCGACCATCGACGCGGCGAAAGTCGCGCGGTCGACGCCCCGGAGTAGCGGTGATGGAGCGAGCTTCGGCCGAACAGTCACCGCGTGTGGCTAGGTGGCGAGCGCGGCGCGGAGCTGCACAAGGTCGTCGGGCGTTTTCGCGAGCGAGCCCATCGTCGCTGCTGCGTCGCCCTGCTCATCGCCGTCGAGCTGCGACACGCCGAGCAGGTTCAGTGCCGAGACCCAGTCGATTGTCTCGGCAAGACCCGGAGGTTTGTCGAGGTCGAGATCGCGGGCTGAGCCGACGAAGGCGGTTGCCGCCGCGATGAGGGGTTCGGCTGCAGCGGGCACATTGCGTCGAACGATCGTCGAAGCCCGCGCCGTCGAGGGGTAGTCGATCCAGTGGTAGAGGCACCGTCGCTTCAGCGCATCGTGTAGCTCGCGGCTGCGGTTTGAGGTCAGAATCACGATGGGCGGTTGGGCGGCGCAGATCGTGCCAAGTTCAGGGATGGTGACCGATTGTTCGCCAAGGAACTCGAGCAGCAGGGCCTCGAACTCGTCGTCGGCCCGGTCGATCTCGTCGATGAGCAGCACCGCAGCGGTCGGTCCGGAATACCGCACGGCGGCAAGCAGAGGGCGCTCGACCAAGTAGTCGTGGGAGAAGAGGTCGTCGTCGGTGACGGCGGTCTTGGCCGCTTCGGCCTGGCGGATCGCGAGCAGCTGTCGCTGGTAGTTCCATTCGTACAACGCTTCAGACGCGCTGATGCCTTCGTAACACTGCAGCCGCAACAGCGGCGTATCGAGGGCGGCCGCCATGGCTTTCGCCGCGGCGGTCTTGCCGACGCCCGGCTCTCCTTCGAGGAGCAGGGGCTGGCCGAGGGCCTGCGCGAGATAGAGCGCCGTCGCAAGGCCGGTATCGACGAGATAATCGTGCGCATCAAAGGCCGCAACGAGGGCGCCGCGGTCGGGGAAGAAGCTCATGCGGCGGGGTCTGCATTCGCGAGCAGGGCCTCGTAGTCGTCCCACGTGTCGACGTCGCGAGGGACCGGACCGGCGATCGACACGCGCAGTACTGGGTGATCGCCCGACTCGATGACCTTCCACACCGCCTTGTCGCCATGCAGGTTCATGAGATCGCCGAAGACCGAGCGAGCGAACCAGAACGGATGACCAACGCTGTCGTCGTAGTCGCAGATAGCGATCGGAGCATCGGCGTCGGTTGCGGCCCCGACGAGATGGGCGATCGAGGCGGGGTCGACGCCCGGTTGATCGCCGAGCAACAGGACGAAGCCATCGAACGTTGCCAGGTGGGGAAGTGCCGAGACGAGCGAGGACGAACAGCCCTCGGTGTGACCATCGCTTGCTATTGGGACGAATCCGCTGAGGTCGACAGCGGTTCTGATCTCGTCGGCCGCGCCGCCGAGGGTCACGAGTCGCTGTGCGAACGGCGCATCGCGAACCATGGTGAGGGTTGCGTCGAGCAGGGTCGCACCTTGGTATGGCAAGAGCTGCTTCGGCTGGCCGAGTCGGCGCGACATTCCGGCTGCGAGCACCAGTGCCGCGATGTTCTGAGTTGGCAGGGTCTGACCGGTCACGCCGACGCAACGAGGTCGTCGGAGTGGCGAGTGCGGCAGCCGATATTGCAGTACCAGAAGTCGGTGTCGTCGTGGTGCAGGTGGGGGGTGGCTTCGTCGATGAGAACCGTCATGCCACAGATCGGGTCGATCGCCTGATCGGGTCGTTCGCCGCGGGGCCCGATCTCTGGCATCGCTGCGGCGGTGAGGTCGCGGGTGCGGACGTCGCGGACCAATTCGCCGAGGATCGACAATGCAATCTCGGGGGCGGTGCGAGCACCGATATCGATACCGACGGGTGCCCGAACAATGGCCCTTTGATCGGCGTCGAGGTCCATCGCATCGATCACGGCGGCGGCTCGCTTGCGGCTGGCAACCAGCCCGATGAAACCAACACCTGCGGCCAGGCCCGCTTCGATCGCCGCTTCTTCGCCTCGGCCATGGCTCGACACGATGACGGCGAGCGCGCCGGCGGCCGCTGGAACGCCCGAGGCGCAACGATCGACGGCGAACCCGAGTGGCTCACCAAAGGCGACCAGGGAATCTGCGATCGGCGTGTTACCCACAACGCAGATGCGAGAAGACGGGAGCTTCGGTTCGAGGAAAACTTCGATCGCACCACCGGACAGGCACGGGTTGACGACCGTGCGGGCGCCAGCTTCGTCGACCGCCGCGTCGGGTTCGGCGTCCGGGAGAATCCGCAACAAGAGCGCATCACCCGAGGCCAACACGTCGGCTGCCGCAACGCGAACCGATCCCTCGGCGCATTGGCCGCCGATGAATCCTTCGACCGAGCCGTCGGCCAGGATGATCGCGGCGTCGCCGGGTCGCGCCGAGGTCGGGCACTGCGCGCGTACGACCGTCGCTTGAACGAACGGCACCCCCTGATCGGCGAGTTCCATGGTGCGGCTGCTGAACCGGCGACTGCTCGTCACCGGCTCAGCCTCTCGCAGAGAGAGTCGATCTGGCGCATCAGATCGGTGGCGTCGCCGTTCCCTGCATTGCCTCCCACACCCGGGAGGGAGTGAGGGGCATGTCGGCGTGACGGATGCCGAACGGTTTCAGGGCATCGATTACCGCGTTGACAACCGCAGGGGGTGAGCCGACGGTCGCCGATTCGCCGATGCCCTTGGCCCCGATCGGGTGGTGGGGTGATGGTGTCACGGTGTGGCCGGTCTCCCAGTCGGGCGTTTCCAGCGCCGTCGGGATGAGGTAGTCCATCAGCGAACCGCCGAGGCAGTTGCCGTCCTCGTCGAACGCAATCATCTCCATCAGCGCCATACCAACACCGTCGGCTAGACCACCATGGACCTGACCTTCGATGATCATCGGATTGATCTGGGTGCCGCAGTCGTCGACCGCAATGAAGCGACGGACCTTCACCTCGCCGGTGCCGGGGTCGATGTCGACGACACAGATGTAGGCACCGAATGGGTACGTGAGGTTTTCGGGGTTGTAACAAATCTGGGCTTCCAGACCGCCTTCGAGACCTTCGGGAAGGTCGCCGGCGCCATGGGCTTTCATCGCGATGTCTTGGATCGTCACCGACTTCGTGGGATCGCCCTTGACTGCGAACGAACCCTTCTTCCATTCGAGGTCGGCGACGGACACTTCGAGCATGCCCGAGGCGATGATCTGCGCTTTGTCGACGACCTTGCGAGCGACGAGTGCCGCGGCCGCACCGGAGACGGGTGTGGATCGCGAACCGTAGGTGCCGAGGCCGAACGGCGTGTTGTCGGTATCGCCATGTACAACGTCGATATCTTCCGGCGGGATGCCGGTTTCTTCCGCGATTATCTGGGCGAAAGTCGTTTCGTGGCCTTGGCCCTGCGTCTTGACCGACAGGCGGACGACGGCTTTGCCGGTCGGATGAATCCTCAGCTCGCAGCCATCGGCCATGCCGAGACCGAGGATGTCCATGTCCTTGCGAGGTCCGGCGCCCACCGCTTCGGTGAAGAAGCACACGCCGATGCCCATCAGCTCGCCTCGTTCACGCTTCTCGGCTTGTTCGCGTCGAAGCTCTTCATATCCAGCCATGTCCATGGCCTTGCGAAGGGCTGGTTCGTAGTCGCCGGAATCGTAGATCCAGCCGGTCTTGGTCTCGTACGGGAACTGATCGGGTTTGATCAAGTTCTTCATGCGCAGCTCGGCCGAGTCCATGTTCAATTCGTAGGCCAGCGCATCGACGATTCGTTCGACGCAGTACACGGCTTCGGTGATCCGGAACGAACAGGCATAGGCAACGCCGCCCGGGGCCTTGTTCGTGTAGACGGCCTCCATGTTGCAGTGAGCGGCTTCGAGGTCGTACGAACCGGTGAAGACGCCGAAGAAACCGGCCGGGTACTTGACCGGTGCCGCGGTGCCATTGAACGCACCGTGGTCGGCCAACACGTTCGTGCGGACTGCAAGGATCTTGCCCTCGTTCGTCGCGGCAATGTCGGTCTGCATGATGTAGTCGCGGGCGAACCCAGTCGACACGAGGTTCTCGGTGCGGTCTTCCATCCACTTCACCGGCTTGCCGATGACGAGCGATGCCACGATCGCACAGACGTAGCCGGGGTAGATCGGCACCTTGTTGCCAAAGCCGCCGCCGATGTCGGGGGCGACGATGCGGATCTTGTGCTCGGGTAGCCCGGCGACGAGCGCGTAGACGGTGCGGTGAGCGTGCGGTGCCTGCGTCGTGCAGTACAGCGTGAGCTTGCCGGAGATCGAGTCGACGTCGGCGACCGCGCCGCAGGTTTCCATCGGCGCCGGGTGGACGCGGGGGTAGACGATTTCTTCGGACACGACGACGTCGGCCTTGGCGAAGACCGCATCGGTCTCGGCCGCGTCGCCGGTCTGGAAGTTGAAGATGTGATTGTCGGCTTTGCCTTCGAGGTCGTCACGGATCAGGGGCGCGTCGGCGTCCATGGCCTTGCGCACGTCGATGACCGGATCGAGGTACTCGTAATCGACGTCGATCAGCTCGAGTGCATCGCGAGCCGAGTAACGATCTTCAGCGACGACGAACGCAACCTCCTGATGCTGGAAGCGGACCTTGTCGGTCGCGAGCACGGCCTGGACGTCGTTCGACAACGTCGGCATCCAGGCCAGACCCTGCGCCGCAAGGTCTTCGCCAGTGATGACGGCCACGACCTTCGGGTGGGCTTCGGCCGCCGACTTGTCGATGCTGACGATGCGAGCGTGGGCCATCGGCGACCGCAGGATCGCGAGGTGCAACATGCCGGGCAATTGAATGTCGTCGGTGAAGTTGCCCTTGCCGCGGATCAGGCGGGGATCTTCCTTGCGCAGCAGGCGACCGAAACCGATCGGCCGTTCTTCGGCTGCATCGGCGGCCTGTGGTTCGTCTGTCACGGTCATGATGCGCTCCCGGCGGTTGAAGGTTCGAGGCTGACGGCGGATTCGTGCTGGGCCGCCCATTGAATGGAACGGACGATCATCGAATAGCCGGTGCAACGGCAAATCTGGCCGCTGATCGCTTCACGGATTTCGTGTTCGGTCGGATCGGGATTGCGGTCGAGTAGCGCCCGCGCGGTCATGAGCATGCCCGGCGTGCAGAACCCGCACTGCAGGCCATGCTCCTGGATGAAGCCTTCCTGCACCGGGTCGAGTTCGCCGTCTTGTTCGAGGTCTTCGACGGTGCGCACCCGGTGGCCGCCCGCCATCGCGGCGAGCACGGTGCAGGACTTCACGGGCTCTTCGTCCATCCACACGACGCAGGTGCCGCAATTCGATGTGTCGCAGCCCCAGTGGGTGCCGGTCAGCTGGAGGTGATCGCGCAGGAAGTGCACGAGCAGCAGACGGGGTTCGATCTCGCGGGTGACATCCTCACCGTTGACGTTTACCGATACTTCCATTGTCAGGCCTCCTGTCCGGTTGCGCGGGCGACGGCGGTTCGTAGCGACCGCCGTGTTAGTTCCTTCGCTAGGTGACGCTTGTACTCGGCGCTGCCTCGCATGTCGGTTTGTGGGGAGCAGTTGGCGGCTGCGATGTCGCCGACCCGTTCGTAGAGCTCTTCGGACGGCGCGGCTCCGGCGAGCACGCTCGTGACTTCTTCGATCGAGGTCGTGTTGGCGCCGACTGCGGCGAGCCCGACCCGACCATCGGCGATTGCGGCGCCGTCCATCCAGACGGAGGCACCGGCTGACGCGACGGCCCAGTCGCCGGCGCGACGTTCGACCTTGTTGTAAGCGCTGCTGCCGTTCGGGCGTAGGGGAATGCGAACCTCGGTGAGCATCTCCGCGTCGCCAACCGCGGTTTCATACGGGCCGCGATGGAAGTCGTGCATCGACACGATCCGTTCGCCACCAGAACCGCGAATCACGCAACTAGCGTCGAGCGTCGAACACACGGCCGACAGATCCTCGGCCGGGTCGGCCTGGCACAACGAGCCACCGAGGGTTCCGCGGTTACGCACGACGGGGTCGGCAATGACCTTCTCGGCGTCACGGAAGATGGGGAACACGTCGGCCAGCGGATCGGATTCGAGCAGCTCCCGGTGCCGAGTCATGGCGCCGATGTGCATGTGATCGCCCTCGACCCGGATGTAGCCGAGCTCGTCAGCCAGATCGTTGATGTCGATCACGTACTCGGGGTTCGCGAATCGCAGACGCATCATCGGCAGCAGGCTGTGCCCGCCGGCGATCAGTCTCGCTTCACTCCCGAGTCGCTCGAGCAGATCGATCGCGTGATCGATGCTCGTGGCGCGCTCGTATTCAAACGGTGCCGGTACTTGCATGAAAATCCCCCAAGTGTTCGCAGGTTACAAAGCTGACAGGCCGCCATTGTCGCCGTCAACATCGCTTAAGGGTTTGCTTAAGTTACTCCCGACCACACAGACTGGTCGGGTGACGCCCACGCAGCTTCGAAGCTACGCCGCCGTGGTTCGCCATGGCTCCGTTCGCGCCGCGGCAGCCGAGCTGAAGGTCAGCGAAGCGGCGATTTCGGGCAATGTCGGCGCATTGCGCCGGGAGCTCGATGACCGCCTCTTTCGGGCGTCGCGTGACGGTTTAGTGTTCACGCCCGGCGGTTTGCGGCTCGCGAGTCGAGCCGTCGAGATGCTTGGTTTGCAAGAGCAGACTCGTCGCGAAGTCGATGCCGCCCATAGCGGCCGCCGCATGCTGCGGATCGCCGCGACAAGTCTGTTCGCCGAATACGCGGCGCCCGGCCTGATCGAGATGTTCTCAACCCGCGCTGACGACCTTGAGGTCGAGCTACTCGTCGAGCCTTCGACCCGGTTTGCCGAGTTGCTGTTGACCCATGCCGCCGACGTCGCGATCGGCCCGAAGTCATCGGAGCTGCCGCCCGGCATTGTTGGCGCCGAGTTCCTGCGGTACGACTTTGTGGCTGTTACCGGTGCTGACGTTGGTGGCGATGTTGCGGCCGTCGCCGATTGGTGCCTTGGTCCGTCGGCCGTCGAGGCGTCGGGCGTCTCGCAATTTGTGCTCCAACGTGCGGGCATCGCCGAAGAACGACAACGCATCTACGGCAGCCATGCAGCGGCGCTCGAAGCAGCCCGTCGCGACAAGGCCGTGGCGCTCGTGCCAACGTTCGCCATCAGCGAGGATCTCGCGGCCGGCAGGCTCGTGCAGCTGCCCGGCTCGAAGCACGCCGCATCTGGCACCTGGACCGTGAAGTCGTTGCCCCCAGACCGCGTCGCCTCGGTCGCCCGCGAGCTGGTGCGCTTCGTGCAGACCCCCCGGGCGATCCAGGCAATGTTGAAAGGCTCCGGCACGAACATCTCCCGCTTCAAACCCCGCGTGCACATCACACTCTGGAGCTAGCGGTCCTCGTGCGGTGCCACGGCTACGCTCACCGCCATGGCGACAGACAATCCTCATCATGTTCGACCCGGAGACGGGCCCGTTTCGCTCTCGGTAACGCCGGAATCAGCGGGTTGGCAGTACCTCAGCTTTCAAGTCATCGAGCTGTCAGCTGGCGACACGTTTACGCACCGGGTCAACGATGCGGAAACCGCACTCGTGCCGCTGAGCGGGGGAGTCGGCGCAGTCGCGGGCGGCGACGAGTTCGACCTCCATCGCACGAGCGTTTTCGACCAGATGCCGCATGTGCTCTACACGCCGCCCGGAACGCCGATGCAGATGACGGCGATCTCCGATTGTTCTTTCGCCGTCGGCTGGGCACCGGCCGAGGGAAAGTATCCGACGCGCCTATTCACCCCGACCGAGATGAAGAGCGAGGTGCGCGGCGGCGGTCGTTCTTTGCGCAACGTGAACCATGTGCTCGCCCCGCCGCTCGATGCTGAACGCCTGATTCTCTACGAGGTCTACGTGCCGCGCGGCATGTGGTCGGGTTGGCCTCCGCATTGCCACGACGGCTTCGATGGATCTCCGTATCTCGAAGAGACGTACTACTTCCGCCTCGACCCACCTACCGGATTCTGCATGCATCGCAATTGGCGCGTCGACGAACCATTCGACGAAACGATGGTGTGCCTCGATGGTGAAACGGCGCTGGTCACCAAGGGTTACCACTCGACCGCGGCAGCTCCGGGCTCGCACATGTTCTTCCTGAACTACCTGGCCGGTGAACTCGTCGACGGCGAGCGAGTCACACCGCCGTGCTTCCATCCCGATCACACGTGGATCGAAGGCAATTGGGACCACAACGAGTGGAACCTTCCGGTGGTGAGCAGTTGAAGGCCGAGACAATGTCGCTGAGCGCAGCGAAGCAGCGGGCGCTGGCGACGGCGAGTACGGCCGACGGCATGTTGGCAGTGCTGGCGATCGATCACCGTGACTCGTTGCGGGTTGCCATGAATCCGAAGGCACCTGACTCGGTCAGCGCGGCCGATGTCACCGCCTTTAAGCTCGATGTCATCCGCGAGCTTGCGCCGTTCGCATCGGCCGTGATGCTCGAATCCGAGTACAGCCTGCCGCAGGCGATCGAGACCGAAGCGCTGCCCGGCAACGTCGGTTTCCTTGCCGCTCTGGAATCGCAGGGCTACTTGTCGGACCCCGCGGCGGGGCCGACGACGTTCATGGATGACTTCTCCGCGGCCGATGCGAAACGCATCGGCGCGTCAGCAGCCAAGCTCCTTCTGCACTACAACCCGCGCCATGAGGAGCACGCCGAACAGCAGCGAGCCGTCGTCGTCGAGGCGGTCGCACGGTGCGCGGCCGTCGACATCCCGCTGTTCCTTGAACCGATGCACTTCGACGTGCAGAACCCCGACGACTACCGGTCGATGGTGCTCGGGGCAGTCAGAGACCTCGGCAACCTCGGCGCCGACGTGTTGAAGATGCCGTTTCCCATCGACCCGTCGATCGAAAACGAAGACCTCTGGATCGAAGCATGTGCCGAACTCGACGATGCGTGCCCCGTGCCCTGGGCGTTGTTGTCCGCAGGCGTGCCGTTCCAACAGTTCGCCGGTCAGCTCCGGGTTGCGGCGCAAGCCGGTTGTTCCGGCTTCATGGTCGGTCGGGCCTTGTGGCGAGAGGCGCTCGCGGTCAGCGGTGAGCAGCGCATTCAGACGTTGCGCGAACTGTGTCGGCCGCGGTTCCTCGATCTCCAGCAGATCGCCCAGCGCCAACAACGGTCATGGAACGCGCCCGACGACGGCGAATCGCGCCTCGACATGATGCGATGGTTTGGCGTTCGCTCGTTCTTCCGCCACGGCGAGATCAACCGCTTTGAAGAGCGGGTCGTGCTCATCAGCGCGCTCAATGCCGATCTCGCAATGGAGAAGGGTGAAGTCGAAGCCGTGGGGTACGCCGACGAGTACGACACCGAGTTTCTCGGCGCCGTGCAGGGTTACGAAATCAGCGCCGACGACTTCGTGAGTGGCCCCGGCCTGGTCGACGGACTCGAGGTGTTCTCGCTCATGCGCGACATCGAGGGGTCGGTCGAGGACTACCTCGCGACGTTCACCGGCGAATAGCCGCGGCCCGCTCGCGACGATTCAGGTCGGTCCATCGGTTTCCGGGAGCACGTGCTCGGGTAGAGGTTGGACCTTCTGTCGCCGTCGCTTTCGTTTCGGCACCATGTCGCGCATCAAGTCGAGCTGACCGAAGCAGAGCAGACGATCGTTCGCTTCGAGGATGGTCGACTTCTTCGGATTCGCAATGACGTCGTCGTCGCGTCGAATCGTCAGCACGGTGATGTCTCGTTCGGTGATCTCGGTATCGGCCAACTCCTTACCGACGAAGCTACCGTCGTCGCGCACCAGCACTTCGGCCACGCCGTAACCCGCGCTGTGGGCGAGACGCTGCCGAATGTCGAGCTGGGGGAAGTCGACCCGCGCTGCGATGTAGTCAAGGATTGCGCCCGCAACATCGAGTTCAGTCGCCCGTTCGATGCCCTCCAGTCCGGGCGATGAATTGACCTCCATGACCAGTGGGCCTTCGTTGCCCTCGAGCATGTCGACGCCGGCCACACGAAGGCCCATGAGCTGGGCGGCCTCGACGGCGGTTCGTTCATAGGTTCGGTCGAGATCGACGCCCGCGACCGAGCCGCCGCGGTGCACGTTCGAGCGGAACTCGTCGCCCTGGGCAGATCGCCGCATCGCGGCGACGACGCGATCGCCAACGACAAAGGCCCGAATGTCGCGACCGCGGCTCTCGGCGATGAACTGTTGGATGAGAACGTTCTGGCGAGTGACCTGCAACGTTTCGATGATCGCCTCGGCGACCCCGGTGTCGGGGGCGAGGATGACGCCGATGCCTTGTGTTCCTTCCAGCAACTTGATGACGACCGGGGCGCCGCCGACCCGCTCGATCGCGGGCAACACATCGCTGCGATCACGAACGAATGTCGTCGCCGGAATGCCGATGTCATGGCGCGACAAGATCTGCATCGCCCGCAACTTGTCGCGCGAGTTCATGATGCCGTTCGCCGTGACCGGGGTGTAGATGTCCATCTGCTGGAACTGGCGCACGACGGCCGAGCCGAAGTAGGTGATCGACGCTCCGACACGCGGAATGATCGCGTCGTAGTCGGCGATCGGCACACCCTGCCACTGCAGATCGGGTTCGCCGTGAGACAGGTCGATTGCGAACCGGAGCGTGTCGAGCACGTCGCACTCATGGCCTCGGTCGAGGGCCGCGAGCCGAAGGCGTTCGGTGCTGTAGCTCTGGGGGGCTCGGGAAAGAATGGCAAGTTTCATGATGGCGTCTCCGGGTTCGAGCCGGCCGTATCTGTGGGCGGTTGAGCGGTGGAGTCCTCGCCGGTCGGGCCGTCGTCGGGAGAGCCCTTGCCGGTCGGGCCGTCGTCGGGAGAGCCCTTGCCGGTCGGGCCGTCGTCGGGAGAGCCCTTGCCTCGGTTGCGTCGGCGGATGGCTTTTGGCGGTCGACCAGCGACATAGGAACTGCCGGTGTCGATGATGTAGTTCTCTCGGAGGGCCTCTCGGCCGATCAACATGCGAAAGCGCATATCGCTGCGGTCGGTCAGGGTGATCTCGATGGTGCGATGAATGCCTGCGAGAACGATCTGGGCCCGAACAACGGGCCGGAGTTCGATATCTCCCGACGAGCTCTTTATCTCGCGTGTCGCAATGACGCGAGCCTCGATCGTCGTCGGGTCTTCGGTGGTCGCCTGCCACGGAAAAGTAACAAACCGAACCCACGGCTGACCGCCGCGCTCGAACCACTCGAGCCGGACCGCGTGCAACGCCGACGTGCGAGCACCCGAGTCGATCTTGGCTTTGATGTAGGCGATCTCCCAATCGGGAAACGTCACCCACTCCCGCCAGCCGAGCGCCAACTGCTCAGAGCCTTCGGAGCCGATCATGGGCGGCACGATAACGCCCGGCGTCGGCTGCCGATGAGGCGGCGACCAGATTTTTCAGAAGACGGGCAGCGTGGTGCCACTTGCCCGTTCGCCACGAGCAAATTCGCGCAGCATGGCAATGTCACCGTGGCGCTCGCGGGCCACGCCAAGCATGGTGACCATCACGAGGTCGACGACGTCGGGGGCGAAGGCCGGGGTATCGATGCCAACCGACACCGCCAGATCGTCGCTGTGGACGACGGCTTCGACGAGGCGAGTCACGAGGTAGTCATCGAGCTGCATGCAGAGGTCGCCAAAGACTTCGATACCACGCTCGGCTGGTTCACCGATAAGACGCAATCGCAGGTCGGTCACCGTCGAGTTGTGAAGCTCAAGGACCGTGGCGGCGCCGTCTTCAGCATCGTCATGGGCCCGCTGCAAGATCGACGCGTTCAGTTCGGCGATCTCTTCGGTCGGCCGGTCGAACACCCGGTGGAAATACGTCGACGCATCGACGTCGGCGGCGACACCGCAGGGGTCAGCTTGCAGATAGAGCCAGGTCGTCGTGAACGCTCGACCGAGGTGGGCAGCGAGGGCGCCAACCGTCATCCCTTCCAGTGCACTTGGGTCATCCCACTTCGCTGCGACCGCGGGGTCAGCGAGTAATGCCGAGACCTTGTTGCTGAGTTCGAGAAAGAGCGATGGGACGCTCGCTCGTTTCGATTCAAGACGCATATCAATTCTTTCCGCCGGTGCCGCCGTCGTTGGCGCCACCGTCTATGCCAAGCTCGCCGCGCAACTCATCGAGCAGGTCGCCGGCCTTGGCTTTTTGTTCTTCAAATTTCGCATCAGCGGCTTGGCGAGCGGCCCGGCGTTTCGCCTCTTCTTCGGCGGCCCGTTCTGCTGCTGCTTGTGCTGCGGCCGCTTTGTCAGCCTCGGCCTGGTCGGCGGCCGCTTGCGCCGCTGCGGCGCGTTCGGCTTCGTCGGGGGTGATGGCCCCAGTCGGTTCGGCCGCGATCGGTTCGGTCGCGATCGGCTCGGTGACAGCGGGCTCGCTGACGGTGGGCGCGCTATCGGTCGGTGCGCTGTCGGTCGGCGTGCGGCTGGTCGGCTCCGTCGAGACAGCGCTCGATGCTGCTGGCGTCGTCGCTGGTTGTTGTTTGCCGCCAAGTGCATCGCGCAACTCGGATTCGGAGGTCTGTTCGTGGGTGCGACCTTCGGCTTTGTCGATGATTCGGTCGAACTCATCCTCGGTCGCGGCCATGTCGTTGGTGATCATGTCCATGCGTTCTTTGGGGGTGGCGGCCCGCTCTTGTTCCTTCTCGGTGAGGAAGCCGTCGAGCTTGTCGCGTGCCCCATCGAGACCGTCCTTGAGGTCGGCTCCTTCAGAGCGAAGAATCTTTTTGATGCTGTCCCAGACGGTCACGGTTGGTGCTTCTCCTTTGACCTGCGTCGATGATCCCGCAGACCCCCGATCACGCTACTGGGGCGAACGGATCCCTCGACAGGAATCATCCGAGCACTTCGGCTTGGCCCCAATCGGTATCGCGCAGCGACACGACCCCAGGATTCTCCGGCGTGCCGGTGCCGATGACGCGCTGGTCAAAGTCGATGATTGCTCCAGTCATCAGGCCCGACTCGTCAGAGGCGGCGAAGGCGATCGCTCGTGCCGCTTCGTGCGGATCGATCAGTCGTCCGAATGGTTGCTCAGCCGCAGCTTGTTCGTACCAGGTGTCGTCGCCGCCATGGAACCGTCGCTGGATGAGATCTTCGCCTTCGGTGTTCATCCAGCCGGGGGCGATGACATTAATGCGGATGCGATCGGGGGCGAGGGCAAACGCGGCGTTCTTCGTCAACGCGTTCAATGCAGCCTTCGATGCAACGTACGGATTCAGAAAGCTTTGTCCGCCATGGGCCGCGACCGACGAGATATTCACGATCGATCCGGGTGTTTGTTGTCGACGCATCACGGCTGCAGCGCCCTGGGTCAGCAGGAAGGGTGCGCGAGCATTGATGTTCATCATTTGGTCCCAGAGCTCGACCGTCGTGTCGACGACCGATCCGCGCACCGTGTAAGCCGCGGCATTCACGAGCACGTCGATGCGCCCGAATTCCGTATCGGCGGCGGCGATCAATGCCTGACACGAGTCGGCATCGGCAAGTTCGGCGGGCACGAAGATCGCCTTCGTCGTCTCCGTGTTGAGCGCGGCAGCTACCGCTTCGCCCCGTTCAACGTTACGGCCCGTGATCACCAAGCCTTCGGCGCCACGTGCGGCGAACAATGAAGCTGTCGCCGCACCGAGTCCTTGGGTGCTTCCGGTGACGATCGCAACCTTGCCGGCAAACGACCCGTTCTCGAACGGATCGGTGTTCGCATCAGTGCGCACGGTGAGTGTCTCCTTCAGTCAAACGGATCGAGCGGTCTATGTTTAGTGCATATGACAATTCGCCTTGCAGTCCTCGGAACCGGCCGCATCGGTCGTATGCACGCCGAGCTCATCGACCGGGAGATCCCAGGGATCGAATTGGGATCGGTATTCGATGTTGTCGCCGACTCGGCGCAGTCCGTCGCCACGGAACTTGGTGTGACCGCGGCCGCCAGCCTCGATGCCGCGTTGGCCGACCCATCGATCGATGCGGTGTGTATTGCGACGAGCACCGACACCCACGTCGACACGATGATCGCGGTCGCCGAGGCGGGCAAACACATCTTTCTCGAGAAGCCGATTTCGCTTGACCTCGGGGAGGTCGATCGAGGTCTCGCCGCAGTCGAGGCCGCCGGTGTCTCCTTGCAGATCGGCTTCAATCGCCGCTTCGATCCGGGTCATGCGGCGGTGCGGTCCGCGGTCGCCGACGGCAGCGTGGGCGATCTGCACCTCGTACGGATCACATCGCGCGATCCGGCGCCGCCGCCGATCAGTTATGTCGAGGTCTCTGGCGGCATCTTTCGCGACATGATGATCCACGATTTCGACATGGCTCGGTTCATCACGGGCAGCGAAGTCGTCGACGTCACTGCGAAGGCCGCGGTGCGGATCGACCCCGCGATCGGTGCGGCCGGCGACTACGACACCGCGGTCGTCGTTCTTACGCATGCTGATGGCACAATCACGACGATCGACAACAGTCGACAGGCCGTGTACGGCTACGACCAGCGGGTCGAGGCGTTCGGGTCTGCCGGCATGGCGACATCGGAGAATCAGCTGATGAACAACAGCCGCGTCAGCACGGCGACCGGCACCGTCGAGCAACCACTGCAGTACTTCTTCCTTGAGCGTTACATCCCGAGCTACATCGCAGAATGGAAAGCGTTCGCTACCGCGGTTGCCGATGGTGTCGCTCCACCGGTGAGCGGAAACGACGGACGTGCGCCGCTCCTCATTGCGCAGGCGGCACTTCAAAGCATCGACGAGGGGCGAACCGTAGGTCTCGCCGATCTCGAGTGAGAAGACCCCCACTGCATCGCCCCGGTCGATGGACACCGAAGCGGATGCTGGCCTCAATCGCGATTGGCGTCGTTGTCGCTGGAGTCACCACGGGCTGTAGCGGTGCCGGTGTGGGCATTGATCCGGTCGTGCGCGTCTCGGGAGTCGCGTGCAGCCAACCAACCGCCGGCGTTGGGTACCTGATCGATGCCGGTCGGATCCTGACGAGCGGACATGTCGTCGATGCCGTGACCGAGGTCGCGATCCTGTTCGGCAATCAAGAGACGGCGGCGGGCACCGTTACCCACATCGACCGGATGCTCGATCTGGCCGTCGTTGACATCGACGGTGCAGCCGCCTCGTACCAACCGGTCGACGGGCCGGTCGAGTTTGGCGACAGCCGCGCCGGCGACACCGGATCGATCCGGCTACTCAGCGAGGAGGGCGAACGCGTCGACGTTCCCTACGAGGTGATGCGCCGCATACGGGCATCGACCCTCGACGTCGGCCGCGAGAACGAGATCACCCGGCGGTCGGTCCAGCTCGAAGCCATGGTCGAACGCGGCGATTCAGGGGCGCCCCTAATCGATGCTGCGGGCCAGCTTGTCGGCGTCGTGTGGGCCACATCGGTCAGTCAGCAGTCGACCGCCTATGCCGTGCGCGGCGATGAGATCGCAACCGTCATCGAGGCCGCAGACGAAGCGCCGTCCGGCCCCGGTTCCTGTTAACGACGCCAGGCGAAAATTGTTTATCCGCCGGTGAGGCGGGCGCGAGCTTCCTTGGCCTTCTCGAGTAGGTGCGCTGGCACCATTGCTCGAAGGGCCGCATTCGGATCGTCGCCAGCTGGCGCGTCGGCTGCAGCTGCTGCGCCATCGGTTGCGGCCGCGGGGTCGGCCTTGGTCGTCAGTGCCCGGAGCGCAGCGTCGGCTTCGTCGATTTCACGCTGCTCACGATCACGCTGGAACTGGCGCCAATGCTGCGGCCGAACCAATGCCGAGCCGTCGATCGAACCGTGATCGATGCCGTTCTCGAAGAACACCCAGTACCGGACCCAGTCGAAGCCGTTGATCAGCTTGACCTTTCCGAGCGTGCCCTCGGGGACGCCGGGCATGTCTTCGGTCGCGATGACAGTCTCGTTCTTGCGGAACGGGTCGGTCATCGTTGGGGCTTTACGAAAAAGAGGCATGCACTACTCGTGAATGGATTGGACTGCGACACCGTACCGTAGCGGCCTGATCCGTTCGCCAAGACGTATTGCAGCCAAAAATGGGGCGGACGAATGACGGAGGACAGGCGCCATGGCACGAGCCCCAGAAGACATGACATCGGAGATGATCGACTTCGTGACAGAACGACATCTAGCGACGCTCACATTGGTCACAAGTAGCGGCGAACCGCACGTATCGCCGGTCGGCTTTACCTGGGACCCGGAGACCGAATTGGCCCGCGTCATCACCTGGGCCGGTGCCAAGAAAGTTCGCCACCTCGCCGATGGGCCGCTCAAAGCGGTCTTGTGTCAAGTCGATGGTGGTCGCTGGCTTGCATTTCACGGACCAGCCACCGTGACCTCAGACGTCCATGTCAACGCCGATGCGGAGCGCCGTTACGCCGAGCGGTATCGGCCCCCAGGCGATCGAGGAGCGGACCGTCGAACGATCGAGGTTGCGGTGCAAAAAGTGATCGGGCGCGCCTGACTTCGGCTTCGCCTCGGCGCATCGGTTTCGGTTCCGGAGGATGTATCGCCGCACCGAAACGCTCCGGTGGCTTATCCTGCGTCTCGTGGACCGACTGAAACTCTTTCTCGTGCGTTGCGTCGCGCTGCTTGCGGTTGCAAGTATCGGACTACTCGCGTCGGTCAACGCCGCTGCCGCTGCCGACGAAGCCACCGTTGTTGCTCAGCTACAAGCTGAGCGGGTCTACATCGAAGACGGTGCCGAGGCCGTCGACCGCACCGTTATCAACAATGCGATCACGCAGGCCGAAAGCTGCGGCATCGACTTGTACGTCGCGGTGCTTGCTGAAGACAACGTCACCTTCAGCGCCAAGGATCTTCGCGGCAGTGTCGGCGACGGCACGATCGCTCTTTTCAAGCCGCTTTCTTATGACCTTGCTTCGAACGACATCTCCGAAGATCGATTCAACCGGGCCGAGACGATCGCGAATCCGGTACTTACCGAGGCGTTCGCGCATGTTGCCGTCAACCAGTTCGTCGAGGCCGCGTGTGGCATCCCGGTCGACGACGGCGGGAGCCGTTCCCTGCTCTGGCTCGCCCTCTTCGCGATTGCGGCGGTCGTCGCCATCGGTCTGCTCGCCTCGATGTTTGGACGGGGCCGTCGTGATGCCGCGACGAGCGACGAGTTCGATAAGCGTCGGGTCGTGTTGCGAGATTGGGCCGCCGAGCTGCGGGCACCGGTCACCGAACTTCAGGCGCCGGTCGCGGCGACTCGGTCTGACGCACTCGCGACCATGTACAACGAAGCCCTGGTGGTCGCCCGTCAGAGTGAAAGCGAAATCGCGGCTGCGACTACCGAGCCCGAGCTCGACCGAATCGAGATTCGGATCGCTCGGGCCTGGATGCAGCTGCGCGATATTCGCAACGCCATTCGGGACTAGCCCGGGACGAGCAGAGCGGTTTCAGGTGAACGGCGACGGGTCTATTCGGGACGAACCCAAGCGGTTTAACTTGCGGTGAGTTCGATGCGGCGGTTCAGGGCCCGACCTTCGTCGGACTCATTGTCGGCAACTGGTTGGCTCGATCCATAACCAATCGCGCGGAGACGACTGGCATCAATACCTCGGTCGACCAACGCGGTCATAACCGATTCGGCCCGCTGCTGGCTCAGTTCGAGGTTGACGGCTTCGGAGCCGACGTTGTCGGTGTGACCGCCGATCGCGAGACGGGCGTCGCTGTTCGCGAGATAGGCGAACGCCTTGTCGAGCACGAGTTCGCCGTCAGACGTGATCGATGCTGATCCGGTCTCGAAGGTGATTTGGCCGAGACCGAGGACGTTGTTGAGCGTCATCCGGCTCGCCCCGAACAAGCTTGGCGGAATGAGCACCTGATCGATCGCGTGGGTCACCCCGTTCGACGATGCGATGTCTGCTGCAGTGACGACCGCGCCATTGACGCGGGCCGCCTCGTCGCCAACGTCGACGAAGAGATTCTGACCATCGGTTGCGGCGATGACACCCGTCTCAAGATCGGCCGATCCGACCGATCCCGGAACCAGGTGATACGACAGGACCTGGGCCATCAGATCCGGATTCTCGGCGAGGTCCTCCCGAAGCGATTCGGGCAACGCGTTGAACGCATCATCGGTCGGTGCAAAGAGGGTGAACGGACCGCCCTCTTCGAGCATGTCGCGCAGGCCGCTTGACTCGACCGCGCCGAGGAGCGTGTCGAAGTTGCCCGAGTTGTAGGCGGTGCTGAGTAGCTGACCCTCGACGTAGCCATCGAGCAGCGGGGCCGCGTCGGCTTCAGGTTCGGGGGCGACCGTTGGAATCGGCGTCGGTTCCGGCGTGGGTTCAGGGGTCGGCTCCGGGGTTGACTCGGCGACTTCGGTCGGGACCACCGTGGGGTCCGGGGCGACAACCTCGTCGGAATCATCGGCCAGGCACTGGCGGAGCAGGAAACCGAACAGGAGAAGCAGCGCGAGTGGCAACAGCCACTTCAGCCAGCCGCCCCCACTCTTTTCTTCAGTCTTTGTGCCAATGGAGTAATTGCTCGATTCGATCTTTGTGCCTGGTGCTGATGGGGCGCCAATCGTCGCGGTTGCGGCATCATCGATCGTGACCTTCGGAGCATCGGGTGCGCCGGGCATGGTGGGTCGACCTGGAGCATCGGGTGCGCCGGGCATGGTCGGTCGATTTGGGGCGCCGGGAAGATCGGGCGTGCCGGGCATGGTGGGTCGACCTGGAGCATCGGGTGCGCCGGGCATGGTGGGTCGACCTGGAGCATCGGGCGCGCCGGCCATGGTCGGTCGATTTGGGGCGCCGGGAAGATCGGGTGCGCCGGGGAGGTTCGGGGTTGTCGGGGTCGTCATCGTGGCGCTGACATCGTCGGCCGATGGCGCCGTGCCGCCGAGACGAAAACGAGCCGCTGCGTCAGCACCGGCCGCTTCGGCCGGATTCTTCGCTGCGTCCATGCCGGAGGCTGCCGCTCCTGCGGCAACCGCCCCCAAGCCTGCGGCGCCAACGGCTGCGGCCTTCGCGGCGCCAGAGAGGCCCCCCGATGTTTCCGGAAGGGTCGGCGTCGCGTCGAACGCGCTCGTTGGTGCGTCGGCTCGAGCAGTGAGCGGTGTGGAGCCACCGAGCGAGGCATCGGCGGCCGCCGGGGACGGCACTGCCGGATCGGTTCCCAGCGGGGCGGTGCCCATTGTTTGACCGGTGGGCGGAACTTCAGCCGTCAGCGCAGATGGCGGCTGGCCAGCCGGCGGTGCGCCCGCAGCGGGATCGGCGACGACGCGAGGTGGTGAAAGCGGTGACGTTGGCGTCGTGGCACCGCTTGCGGCGCCGATGCGATCAGCGCTGGCGACAAAGTTCTGAGTGTCGGCATCGTCGTTTCCGCCCTCGAGTAGACCAAGCCAGCTTCCGTAGCCGATCGACTCCATCTCGGCCCGATCAGCAGCCAACGCGCTGACGACACTTGCTTGGTCGAGGTTCTGCGCCGTCTGCTTTCGCCCAACGATGCCGACGACCAGCGGTGCCATCGAAGTCAAGAGCTGCGAGATCGGACCAATGCCCAGGTCGGTGCTCGACGAGATCGTTTGTTCGACCATGCTCCGCCGACTACCGAGGATGGCGTCGACGAGCGTCGAACCCCGTCCATCTCTGTCGGCTCGGGAGATATGGCTAGCAATGTCGGTTAACACTGAGCCGTCGTCGCGTTGAACCAGGTCGAAGACTGCACGCGAACCAGCGAAGCTGCGAGCGTGCCGATCAAGACCGGCGAGCAGGATCGGCACGGCGGCGCTTATTGCCGTACGGGTCGCGTCTTCGCTTGCTCCGATTGATGAAGCGATGCGGGTCAGGTTCGGTCCGCTGGCAACGAGGCCACCGAGTTCATCGAACATTGCCATCGTTGTCCTCCAGGTGAGAGGTAGCAAAAAGTGAGTGCCTACCTAAAGCAGGATGTATCTGGCCGCTCAGCGTAATGGGCGTTGCACGAGATTGGGCGAGCGATCATTCGGGGCAAGTTCGGTCTCGTTGACACGGTGCGTGGTACATGGTTCACGCACCGCATGAAATGCAATCGACTTGGAATAGGTAAAAGAAGTCGTGTGGCCCAAAAATCCGTACGCTTGAAGCCGTTCGATCGCGATAGCACATCCGCCGCCCCGGCGGAAGTCGACCCAAATGGGACACGAGCGTCGAATAGCGCCCGCCACGCACGCGGCGCTTGAGCATCTACACGCCCAAAAAAGGAACCAGCACCATGGCAATGTTCGAAGAGATCGGCGGGCTACTGACCCGCGGGGAAACGTTGAGGCAATTCTCCTCGTTTCTTGGCGAAGACGAAAACGCGACGAAGAGCGCATTGGGCGCATCCGTGCCCTTGTTGCTCGGCGGACTTGACAAGCGTGCCAAGCGTGGGGGAGGAGCCAAGGCGCTCTTCGGCCTCGTCGAAGGCGACGACGGTGGTGTACTCGACAACGTCGGCGGCCTCGTCGGCGCCGGCGACAACAGCGGCATGGGATCAACCCTTGTCGGAGCGATGCTCGGTAGCCGCCGCAACGTCGTCGAGGAAAGCCTCGCATCGAGCACCGGCCTTGGCCTCGGAACGATTACGAAGTTCCTGCCGATGATCGCTCCGCTCGTGCTCGGATTCCTGGGCAAAAAGCAGAGCACCGAGAGCTTTGGTCAGAGCGGCCTCAGCAAGGTGCTCGGCGATGAGCGTTCCTCGATGGAGAAGAGCGGCCTCGGTGGCTTGCTCGGACTTCTCGATGGTGGCGACGACGATGCCGACGATCTTGGCTTCTCGAACGGCCTGTCGCGTATCGCCGGTCTCGGTGGCTTTGGTGCGATGCTCGGGGGCGGCGCCGGTGGTGCGGGCTCGTACTCCGCTTCAAGTGCCAGTTCCTCGACTTCCAGCTCGGTTTCTTCCGGCTCCGCAGGCGTGAGCGGTTCGGTCGAGGGCGCGGACGTCGATGCCGATGGCGGTGGGCTTCTCGGTGGATCTGTCGGCAAGATTGCGGCTGGTGGTGCTGGTGTCGCCGGTATGGCCGCAGCGGCCTCTGGTGCATTCAAGGGTGGAACCCCGGACGTCCCCGACGTCGATCTTCCGAAGGTTGAGACGCCGAAGGTTGATATGCCGAAGGTGGAGACGCCCAAGGTTGATATGCCGAAGGTGGAGACGCCGAAGGTTGATATGCCGAAGGTGGAGACGCCCAAGGTTGATATGCCGAAGGTGGAGACGCCCAAGGTTGATATGCCGAAGGTCGAGACGCCCAAGGTCGACCTGCCTGACGCCGGCGATGCGAAGATCGGCAAGGGCACTATCGCTGCCGGTGGCGCCGCCGCCGTCGCCGGTGCTGCCGCGATCGGCAAGGCCGTCTCTGGCAAGGTCCCCGACGTCGACCTCCCGAAGGTTGACACCCCCAAGGTTGACCTGCCGAAGGTGACGAAGCCGAAGGTCGAAGCGCCGAAAGTGACGAAGCCGAAGGTCGAGGCCCCCAAGGTCACGAAGCCCAAGGTCGAAGCGCCGAAGGTGACGAAGCCGAAGGTCGAGGCCCCCAAGGTCACGAAGCCCAAGGTCGACAAGCGCGAAATCAAGACGACCAAGGCTGAAATCGAGCGTCCCGTTCGGGCGGCAAAGACCACGACCACGACAACCACGAAGGCGGCAGCCGGTGGATCTGGTGCCGGCTACGAAGTCGGTGGCGCAGCCACTGGTGGCGGTAGCTGGGGATGGCTGAAGTGGCTCCTGCCCCTTCTCCTCCTTGCCGCACTCGCCATCTTCCTTCTGTCGCGCTGCGGTAGCGACGACGAGTCGGTCTCCAGTGATGAGGTCGCAGCTGTCGTTGATCCGACTGCGACTGCAGAACCAGAGCCCGAGCCGACCGAGGCCCCGGACCCGACGGCAACGGCCGAACCCGAACCAGAGCCCGAGCCGACCGAGGCCCCCGAGCCGACGGCAACCGCCGAACCAGAGCCTGAGCCCACTGCGGCGCCAGCAGCTCCGGCTGCGACCTGTGCCGCGATCGTCGACGTCGCAACCGACGCCGGCGTATTCAACACGCTTCTCACGGCAGTCCAGGCGTCGCCCGGAACCCTCGATGCGCTGACCACCTCCGGTCCGCTCACCATCTTCGCTCCGACCGATGAAGCCTTTGCCGCTCTGCCGGCTGACGTCACCGGCGCAGCGCTTGCTGATCCTGAGCTGCTCAGCTCGATCCTCAACTACCACGTCGTCGCTGGCGCGGTCGGCTCTGGCGACCTCTCCAACGGTGCGGTCGCCACGCTCAACGGTGCCAACGTCTACGCAAACGTGAACGGTGCGGCTCCCCGCATCAACAACGCAACCGTGGTGGCACCCGATAACGAGGCTGACGAGTGCATTATCCACGGCATCGACCGCGTGCTCATCCCGGCATCGGCGCTCGGCGCCGTCGGTGGCACGCTAAACGACGCGGTTGGCCAGGGCACCGTGCGCTTCACCGGCGGCGCCGCAACGCTTACCGATGACAGCAAGGTCACCCTTGACGCCATCTGCGCCTACCAGATGGGCCAGGACGTTCCGGTGAACATCGGCGGCATCAAGGTCAGCAGCAACGACGAGCTTTCGCAGCAGCGTTCCGACGCTGTGCGTGAATACCTCATCGACTGTGGACTCGACGCCGATACCGTCGCCGCCCTCATCGTTGCCGTCACCGACGACGCAGGTGTAAACCTGGTCGTTGAATTCACCGGCTAAGAAGTTCAGCCGGTAGGAGGCTGTACGAAGTTCCGAACCAGGATGAACTCAAGGGCCCCACCCGCAGCGAAGCGTCTACTGGCTGGGCCCCTAACACTTCGCCACATGAGGGGGCAGACCTTTCGGGGTCTGCCCCCTTTGGCGTTTTTCGGGCCCGATGACGGCGAGGTTCGCCCGCTACGGCGTACAGCGATGATCACAATTTCTGCTAGAACCAGTCGTCAAGTCCAGGACGCAGGAGGATGTAGATGACCGATGCAGGGCCAGCCGCTGATGAGGCCGTGATGTACCCGGGCCACCACGCCCAGCATCATCCCGACAAGCCCGCGATCATTATGAGTCCGAGCGGCGACACGGTTACCTACGGTGAACTCGACCGGCAGGCCAATCAGATGAGTCATCTCTTCCGGTCCGCGGGGTTTCAGCGCGGTGATCACATCGCCTTCTGCTTGGAGAATCGCTCCGAGTTTCTGCCACTCGCCTGGGGTGCGCACTACGCCGGGCTGTATTACACGGCGATCAGTTCCCGGCTGATGGCCGAGGAGATGGCCTACATCATCAATGACTGTGGGGCTCGAGCCTTCATCACCTCGCCCTACAAGGCGAACGATGCCGCGGCGATCATTCCCGACACCCCGAACGTCGAGGTCCGCCTCTCGATCGGTGGCGTGTTCGAAGGCCACGAGTCGTTCGAAGATGCGATCGCTGGCCAACCAGCGACACCACTTGAGGGCCGACTTGAAGCCGCTGACATGCTCTATTCATCGGGCACGACCGGCCGCCCGAAGGGCGTGAAAGTTCCGATGCCCGAAGACCCGCTCGGCACGCCGACGGGGCTCCTCTTGTTGGTCACCGCGATCTTCGGCGTGTCGGAGGACTGCGTGTACCTGTCGCCGGCGCCGCTCTATCACGCGGCGCCGTTGCGCTTCTGTATGTCGGTGCATCGCGTCGGTGGCACGGTCGTCGCGATGGAACGCTTCGATGCCGAGGAGGCGTTGGCGGCGATCGAGAAACACAAGGTGACCACGAGCCAGTGGGTGCCCACGATGTTCGTGCGCATGTTGAAGCTCGACCCCGAGGTGCGCGACAAGTACGACCTGTCGAGCCTCGGCGCAGCGGTGCACGCGGCGGCCCCGATCTCGATCGAGGTGAAAGAGCAGATGATCGACTGGTGGGGGCCGATTCTGCATGAGTACTACGCCGGCACCGAAGGCAACGGTTTTTGCTACGTCAGCTCGGCGGATTGGCTGACGCACAAGGGAACCGTCGGCACGCCGCTGATCGGTGAGCTGCACATCGTTGACGATGAGGGCAACGAAGTTCCCGTCGGCGAGGAAGGGACGATCTACTTCGGCGAGGGCGGCGAGTTTGCCTATCACAACGACGACGACAAGACCGCTGACTCGCGTCTCGCGAATGGTTGGTCGACACTTGGCGATGTCGGCAAAGTCGACGCCGATGGCTTCTTGTATCTCACCGACCGCAAGGCGTACATGATCATTTCCGGCGGCGTGAACATTTACCCGCAGGAAGCCGAGAATGCGCTAACAATGCACCCGGAAGTGTTCGACGTGGCCGTCATCGGGGTGCCGAACGAAGACTTCGGCGAAGAGGTCAAAGCGGTCGTGCAGCCGGTGACGATGCCGGCCGACGAAGAAGCCGCTCGAATTCTTGAGCGCACACTGATCGACCATTGCCGCAACCAGCTCGCTGATGTTAAGTGCCCTCGTTCGGTCGACTTTCGTACGGAACTGCCGCGACATCCGACCGGCAAGCTCTACAAACGATTGCTCAAAGACGAGTACTGGGCCGCCCAGGGCAAACGGATCTGACGCCGACCCCGTTCACTAGTTTGCGGATCAGGCCGTCCGAACTATGTTCCAATCGAGGCAACAAGAAAGGGGCGCAACAGTCATGGGTGTTGGGCGGATTCTGCGCGTTGTCGCGGTCGTTGTTGCATTGTTTGGTGGGGGTCTGGCCTTCGCCTCAGCGAGCCGCCGGCCCAGCAGGCGGAGCCGTACGTTGAGGTAACGCGTCCGGGCATTGTTGAGGCCGAGCACTACGACACCGGCGCCGATGGTGTTGCGTACTCCGACTTCGATGCGCACTTCGGAGGAGGCGACTTTCGGGCCGATGATCCGGTCGATGTCTTCGTCATCCCCTTTGCTAACGCGAGCGGTTAAACCTTGTTGGGACGGACCGGCGATGGTGAACTCGGAAGGATCCAACCGAGTCGAGTTCGGTGAAGGGATCACCCTCGCAGATTTCACGCTTGATCGCTACGACGATTCCAACGGTCCGGAGCTGGTCTTGGTCAACCTGCCGGCCGGCGGCTCGCTGCTGATGACCTCGGCGGAGTTCGCGACCTTTGTTGCCTTCGACTTCGCCGACGGCACCTCGGGGTATCCGTCGACCCTGCCCGAGAACGGTGCAGCAGCTGTCGCTGCAGCCGCCGTCCGGTCAAATGGAACCGAGGACGGGTTGATGCCGGCCGATGAGCCCCAGCCGCTCGGCAGTAGCGGCCCCTGCCATCGCCCTCGTGGTCGATGGGTTTGAAACCATCGAGCCGACTGGTCCGACGGCGCGGTTGAAGGGAGCATCCATCACACCAGGCTGATGAGCCCGAGGCGATAGCAATGTCACCGCTATCAGTCGTAGGTGACGGCGCCTTTGCGGTCTTCGAACAGTTCGAGGGCCTTTTCAAGGTGCGCCCATGTGACCGAGGTCGCCGTCTCGTCGCCACGTAGCGCGGCGAGGGCGGCCTCGCGTAGCACGCCCGTGAGGTCGGCGAACGAAAGGCCATCGGTGCGAGCCGCAAGTTCATCGAGGTCGACGTCGTCGGCCAGTGACACATCGGTGATGCCGAGCAGGGCCCGACGCGCGCTCTGCACCGGCAGTCCGAGTTCGATGTGAGACTCGAAGCGCCCGGCCCGCAGCAGCGCACCGTCGATCAAGTCCTTACGGTTGGTCGCGGCGATCACGGCGACCCGGCCGCGGTCGGCGACACCGTCGATCTCGGTCAGCAACGATGCGACCACGCGGTCGGAGACGCCGCTGCTGTTGCCGCCGCGGACCGGCGCAAGAGCATCGAACTCGTCGAAGAAGATGATCGATGGGGCCGCGTCGCGGGCCCGGTTGAAAACATCGCGTACCGCACGCTCGGATTCGCCGACGTATTTGTCGAGCAGCTCAGCGCCCTTCACAGCAAAGAACGCCGAGCCCGCTTCGTGGGCCAACGCCTTGACGACAAAGGTCTTGCCAGTGCCCGGAGGTCCGTGCAACAAGATGCCCTTCGGCGGATCGATGCCGAGTTGTTCGAATCGCTCTGGTTGCGTGATTGGCCAAATGACGGCCTCGGTCAGTCGCTGCTTCACTTCGGTGAGGTTCGCGACCTTCGCGAAACCGAAGCCGGTGATCTGGCCCATCGGAACCGCGCCCAGTGACGGTTGCGTTCCCTCGATTGCTTCGACCGCGATCTCATCGGTCAGCTCGCCACCCTGGCCGGCGAGTACCGATGATGCTTGCACAACAGCGGCGAGAACATCGGCGCCGCTGAAGCCCGATGACAATGCAGCGAGGCGGTCGTAGTCGAGTTCGCCGTGCGGGATCTGCGCGAACGCGGCTTCGAAGAGCCGATGGCGACGATCGAGGTCGGGCGGTGGAATCGAGATGATGCGGGGGAGTAGCGGCGACTTGGCGATCGACTCGTGCAAGTCGCTGGCCGATGCAACGCCGAGGACGCAGATGACCTTCGGCTTGGCCGCGATCTCTTCGAGGAACCAGCGAAGCACCGCGACGAACTGGGTGCGGAACGTCGACAGCGCATCATCGCCGGTGAGGGTTTCGAGCCGGTCGACAAAGATGACGCGAGGGCCGGTTGTCTCGTTAACCGCAGCTGCGAGTTTGTCGAGCAGTGAGTCGGGTTTGAAGACCTTGGAGATATCGACCTCGTGCACCGCCGTTCCGGCACGTTCGGCCGCCGCGTTGACGAGTTCGGACTTGCCGCAACCGTTTGGCCCTTCGAGGAGTACGCCGGCAACCTGGGGGATGTTCCACGCAGTCGCCAGGTCTTGGTTCGTTGCAACGAGCGACAGCCAACCGGTGAGCATGTCGAGCTCGTTGTCGAGGCCCGCGAGCAAGGCCTGTTCGATCGTATTCGTCGGCTCAACCAGGGGCGCAGCGGCTTCGGGCTCGGCTGGTGCTGTAGCGGTCGCGGCTGGAGCTGCAGCGGGAGCAGTCGTCTGGGGTGTCGCGGCGGGAGTTGGCGCAGCTGGTGGAGCCTGGCCGATCGCGAACTGCGTGCTGGCACCGACAAGCCCGACGCCGTCCGGTTCGACGGCCAGCACTTTGAGCTGCACGTCGTCGTCGCCGGCGTGATAGCCCGGCTCAATAGTGACCGTGTCGCCGGTCGTTACCGGCTGGGCGTGAAGCGCTCGGGCGAGGTGGCGGGAGTCGACGAGGTCACGATCGAGGCGGACGACCTTCGCCGCGTGCAACACCGCCCGTTTGACCTCAAGACTCTGGCCGACCGCAATGGCGCAGTTCGCAAGCACATCGCCGCCGACCACGAGGTCGCTGGGGCTGTTCGGTTCGCCGGGCCGCACCAATGCATGGCTTTCGCCGAGCGTGATCACCCCGCCGGCTGGCAGACCCAGCGCCTTCAGCATGATGCCGTCGGCGATGGCCCCAGGCTCGGTTCCCTGTCGGATCGTAAACCTCATGAGGCATGATCCTAATGGTCGAGTTGGACGGGTGATCGTGAGGACGTCACGGCCCGGCTCAGCCGAGCGCAGTCACCAGGCGTTCGAGTTCTTCGCTCGTGTTGTAGTAGTGAACCGACGCGCGAACGAGCGATTCGATTCCCCGTTGCGGGAAGTCGAACCGGGCCGAATCGACCGTCGTCGCCGACACATTGATGGCGTGTTGTTCCATGTCGGTGACGATGTCTTTCGGGTCGCGTCCAGCGACTTCGAAGGTGACGATGCCGCACTTCTCGGCGCCCTTGTCTTGGACCGTGATGCCGGGTCGGTCGCTGAGCAACGAGCGCAGTTCGGCGCCCAAGGCAATCGTTCGTTCGGAGATCGCGTCGATACCAAGTTCGTTGACGTAGGCAAATGCGGCGAACAATCCGGCCTTGCCGGCAAAGTTGACCTCGAAGGGCTCGAAGCGCCGCGCGTTCGGTAGGAGCGCGACGTCGAGGGGAGCAGTCCAGATTGCGCCGCCTCCGTCCAGGCCGGTGGGCGTGCCAAGCTTCTCGAGCGCTGCGTGACGGACGATGAGGCCTCCCGTTCCACGGGGACCACGAAGGTACTTGCGACCGGTGAAGCTGCACATGTCGCAGCCGATTTCTTCGACGTCGATCGGCAGCTGACCCACCGATTGGCAGGCGTCGAGCAAGTACATGACGCCAGCCTCATTTGCGATCGCCCCGACGGCCGCTGCCGGGTTGACGAGGCCGCCGCCGGTCGGCACGTGGGTGAGCGCGATGAGTTTGGTCCGGTCGTCAATGTGGTTGCGGAGCGCGGCGAGATCGATTGCCCCGGTCTCGTCATCGTCGATCACATCGATCTCGACCCCGAACACCTCGCGAGCCCGCAACAAGGCGAACGCGTTACTGACGTACTCGGATCGGCCAGTCAGGATGCGGTCGCCGCGTTCGAAACGCAACGACGTGAACGCCGCACTCCACGCCCGGGTTGCCGACTCGACAATCGCGAGCTCGTCAGGCTCGCAGCCGAACAGCCGGGCGCCTTCGGCGTACCCCGCGTCGTAGGTGTCGTTGTAGGCCCGGACCATCTCGTAGCCACCGAGACGAGCCTCCTCGGTGAGGTAGCCGATTGTCGTGTCGGTGACCACCGTTGGCGGCAACGCTGATCCTGCGTTGTTGAGGTGGGTGACGTCGGCACACGCCGGTGTGTCGGCCCGAATTGCGGCAATGTCGAGTGGACTCGTAGATGAAGTAGATGCTGGTGAAGAAGCCATGGGTACATCTCAGTCGGGAGGGGATCGAAATGGTCAACGTAGCAAATAGCTTCGAATCGCCGGCTGCTTATGCGCTCAGCGAGTCATTCCTCCAGCGAGGCTCGGTGGCGCCGGAACGAACTGACGTCATTCAGCTCGGCGATCGCCGCTGCCGGCAGGGGAGCGTCGAGGCCGGCGATCGTGTTCCGAAGCTGCTCGGGCGTGTTCGCACCGACGATCGGCGCGGCCACAGCGGGGCGAGCCCGAAGCCAGTTGATCGCCGCTTGCGCCGGCGACTGGTCATGTGTTTCGGCGACTCGCACCAGCGTCTCGATGATGTCCCAATTCTTGTCGCTGAACTTCCGCTCGGCGTTCTCATCGGCGCGGACGCTGTCGGGCGGCGACTGATCGCGGCGGTATTTGCCGGTAAGCATCCCGCTGCCCAGTGGACTGTACGGTACGAGGCCGACCCCGTATCGATCGCACATCGGTGCCAGTTCCATCTCGACATCGGATCTGATCGGGTCGAGCAGGCTGTATTCGGGCTGGACCGATACGAAGCTCTCAAGGTTTTTCCGGTCCGATGCCCACAGTGTTCCAGCGCCCGGCTCGGAGTCGGCCTGACGGCTTCGTTTGGCGAGGGCCGCAACGGTTATGGAATGGCCGCGTATCGCTGCGACCGAACCGGTGCCGGCTGCGTTGGCCGCTCGCTTGCCAGCCGCTGGCGAAAGTCGGCTGCGGTGAGCGCGCCGATCAGTCGCTGTCGCGTCGGCGAAGCCGTGGCCGACACATCTACGCCGAGGAGTCGCAGATCATCGATCGTGTCGAACACGGCCGTCGGGTCCGCTCGGTCGTCGGGTTCGATCTGCAGCCGGAGGATGCGGGGATCGAGCGCGGATTCGTGCAGGGCCCGGTGCACGAGAGAAACGAATGCCGGCGCTGCGGCGTCACCGGCAGTGAACGCGACCGAGAGACGGAAGTCGGCCGTTGTGTATCGACGCCACATCGAGGCGTCTCGGGTCGCTCGATCGAGAACAAACCTCGTCGCCGCAGTTCGGGCGCTGCCTGCTGCATCGGTGAGGGGAGCGGGGCCGACCGCAACACGGGCGCCAGTAATCACCGGCCGCTCGACATGCCATTCGGGGCAGTATCGAAGGTCGACGACATTCGCCAACCGAGTGGTGGAACCCGAAGTCATGCCGCGCTGCATGGCCCTTGCATCGGCGACAGGTCGCAGCGATTGAGCGTCGACGGGCGCGCCTCGACGGTCGACGACCCCGCGTACGCTGCGATCATGGCGTCGCCGATACACGTGTTAGCTCCAGCGAAACTCACACTCTCGCTACGAATGGTCGGGCTCCGCGACGATGGCATGCACCTGCTCGACGCCGAGATGATCACGCTTTCGTTCGGCGATGCGCTTGAAATCTCGCCGATCGAGGCTTCTGCCGGTCGCGGCTCGGCGTTACGGATCGAGGGGGCCGACGAAGGGATCCCGGTCGGCGCCGACAACCTGGTAATGCGCGCGCTCGACCTTGTTGGCGTACACGCCGACGTCGTCATCACCAAGGCCATCCCACCCGGCGGTGGGCTTGGCGGCGGGTCAGCGGATGCCGCCGCCATTCTGCGGTGGGCCGGCTACACCGATCACGTCGCGGCCGGAAAACTCGGCGCCGACATCCCGTTCTGCATGGTCGGTGGCCGGGCGCGAGTGACCGGCATCGGCGAGGTGATCGAACCGCTGCCATTCGTCGAGCAGACGGTGACGTTACTGACGCCGCCATTCGGCTGTAACACCGCAGCCGTCTATCGAGCGTGGGATGACCTCGGGGGACCGGTCGGCGACAACGGCAACGACCTTGAAGCCGCGGCAGTCGTTGTCGAACCGCGGCTCGCTCAGTGGCGCGACAAGCTCGGCGAGGCCACTGGCGAACAACCCCGACTCGCGGGCAGTGGTTCTACATGGTTCGTGGAAGGGTCGTTTGCCCAACGCGGCTTGACGGTCGCGAAAGCGACGCCCTCGCTGCCGTAGGGGCAACCCGACGAACAGCGGCATTGGAAGCCGACGCTGGCAGTGACAACACGACCCACCGCCGCAGGCGGTGAGGGCGTGCTACTTACCGCGTTGGCGTTGAGCGCGAGTGCGCTTCAGCATCTTGCGGTGCTTCTTCTTGCGCATGCGCTTGCGACGTTTTTTAACAAGTGAACCCATGAGGTCCATGAACCTATCGGCTCTGACGGCAAACCACGAAGTTTGCGACGGCAATATTGCTAGCGTGAGGGTTGCTGATGGCCGGTAGTTCAGTTGGTTAGAACGCCTGACTTTGAATCAGGAGGTCGCAGGTTCGAACCCTGCTCGGCCAGCACATGAGTTTTCATCTCTCTGCAATCGTCCTCGCAGCGGGCCACGGCACCCGTATGCGGTCAGAGTTACCGAAGCCGTTGCACGTACTTTGTGAGCGTCCGATGGCGGCCTGGGTGCTCGAAGCGCTCAGCGCATCCGACGTCGCAACGATCGCCGTTGTGATCGGCCACGGCGGCGAAGACGTCAGTAAGGGACTGCAGGCCGCGGTCGATATGCCGCTGTCGTTTGTCGAACAACAAGTACAGCGTGGTACCGGCGACGCGGCGAGCGTTGGGCTTACGGGGCTTCCCGATGACCCGACCGGCATGGCCGACGTGCTCGTGCTCCCCGGCGATACGCCGTTGCTCCGGCCGGAAACGATCGCCGACCTCGTCCGGCGCCACCGCGAGGCCGATTCGGTCTGTACGTTGCTCACGGCCCGCCTTCCCGACCCCACCGGTTATGGCCGCGTCGTACGCGACAGTGACGGGGGCGTCGAGCGCATCGTCGAACACGCCGACGCGACTGCCGACGAGCGAGCGATCGACGAGATCAACACGAGCATCTACTGCTTCCGCCAAGGGCTGCTCTCCCCGGCCTTGCGCCGCATCACGCCCGACAACGCGCAGGGCGAGTTCTACCTGACCGACGTGATCGAAGTTCTGCGGTCGACCGGCCATCGGGTCCACGCTCACGTTGTCGATGATCACGTTGAGTGCAACGGCGTGAACGATCGTGCGCAGCTCGCAGCCGCCGAGGTCGAGTTGCAACGCCGTATCAACGTCGATGCGATGAAGAAGGGCGTGGCGATGCCGGATCCGGCTCACGTCTCGATCGGTGTCGACGTGCAACTCGGCGTCGACGTCACCATCCTGCCGGGCACCATGCTCGCAGGATCGACCGTTGTGGGCGACGGCGCCGTCGTCGGCCCGAATACGACACTTACGAATTGTGCCATTGGCGCCACCGCCCGTGTCGAGAACTCGGTCGGCGAACATGCCGAGGTAGGTCCCGGGGCCCATGTCGGACCCTATGTCGTCCTCGAAGCCGGAGCTCAGGTAGGTTCGCAGGAACGAGTCACTGCGTTCACCGTCGTACCAAACGGCGACGGTTGAGCCACCACGGCAGCGGCTCGACAGCGGCGACAAATCGTCGCAGGAGTAAATGACCGCCACGTCCTCTTGGGGGGCCGGGAACCATGCAGATCACGTCGAGCAAACATCTTCACCTTCTGTCAGGGCGGGCCCACCCCGACCTGGCGCAGGAAGTGGCCGAACATCTCGGCGCAACGCTCATCGACGCCAACCTGGCTGAGTTCGCAAACGGCGAAATCTACTGCCAGTTCTCACAGTCGATCCGGGGTGGCGACGTCTTCATCCTGCAGACGCACTCGCCGACCGACACGCTGTCGATGAACGATGCGATCATGGAACAGCTGATCATGATCGACGCAGCTCGGCGCGCATCGGCCAAGAAGATCACGGCCGTCATTCCGTTCTTCGGTTACGCCCGCCAGGATCGCAAGGCGTCCGGGCGTGAGCCAATCTCGGCGAAGCTCATGGCCAACATGTTTGCGGCCGCCGGTGTCAGTCGGCTGGTCAGCCTTGACCTGCACTCGAACCAGATCCAGGGGTTCTTTGATGGACCATGGGATCACCTCGTAGCAATGCCCGTGTTGATCGACGCAATCGAGCGAATCGCTGGTCGCGACGAGCTAGTCATCGTGTCACCCGACGCGGGTCGCGTGAAGGTCGCCGAGCGCTACTCGAATGCGGTCGGCGCCGACCTCGCCATCGTCCATAAACGGCGGGTCAAGGGCAAGCACAACACGGTCGAAGCAAAAGACGTCGTCGGTGAAGTCAGCGGCCGGACGTGCGTGCTGATCGACGACATGATCGACACCGGTGGCACGATCTGCGCCGCCGCCGAACAGCTCGTCGACAAGGGTGCGTCGCGGGTTCTGGCCGCGACAACCCACGGTGTGTTCTCGGGCCCCGCCATCGATCGGCTGAAGAACTCGGTCATCGAAAAGGTGATCGTCACGAACACGCTCCCGATCCCAAGCGAGAAGCAGATCGACAAGTTCGAGATCGTGTCGTGCGCTCCGCTGATCGCGGCCGCAATTCGCGCCGTGTTCGAAGACACCTCGGTTAGCGAAATCTTCGGCGGCGCCAACCAGACGTAACTCCTTATTCGCTCCTGCGTCGCGAAGCGTTTCCACGCAGGCCTGGGCGTGTCGCCTTTGGAGCGTCGCTCCGCTCCTCCGAGATCACTGGACCGTCTGTTCGCTCCTGCGTCGCG
>Ga0114956_1000233_pt1 | contig 37267 bp, 25 predicted proteins | sample MaitaG_FD_87304 | JGI IMG/M metagenome (GOLD analysis project Ga0114956, IMG submission 87304) | Marine algal microbial communities from Maine, USA - Maine_Asex2 metaG | ecosystem: Host-associated > Algae > Red algae > Unclassified | place: Maine, USA | collected 2015-01-05 | reverse complement strand
TCTAACGATACCCCAATGGCACTTACTTTAGATTTTACTAACGGTTCAGAAGCCAAAATTTAGCTCCCCCTCTCCCTACAAATTCGGACGTTGGACCCAACCATTGGTAACAAGCGTCATCCGAATTTTTAGGGAGAGGGGAGCTAATTTTTTTATGTTTGGGTGTAAAGAAAGTGGCATTGAAAGATACTGCCGCCTTCAACGCAAACGCTATCCAGCTCGGGAAAACTTTGAGCGACTTTGACCGAACCACGAAAAGTGCGAAGGACCATGAAGCTTGTGACTCTTTTAATCCCGTGACTATTTTGTACCGAGCGATTGGGGTTTCTTCTCTATTCTGGGCATCTTCCACTTTGCGATTCGTCCATTGGCTCCGGCGGCCCAGCCTGTTTTTCCGTCGGGACTGAAACGAACGACGTTAAAACCTTTGTCCGAGATTCGACGCCATTTGTTTCCGAGATCGGTCGACAAATCGGTGCCATTAGGGCCGACCGCAACCAGACCGATCTCTTTGCCAGAAACATATTGGGCGACGCAGCTTCGGAATCCAGAGGGCGGCACGCGCGGGCTGGGAATCGCCCACGTCTTGCCACCGTTGGAGGTGAACGCGTAGTTACTTTCCGTTGAGTCTTCTTTTTGATAATCGCCACCAACCGCAACGCCATCGGTATTGTTGATGAAATGAACTGAGAAAATCCCGCTGGATTCGCTGCGTTTAAGCGGCAGACTGCTGACAGTCCAAGTCTTGCAGTAATCGCGCGAGATGAACATTCGAGAACTGTTTTTCATTTGACCGTTCTTGCCTCCGCCCAATCCGATGTATACCGTTTTTAGGCCGCGCGTCTGCATATTGGTACCGCTGGCCGCAAAACCCGTTTCGCCAAATTCCATATCGGGACGATGCTCAAGACGCAGCTGCTTCCAACTGACGCCGCCGTCGGTCGTTCGCAGCAGCAGCACACTGCCGTCGATGGGATCGCTCATCGCAATGCCACGTCTTTCATCCCAAAATGAGACTGAGTTGAAGAAAGCCGATTTATTTGGGTAGTCGAGCACCCGTTTCCAACGCAAACCTCCGTTGGTGGTGCGGAGAATGCTTGCCGGATCACCGGAATTGATAACGATGGCGGTGGCTTCATCGAGGGCTTCAATATCACGGAAATCGTACCTCGGATTTTCACGTCCCGGTTCATTCGCGACTTTACGAACTGCCCATGTCTTACCCGCATCAGCGGTGTAGACGACCGTACCATCGGTTCCGCTGCCCCAAACGACTTGGGAGTTCACCACACACAATCCACGTAGGTCTGCATCGGTGTCGACTTTCTGATCAATCCAAGGCGATTGAACAACCGCGACCGTTTCATCATCGACACGCAGTTTTTCCTGTCCGTTGCCCGCGCGGCAACAGCCAAAAACTAGCAGCAACACAACGAAGCAAGCGGAAATTTTTGAAAACGACATAATACCAGTCTCAACGGATGGTTTCATTTCGGTGGGAGTGTGAGGGCAGGTTGGCAGCCTGCTGCAACCGATGGTAGAAGCAAACCAAATTCAGAGAATCCGCTGGCACGCGGGGAAGCTTCCTAACACTTGAAAGTTCTTGCAATGAGCACGTGCTTCACCGATGATTTCGGCGATGCGTTCGTCCTTTCGATGACCTTCGATATCGACAAAGAACGTATAGTCCCAATTCACTTCGCGACTTGGCCGTTTTTCGATGTGAGTCAGATTGATTGAATTACGTTTGAAGACGCTCAAAACATCCACCAGAGAACCTGGTCGATGATCGGTGGTAAACATCACGGATGTTTTGTCGTTGCCGGAAACTTCCGTTTCGCTTTTGGATAGAATTAAAAACCGAGTGATGTTTCGCTGGCGGTCTTCGATCGCATCAAACAAACAATGCAACCCATAGACTTCACCCGCCAACGAAGACCCGATCGCAGCGGAACCCGATTCGGGATCCGCATCAAATTCTTCTTTGGCACGGCGCGCTGCGGCGGCAGTGCTTTCGGCGGGGATGCGTTCGGCGTTGGGGTATTGAGTGCTCAACCAGTTCCGACATTGAGCAAACGCTTCGGCTTTGGAGTAGATGCGTTTGATGTTTTCCGGCTTGCCGTTGGATAGCAGACTGAAGTGGATCGACAATTGAACTTCGCCGTAGATGTTCAGCTGATCATGATAAGTCAAAAACGCATCCAAAGTTTCGTTGATGCCGCCACCAGTGCTGTTTTCGATCGGCACCAGCCCATAGTCAACGTGGCCGCGTGTAACTTCTTCAAACACGCCTTCGATTTGACGTAAATCTTCAAAGGCGACGCTCGAACCGAACTGCTTGGTCGCGGCCAAATGACTGAATGTACCTACAGGGCCAAGGTAACCAATCCGCAACGGTTGTTCGAGCGCGAAACTCCCGCTCATCAGTTCCCGATAAACGGCTTCTAAAGTGCGGTCATGAATTGGTCCGTCATTAAAGGACTGGATCTTACGCAATACGGCCGCTTCACGATGTGGCGCGTAGATTGGCACGTTGGTTCCGCGTTTAAGATTCCCTACTTCAACGACGCACTTGGCGCGTTCGTTGATCAAGTCCACCAACTTACGGTCGATGACGTCGATCTTGTCTCGTAATGTTTCGAGGGCTTCGTTGGTGACAGGGGGTTGGTCGGCTTGGCTCATTGAATCGGTTCTGCAGCGGGCTAAATTGGGACAGCGGAAATTGGCTGCCGAGTTATCGAAACGTACATTCTACGCCCGAGAGATAGATTGGCTAGTTGCTAAGAAACCGGTGGCGGTGATTCCCGAAGGATTCGCGCGTACAAATTCACTCAAACTTCGGTTCCAAATCCAAGTGATAGACCAAGAAAGCCCACAGGTCGGCGACTTCTTCGATGATCTTGGACGTCGGTTTTCCCGAACCATGACCGGCCTTGGTTTCTATCCTAATCAGCAAGGGATTTTCTCCGGACGCAGCACCACTCTCCTGAAGTTTCGCAGCGAATTTAAAACTGTGCCCCGGAACCACTCGATCATCCGTATCTGCTGTTGTGACCATCGTGGGCGGATAGGCGACGTCAGATTTTAGATTGTGGTAAGGCGAATATTTATAGAGCGCCTCAAATTCGGACGGGTCCTTATCCGCGTCGCCGTAGTCATCCACCCAAAATCTGCCGGCAGTAAACTTTTGAAAACGAAGCATATCCATCACACCAACCGCCGGTAAACAAGCACCGAACAAATCAGGACGCTGGGTCATACAAGCGCCGACCAACAATCCGCCATTGCTGCCACCTTGGATTGCCAACCGTTCCGGAGCGGTGTATTTGTTGTCGATCAGCCATTGGGCCGCCGCGATAAAATCATCGAACACGTTCTGCTTGTTCGTTTTCGTACCCGCTTTGTGCCAATCCTTTCCGTATTCGCCACCGCCGCGCAAGTTAGGCATCGCAAACACACCGCCCATCTCCATCCACTGCAAACGTGAAATCGAGAAACCTGGCGTCAACGAAATATTGAAACCGCCGTAGCCATACAGCAACGTTGGGTTCTTTCCATTCAGCTTGAGCCCTTTTTTATGAGCAATGAACATCGGGACCTTCGTGCCGTCTTTACTGTCGTAGAAGATCTGGCTGACTTCGAAATCATCGCCATCAAAATCTACGTCCGCCTTGCGAATGAGCTGGCTCTCCCCGGATGCTATGTCGTAACGATAGATGCTCGGTGGACGGTTGAAGCTGGAGAAGCTGTAAAAGGTTTCGGTCGAATCACGTTTACCACTAAACCCTGACGCTGATCCGATGCCAGGGAAGCTGACTTCTTGATGCAGCTGCCCGTCGGTTTGAAAAAGTTTTACCTGCGTCTTGGCGTCCTTGAGGTACTCGGCCACGACGTAGTCGCCAATCATCCCCGCACTGACCATCGCTTCGTCAGCTTCAGGGACGATTACGTTCCAGTTGGTTTTCTCAGGTTTCGCCAGATCGATCGCGATGATGCACTTTTTGGGGGCCCGGTAATCGGATTTAAAGTACAGCACGTCATCATCGTTTCCAATAAACGAAAACTCGTTGTCAAAATTGTCGATCAGAAACTTCAGTTCCGTATCCGCGTGATCATCGCCAAGCGGTTTATACATAATTCGATAGCGATCATCGGTTCCCTGCCAAATCGTGACGATTAAATATTTGCCATCTTCGGTGACCTCAGGGAGAAAACCCCATTCAGGGTTATCGTCGGCGCTGTGGATCAATTGATCCTCCGACTGAGCCGTCCCGACGCGGTGAAGGTAGATCTTCTGGCCTAGGTTCAGCGATTGGAATGCAGCATCGGCTGCCGGTTGGTCGTAGCGACTGTAATAAAAACTTTCTTCGTCCTTGTTCCAACTTATGCCTCCAAACTTTAACCACTTCAATTCGTCAGCCATGACCTCGCCGGATTCAACGTCCATAATCTTCCAAGTTCGCCAATCCGATCCCGCATCCTGGACGCCGTAGGCGACTCGTTTACCATTATCGCTGAAGGCCGTGCTGCCCAAGGCCACCGTGCCATCGTCTGACCAAGTGTTGGGATCGATAAATACCGTCGCCTCACCGTCGTAGGTATCCGATTGGTACAGCACATATTGATTTTGCAAACCGTCGTTTTTGTAGAAATAGTATTTGTCGCCGCGTTTGGCCGGTGGACGGTATTTCTCAAAATCCCACAGCTTCGTCAGGCGTTGCTCGATCTCTTGACGATACGGCAACGTCGCTAAATAAGCTTGCGTGACTTCATTCTGTGCCTCAACCCACTGCTCAACTTCTTTCGAATTTCTCACATCGTCTTCGAGCCAACGATAGGGGTCTGAAACCTCGGTTGAGAAAAACGTGTCGACTTGGTCAACTTTTTTTGACTCTGGATATTCAATCATATTTTGGGCTGAACTGAGGTTGGTAAAAAGAACGCAAACGCAGATCAAACCACCGGCGCACGCGGTAAAAAATCCGCTCCGTCGAGAAGCATTTCGCAATATCAACCGTTGCCGTTTTAAACCTTGGAATCTTTTCAACCGTGGAATGAGGAGCGCTGGTTTCATCTTCGTCTCTCCGATGCGAAATGTTTTTGGGAATCGATATCATACTGCTCCAAGCAAGCGTTCGTGCTGTTAGATGTTGTTAAGCGCCGTTTTTGGTGACAGATAATTTGTTCAGTTTCTGCCCCAACGCTAGGACGAGCCATCATTGGGCTGTGTAGGGAAAGGATTTTTACCGATGGCAACACGATGATAGCTCTAATTGAAAGCTCCATTTGATAGCTTCAGTTGATAGCTCGCATGCTGTCGCCTTTACGTTCTGGTCGGGCACTTCAAAACGTCAAACATCTACCGAAAACAGCCCAGTCCCCCCAGACAACACTTGCTCGGTCCAATGATAACGTTTTTCCAACGGTTTTTGTTGTGGCTTGGTAATTTGTATCAATTCTGCGGGCTGGTTGTTCGATGTACTGGATGTCAAAGAGTTTTATTACACACGGTTGGAGATCAACATGCCCCCTTTTCACTATTGCCAATGTGCTACTGGTGCAGCGGTATTAGTTGCCGCACTATTTGCAACAAATCCAGTTCATGGCCAAGACTTTGATCCACAGAACGATGTTGTGTCGCGTGTGATTGAGTTGCAAAAGCCATTTCAACAGACGTCTCAAAATGCCACCAACGCCGTCACTGATGGCTTAAAAACGGTTGGCGAAAGGCTGGCAAAAAATCCAGTCTCTGATTTCACCGCTCAAAAAGTTGAAAACGCGACCCAAGCCGTCAAGAACGTCGCGGGCCAATTTTCACCATCGGACGTCCAATACGACGTCATCGGCGGTCCAGGTTCAGCGGTAACGACCCCAGTACAGAGGAGTCAATCGACACCTGCGGTCCCACAAACCGCCTCGCAAACCAAAACGAAGCTTTCGTTCTCCAAGAACGCAGCGACCGCAGATTACGATTCTGTATCTCCAGCGGAGACCAAACGTACCGCCAAAACACCGATCGTTACGGCTGAAATTGCGACGCCTGAATTTGTCAATGTGAACGAACCAACCGACGTCAAAATTAGCTTGCGAAACGCTGGCTCTCAGAGCGTGCAACGTGTCCACTTCACGATCGCGATGCCTGATAGTGCTGAATTAGTTTCTGCCAAACCAAAACCTATCAGCCAAGAGAACGGACGATTGAAGTTCGAAGTCGCAAGCCTCGCTGCGAATCAAAATCGTGAAATTACTCTGCGAGTGATACCAAAATCCAAACGCTCGATGTCCTTCGCGACAGAGCTTCAAATTATCGAAACGCAGTCAGTCGCCGTTTCAGTCCGCGAACCAAAGCTGGTCCTTCAAGTCGACGGCCCAACACAAGTTAACATCGGCGACACAACAACTCACACGGTCACCATCGCCAACACGGGCGATGGCTATGCCAAATCCGTACGATTGCAAGGTAACTTCCCCGATGAACTTCGGTTCATGGACCAAGAAGGCATGAATGCTCCCAAGACTCTGGCTCCCGGCAAGTCGATGAAGGTTCAGATCAAGTCGTTGGCAAAATTGCCAGGCAGCGTGAAGCTGGACTTCACCGCTCAGGGTATTGGTGTCGAAGCCGATCCTGCCATTACTGCTTTGAAGATTTCTCAGCCTGAACTAAAAGTCTTCGCGGCGGGTCCCAATATGAACTTCGTCAATCAAGACGGCATCTACACGATCAAGGTCGACAACTCAGGCGAAGTCAATGTTTCTAACGTCGAAGTCGTCTTGGCAATTCCTCACGGCATGAAAGTTACGACGATTAATCGTCAAGCGAAAATGAACGAGGCCAGCGGAACACTTCAGTGGAAGTTCCCTGTGATCAAAGCTCGTACTACCGAAACGATCCAGCTGAAGGCACTTGCCACCAAGCCCGGTCAACAGGTGTGCAGCATCCTGATCTCCAGTAAAGAAACACGAGAAAAGGAATTTAAGTTGACGACCCAAGTCGCCTCAAGAGCCGACCTGAGCATCGACATGAAAAACAACAGTGGACCTGTCCGCGTCGGTGGCAAAGCAACCTTCGATGTCGTCGTCGAAAACCGCGGAAGCAGTTCTGCCAGCGACGTCGAAGTCTCAATCGAACTTCCAGAATCTCTGATGCCTGTGAAGAACACTGACCTATTCGTTGACGAAGCCGCCAACAAGGTCATGTTCATTGATGCACAACTGGCACGCGGCGAAAAACGATCCTTCCAATTCGAGGTCGTCGGTGTTGCCAAAGGCGAACACGTTGTCCGTAGTATTCTGAAAACCTCAGAATCTGAGCGACGCGTGATTGTCGAAGACAGTGTTTATGTCTTCGAGACCAACGAAGCTCGGGTCAGCGAAAATCTCAGCCCGGTGATGCCGCGTTAATTACTTCGAGAAGGAGCCCCCTTTAGGGCTTCACTCTTTAGAAGTAAAGAGACTGAACCAGACCGATGATGGATTAAAACTGAAAGAGCCACACGACCAGTTCGTGTGGCTCTTTTTTTTCGTCAGTATCACGACAACCTGCGTAACCAGCCACTGAGAATACGCTCTTGAAGGGTGATCAAGTCTCAGATCGAAACGCAACTCTCAAAACGAGACAGTCACAAGTCCTTGTATAAAATTTTTTTGCCGAAAACGTGGACGATTTCAATGAAACGGCGATTGGCATACCCTTTGCTAAACGATTGCTTGTGATCGGGCATTGTTGCCTTTAACTCATCTTACCGTCGTCTCAAAAGGTCGCCCGTTCATCCCGCCTACAAACAAAGTGCGTTCAAGCTCCCTGCTTGAACGCACTTTTTTCGTTTCGCAACACAATGGAAAGGCGTGCACGCTGGCCCTTGATCAGTGGCCTTTCATCGCTGGGCGTTGGACTTCGTCAATCGAATTTTACAATTTCAGCAAGTCCAACCAAACGCATGCCGGCTTCATTCCCTATAAGTTTTAGGGTTGAATTTAGCCACACACAATTTAGAGATTCCCAACAACCCTCATAAACCGAATCACCCAAAGGAATTTATTGAACTAAACAGGCTGAATTGAGACGTGGAGGAGTGATTTGGATACAAAAACCTAACCTTGGTTCAATTCCCTACCGCATCCTCACCCGCCTTCATGACTTATGAAATCACCTGCAAATCGCTTAACAAGGACTTACGTTGTCGCGCTTATTGCCATCGGACTAACTGCAATTATTGGGCAGTTCGTTATCCAAACCACGCTTTGCACCGCCAAAACAGACGGTCATGCGATTGATTTGGCCGGACGACAGCGAATGCTTAGCGAACGAATCGTAAAGACAGCATTGTTGTCGCAAAACCAGAATCTCGCCTACGCCAAGAGACTCCTGGCGCGGGAAAATCTGACAGAATCCATCGAACTGTTTCGTGACACGCATCGCGCGTTTCAGTATGGCGATACGAAATTGGAATTACAGGCGATCAGCCAGCCCGTGATGGTAAATTTGTTCATTGAGTTGCAACCTCTGTTCGAAAATTTGGTCTCTAGTGCCAAAACAATTTCTGCTGCGGAAATCGAAGAGGACATCAGCGATCAAATTCTGACACTCATCAATCAGCAAGAACGCTTCGTGTCACTGATGAATGAAATCGTCGTCCGAATGTCTCGCGAAGCTGCCGCGAAAGTCAGTCGCTCCAGCAACGTTGAGTATTTATTGCTCGTCGTCACCATGATTCTCCTGCTATTTGAAGGTTGCTTCGTGTTTCAACCTGCTGTTCAAGAAGTTCGCAGATCATTCGAAAAAATCGCCGCACGCGAAAAAGAGTTGCTCGAAAGCGAACGCAGGCACCGTGACTTGTTTCAGTTTAGCGCTGGTCCTTTACTATGTCTGCATCCTGAAACCGGCCGCATCATCAGCGCAAATCCGGCAGCCGCAAATGCACTCAAGTCATCTCCTGAACAACTCTATGGAAAGCGTTTCCATTCCTTTCTATCCAACAATTCGGCGAAGACATTTGATGATTGCTTAGGAACGCTGGACAAAGTCAGCGAAGTCGAATCTCAGTTTTCAATTGCCTCCAACGAAGCAAAATTCGTCTGGGCCAGTCGCTGCGTCATCTACAGAAGCGAAAACGAGCAACCGTACGTGTTGCTCAGCGGGCATGACGTCACGCAACAGGTCGATCGAGAGCAACAATTGATTCTGGCCAATCAACGCGATGATCTCACCGGATTATTCCGTCGGGCGGAACTGGATGTTCGCATGCAAGAGTTGGTGGAACTGCATCAATCAATCGGCACTCCTTTTGCCGTCGCAATGATTGACATTGACCAGTTTAAATTGCTCAACGACGAATACGGTCATCAAGCCGGCGATGAGGTTTTAAAAGTAGTTTCGCGGACTGTGCAAGAAAGTTGCTGACACGCCGACGTTGTTGCTCGATACGGCGGTGAGGAAATTTCGATTCTATTCCCCCAACTTAGTTGTCAAGAAGCGGCGCAAGTTCTCGATCGGTTGCGCGAAACGATTGAAAATTTAGAATTTGAAATGGTGAATGAAAAAGGCCAAGACTGCAAGATCCAAACGACCGTAAGTATTGGTGTCGCCGGCGCTCCGTTGCACGCTGCCGATGCAGAAGAGCTGATCAAAGCCGCCGATGATGCGATGTATCAGGCCAAATGTTCCGGAAGAAACTGCGTCTGCGTTTTAAGCGAAACGACTCAACAACAGCTCGACCGGCAAAGTCAAACATCATTACCAATCAAAATCTCAACGGCACCAAACGATCAATCCCCGGCGACCTTCGTAGGCATGGTAGACGCTTCCTAGATGCGAAATCCAACGCCCGTTGGTTGGTCGGTTGGCCAGCGGTCGACCGATCGATGCAGTAACTGAGCAAACGAGCTAGTGCACACGCTGCCCCGGTTTCGCTCCCTCGTCCGGCGCAAGCACGAATACCTCCTCGCCGCCGGGCCCCGAAGCGCACACCATGCCTTCGCTCAACCCGAACTTCATCTTGCGCGGTTTCAGGTTAGCGACCATGACCACCAGCCGGCCTTCGAGTTCCTCCGGCTTATACGCCGCTTTGATACCTGCGAAAACGGTACGTTGATGGTTTCCACCGAGCCCTAGCGTCAGCTTCAATAACTTCCGCGCATCTTCAACGTGTTCGGCTTTGAGCACTCGGGCCACACGCAGATCAACTTTGACAAAATCGTCAATCGTACACTCATCGGCCAACGGTTCATCTACCATCGGCTGATCACTGTCGTCGTATTGACTCGCCAACGCACTTGTCGCTGCGGCTGCGGCGGCTTCTTCTTGTTCCTTTTGAGTTTCGTCAACCATCTTTTGAATATCCTTAGGTTCGATACGTTTCATCATGTGTTTAAATTTTCCGACCGGAGTTCCCACCAACGGCGTTTTCGATTTCTCCCAATCATCCAGCGGATCCCCCAGCAACTCGCCCGCCATCGCGGCGATCTCAGGAACGACCGGACTCAAGTAGATCATCAGCTGACGAAACAAATTCAGCGCGATCGTGCAAACGTTCTGCAGCTCCTCGGCCTTGTCAGGATCCTTCTTCAGCACCCACGGCGCGGCGTTTTCAACGAACGGATTAGCCCGATCAGCACATTCCAGAATCAAACGCATCGCCCGGTTGTAGTCGCAATGCTCATAGGCTTCCGCGATCTCATCACCCGCTGCCGCAGCCTGCTCAAACAGGCCCCCGTCATCGGGATACGACTCCGACAGACCTGAGTCCTTAACGAATTTTGCGCTTCGGGAGGCCAGATTGACAACCTTATTGACCAAATCTGTATTCACTTTACTGACGAATTCATCGAAATTCAAATCGATATCATCCAACCGCGATCCCAACTTTGAAGCATAGAAGTAACGCAGCGCAGTAGGATTAACGTGCTTGAGATAGGTCTCCGCTTTGACGAACGTCCCTTTACTCTTGGACATTTTCTCGCCATTGACTGTTAAAAATCCATGAATGTGAACTTTCGTCGGTAGCGTCAACTCGGCCGTCTTCAACATTCCTGGCCAAAACAGGGTGTGGAAATAAGTGATGTCTTTCCCAATAAAGTGATGAATTTCAGCCGCGTCATTTTCCCACCAGTCGCTCAATTGCTGCCCGTTCGCCTCACACCATTGTTGCGTGGAGGCGATATAACCAATTGGTGCATCGAACCAGACGTACCAATAGTTTCCGGGGCTATCAGGAATCTCAAAACCAAAATACGGGGCAGGGCGGGAGATGTCCCAATCCCTCAGTTTCTTCGCGCCTTCGGTATCTGCCGGATCGCCCAAAAAATGGCCTTTGAGATAATTAGCCACCTCAGGTTGCAGATGATCGCCGTCTTGGCTCCACGTGCGCAGAAAACCATGCAGCTGTTCCAGCTCGATAAACAGATGCATCGCCGTGCGGATTTCGGGTTTGGTGCCCGAAAGGGTGCTGACAGGGTCGATCAGCTCGGCCGGCGAATACGTCTGGCCACATTTGCTGCAATTGTCCCCGGGTTGATCTGGCGTTTTACACTCCGGACAAGTCCCGTTTACGAAACGGTCGGCAAGGAACACGCCCTTCTCAACGTCGAACAGTTGCTCGACCTCCTTCTCTTTGACCAAACCGGCGTCGCGGATCTTTTTCCAGATCCGTTCGCACTGTTGCTTATTTTCGGAACTGTTGGTGCTGCCGTAGTTGTCGAATTCAATGCCGAAGCCAGCAAAATCGCGCTGATGGGCGACTTGTGAATCGGCGATGACTTCTTCTTCAGTGCGGTTCTCGCGCTGAGCCCGGATGCTGATCGCGGTTCCGTGCGTGTCATCGGCGCAAATATAAATGCATTGATGACCGCGCAGTTTTTGAAAACGCACCCAGATATCCGTCTGGATGTACTCGACCAGATGCCCCAAGTGAATCGGCCCGTTGGCGTATGGCAGGGCAGCGGTGACCAGAATTTTGCGTTTGCTCAATTTACTCATTGTCTTTCCATTTCGTGTATCCCTACGGCTGGGTACACATTCTAAGCAATTCGCCGCAAAGACCACAGGCGGTACTGAAAACAATCAAAAAGGCCGCAAGTTCATCACGTAGCACCGATTTTCAATCCGCTTGCGCATCAACGGATCAAAAATTGGTGCGACATAAACAAAGATGCAGCCGCACCATGAGCACAGCTCCATCTCGGTTAGCCCGACACGTATCGTGCACGCGATCCGCGTCAGCCAAAGGAAATTGGTCTCGTCAAGTCGGCTATCGTTCGGCCACACACTCGGCAATCCACGCGTCGACATTGGAAGCATTCTCACCGCCAGCGGCATTAATGCGTTTAAGATAAGGGAGCGCTTCCTCAACCTCCCTCAACTCAACAAGGCTACGAGCGATTCCCGAAGTGAGTGCGTTGGGCGGGCCAGAACCTTTTTCCTGAGTCTTCCAAAGCCTGAACGCTATGTCCAGGTCTCCCGAACTCTCGTCACAACGCGCCAGCCCATTCACAAAGCCGGCGTGGGTCGCGATCTCCTTCAGATTGCCACTGGCCAACACGAACATCTCAATAAATCGTTGATGAGCTGTCGGTAAATTTGCTAAGGGAACAGGTGGATAATCGCCTCGGATCTCAACACCACAACGATCACAACGACACGATGCGACCTTCATTGCATCATGACAGTAAGGACATTCGTTGGAAATTGGCTGATCGCTCATACAATCATATTTAACAAACACTCGTCAAAATCCCAACATAAACCAACAAACGCAGCAAAAAAATAAACAATATCCAACACTTCAACTTGATCGTATTCATTTATGGAGCCCAAATTCCTCCATTTTTCGAAATCTCAAAGAATTTGGTGGGGATTTTGAAAAGGGCCGCGACTTATAAGATGTAGTCCGAACTCCCAACCACTGAAATCAGCTCCAACGCAACCTTCGATGCCACATACGACGACCATCGATTGGACCGAGATGCTCAAAACGCACGAGCCTTGGTTACGAAAGGTTTTGCGCTGTCGCATCAGCGACGCGCACGCGGTGGATGATCTGTTCCAAGAGATCGCCGTCGCCGTTTTTCGGCAACTCGACCCGGCAGAACATGTCAACGAAAATGGAAAAACTGAATCCCGCCAAGACAGAAGCTCATTAAAAAAAACGCTGCCGCAGAATCCCGAAAAAGTCGGTCCATGGCTTTACCGAGTCGCGATCAGGCAAGCGATCAACTTTCATCGAAAACAGGCTCGGAAGTCGCAACCAAAATTCGTCGAAGACCTAACGGTCCAAGCTCCTACGCCAGAACCGCTGGACTGGTTACTGCATCAAGAGGCTGGCGACGCTTTGTCAAAGAGTATTGAGAAATTGAACGACGGTGACCGTGAAATACTAATGCTGAAATTTACTGAAAACTGGAGCTATCAACAATTGGCTGAACATCTTGGAATTTCAGCCAGAGCTGTTGAGCATCGTTTGTTGAAAGCAAGAAAGACACTGAGAAAGTTGTTAGTGGCGTCAGAGCTACAACTGGGGGATGAACATGATGGATGAACTTCTTTTGCAAAAATGGGTCGATGGTGAACTGAGCAAGGATCAGGTTCGCAATCTCTTGCACGATCTCACTCAATCCGATTTGTCCAATTTGGCAGGTCAAAGCTTACCTCTCAATCAAACGGAGACGGCGTGGAAGCGGGTCGCCGTCGCTTTCATTGAAAATCAAATTGTCGAACGTGAATTTACCGACCTCGATTCCAAGTTCAATACGATTGGAGCGAACGACCCCGACACGCAAAACCACGAAGATGACAACCAAGAATTGAATCCGCTTACCCGCACTAATACCTCGCTCAAAGCGGGTTTGGGTTGGTCGGCACTGGCGTTGGCGGCCAGTTCACTGCTATATTTTTCATTGATTGGCCAACCTTTGGCAGAACCGAATCAATCAGAGATTGCAACAACCGTTGTCGGTCAGGATTCGCCTGTATCAGAAACCAACGGCGCAGACCAACTTCCGAATTTTGATCGCCGCACACTATTAACGTTGGCCCCCGATCATCACCTGCAATCCACGCAACTACCGGCGTCACATAGTTCAAAGGTTAGCCAACAGGTCCCGCTGTACGACGCCAAACGATTCGACCGACGTCAACTCGGCGGCTTACGTAACAGAGACGGAGCGGCGCGGCGAGCGTGGGTCGATCAAGTCATGCCAACCTCGGGAGTCACCGATCAGATGGTGGCCGACTATGAGAAGGCGGGGTTGATGGTCAACCAAGACATCGAATTTTTATCCGGGCGTTTGGACGACGGACGGTCTTACATGATTCCCTATCGAACCGTTCGGTTTTCCCCCGGTCAATAACCTAAGTAGCGGTTTCGACACCAGCGGTCCGGTTTCACAAATCGCTTTAGAGCATATTAAAAAACTAAACGATTCAACAATACGAACCCGACGCTCAAGCAAGCGAGTGAGTGAGTGAGTGCGCGAAGGTTGGGAACGCCGGTGACGATCACTCAGCTAAATCAACAAACAATATTTTCTTATAGAGCCCTTTTTTTACGAAGGAGATAACATGAACGCCAAATTATCGTTAGCCATCGCTCCTCTGGCCGCAATCGCGTTGTTGGCCAGCACTTCCACCGCAACCGCTCAGGACATTGAGTTCATGAGCAAGAACGGGGAAAAGGTCGAACTGACGCCCAAGGTGGAGACACTACCGGGCAACTCGCCAATAGCAGAGAAGGCCCAACCGGCGATAGGTGTCGCGCCCCTTCAGCCCAACAAATTAAACCAACCAAGACTTGGTTTTGGAAACCTTGGCGACTTACGTGGACGAACATTTACCGTCACCGATAGCGACGGCAACGCCAAAGAGATCTCCACCGATGACGCCCGCAGCATCACCATCAATCGATCCTTCAGTTCGGTAAATAAAAACGGAGCCCAGCAAATCAAACAGGGCGGCACGGCGATCATCGTCGACGCCGATGGGCAACGGTACGAGGTTGATCTCAGCCAACTTAACGACGGCGCCATCGACAGCGGCCACGAAGGGGCACCGCTCGAAGCAAAAACTATCGAAGTAAAAAAGAGCTATATGATTGGCGTCTTCTGCGAACCGGTTCCAGAAATGATGCGCAGCCAACTGAATCTCGGCGAAGGCGTCGGCTTGATCATAAACCGTGTACAAAACGGTAGCCCGGCGGCAGATGCGGGCCTGAAAAAGTTTGACATCCTTTTGTACGCAGACGATCAATCACTTTCATCGGTCGCAGATTTGACCAATGTCATTACAGAAACCGGCGGCGATAGCCAACCATTTACATTAACCGTCATGCGTGGAGGCGAAGAGATTCCGATCGAGCTCACCGCGGCCGAACGGGACATGTCGGCCGGTCTAATGCCTGGACGGATGCCGATGGATGGCTTTGAAATGAATGATTTTGGGCCGGGCCTAATCTTCGGCGGCGATTTTGACGATGACATGATGAAGCAAATGCAGAACCACATGCAGCAAGTGCGTGAAGAGATGAAGCGTATGGACGGCTTACTTCAACAAAAAGGAAATCCAATACCGCTGCCAAGAATTCCTATGCAAGCAGTACCCATGCAACAACAAATCCGTTGATTGAAGTGTCAGCCTTCAAACAGTGGGTCCTCCGAGCCCGGGCATCAAAAGATGTCCGGGCTCTTTTCGTTGATCCCAGTGAACAACGCCAATCTTAGCGGCTGAGAGCAGGCCCTCCGGTTTTACGTGTTTTTCGGCTCACTTCTTCTTCAACACATCTGCCGCGATCGACATACGAGGAGCGGCGGTGGGGACTTGATCGATTAGATTGCCGGCTGATAACACGACGCGATTGGCTTTCTCTTTGAACTCGGGTAGTTTGGCTGCCTCCGCCAAGTAGATCAGATTCTGGGCACTGACGCTGTTACCCGAGGGAACCGCGCCGTCGATCGTGCGTTTGGTGCGGAACAACAGCGTTTGATGGTCACTGGCGGTGTAGAAGTATCCGCCTTTTTCAGAATCTTCGAACCATTGATCCTGCACTTTTTGTAACGCCACCGCCTCATCCAGCCAGCGCTGATCGCCGTTGGCACGATGGATCGCAATCAGCCCGTCAATTAAGTTAGCGTAATCCGTCAGATACCCGTCAAGCTTTGCTTGCCCATCGGTGTAAGTGCGGTACAAACGTCCTTCATCATCTCGCAAGGACGTCAGTACGAAATCGGCGGCCTTGATTGCAGTATTGATGTACGATTCGTTTTTCAAAATACGGCCTGCATCGGCGAACCCGCGAATCATCATCCCGTTCCACTCGGTGAGAATCTTCTTATCGGTCGCCGGCGCAACACGGGCTTGCCTCACGCTCAGCAATTTTGCGTTCATGGGTGCCACTTTCTCTAACAGTTGATCCACTTTGAGTTTCGCGTCGCTGGCGGTTGAACGAAACGGCAACACAAATTGCGGCGCGTAATACTCGTTCTCAAAGTTGGGAGCCTGATTGATTCCGTAAACCGTCGCGTAGAGTTCGAACTCTTGCTCGGTCAGCGTCTCTTTGATCTCTGATTTTTTCCAGCGGTAATATTTCCCTTCCTCGCCCTCAGATTCGGCATCCAGCGAGCTATAAAATCCTCCACCCTCGGCTGCCAAATCGCGAGAAACCGATCGTAGGATTCCCTCGACAGCCCATTTGTATTCAGGCGATTCGGTCAGCTGATACAACTCCGCATAGACGGTCGCTAATTGACCGTTGTCGTATAGCATTTTTTCGAAGTGCGGAATCGCCCAGAAACGATCGACGCTGTACCGGTGAAATCCTCCGCCTAAGTGATCGTAGATGCCACCCATCAGGATTCGCTGACATGTTTTGTCCAGCATTGCCTTCGCCGAATCGTCTCCTTTGGCAGCGAGGTGACAGAGGAACATCAGATTCGAGGCCTCGGGAAACTTGGGCCGGTTGGGGCTGGCCGCGCTGAACCCAAAACCGCCAAACTGTTCGTCGTAGCTCTCAGATAACGCCTCCAGCGTGTCAGTAACCCAACGTGATTGAATCGCTGTTGGGAGTGCCTCATCGCCGCCCGAAAGTTGCTGCTGAGTCACCTCGGTCAGTACTTTTGCGCTCGAAATAATTGCTTCCTGATTTGTCTCCCAAGCATTGTCCAGTTTTTTGATAACGCCTAAAAATCCCGGCGTTCCTTGGCGGTCGCCATCGCGCGCGGGAAAATAAGTTCCTCCAAAAAACGGACGAGTGTCAGGCGTTAGGAACATCGACAACGGCCACCCGCCGCCACGCCCGGTCCGCATCATCTGATTAAATACATTCAGGCTCTCCATGTAGATTTCGTCCACATCGGGTCGCTCTTCGCGATCGACTTTGATGCAAATAAAGTTCTCATTGAGAAACTTTGCAATCTCTTCGTCCAGAAAAGATTCACGTTCCATCACATGGCACCAGTGACAACTCGAATACCCAACGGATAAGAAAATGGGCTTGGATTCGGCTTTCGCTTTGGCCAGCGTAGCATCGTTCCACGGATGCCAATCGACAGGATTGTGTGCGTGCATCAATAGATACGGACTACTCTCGTTGGCTAATGCGTTGGTGTGCTTGTGCCGCGATTGATCGTCGGACTGACCGTTCGCGACCGGCGCTGGTATTACGATACACGTAGCGACAATGAGGTAGCTGACGGAACTTAAACAGCGGCGATACATATTCAACATCTTTTTCAACATCTTTTGAAAGTGGTTAGATTTTGTTGGCGGTCAACGCGCACTGGCTTCCAACATACCAACGCGCACGCAAAAAGTCCGGCCGAAACAAATGAAGGTGCTCGACCGGACTCAAAATAACGCCAAAGTTTGAACTGCGGCGAAACTAAGTCTCAAACGCAGTTTCGTGATCGTACCAAATCCAGCCGGATTTCAAAACTAAAACACTGAACTTTATGGAAAATTACTGCTTACTAGAATGCGCCAAGGGAATTTAAACGCCCGTTTGCCGGCTAACCTGAACATCACCGGACGAATTGGCCTTCGCTTTGAACGCGTGCTTGAAGATCAACGCTATCACCCGAGGTGATCGTAAACACTAAAGGTGGCGTCAATGAAGCCGTCTTATTTCCACCCAAATCCTCCACCAGCAAATGCAGCTCATAAGTGCCATTGGATAAATCACCAATTGTAATCGGCAAGTGCATATAGAAGTCTCGACGACGTCGGCGGGCAATGTCTTCTACAACGGGGAACTCTGCCTGTTGAACCGCGTGGCCGGCCGCATCGTAGATCGCGTAACTGCCTCTCAAACGAGTATGAAAGGTCGATCCTGAATCGCCCGGCTGTTCGACCGAGTTGTAATTTTCCACTTCGCAATAGACCAGAACTTTCTGGCCCGAATCAAACACGTCGTTGGCAAAGGTTCTAAACTGTCCGTACCCAGAAACCTCGGTACAAAAAGCACCTGATTCGATTTTCAGGTTCGCCAATGATTCTAATTCGGCAATCGCGTGACGCAGATGTACTAACGTATCATGAGCCGTATGATGCTTCATGAGATCATTTGCTTTTGCATCGGTCAGTTCCGACGTCTTTAACATCGACGTAATGGCCTCGAGCTGGTGTTGCCAGAAGTCATTCTCTGATTGTATAAATGATCCCTGATCCTCAGCGATGTCACCCATTTGTCGGCTCAGCACATCCAGCAACCGCAGATTAATTTCCAAACTGGTGCGCGTCTGTGAATCGATATCGCTGTCGAGCTGATCTTTGACCAATCGGATCGTCTGCTGCAATCGCGATCTCCAAGTTACCGCGTTGAGTTTCATGACGGCATCGACGCCCACAGGCGGAACGTCGGATTGAGTATCCGCTTTCACGAATTGCTCCTCTTCAACGACTTGTTGATTGAATGCGGCGACTATGTTCTCCGCATTGTTGGCATCCGCTTTTGGCAACGGCAAACCCACCGGAGCAAACGAGACTTGACCAAAGTTCTTCTTCGCGATCGTTGATGGGTCGACAGCGTGTTCAATGGTCATCGGGGCGAGACTACGTCGGCCAGCGATAACCGGCGCGGCTTGAGAGAATTGATTTTCAGAGGGAATGTTGCAGCCACGACAATCAGGACGATCACAGGTGACACATTTCTTGACGGCCACGAAATCATCCTTTTTCGTAGCACTGATGAAAGCGGGCGGTTCAACGCGCGCGATACGCGTGTCGGAAAGTTTAGGCAGAGCTTTCTTTACACGCGGCAGCATCAGGAATGGTGCCTTTTTCGTCTGAAATACAACAGGTGCCGATTTTGGACGTGCCTCGGCGATCCTACGTGGTGCTGCGGATTTCAAGCGGCTTTCGCGTTGCGCTCCTAAGGTGGGATCAATTTCGATTCCGTTATTGGTTTCAGGAGATAGAGTTTGCGTGAGAGTTTTTGGCAACGTATCTAAAGGGCTGAAGTTTGATTCAAAGGCTTCGACCTTAGGTGCGCTTAATTTTGGCAAGCCATCATCAATGGGTGTCTTGGTCACAATCTTCTTCGACAATTTTTCCGCACTGAACATCGGCTTCTTGGAGGTTGGCTGCTTTTGAACAGGTCGAGCCACAGATTTTGAATACACTTCGCCTTTGAGATTTGCATCTACCTTTGGTCCGCCATTCATTTGCGCGGGAGTCTTTTCAACGATCGGAGTTTTTTCAACGATCGCAGGTTTGACTGGCAACAAGGGAGCGGGCCTCAAGTTGTCAACCACGGGTCTAACAACGGGCTGGCTCAATTGAGTCGGTGGGTCAATTGCGCCAACCTGAACAATGTTTGCAGTATCGGCCTCGGACGATTGGTCAGTCACCAACATGATCCGTTGTGAATCTTGCGTACGAAGCTTATTGGACTGGATTGGATTGAGCATCGTATTCTGCGAATCGTTGGGGAGAGGATCGGACACAACGAAATCTCTTGGGTTGGCCGTTGGCGTCCTCAGCGTGGGATTTACGAATTGTTGGTCCGCAGTTTTGGCCAGTGGCTGGGAGAATATTTGTGCAGGTGGCTCAGCCGAGGGATTGAAATCGTTCGCCGTCTGTTGAAACGCAACCTGTTCTACATTTTCGATGACCGGTTCGGCATACAGAGTCGTGCGCGGCAGTTCGGACAGCTTGGGAGGACGAGCCTTCAGATTCTGAACCGTGTCCCGTGCGGGACTGGTAACGGTGCGCGCTTCTTTAGCAAGTTCAACATTGTCGACCGAACGAAGATCGCGCACGGTGGTCGATGATTCTATATTCTTCGCCTTTTCCGCTGCCATGCGTTGGCTGGCCGCTTCCCGTAGGGGTTGCGGTGGAAACGGCATTTCGCGCTGGCTTAATGGGCCGCTGGAACCCAGCCGCGAACAACCGGCGACACAGATCACGCAGATGATTGCGATCGAAAATCCGCTTCCAACATTCTGAAGTCCCAAAAGGCCATCGATCAGGCGGCGATGATCACGCAAACGTGTTTTATTGAGGCGCATTGGATTCCGTCCCAGCATAATATTTCTCGCAACGTAGGTCGTCGTTTGAATGAAATTTCGCCGGAGCGTAGATAAATTGGGCCGCAACAGCAAGATTGGCTTGATCCAACGCAAAAAGTGCTGGCAACGACGGAAATAAGCTTTTAATTCGACGTTTGCCCTAAAACATCTGCTTAGAGATATCCTGAACCGGTGCCTCTTAACAACACAAACCCGACCCGGCAGCGCGTGAGGCTCTACCCGCCGGAAATACATTACTTACCCAAATATCGGGCTGGTAGTGAACGCTTTTACTTGGATTCGGCCAGAACTTGCTCGTAGATCTCCGCTGCCGCTTGGTACGCAGCACTGGCCGCTTCACGTTCGCTTTCATGTATTTGATTCTTCTTCGACCTCCAGCATGCCGCCACCGAATCGGTGCACCACTGCGCACTTTTCCTATTCCCCTTTATTGCGGCTCCTGCGACATGTACGAAAATGGGATTGGTATAATCCGATGGCAGAATGCGAATCGCGATCCACCAGGAATGCTCGGCTTCGATCTCTATTTCGAATGATTGAAATTTTCCATCGGCCAACGGCTTTGCCCCCCTTCAAAACCGGAACCGTCCAACTGGGCCAATCTTCTAGATTCTCCGCGTCGGGATAGTCGTCTTCGGCCAGTTTAAGCAAACTTAGATGTCCTGCGTGCGACGAAGGAAGTCCACTCACTTCAACGTCGTCGTCGGTTTTTGAGTGATCAACCTTATCAAGGGCGGCGATCGTATTCGCATTCAAAGGCGAACCGGCGGATGTTATGGCTTGAACCAGACGCGTGGTCGCCGCGACCTGCGGTAGTCTGGTAACGCCTTCAACCCGTTGGGGATCTTAAGCCCAACAGTTCCCTCCGTTCGCTACCGCCAACAACCCTAGCACGCACAGCGAGACGACCTTCTGTAGTAGATTCATCAAACCATCCAAATAAAATTTGAAAGACGGTCAGGTTCTATCGCACGTGCTCCGCAAAGTCGATTCGGACGACTTCGTTCCCGCAATTGAGGCGAAGTAGACTGGCATAGGCTGCCAGCCTGTGCCTGGTCACTCAGCGCGTCGACAGGCAAGATGCTTATCCCAACCTCTCAAGATTAAAAAACACGAAACGGAACTCCAATTGACGACGCTATTGTCATGGCGATCAGTTACGCGCACTTCGTCTCAGACCTGATCGCTGGTGGCCGATCAAGCCTTCAATCTCGGACAACCGCGCGGTGTCCGCGATCAGTTCTGCAGGGGCTTGATCCAATTTCAACCATGTCCTAATCCGCAAGAACGTGAAGACGTTCAAACCGGCCGAAAAACGTGCCGTGCCCGCAGTGGGTAATGTGTGATTGGGACCGACGCCGTAGTCGCCAAAAACTTCTGCTGATTGGTGACCGATAAAAACACAACCCGCGTGGCGAATCTTCGATGCGACAGATTCGGCATTGGCCAAGTGCAACTCCAAGTGTTCAGGGGCCAAACGATTACAAACCGCGATCGCCTGTTCTACGCCATCGCATAAGACCATCGCACCATTGTTGGCCAATGATTGCTGGGCAACGGCACCCGTCGGCAGCTGCTCCAACTGCTGCTTGACTTGATTGTCAATTGCATCGGCAATCCCGGCGTCTGTCAAAATCAAAAACGGTCGTGCGTCGACGTCATGTTCGGCCTGCGCGAGCAGATCGGCTGCGATGGTTACGGGGTCCGCGGTTTCATCGGCTACTAGAGCCAGTTCCGATGGGCCGGCCAGCATATCAATGCCACAGTCGCCGCTGACGATTTTCTTCGCCGCAGTAACCCAGCGATTCCCCGGACCGGCAATTAAATCGCGGCGGGTGAACCCATCGAACCCGTAAGCCATCGCCGCGATCGCATGAGCGCCACCAATCGCCAACACTTGATCAGCCCCTGCGACAAAAGCGGCGGCCAAGATGATGTCCGAGGGGTTGGGAGAAGCGACAACAATTTCTTCACACCCGGCAACCTTCGCCGTCACCGCAGTCATCAAAACAGTAGAGGGCAGGGCGAACCGTCCCGCCGGAGCATAGCAACCAGCATTTTGAATTGGTTCAATCGTGTGACCGGCCAATCCACCAGCAACGGGGGCACTCAGCGCGCTGAGCGAATCAAATTGAGCCTGAGCAAAATTGGCAATGCGTTTGGCCACGCGATTTAGCAACGCCAGATCTTCCGCGTCGATACGTTCTGACGCCGCCTCCAACGCAGCGCGCTCAATCAATATCGGCTCATCGGCGGTGCGTTCGTTGAATTGAGCCGCAAACTTCCGGATCGCTGACTCTCCACCATCGCGCACTTCGTCCACAATCGCTTGCGACTGAGCCAACGTTTGGGCGTCCAGCGAATGAGTGAGGTTTGCGTTGCCAAATTCGGCGGCAGAGATTCTTCTTAACATGCGTTGTCTTTTCTTTAGCTGGCGTTAAATCAATTCCGACGAACGATTCGATTCATCCGTCGGGCCAATTCAGCGTAAACTTCCTCCAGCCCGACTCCATTGTTGAGCATCGCGACCAACGAAAAGTACATCACATCGGCCGCTTCCCAAGCAACTTCATAGCGATCGTCCAACTGAGCCGCTTCCGCCAGTTCCTCTGCTTCCTCCAACAACTTCTTTTGAAGCAATTCAGCGTCGTTTGCTAATTTCTTGGTGAACGATTTTGCGTCAGGCGAATCAATACGTTCTCTCAAGCGCTGAATAACCGTCGCGATCGAGCGTTCTTCACCGAAACAAGTGTGCGTGTTGCGATGACAAAATCCGGGAGCATCCTGAGTCACCGTAAAACGCAAGCAATCACAATCGCAATCAAATCGGATGCCAAGCAACTCCTGCGTCGCGCCGCTGGTCAATCCCTTGATCCATAAACCGTTCCGCGATCGAGACCAATACGTTCCTTGCCGTGACTTAATCGCGTGCAACAAGCTTTCTCGATTGGAATAAGCTAACCCTAGCGCGATTCCCAGCGGATCACAAATTATCGTAGACCACAGCCCATCAGGCCGATCGGATTTCAAAGTCGCACAATAATAGTCAACGATCGTTTCAGGATTGCCACTTAGCCAACCCGCGTCCACCACCGCCAAGCGTTTTTGTTTTTCCAAATCAGCGATGTCATCGGCAGAGGGCCCCTCCAACACATTCCACTGATCCAAATCGACGAAACTCAGCCGATCATCGGGGATTGATGCGAAGTGCTCACGATTGGCCAATGTAGTCACGATGCCCGATCCACCAATGTTCAACAACTCTAACGCTTGCTCATCCCAAAGATCGTCCGACTGAATGAAGATGTCAGTCACCCCACCGGTTTGTTTCACAATCCGCTGCAACGATTTCAATTGCGTTTCGTCGAGCGCAAAATCAATCTGCAGACAGGTCGCACCGAACAACGACCAATGCTTGATCTGCTCGAGCAGCGTTTGCGTCCACTCAGATTCTGGTTGGACTTTAATCAGCGGGACTATCATGATCGCACCTTAACGCCTGAGGCCGCGAGTTCTCGTTTCACATCTTCCACCGTCATGTTCTTATCGTGAAAAATAGAGGCGGCCAGTACCGCGTGAGCACCGTTGTCAAACGCTTCGACCATGTGAGCGACCGAATTAGCGCCTCCCGATGCAATCACGGGCAAGGAACAAGCGGCAGTGACTGCCCGCATCAGTTCCAAATCGTAACCGCTGCGCGTGCCGTCGCGGTCAAAACTGGTCAGCAAAATTTCGCCTGCGCCGCGTTGCTGGGCCTCCGCTGCCCAATTCACCGCATCCAATGGTTCGCCTTGGGTTCCACTGCGGGTCATGACCTGCCAAAACTCTTCCTTGGCCCGATCCCGTTTGGCGTCAATCGCGACGACCGTACATTGAGCTCCAAACCGCGTTGACATCTCGTTAATCAAATCGGGGTTTTTAACCGCCGAAGAATTGGCGCTGACTTTATCAGCACCCGCGTTCAGCAAACGCGTCGCGTCTTCGACCGAAGACACGCCGCCCCCGACCGTCAGCGGGATATACAGCTTCCGCCTTACGCTTTCGATCGTCTCCAGCATCGCCAACCGTGCCTCGCGTGTGGCCGACACATCCAGGATCACCAATTCGTCGGCACCTTGCTGTTGATAATGGTCCGCCAATTCCACAGGGCAGCCGGCATCGCGCAGGTTTTGGAATTTGACGCCTTTGACGACGCGCCCGTTGTTGACGTCAAGGCAGGGAATAATTCGAGGTTTTAGCATGATTATCTGTAGGTTGAATTTTACGCCGCCCAGTGCTCCAACAAAGTTTGTCCCCATTTCCCAGACAGTTCGGGATGAAACTGGCAAGCCAACGTCTTCCCCTGCCACAGGCAACTGACGAATTCGCCACCGTAATTGGTCGTGGCATAGTTCCAGTCCTGAGGTGGCGAGCTCAACCGAAAGGAGTTCGCAAAATAGGCTTCACCCGCATCGAAAAAGGAAGATGAATTCGAAGCGTGCGGCACCACATTGTTCCAACCCAATTGAGGCACTTGAACCGTGTCGTCGAAACGAGTAATCGTTTCATCAATCACCCCCAACCCCATCACACCGGGACTCTCTTCACTGGAAGTTCCCAGCAATTGCATTCCCAAGCAAATACACAGCGTTGAAACGTCATGATTCTTCAGCCGCACGGCAATCGTTTCGCGCAGCTTTAAACGATCAATCGCTTCGGCCGCCGCCGCGTAGGCACCCACCCCCGGCAACACGACATGAGACGCCGAAGTGATGTCGTCGATGTTCTCGGTGAGGTTCCAAGGTTTCTGCATCCGGTCAAATGCAGCTTGCAGTGACCGAATGTTCGCAACACCTGTGTTGATAATCTGAATCATGGTTTCTTGTCGTTGCCGCACTCGCCAGAGTCCGGCAGCCTCTGATTAAAATCTGAAGTCTGGCGACTCCAGCCATAACTATTTATTAAAGCACGCCTTTGGTGCTGGGAACATCGCCAGTTGTTTTGGTCAGCGCCTCCCGCAGCGCCTTGGCACAAGACTTGAACGCGGCTTCGGCGCGGTGGTGATCGTTGGTGCCGCGGATGACATCCACGTGTAAACTACACTTCAATGTCATCGCCAATGATTGAAAAAAGTGCGTGATGTTCTCGCAAGCCCACGTCCCAACCATCTCTCGTTCCAACCCCAAGTGAATCTCTGGCCACGGTCGACCGCTAAGATCAATGACCGTTCGCGCCAGCGCCTCGTCCAGCGGTGCATACGCCGAACCAAACCGCTGTATGCCTCGACGAGGCCCAAGCGCGTTGTCGATCGCCGTTCCCAACGCCAAAGCGCAATCTTCGGCGGTGTGGTGATCGTCGATGTACAGATCACCGTCGCAGATTAATTTTAGATCCATTTTACTGTGGAAGGCCAACGCCGTCAGCATGTGGTCCATAAACCCGATCCCCGTCGAAACTTCGACCTGGCCGGTGCCGTCGAGGTTAAGTTCAATGTCGATCTTGGTTTCTTTGGTTTCTCGGTTGGTCGACGCAGTCCGCCCCATGCCCGTTGGTTGGTCAACGGGCTGGGGTTTAAGGTCGGCCACCCGCGCCTTGGCCAATTCGGGATCAGTTCCGGTCGCGTTGCAGATGCCGATCGCCAATTGTAAATAGTCGGCGACGTTGGTCGGCACTGTGATGCGTAGCTGATTATCAAGCAGTGCCGACCCCGGAAACTTTCTCACGCCGACGCCGGCTTCAACCAGTTTTTCCCAAACGCTATCGGCGTCTTTGAATTGTGCCAGTATAAAATTGCCGCCTGAGGGGATCGCCGCTGCTCCGCAATCTTCCAAAACTGTCATCAGGATTGAACGAAGCCCGCGTACCATCTTCAAACCAGAGCGCATCGCTGTTTCATTTTCTGCGATCGCACTTCTAGCGGTTTCCAAAGAAACGGCGCTGACAGGAAACGGCCCGGCAGTATCGCGAATCATTGTGGCGTATTGCTCAGACGGCGCGATCAAGTATCCAACCCTCAGCCCGGCCAATCCCCACGCTTTGGAAAACGTGCGAATAATGCCGATATTATCGTTCGCCGCTAACTGCGCGGTGGGATCCTCGTCAGCAAATTCAATGTAAGCATTGTCCACCAACAACATCGCGCCGTGCTTTTTCGCGAGCCCCGCAATTTTCAAAATTTGATCTGTCGCGACCATGCCACCCGTAGGATTGTTGGGCGACACGACGCAGACGATTGCCGTATCGGAATCGATGTTGGCACAAAATGGTTCAAATGGAAATTCACCCGACTGCCAAACTGTTTCGACCAATTCGCCGCCGTAATTGTCGGCGTATATACGGATCATCTCAAACGACGGAGCGTGACAGATAACGTTAGGGCGATCCTTGGAAATCGCCCGGCGCATGATCCTATCTATCGCATCGTCACCGCCGGCGGTGACTACGATTCGATCGGCCGACACGCCCACCCATTGGCCGATCGCGGACTGCAGCGCCCGATGATCGGGATAGCGCGAAACTAATTCGGATTGCTGAGCCAATTGATTTGGCAGGTCATCAATCGGACAGGTCGATTCATTACGCGACAGTTGCAGCGTAATTTTGTGCTTGAAGGCTGGCGGGTTATAAGCCATTGAATCTTGGCAGGTTGAGAATTTGAGAAAAAATGCATGGCCCCACGAATGAGCCCAAGTGTGTTACACCCGTTAATCACGATCACCAACTGAGCCGCAAGGCGTTAGCCTCGGGTGAATTGAGATTAAACGAAGCATCGATAAAAAATCAGGCAAACAACCGGCGGCTAGCGCTCTGCCGCTCAGTCACAGGTAACGAAATTTACGAAATTAGTTGCTCCGCAGACGTCGTGACAATATCATGAGCCCCGTTGGTTTTAAGTTTTGGGATGATCTCAGCCAGCTTCTTTCGTGGCACAGCCGATCGAACCGCAAACCATCCAGAATCGCTCAGCGGCGACACCGTTGGCTGACGTAACGAAGGCAAGCAATTCAACACGGCGTCTAAGTTTTCACTCGCCACGTTTAGATCCATCATCACGCGCGTCCGCGCTTTGAGCACCGCGTCGATCAGCATGGCAAAATCTTCGATTTGTTGTTTCTTTTCCGGGTGGCTCATCGATTCTTTGGACGCATACATGCGCGTCGAAGATTTCATCACTTCATCGATGATCACCAGACCGTTGGCTCGCAGCGTGGATCCCGTCGCGGTGTTGTCGATAATTAAATCGGCGTCTTCGGGGGGGAAGACTTCGGTGGCTCCGTAAGTCGTCAGCACTTCGGCGTCCAAGTTATTCTTTTTAATCCATTCCGCAGCCATCCGAGGATATTCCGACGCGACCACCAAGTGCCGTTTGGGTAAGACGCCGTCTATGAGAACTTCATGCGGTGCCGCCACGACCAAACGCACAGGATTGAGTTCGGTGTTGAGGACTTCGACCAGCTCTAGTTCCATTTCATAAACCCAATCGGCTCCAGCGAAGCCGAAATCTCGCGCTCCGGCAGCCAACATCGATATCACGTTTCGAGGCTTGAGCATCTTCGTGTCGTAGTTGGGCAAAGACAGCGACGGGCGATAACCGCGTTCTGAGTTTCGTAACGAAATGCCGGCTCCTTTAAGAAGAGATACAATTTCGTCGAACATGCGGCCCTTGGGCAACGCAAGTCTCATTTTATATTGATCGTGTAGATCTGGCATCGTGAACTAAACTTTCGAAAGACCTTGGTGAAGAAAATCGGGCTTTCGGAAAACGTTTTTACGTTGCACGATTGTCCAGTGCAGACACAAAAAAACGTTGACCGAAGTGGCCAACGTTCTGTGTACTCTATCGCAAAACGAACCCACTGATCCCTAATAAGGATGGTGATGATGGTACGTGTTGCTGGTGTTTTGAATCATAAGCCGATGATAGCCAAGACTGAACTTCAGGTCAACCGGCCAGCTGGGGAAAACACCAGTTTGGCGGAGACCGAACGAAGCGGCTAAGGACATCTACTGAGCTTTTCTGACGTAGACCTTCAAACTGCCTTTATTGTCCTCGATCTGATTCCACCGATCATCACACCGCAGATACAACTGGCCATCGGTCTCGGCCACAAACTTGCCACGATCGCCCATCCGAATTGTTTCAGACAATTGATAATCCTTAAAAATCGTCCCCACCAGACGGCCTTCGCCATTGAGCCCGCTGGCGGTTGAGCTTTCAAATTCAGGATCCGTTTGCCATTCTCCTTGTGCGACATATTCGTACGTCTGCCCCGCAACCAGTTCGACCTTGGTCGCCTGCCATCCGGCCCGAGCGTCAATGTCGGTGCTGATCATATCCGAACCAAACAGCTTCTTCGCCGTCACGTTCCATTTCCATTCGCACAGATCCTCACGGTAGCCAATTTCAAAATTCTTCTGAAACTGGCGAAATTCAAAATCAACTTCTCTCATCACGTCTTCAAAACGCTCTTCAAATGTTTCGATCCCGCCAGACATCATGTTGATGCCCAAGGAGCGAAAGTCTTTGGAATAATTTGCGTTGTGGATCATCATGTAACACAAGGCCCAACTGGCAGCTTTGCTTTTCCAATCGTCGTCGGACTGAAAACGTGAACCCGAAAACCCCGACCCTGAAATGACCGACGTCAAAGTCTGAGGCGGCGAAGCTTTCAAATAGGCAACAATCTCCGGCGCAACGGAGACCGATTTATCACCCAGCTCCCAATAATTGGCCATCAAAGACATCCCATCGGAATACCAACTTGGGCCGGTGGAGCTGAATGTTGATCTGCAGAACGCATCAAACGCGGCCCGTAGCACTTCATCGTGATCGTCACTTGAATCGACTTTCCCAACCGGCAGCATGCTGCCGCTGGAATAACCACCGTATGATTGAGTACGCGATCCGGATCCAGAAGCTGTTTCGTTGACCCAATTTGTCTCGTCGGCCACGATTTTACATTCAATGCGATCGCTGGGGCGCTTCTTATAGTATCGCCGGACAACCTCGTGCATCGCCTCCAATCTCATTCCCAAAACTTTCGCTTGCAAGGGAGAAATATCCGTACGAAGATTGAAGTTCGGCAGCTTTTCGTCTCGAGGTTCCGAAACGTTGTCATCCGAAAGGTAAGCGTACTTCTGCAACAGTTGGTCAGTCGTGGACAACGCTTCGACCTTCCGCTTACGATGAGGTGACAGCTCGATCGAGATACTGCTGATCGCGTTGAAATCACCTTCGTAGGTTACACCCATCATGCTTTGGACTGTATCTCCAGCGTTGACGCGGTCGAGCGTTTTCATATCGAAGACCAGCTTCGTCTCCTCGGTCGTCGTAAGTTCAACGCGCCCTTGTCTGGCCATCGGCGACTTGGGAACTTTCAACAATACACCACGACCGGTCATTCGAATCACTTTTCCGACGATTCTATAAACGCCTTGCACATCGGTACGCTCAAGTTCAACTCCTTGAGTCTGATCGCTGACGAACTCTATTGCGTTGACCGATTGTTGGACTTTGCCCATCGGAGACAGGCTGACCGACGCGGTCAACAGCATGCCCGGAGAAACGAACGACAACGGCAATCGGCCTCTTACGATAATGCTGCCAGCTTCTCCATTAGTCAATCCGTTGGTGGAATAGTCAATTTGCTGGCCATCGTCATGAGTGACGGTAATGTTTCCTTGGGTGATCGAGGCGATGACACCGTCACGCGTGAATCGGCCGATCGTCTTTGCAGTCTGCGCAAACGCGACCGAGCTATAAAAAAATAAGACGATGAAGGGGGCGCATGCAAACGCTATGCGCATAAGAAAATAACGATTCATTGGAAATTTGCGGTGGAAGGAGAGCGGGTACAGGATTATTGAATATGCCTTAGATTTCGGCAAAATGGAGGGTTTATTGTGAAAAGTAAGCAAAAGTTTGACGATTTTTCTCCTACGTTCGATTGAGAAAACGAGTTCGCCTCTTTTTCCACCTGCCTCCTGACCTTTTAGCGACGCCTAACAATTTCCTCCAAGGTTATCTCGCTGGCAGATAATTTATCGTATTCCGATTTTGAAATCCCTTTCAACCACAATAGGTTCACTGGATCTCCTCGATAATCCGCCAGTCTGGATGGCTCCAGTCCTGCAATACCGCTGCCTTGCACATCGTTGAGCAGCACTCCAACTTCCCCCTCATCCGTTATAAATCGACAGCTATGGCCAGGCCCCAGCCAAGTGAAATTTTGCCAAGGGTACAACGCCAGCCCAGCCAATTGATTGATGGTTTCAGAAGACAAAGGTTCGGGTGTCACATCGGAACTGGTGATCGGATCTTCATCACGTGCGATAAGAACTGCGATTTCAATTCGACGAAGCTCCGAAGGATTCTCAACAAACATCTCCACCGCCGGTTGCGGAAAGATCGACAGCCCCGCCGTCACCAGCACATCATGACGCGGAGTGCGATACTGAAGAATCTTTGCCAGCGGAAAGTGCTGACTGGGAATTTCGGTTTCAATGCGCTCCGCAGACCTTACGCCAAATCGCCGGTCATGATTTTCGATGATTAACGGCAACTGAGTTTCCCACGGCGTCTGCGCGGACTCGGTTTGCAAATTTGACTCCGGAGACGAGGCTGCCGATTGCCACGATTCCCAAAACTGTTTGGCGTTTTCGATGCGTTTGATCAGCAACGGATTATCGGGCATCGGCCAGCAAACATCGGTTGGATTGGCACAGTTGGACGCGTATCCGTGAAAACCATCGACGCCACTCCAGGGTGGAATCACGGCGATGACGTTCTCACTCTGGTCACCGGGAGATATTTCAATCAGCGCCGCCCCCGTGCCTTCCTCCAGCCAAACGATCTTCAATGTTTTATCAGTCGGTAACCGCTGGAGCTCTGGGTCAATGCAATCATGACGCGGCAGCATCGTGGCGATACCCGCCGACATTTCGTCAACGTTGATCACGTGAGGACCTTTTTCCAGATTCCTCACCCAGCAGGCACGCATTCCAAAACGACCCGAACGATCGCGCGAGGCTGGGCTCTCGTTCAAATAAAAGTAAACCGCCCGAAAATCGTGCTCCACGATTGCGTCAACGTTTCCATAAGGAGACGTTTCAAAAACGATCGAATGTATTTCACGTTCTTCAGTCAAAGGATGCTCGAGTTTGGTTAACGAATACAAAGAAAATTTTTTCAAACCGCCTTTATAGTTCGTGCAACCAAGCCGCAACAGTGACAAAAGGCATACAGAGGATTCTAAACACTTAGGCGGCAGGGGCGATAGCAAGAAGCCCCGGTCGGACGATGTCTGAGGGCGTGTTATGATGACGCCCAGTAAATCCTTTCACTCCCAACCGCTAGATAGGTTCAGTCTTTTTCGAAATTATGGCTACCACCGAAATTTCTACCGATTCCCACGCCAGCGACAATGCTGACGGCTCAGCGATCGTGTCAACCGATCTAAAAAAGACCTACTCCTCCGGTTTCATCTTCGGCTCAAAGTTTGAAGCCCTCAAAGGCGTCTCCTTCGAGGTCCGACGCGGCGAGGTGTTCGGCCTACTTGGCCCCAACGGAGCCGGCAAAACAACTTTTGTCAAAATCCTTTTGGGCATCATCACCAAATCGTCGGGGTCCGCGAAACTGATGGGTTTCCCTGCCGGCAGCATCGCCGGTCGCAGCCACGTCGGTTACTTACCCGAACATCTCCGCATCAGTTCGCACCTAACGGCGCTCACGGCATTGGAGTTGTACGGCAATCTCAGCAACGTTTCCTCGGAGACCATCCGCTCCAAGCAGGATGAACTTTTGACGTTGGTCGGTCTCAAAGGCCGCGAGAAAGAGTCGGTCAAAAACTTCTCCAAAGGCATGCTGCAACGGTTGGGGTTAGCACAAGCGCTACTCCACAGTCCGAAACTACTGATGCTCGACGAGCCCACCGATGGATTGGATCCCCGGGCTCGCGCCGAAATGCGAGCCATTATCGCGCGGCTGAGAGAATCCGGCGTCACGATTTTCCTCAACAGCCACCTCCTGCAAGAGGTCGAAATGATTTGCGATTCGGTGGCGATTCTTGATCGCGGCGTGCTTCGATTCTGCGGCGACGTTTCCAATATCAGGGATGCCGTGGCAGGATCAGGGGATTCGATCGTCGCCGATATCGAACTCGCCGGCGACCTGAGCGACCTGTCCGCGCTGACCGATGGCATCGTATTTAATTTGACGCGACCGGCGGCCGACAAAAGTTTAACGGCCCGATTTGAATTCGACAATCAAAAACAAGTCGACGAATTCGTCGATCGGTTGCGATCTCGTAACATCAGCATCCTGCGCCTCGTGCCTCAGAAACTTAACCTCGAAGACGTTTTCCTAAAATTGATCCAAGAGTAGACCATGCGGCCCTATTTCGCCATTATCAAAGACTCGTTTCGCGCTGCTTGGGCGTCGAAGGTGCTGTACGTGCTGCTGGGTCTGATCACGTTGCTGCTGATCGCCCTCGCGCCGCTGCACTATCGAGAGTCGTTGGACTGGAAACTAATTCAGTCAAACTATATTAAGGAGTTTGGCGCGATCAGTCAGCGTCTGTACGAACAAAAAGACTCTCCGGAAACTCCCTTGGTCGGTAAGATCTGGCAGGCGCTTCCCCAGGGGCTGCAGAAGGAACTCACGTCCACGTTCGAACAGTCGAGCAAGCAACGCAACAATCCCAACAAAAGAAATATGGGGACCTTCCGCGAGCTCATCGGTGAACTGAACAACGTCATCGCAGAACCTGATTTTTTCGCCGACGCGGATTTGAGCCAGCTTGGTCTGGACGGAGAGATCCAATCTATTCGCGAAGGCAACGGCGATATCGAAAAACAACGGCGGCTTAATCGTCTGATCGTCGCAAAGATTTTTTCACCCTTGATCGATGCGGGCGAAGCCACCTCCATGACCGCCTATTATGGTCCGTGGCGGTTAGGGTTTCTGGACGCTTTAGCCGCCAGCAAAAGCCAGTTCGCTTCTGGCATTGCGGCCTACATCCCCGGAATCCTTGACAAGTTCGTGCTCTCTATCGGGCTGGCGATCGCGATCGTCGTCACGGCCAGTTTGATCCCTGAGACTTTCGAAGCCGGATCCCTGAATCTACTGTTGAGCAAACCTGTTTCGCGCGGGGGCCTGTTCATTGCCAAATTTATCGGCGGCTGCGTTTTCATAGCTATCTGCGCGACCTATCTGTTCGCCGGCATCTGGCTGTGGTTGGGGCTGGCGTTGGGTGTCTGGGAGAACGCGATCCTCTTGAGCATCCTGCTTTACATTATCGTGTTCGGAATTTATTTCTCGGTATCAGCCTTTGTCGGATTGGTCTATCGCAGCACGATCCTTGCGATCATGGTGACGTTGCTATTTTGGGGGGCCTGTTTTGTAGTAGGCACATCCTACGGATTCTTGGATACCAAACTGCAGAACTGCCGCATCGTGAAACTGGCTGAATCGGAGAATACGATTATCGCTTTGGATCGCATGTCCCAATTAACCTATTGGCAACCGCGCACCGAAAAGTGGGTGTCGCCGTATCCACAAAATGAACAGAAAGATGACCAACGCTCATTCGCTGCGGCATCGTGGATTGGCGATCTTGAAGAATTTCCATTGCCGTTTGGCCCCTTGGTAAATCCAGATGACCAGAGGTTGGTGGCCGGGCGAACGTCGATGTCCAACATGCTCTCCTTTGGACAACAAGAGCTTTTGGTGTCATCGCCAGGCGGTGGAGCGATGCAGAGTAAAGGCAACTTTCCGCGCGGCACCATTGATTTTCTTCAGGGTGCCAATGATTTGATTGCGGTTACCGGGGAGGGTAAATTCTTTCGCTTCGGGCAGAAAGCGGAAAGCAACAAGGGCAGCAAAGACGAAGCCCCCGGACGTGCTAATAAAATTTTCCTGCCCCTAGGTCCCGACAAACCTAAGCCCGTTACCAGTCGAGGCGTCTGTGCGATCAATCAGCAGACCAGCGAAATTGCCATCTACGGCAATCGAGTCATTTCCGTATATCGTCCGAGTGATGACGGTTATCTTTTTGATCGTTCGATCGAAGTCGAAACGGGCGCTCCAGATTCAATGAGCGGTTTGTTGGCCTTCGAAGATGAGACGTTGATGCTCGCATTGGGCAACGGCCAGATCATCACGTTACGCAGCGGAACGCTTGAGGAATTATTTGGATATCGCCCCGACGTTCATCATGCTATCGAGGACGTCGTCGCTTCGCAGGACGGTCGCTGGTTTTTCGTTTTATACCGTCAGGGCACCGTGCGAACACTGGACACTCAAAATCCTGCAAAGATGTCTCTGGCCAAATTTAACGGACAAGGGAATATTTCTTCGGTTTGCATTTCGGAAACCGGAGAGTTATTGGTCGCCGATCGAGGTAACCGAATCACGCGTTATGCGGAGGATGATTTTGAGCTGCTAGAATCATTCGCTCCCGAAGATGGCCGGGTCGAACAAATGTACTATTGGGGGATTCAGCCTCTGTACTCTGTATGGCCCAAGCCGGGAGAATTCTACAAAGTTGTTGCTTGGTTAGCCGAAGGCGATGATGGTACGCCGGCCAACGAAGTCGACCTTCGACTTAAACCAAAGTATCGAAGTCCCTGGGCACCGCTGACCAGCGGACTCGCGTTCATGGCTGTTATGATCGGTCTGTCGTGCGTCTATTTTTGGCGCAAAGATTATTAAGGATCAGTCACAAATTGAGTTCCCGATTTGGAGTATTTAGATTCGCCAGAATTCCTAGGCTAAAAAGGAATTCTGGCGAATCCCACTACACTCCATAAGTCAATCCAGCGATAAAAAGTTGCAGCACGCAAAATGCGGAAGTTATTTCGTGACAAGTCCTAACCCTCGGCCATCGCAAACCAGTCGACCTTTTCATCGAACCCCTCTGCGTTGTGCGTTACGTGCGCCAGCATCGGCACGAGCGTCCGTTGTGAAATTTGTTGCCGATTACTAGTCACGCTGGGGTCATCCTTTGTTGACCTGTCCAGAACATCGTTCAGCACGATCCCGGCCACCTTCAATCCGTCTCCAAAACATGCCGCCGCCATCAGCGTCTGAAGCGTTTGATTGATCGCACCGATGACGTTGGGTGTCACAACGATCACCGGATAACCGAACTCCAAGGCGAGGTCAGCGAAATATTCTTCGTCATTGAGTGGCGTCATCAGGCCGCCAGCCCCTTCGACGATTACGATGTCACAGTTATCCACCCAGGCCGTCAGCCCTGTGCGGACCCCTTCACGGTCCAACGTTCTACCCTCAGCGATCGCTGACAAATGCGGCGTGACAGGCGCGGCAAAACGCTGCGGACACACGGCATCCAAATCCATCGGCTTGCCTGCCGCGTGCCATAGTTGGACGGCGTCTTCAGATACCAATTCGGAATTCTCTAACACACAACCGCTGGCGACCGGTTTGTAGACGCCAACGCGATGCCCGGCGCCGTGAAGTTGTTTCGCAATCAGCGCACTAACGTAGGTCTTTCCAGCATCGGTGTTTGTTCCGGCAATAAAAATTCCACGCCCAGGTCGTCTAAACATTTTCAATGACGCTACAATAAGAATCGATTTGTGACAGAAATAAATCACAGAGGCACGGAGTTCACAGAGATCGGTCCATTCAAATTCTCTGTGTTCTCGGTGCCTCTGTGTTTGAAAAATTTGTAGTTAGAATCTTTTCCGAAACGCGCCCGGCCCGCAACGCCCAAATATGACAGCCAACATCAAAGTCGCCGCGATTCAAATGCCCTGCGGCCCCCACGTCGACGACAATGTCCATCAAGCCTGTTGCGCGATCGGATCGGCCGCTGACGCCGGTGCCAAATTAGTCTGCTTGCAGGAATTATTCAACAGTCGATACTTCTGCCAAACCGAAGACCACGACCAATTCAAAATCGCCGAATCGCTCGACGGCCCTACCATCACCAAAGTGTGTGACGCCGCCCGGTCAGCCGGTGTAGTGGTCGTGGCCGGTATTTTCGAGCGCCGTTCAGCGGGGCTATTTCATAATTCGGCCGTCGTTATCGAAACCGACGGGTCGGTGGTCGGGACATATCGCAAGATGCACATTCCCGACGATCCATTCTTCTACGAGAAGTTCTATTTTACGCCCGGTGATCTTGGATTTCAAAGCTTCGCAACATCCGTCGGAAAAGTTGGCGTTTGCATCTGCTGGGACCAATGGTTCCCCGAAGCCGCGCGGTTAACGGCGCTCACCGGAGCTGATTTTCTCGTGTACCCAACCGCAATCGGCTGGCAGGAACCCGAGAAGGCTCAATTCGGTGAAGCCCAACGCAACGCTTGGCAAACAATGATGCGTTCTCATGCGATCGCCAACGGTATTTTTGTAATCGCGTCAAACCGAGTCGGTGTCGAAGACAACATCGAATTTTGGGGGTCATCCTTTGTCGCCGATCCCTACGGAGAATTGCTGGCCGTCGGCGGTGATGACCGAGCCGAAACAATTTTGGCGGATTGCGATTTAGATTTAATCGAAACGGCGCGGACTCACTGGCCGTTTCTGCGCGATCGGCGGATTGACGCTTACGGAAATTTGACCAAACGGTTTATCGATTCATGAGCGGCGAAACTTATTCGATGCCCGCCGAGTGGCAACCACACGCGGCGACGTGGCTCAGTTGGCCCCACAATGCCGACACCTGGTCGCAGAACTTGGAGCTTGCCCAAGCTGAATTCCGCCAACTGGTCGAAACGATCGCCCAGTTCGAACCGGTGAACTTGATGATCG
>Ga0114956_1000231_pt1 | contig 37362 bp, 30 predicted proteins | sample MaitaG_FD_87304 | JGI IMG/M metagenome (GOLD analysis project Ga0114956, IMG submission 87304) | Marine algal microbial communities from Maine, USA - Maine_Asex2 metaG | ecosystem: Host-associated > Algae > Red algae > Unclassified | place: Maine, USA | collected 2015-01-05 | reverse complement strand
TTCGTAAAAGACCCGGTATGTATATCGGGAGTACGGATGGCAAAGGACTTCATCACTTAGTCTGGGAGGTTGTCGATAATTCGATCGATGAGCATCTCGCAGGACACTGCAAGGTGATCAAACTGACCATCCACAAAGACAATAGTCTCACCGTGACGGACGATGGTCGCGGTATTCCTGTTGGGATGCATGAAAAACTGCAAAAGTCAGCACTGGAAGTGGTCATGACTGTGCTGCATGCTGGTGGTAAGTTCGACAAGGATACCTACAAAGTCTCGGGAGGTCTGCATGGTGTGGGTGTATCCTGTGTCAATGCACTGAGCAAGCATTTGAGAGCTGAGGTGCATCGCGACGGTAAAATCTACATGCAAGAATATGCCAAGGGAAAGCCGCTCGCACCGGTCAAAGAAATCGGAACTGCAGAGGACACAGGTACGATCGTTACATTTTATCCCGACCCGGAAATTTTTGAAACGCTCATTTTCAAGCAAGAGACGCTTTCCAACCGATTGCGTGAGCTTTCATTTCTAAACTCCGGTCTGACCCTTGAACTCACAGACGAGCGTGAACTGGAGGAAGACGGCTCCTTTTACACAGAGACTTTCTATTCAGAGGGAGGTTTGGTAGAGTTTGTGAAATTTCTTGACGAGAGCAGACAGGCACTGATAGACGAGCCCATACATGTAAAAGGTAAGCGCGATGATGTGGAGATTGATGTGGCTATGCAGTACAACACCAGCTACTCTGAAAATATATCTTCATTCGTCAATAATATCACGACACGAGAAGGAGGCACACATGTGAGTGGATTTAAACGTGCCATTACTCGAGAGTTTTCTAAATATGGGGAAGAAAATGGTCATTTCTCCAAGTTAAAGTTTAAGATCTCAGGCGAGGATTTTCGAGAGGGACTCACCGCAGTCGTCTCGGTAAAAGTTCAAGAGCCGCAGTTTAAGGGCCAGACAAAAGGAGAGCTCGGTAATTCTGAGGTCACATCAATTGTCTCTCAGGAGGTGGGTGAAATGCTGAAACGCTACCTCGAAGAAAACCCCAAGAAAGCCAAGCAGATCATCGGAAAGGTTGTCCTTGCTGCCACAGCGCGTGAAGCCGCTCGCAAAGCACGAGAACAAGTGCAACGAAAAAATGCACTGACGGGCGGAGGACTGCCCGGCAAGCTGTCTGATTGTACTTCCAAAGATCCGGTGGAATCTGAGATTTTTCTCGTCGAGGGTGATTCGGCAGGAGGCACCGCCAAGCAGGGTCGAGATCGGCATTTTCAAGCTATACTGCCCTTGCGCGGTAAAATCCTCAATGTCGAAAAAGCGATGGAGCATAAGATCTACGACAACGAGGAGATCAAAAACATGTTTACGGCCCTTGGGGTAAGTATCGTTGAGGAGGATGGTGAGCGCGTGCTCAATACTGAAAAGCTGCGCTACCACAAGATTGTCATCATGTGTGATGCGGATGTCGATGGTAGCCATATCTCAACATTGATCCTCACCTTTTTCTTCCGCTATATGCGGCCACTGGTCGAAAGCGGGAACATCTACATTGCCGCCCCCCCACTCTATCAAGTCAAGAAGGGCAAAAAGTCTGTCTATTGCTGGAGCGAAGAGGAGAGGATGGCAGCCATCGAGCAGTATAGCGGCGGCGAAAAGGATGCTTCAATAAAGATACAGCGGTACAAAGGTCTTGGTGAGATGAACGCCGATCAGCTCTGGGAAACGACCATGGATCCCACAAGTCGCATCTTGCGCAGAGTGGAGATTGATGATTCGCTCGAAGCCGACCGAGTCTTCTCCATGTTGATGGGAGAGGATGTACCTCCCCGTCGAGCGTTTATTGAGCGCAATGCAAAGTACGCCAAGATTGATGTGTAAGTAAACCATAGGTCTGCTATACCCTTCTCCCTTTCCAATATTGGGAGCCGGGGCGCAAGCTTTTGAAACCTACCCAGATGATGTAGAGGGGTTGGATACAATGTGCAAGGACAAGCTGAGCGGGGCTCTGCTTTTGCTCAAAGAAATGGGCACCTCGATTCAAAACCAGTGTGTCTCCAGCAAGTTTCAAGGAGAGGACCACCAATGCAATCCACCAGTGACTCGGGCTGAACATGGCCAAGACCACTGCTACCACTACCGCAAGGGCGGTGCACAATGCCAGCAATGAAATCACTTTGGTTTTTAGATGGCCCAAATCTGCCGATTTTCCAGCCCACCTCCTCCGCTGAGCGACAAAGGCACGTAGCGATGGCTGAGTAATTGTACGAGCGATCGCTTTTCGGTCTTTCGCATATGTATAGGCAGCGCCAGCATTGACTAATTTGTGCAGTAGGAATAAGTCATCACCGGAGCGAATGTGATCATTGCCCCTGTATCCATCTACTTTTCGAAAACTTGACTTCCGAAACCCATGATTGGCCCCGTTTGACGAAAGCAGCAAGCCACTCTTCAATCCTCCACCGGTTACGACCTGCAAGCCAGAAAATTCAATCTGCTCAAAACCTGTAAGCCAGTGAGCTGATGAGTCGGTGAGCTGCACCGGGCCGGCAACATACTCGCAAGGACGCTGCAACAGGTGTGTCACCATCGTCTCCAACCATTCTGGCCCAACCGTACAGTCTGCATCAAGGATGAAGATGCATTCTCCCTGGGCTTCACTCACCCCATACGCGATTGCCTCTTTCTTGAAGGTTGTGTCTTTCGGAAGAACATCATCAAGAGCAATCACGCGCAGCCGATCATCATCTATTTGGGAGGCAATAGTCGCCGTGTCATCTTCAGAATGGTTATCCAAACAAATGACTTCATATGCTGCAAGGTATGCCTGATCCAAAAGGCATGCGAGACAGGTTAAAATCTGCTCTGCTTCATTGCGAGCCGGAACCAAAATTGAAACAACTTTGGGAAAGTCGATGGTGTCGTTCCATTCTATATGGTCTAGTTTATCCCAACTTTTGACAAAAGAGAACTGAGTGAGGAAATAAGCGATGGAAATGGCGACCAAAATCGCACTGAGAAAGATCATGCTGATCTTAATCGAAGAGCTCTTCGTAGTCGGTATCTTCCGTCTCTACCCTCCGCTCCGGCTCCGGTTCGAGTGGTGGCAACTCAAGGACCACCACCTCATCGGGCACCTCCTGGTAGTCTGCGTACTCTTCTTTATCACCCTCAAACATCCCTCCTGCCATCTTATTGACTTTGCGTTGCAAGAGGGCCCTCCCGAAGAGCAGGAAAGAAACAACTGGAAACCCAATGATCGTGAGCAAAGTAGCCACAACACCCATGAGGGTATTGGTCTTGAGCAGATTGAGCACCCACTTGCCATAGTTCAATACAATGCGGTGATTTATGAATAAGGTGATGACGAGCAGCACGGGCGCAATAAAAGCCAGCAATGTAAAAATGCTCTTTGCTACCCAAAAGAGAACCACCATACCTACCAGCATGGCAATGATAGCCAGGATCGTATTCTGGCTATTGATCTCGTATGATTTCCGTCTTTCCAAAGTGTTGACTTATTACTCTTAATGCTAGAATGAAAGTAAAAGTTTTATCCGATAGACAAATGATATTTATTTATGTGCCATTTAAGTAGAAAGATCAGTGGCATCTACTGCATCAAACTGCATTTCGTACAGCTCTGCGTAACGACCTTCTTCGATCTTTAGCAGATCTTCGTGGGTACCAAACTCGATCAGCTTCCCTTGATCCATCACCCCAATGTAGTCTGCATGTCGTATAGTTGATAGGCGATGGGCAATGATTATTGACGTACGTTGATCGATCAATTTTTCGATGGCATACTGGATCACCGATTCGGTTTCGCTATCGACCGAAGATGTTGCTTCATCTAAAATCAAAATGTCTGGTTCGAAAACCAAGGCCCGAATAAATGAAATAATCTGGCGCTGGCCCGTCGACATATTACTCCCTCGCTCATTGACTGCAAATTGGTAACCATCGGGCATGCGCATGATAAATTGATGGGCACCAATCATTTTGGCTGCTGCGACAACTTTCTCTTTCGATATGGTCTCGTCGCGCAACGTAATATTTTCAATTAGGCTGCCCGAAAACAGAAAGACATCTTGCAGGACTACCGATATTCTTTCACGCAGTGCATTTAGCCGATATTCCTTTACCGGCCTATCGTCTATTTTGATCACGCCCTTCTGCACCTCATAAAATCGACTCAATACATTGATTATTGTCGATTTTCCTGACCCTGTGCTGCCCACAAGGGCCAATGTTTCTCCAGCGCCGATTTTAAAGGAAATATCATTTAAGACATAATTAATCTCGTCATAGGCAAATGAAACATTATCAAACTCAAGATCTCCCTTGAATCGATCGGGTTGAAGCGAACCTTCGTCTTCAATGTGATCGCGCCGATCAAGCAAGCCAAAAACGCGGTCGGCCGCAACCAAACCCATTTGCAGGGTATTGAATTTATCAGCCATAAAGCGCAATGGCCGAAACAACATGGATAAATAGATGGGAAAAGCCACCAAGGCACCGAACGTAATATCCTCATTAATGACGCCACGTGCTCCCCACCACACCATGAGACCGAGAGCCAGTGCAGAAATAATATCTACAACCGGAAAAAAAACAGCATAATATAAAATCGAATCAAGGTTGGCCTGCGTGTATTCGCGGTTTATTACTTTAAACTTTGCACGCTCCCGATCTTCGGCATTAAAAATCTGCACAATACGCATACCCGAAATACGCTCCTGCAAAAAGGCATTCATTTTGGCAATTTGATTCCGAACGATCTGATATGCAGCCTTTACTTTTTCCTTAAAAACATAGGTTGCAATAATCATAAGCGGCATCGTGGCAAGACAAATAATGGTAAGTTGCCAGCTTGAGTAAAACATGATAAAAAGCACCGCGACGACACTGAGCACGTCTGCAATGATGGTGATGAGGCCTTGACTAAATACGGTATTTATGGCTTCGATATCGTTGATCGTTCGCGTCGTCATCGTACCGATGGGCGTCTGATCAAAAAAGCGCAATCGTAAGGACAGTAGGTGCTTAAACAAACGAGTACGCAAATCGCGAATCACAGACTGCCCCAGTAAGTTTGTGGAGTAGATAAATCCATAGCGCATGATCACCTCCAGGACGAGCAGTCCAGCCAAGAGACCCGACATCAAAAACAGGCCGTCCAGATTAAATTTGATGATGTACTCATCGACCATCACATTGATGAGATAGGGTCTCAGCGAAGCAACAGGTGCCATGACCACAGCAAGGACACCAGCAAAGAGAAATATGCGCCGATAAGGTCTGGCCAGGCCCAGTATCCTCCAAAAGATCTGAGAGTCGAAACGTTGCTCGGTTGGGTTACTCATCTACTCTTCTCCATAACAGCTAACCGACCACGATGTTGTTGTCAGCAAAACTGAAATACCCACTCGCTCCAACAATGATGTGATCCAGAACTTTAATATCCATAAATCTGGCCCCCTCACAAATCTTTTTCGTCAATTCTATATCTGCCTTGCTCGGCTTGACCTGACCACTGGGATGATTATGACATAAAATTATACTACTGGCCAGATGTTCGAGCGCATATTTTAGCAATACCTTGGTATCGACGACGGTGTGTGCCACTCCCCCTCTACTGATGCATCTCTGGCTGATCTGTACATTGGACCGGCTAAGCAATATGACCCAAAACTCCTCTTCGGTCTTGTCAATAAGCCGGTCACGCATGAGCTGAAATGCTGCCTGGCTCGAAGAGACTTTTTTAACCGGTTTGACCTCGGCAGACAATCGACGCTTTCCCAACTCAAGGGCAGCCATAATGGTGATTGCTTTTGCCTCCCCGATGCCCTTAAACTGCTGCAAGTCCTTTAGTGATTTACGGGCAAGGATGCCAAGGTCCTGGTCGACCGACTTGAGGATGCGCTGACATAGCTGCACCGCGGACTCGGAGCGAGATCCTGAGCCGATGAGAATGGCCAGTAGTTCAGAAGAAGACAAGCTACCACTACCTCCCATTGCCAATTTCTCCCGCGGACGGTCTGAGGGATCAAGTGATTTGATGTTGAGATGGCTTTTTTTCTGCATTAGAAATATGAAGATGGTTAGTATTGCCAAATTTAGAAAACAAAACTTCTTATGTCTTACATTGAGTAGTAATCAAACGAAAAGAAATGCAACCCGTATACATCGTCTCAGCTCTTCGCACTCCCATCGGTAGCTTTGGGGGCTCCCTATCTTCGCTTTCCGCTATCGATCTGGGTAGCCATGCCATCAAGTCAGTCATGGACGATGGCGGATTGCGTGCTGATCTGATTGATGAGGTGTATTTTGGAAACGTTGTGTCTGCCAATCTAGGTCAAGCTCCGGCACGACAAGCTGCGATCCGAGCGGGATTGCCGGTCAAAGTGCCTTGCACGACGGTAAATAAAGTATGCTCGTCTGGCCTCAAATCAGTGATGCTGGGCGCACAAAGCATAATGCTGGGCCACAACGAGATTGTGATGACTGGTGGCATGGAGAGCATGTCTCAAATACCATACTACGTTCCCCGGGCGCGTTTTGGCTACAAATTTGGATCTGCCACCCTGGAAGACGGTCTGGAAAAAGACGGTTTGCGAGATGTCTACAATCAATGTGCCATGGGAGTCTGTGGAGATGAAACCGCCACTAAATACGGGATATCACGCCAGCAACAAGATGAATATGCGATCAACTCATATCGACGCAGCGCTGCGGCAACGGAGTCTGGAGATATGAGTAATGAGATCTCTCCAATTGAGATTCCGCAGCGCAAGGGAGATGCCCTTGTCGTCTCAGAGGATGAGGAATTTAGAAAGGTAAAGTTTGAAAAGGTACCCAACCTGCAACCCGTATTTTCAAAAGACGGCACTGTGACAGCGGCAAATGCCTCGACGATCAACGACGGTGCTGCAGCTTTGCTGATCGTAAGCGAGGATCAACTAAAGCAGCAAAATCTTACGCCTTTGGCTCGCATCGTTTCATTTGCCGATGCAGCCCGAGAGCCGCAAGAATTTACCACTGCCCCTGCATTAGCTGCTCCACTGGCCCTCAATCGGGCTGGTTGCACGTGGAGTGACATTGACTACTACGAAGTGAACGAAGCATTCGCTGTAGTACCTCTGGTGCTTGCCCAACAACTTAAGCTGGATTTGGAGAAAATAAATGTGCACGGAGGTGCAGTGAGCTTAGGCCATCCTTTGGGAGCTTCGGGAGCGCGCATTTTGGTCACTTTGCTGAATGTATTGCGCACTAAACAAGGCAGGTATGGCATGGCCGCGATCTGCAACGGTGGTGGCGGTGCATCGGCGATGGTGATTGAGAAGCTTTGAGTAATGAGCTAAGAGCTTTGAGCTGTGAGCTGTGAGCTTTGAGCTGTGAGCTACAGTTGCGCAGCTGCATTCCTAAATGCCTGAGCCGATCGCTGATCTCCTAGTTGTTCATGAAGCTGAGCTCCAAGCGTGTAACAACTCTTAAATCGTCCATTTGCCTCAAGACAGTCCTGAACATGTCGCAGCGCTTTGCTCGGATTATTTTGTTGCGCCGCAATAACTCCTAAATAATAATGTGCTGAGGCATTTCGATCATTGACTGCGACGGCCCTCCCATAGATGACCTGCGCCTCGGGATAGTTCTGCGTATTAAAATGATAAAACCCCAAGTAATTTAGTGCCATAACATTCTCTGGAGAAATTACCAGAGCACGTTCTAATACTTCTTTTGCCTTAGGCAATTGCTGCGTATTTAGGTAGGCCATACCTAAATTGGTCAGAGCCACTTCATTGTCAGGATATTTTTCAATCTCTTGGCTGAGATATGGGATCGCTCCCTGCCAATTACCAGCCTCGACGGCTTGCAATCCCTGATAAATTAGATTTTCGTCATCTTGTTTTTCGACGATGGCGACGGGAGTTTTATTTGCTTTTATCTCGTGTATCGTCTTGCTGGTGGGCCAGGGATTTGTGCGCAGATATGAACCATCGATAAATCGATTTACCCAGATGCCATAGTCCCACTCACGACTCCCTCGCTCCCGGTATCGCTGATATCTGACACGGACTTTTCCTTTATACTTCTTTCGGGTGTATATGCCGACTGCATGATGGAAGTTAGAAGCAATCGTTATTGTATCGGTTTGATCTTCGGAAATGATACCTTCCTTATCCATCCACTCAACAGCCTGCTTCACGCTAGTGCCCCAATAATCAAGTTCGTAATGCCCAAAAGCCCCTCCTATGCCACCCGCTATCGGGTTGAAATAAGTATACATAATAGTCGAGTTGCGAAGCTGATACACGAGTGGCTCCAGCGCGGTAAGTCCCAGTATCGCCATAACGGCATAGCTAAGTTTATTGGGAGGCCGAAATCTCTCGAGCAAGAAATGCCACCCCATTGTAACTAAAATGACTAAGCTGGGATATACAAACGTAAAATGCCTCCAACCATCATAAAGCGCCGATCCTTGCGCAATAACATACATCAAAGGAAAAAGAAAAGAAAAGGCAGCTAAAACAATTCCTGGTCGACTGTAGGTATTCCAAATCGGCTTGACAAAAAACAGAAAAGCAAGAATCCCAAGAATGATGAAAAGTGGAATAGTCAAGAACATCCAGCAGACGATGTACTTAACAGGAATATCACTCGACCATACCAAATCACTCTGAAAGAGGACTTTGATTGCCGTGCTGAAATTTGAAAAAGCATTGAGTGACTCGGGAATATGTCGCAAAGGATCTGTCAGCCCGTAAGGCCAAAATAAGAGTCCTAGCAGCAGACCAATGAGAGCTGGCACCCCAAATGCTCTCAGATAATTCTTGAGGAGATCCAATTGTACCAACTTTGCAAGTCCATGCCTGATCAGAAACAGGAGCCCTAGAAACAATCCCAGATAGGCAATGCAAAGTATTCCGCCATTGATCCGAACCCCAACTCCCAATCCGATGGCAACTCCGAGCCCAATTAAGGTTCCCCAAGATGGCCTTGGCATTTGTTTCAGAACTTTATAGATGAAATAAAGAGCCATGACGTAAGCCGTAGCAAATGGAATATCCTTTGGATTCATCATTGCATGGCCCAAAAACCTGGGAGACAAAACCAACAATCCGATTGCCAAGAGACTCGCTCTTTTTCCTGCTATCTCATGCATCAATTTGGCACAAAAGAAAATGCCCAGCATACCAAAAAGCAAATTCCAGAGATGCCTGACCTTGTAGTAATTTGCATCCAACTTGGTCAGACTAAAGATTTTGTTTGTCGTCTCTGTCAGAATTTCAAATACACCCCCATAATGCTTTATCTCCGGACCGGCATCAAACGAGCTGGTATCGCTGCCGAGAGAACTATAAAAGGAAGGTAGTGCGGATGCATAGTTGGCCTGCACATCGTCGTCACCATTCAGCCCGGTATTCCAGGCGACCACCGATAGGAGCAGAAATAGAATAATGCATACTATTCCGAGTAAGCGATTATCACTTGAGGAGCTCACATCGTCACGGGAAAACAGATTGGGCTTTGTCTTTTTGACCTTGAGTTTCTTCTTTGCTTTTCCCTTGCGCTTTGCCATGATTGTAATTCCCTATAGACTCGAATATAGCAATTGATTTTCAACATACTATAGATCACTAAAATTTGTAACTCATCTGCACTATAAACTCATGAATTCAACTTATTAAGCTACTTTTGGAGCCCTAATCTGATCTCATATGGATCTTTCAGAGCTCAAAGACTTAGAAAATGGCAGGCGGCATCCCTGGGAGCTAGCTCGCCTACAAATAATCAAAAAGCAACTAAGAAGTTTGCGGAAAAAGCGGAGAGAAGCCTCGTTGCAAGTACTTGATATTGGGTGTGGTGATGCTTTTGTCGTCGCAAGTCTCGCTGCAGATTTTCAAGAAATGCAATTTTCCGCAGTCGATATCAATTTTACCGAAGAGCAATTGAGTGAACTTAACATCGCGCATGCTGGGAAAAACCTCGCTTTTTATCAGAATCTGACCGATATTCCAAGTTCCGATCATGCCAAAACTGATCTCGTCATGCTGCTTGACGTGATAGAACACATAGAAGATGATTTGGCCTTTATGTCATCCTTGCATCAGCACGACTTTATAACGAATGAAACGGACTTTCTGATTATGGTGCCGGCTTATCCTGGGCTCTACTCAAGCCATGATGATGTATTGGGTCACTATCGCCGATACACCAATGAGAGTCTCGAAGCAATGCTGATCAATGGCGGATTTCGAACCAGGCATTTGAGCTATTTCTTCGCCTCACTTCTGCCTTTGCGATACCTCCAGGTCCGAGAAGAAAAACGCACAGGCACAAAAAAAGAACATGAAAGATCGGAGTTGGTCCAGTGGACTAAAGGGCCGTTCTTAACCAATCTTGTCACTAGTATTCTAACATTTGACTACACCATAGGTCGTCTATTGCATCGGGTTGGTGTAAAAATGCCTGGACTTTCGAACTTGTGCATATGCTCCTTTCGGGAATCGTAGTACCCTGTTACAACGAAGCGAAGCGAATTGATCAAGCAGCCATGATCAAACATGCGAAGCATGGATCAATGCTACTATTGGTTGATGACGGTAGCTCTGATGACACGGCGCAGATCATCCGAGACTTGAGTCAGAACAGTCAAATCGAGTGCCTTGTTCTTGATCAAAACAAGGGCAAGGCCGAAGCCGTTCGCCAGGGAATGTTGCACCTCTACAACCACTATCCAGAGATTGAGTATTTGGGGTTTGCTGATGCCGATTTGGCCACTCCTCTTGCTGGCATGGAAGACCTACTCATCGACATGAAGTGTGATAAATCGCTCCTGATGGTTCTTGGTAGTCGTTGGAAACATCTCGGAGCTCGTATCGAACGCAATGAGAAGAGGCACTACATGGGTCGCATCTTTGCAACCTTGATCAGTAATCTTTTCAAACTGCCGATTTACGATTCACAATGTGGTGCAAAGTGGTTTGACCGAAAGGTGATCAATGTCCTATTCGGTTCACCATTCGTGAGCCGATGGTTTTTTGATGTAGAGCTCTTGGTTAGATTAGGTAAAGCATATCCAGAAACGCTTCCAGCTCGTGAAATTCCCCTTGATGTCGGGACCGAGGTAGACGATTCAAGGATCAACTGGACAGATATGCTCAAAGCTCCTCTCGAACTTATGAGAATTCGGAAATACTACCGAAACTGGTCGACTGAGGAAATCTCTGCAAATAATTCGTGAGAGATGCAGCCTTTTGCATGCAATACAGCAAGCAAAGTGTACCGTAAAATTTGCAATGCGTAGGGTACGCCATTGACATATGATATCTCATCACCGTAAAAAGTGGGGATTGGTACTTCCTTCAATTTGGCATCCGCAAAGAGCAGCTGAATGATGATTTGAGTATCAAAGTGAAAATCGTCGCTATTTTTCTGAAAGGGGATCCGAGACAATGCTGCGACCGCAAATGCACGATACCCAGAATGAAATTCAGACAGCTTAGTGCGGAGGAGAAAGTTCTGAGTAGCCGTTAAAATCTTGTTGCCGACAAATTTATAAATGGGCATGCCTCCCTTGAGGGCTCCACCCTTTCGCAGCATGCGACTGCCCATGACATATTCATACGAACCGTCTTGCAGGGGAGCTAGCATGTCGGCCATTGCCTCAGGGGCATACTGCCCATCCCCATGCAAAAGAATAACGAGGTCAAACTCGTGATCGATCGCATATTGGTAGCCGAGTTTTTGGTTTCCCCCGTATCCTAGATTGCGAGCATTCTTGCGGGTGGTGAGCTCTAGCTCAGGATGCAGTGCCTCGTATTCAAGCGCAAGCTCATACGTACGATCTGGCGATGCATCGTCGATGAGCAGAATCTCATATTCAAACGCATCAAGAACAACTTGTGGGATACGCTCAAAGACAGAGATGATGTGTTTTTCAGCACGGTAAGCAACAATGAAAATGAGCAGCCTCACTCTGCTAAGATAAACGGAACGCTAACCTTTAATCGCATGGAGCAGATCTTCGCAGAGGTCATCCACATGCTCAATACCCACGCTCAACCTGATCAGCGAATCAGAGATTCCTGCTTTGGCGCGTTTGGCTTTTGGGATCGAAGCATGGGTCATGCTGGCAGGATGCCCTATCAGAGACTCTACGCCACCCAGAGACTCGGCAAGACTGAATAGCTTGGTGCGGTTGAGAATTTTATTTGCCGCTCGTTTATTGTCATCCCTAAGGGTAAATGACATCATGGCTCCAAATTGACTCATCTGCCTGGCAGCCAACGAATGTCCCTCTGCAGTCTTCAGACCTGGATAAAAGACTTGGCGCACTGCCTTTTGCTTACTGATCAAGGTGGCGATCTGGTAGGCATTCTCACAGGCTCGATCCATCCGGACTGACAACGTCTTAATGCCACGCAGGGTAAGGAAACTATCCATCGGGCCCGGCACAGCGCCCGAAGCATTCTGGATAAATCGCAACCGCTCCTCCAAGATGGGATCTTTGCAGATCAACGCTCCCAATATCACATCCGAATGTCCCGCAATGTACTTGGTTGCCGAATGCATGACGAGATCTGCACCCAACTCCAGTGGTCTCTGGAGGTGTGGACTGGCAAACGTATTGTCCACACAAATTAGGGCTTGACTTTTCTTGGTATCCTGGCAGATCTGCTTGATGTCCAGGATCTTTAGCATTGGGTTGGTCGGGGTTTCAAACCAAATGAGACGGGTGTTCTCATTGATCGTCTCCTGCAGGAGTTTGCGATCTCGTAGATCTATGAAATGCGCCTTGATTCCGTATTGCTCATACTGTTTTACAATGAGCCGATAGGAGCCACCATAGACATCTGTTGTCGTGATGATTTCGTCACCGGGACTGAGCAATTTCAAGACCGCATCCATTGCTGCCATTCCAGATGCAAAAGCCAGGCCATGAATGCCACTCTCTAGCGCTGCAAGGCTGGCTTCGAGGGCTGTCCGAGTGGGGTTTTGGGTGCGCCCATACTCATATCCCTTGTGCTTGCCCGGAGCATCTTGCACATAGGTTGAGGTCTGGAAAATAGGAGTCATGATTGCTCCGGTAGACGGATCTGGTTCTATACCAGCATGAATGACCTTGGTCTCAAACTTCATCTCGGTTATTTCTTTTGCAGCACTGCACGAACTGCTTCAACTACATTGGCAGTCCCAATGCCATATCGATCCATCAGTTCATCGGGTTTGCCGCTTTCTCCAAAGGTGTCAGCGACAGCTACCATTTCCATCGGGCATGGAGAGCGCTGTGCCAGCAATTGGGCAACACTCCCTCCCAAACCACCCAGACGCTGATGTTCCTCGGCAGTAACACAGCATTTGGTCTTGGCCACCGACTCAAGAATCAACTCGTCGTCGAGCGGCTTAATGGTATGAATGTTGATCAGCTCGCAACTGATGCCCTGCTCTTCAAGGGCAGTCACGGCCTCCATGGCTTTATAGACCAGATGGCCGGTTGCAAGAATGGTGACATCTGTACCCTCATTCATCAGTAGGCCTTTGCCAATTTCAAATTTTTGCTCTTCTGGTATAAAGATGGGCCACCCTGGACGACCAAAGCGCAGATAGACCGGACCATAATGCTCAGCGATCGCCATCGTAGCAGCCTTGGTCTGATTGTAATCGCACGGGTTTATCACGGTCATGCCTGGCAGCATTTTCATCAATCCGATGTCTTCTAAAATCTGATGGGTTGCACCATCCTCACCCAACGTGATGCCTGCATGCGAGGCACAAATTTTTACGTTCTTATCGCTGTACGCGATCGATTGCCGGATCTGATCATAGACCCTGCCCGTGGCAAAATTTGCGAATGTGCTGGCAAAGGGTATTTTTCCAGCAGTCGCCAATCCGGCCGAAATCCCCATCATGTTTGCTTCGGCGATGCCTACCTGAAAAAATCGTTGCGGATAGTGCTCGATAAATTCCTGAATCTTAAGAGATCCAACTAAGTCGGCACAGAGCGCTACAATACGATCATTCTCTTGCGCTGCAGCATAGAGACCATCTCCAAATCCATTGCGAGTGGCTTTCTTGCCTGTTACGGGAAAATTTGCTAGTGTACTCACGGGCTAATGTGGTGATTGATAAAGTGGATCGTATGTATAATCTCCCAGCGTTTCAGGTAGCTGCGATAGTGCGTTCTCTGTTTGCTCCTCGTCCGGTGCAATTCCGTGCCATTTGTGACTTCCCATCATATAGTCTACGCCGGATCCCATTTCAGTCTTCATGAGGATCACAACGGGCTGTCCATTTCCGAGCTGCGCCTTTGCATGCTGCAACGTATCTACCACCTCCTGCATCACGTTGCCATTCATCTCCAAGACAATCCATCCAAAGGACTTCCATTTGCCAGCGAGATCACCCAAACTCATCACCTCCTCATTGGGCCCGTCGATTTGCTGTCCATTGCGATCCACTACTGCGATCAGGTTATCGACCTTATGGTGCGGTGCACACATTGCGGCCTCCCAGATCTGACCTTCTTGCAGTTCTCCATCTCCGGTCAAAACATAGATCGTCTTGTCATCTTGGTTTAATTTCTTGGCCAGGCCCATTCCAATGGCGACTGAGATGCCTTGACCCAGCGAGCCCGAGGCAATCCTTATCCCTGGCAGACCTTCTGCGGTGGCGGGATGTCCTTGCAACCTCGAATCCAACCTCCGAAAGGTTGATAACTCCGTGATGTCAAAAAAGCCTGCGCGTGCCAAAATGCTATACCAAAGTGGCGATATGTGTCCGTTGGAGAGAAAGAAGACGTCTTCATTCTCACCACTCATGTGAAAGGTCTTCGTGTACGACATCACCTCAAAGTAGAGTGCCGTAAGGAAGTCGGCACAGCCTAGCGATCCTCCTGGATGACCCGACTTGGCGTAATGCACCTGTCGCACTATGTCCCTGCGGACCTGCGATGCGATTTTCTCTAGTTCTGCTATTGATCCCACAGCGCAAACATAATGATCTGAAAGAACGAAAGGCAATTCTCTTTGCAGAGAATTGCCTTTTCGCAAAATTATTTACTGGTTATCTGGTGGTTAGTTTACCGCTTCGGCCAGTTTGCTGCCAGGTTTGAACTTAGCAACAGTCTTTGCTTTGATCTGGATTGTCTTTCCAGTCATAGGGTTGCGACCTGTACGAGCGTTTCTTTTCGTTGTTGAAAAAGTACCAAAACCAGGTAGAGTCACCTTATCACCTTTCTTGAGGCTTTTGGTCACGCATTCCATACAAGCATCAAGCGCTCGGCCTGCATCTGCTTTTGAGAGTCCGGATGCATCTGCAATGCCTTCAACCAATTCTCCTTTGTTCATCTTATTACGTTTTAAATGAAGAAAATTTTTAATAAGCCCCAAATTTAAAGGCTCTTACGGTGCAAACCAAATTTTTCTCGACCTAGTTGCACATTCTTATTATGGAGTCGCGATAAAGAAAATTTCATATCTAGATCTTTTCCCTATTAGATTATGTCGGCATTCTTTACCTTTGCACGCTCTTAAAGAAATAGAATGGCTCAGCACAAATCAGCAAAGAAGAGAATCAGACAAGATTCTAAAAAACGAATTCGCAATCGCTACTACAAAAAGTCGGCTCGAACGGCTATTCGCAATCTGCGTGAGATGACCGACAAAAGTGCAGCTGAAACATTCTTGCCGAAAGTGATCAGCATGATTGACCGATTGCACAAGCGCAATAGCATTCATGGCAACAAAGCTGCCAATCTTAAGAGCAGTCTTACCAAGTTTGTGGCTGGTCTTTAGTCACTGAAAATCAAGATAGTATAGAATAAGTCGCTCATTGCAGCGACTTTTTTTTGTCCAGCAAAAGAAACAATTTTAAGTATTCCTTAAGGGCTCAACAACTTACGCATTAAGTAGAAAACATATCTGTTTTTTACCCAAAAGTTAGCCCCTGCAAAGCCTCTACAGCGCGGTTAAAATCCCTATTATTACTTGATTTTTTAAACCAAGCTTAAGCCACCAAATGTTGCACGCTCTGCAAGTCAGCACTGACTTGACGACTGAATTTCGACGGAAAACTCCCTGCTCTGGTCCTGACTCCAGGACGGCGGGATGCAGTGCCTTTAGCCTTTCTTCTCAAAATAATTCAACCATTTTAAGCTACTTAGATGAAGTACGTGTACTCCGATTTTAACATTTCCTTTTCCTGCAAACCCGTCTTGGGAGTGCTTTTTTTCCTGTTTACTGCTATTTCAATGCATGCACAGGACGATCGTGTTCGATTGCCGATTGATCAAACCAAACAGGATTTCATTTCCTACGATAAGAGCAAAATAAAGGAGCTCAAAGAAAAATCACGGACCACAAAGTTATCCACAGACCTTGTTCGAATGATGGAAATGCACGACGAAGGTAAGATGGATATGCATGGAGAGCGTTCTTTCATGAAGGCCTACATCATGAAAGATCAGGCGATAATGGTGCAAGTGACCACGCTCAATGCAGACGCTTGCATGACCGAGTTGAAAAGTGGAGGTCTGAAAGAGGCTAAGAATTACAGTGTCGCGAAGCACATTATCACAGGCTATGCAAGCATGGATATGCTGGCCAAGTTTGGCGATATGACCCACGTATGGGGTGTCAAATCCGTAATGAAGCCGATAACTAATATCGGTGCAGCAACCAGCCAGGCTGATGTATCACTTTGCACTGATATAACTCGTGTAGGATTTGGAGTGGATGGCACAGGAAATACGATCGGGGTGCTTTCAGACAGTCATAATTCATTGGGGGGTGAGGCTTCTGGAATCGCCACTGGAGATCTGCCGGGACCTGGTAACCCAAATGGATTTACGACGCCAATAAATAACTTGGTGGATCTACCTCATCTAGATGGATCTGATGAAGGTCGAGCAATGTTTGAACTGATCCATGATGTTGCTCCTGGAGCAGAGCTTGCATTCAGCAGCGCGTTTGTTGGAGGACAGGCAGGATTTGCTCAAGGTATCCTTGACTTGCAATCAGTGGCTAACTGCAATATCATCGTCGATGATGTGATCTATTTTGCCGAACCCATGTGGATGGACGGTGTGGTGGCACAAGCTGTAAATACGGTTGTGTCAAATGGAGCAATGTACTTCTCTTCGGCAGGAAATTCGGACCGCGACGCTTATGATGGTGCTTATACACCTATGGCTCCTTCAGATCCTATCAATTTAGCAAACAATCTGGATGCACACGATATTGGAGGATCGGATGATTTGTTGCAATTCACAGTACCCGCAGGATTATACACGATCATACTGCAATGGAATGAGCCCCATTTCTCAACAACAGGTACGCCAGGTACTGGCCAAGCAATGACTGATCTCGATTTCGATCTCTACAATGAAACAGGCACGATCTACTTTGGGGGATCCTATGATGACAACTTATTTACAACCGGTGACCCGGTTGAAGGTGTACAAGGCTCATTCGATGCTGGCACCTACTCTCTGAAAACGCTAAGGTTTGACGCCTTTCCCGGCACTCCGCCTCCAGACAAATTAAAATACATCGTATATAGTGCTGGTGGATCGGTTGTTTGGGAAAGTGGAGTGGCAGGAACAAATGGCCCTACTTGTACTGGGCATGCTAATACGGCTGGGGCGTGCGCCGTGGGAGCATCTGCCTACATTTTTAATCCCAAGTTTGGTTTTGACCCCCCCGGCTTGAATATATTTTCTTCGTGGGGGGGAGTACCGATCTGCCGTGATGTGACTGGAGCACCTATCACTCCCATTGATCACATGAAGCCAGACTTCACAGCTCCAGATGGTACAAATACTACCTTTTTCGGTTTTGACTTTGATGGAGATGGTCTTCCCAATTTCTTTGGTACTTCGGCAGCTGCACCACATGCGGCTGCAACTGCTGCCTTAATTTTTGAAGCAGATCCAGCTCAATCCGTGAGTGATGTAAAAAGTCTGATGCGAAATACTGCAATTGATGTTTCAAATCTGGGTTTAGGATTTGACTATGGTAGCGGAACCGGGCTGATTCAAGCTCCAAGAGCTGTAAATATGGCATTGGGCGCCAACGTAGCTCCCAACTGTCATGATATCAATCTCGGTATCGCGGCCGATGGTTTTGCAAGGTTTTTCCCGCACGAAATAGTATCCAATACCGCTGATGGAGTCGGTCTGATGGATCTTACCTTAAGTAACACGCATGGATCTACAATTTTTGAGCGTAAGGGTGTACTTCCTACGGATGTGATCACAATCACCAATGCATGCAACTACCGAGGTCAGGAACTAAAACTAACAGTGAAGGGAGAGCTTGCTACTTGTTGGAGTCTGGTGACGTTCAAACAAGAAAGTCCTGCTGCTCTTCCAGGTCGAATTACAACTGTATGGTGCACTGATCCACTGGTCGCTGGTGGTCACATAGGAGACGAACCACCTACCGCATTCATTCCCTGCGAAGGGGCATCTCCCTCTGAATTTGTCGCCGACTGGATCATTCCAGTTGACACTTGTGGTATCGATACCGCCAAGATCATACTTCGTGAATATGCCGCATTCAACAAAGCAGGCATACGAAGCTCAGTTTTTGATACGATTGTGGTTTTCCGCCTTCCCGAGATCACGGAAGAAAATCTGCATTGCCCTGCCACGGATACACTCTATTGCGGAAGCAATGATCGACCAGTACCTGGTATGGGTGATACAGCCTTTTACGTCGGTCCAGAACTGTATAAGTTTAATCCGGCAACCAATATGTGCGATACCATCTATCTCTGCTACGTACGAGATGAGAACCGCGATGGCTGGTATCAGGAAAACGAATGGTACTCGACCGACTTTAGCAACAAGTGCGGCGTGCTGATGAAGAAGAAAGTGCACAAATTTGAAGATCCTTGCAGCCCGATTTATAAGGTCGAGTTAGAGATCAAGCAGGTTTGTGCCGGCGGAGCCGGTGATGATCTGTGCGCCGTCGCTGCAAATCCAGCAGAAGAAATTGGCAACAACTATTGGCAGTGCGATTTTTGGGTGTATGATTTTGATACGGTACCACCCGTGGTCGATGGCAAGCAAAAACTAGACGAGTTTGAAGAAGTGGTGGTCCTTGATGCAGATTGCGATGGTGATGTTGATACGGTTGTGATTGCTCCTACGGGTACCCATGATTGTGCAGCACATACCTATCTACCAGCAGTGGTCGTCAACGACAACTGGACTGGCGTGAAGCATGTCAAAGCGCAATTCGAGGGCAGTACCTATGTCATGGAACTTGAGGGAGAAAGAGACACCGTCGGCTATCTGGCAGGCAATGGATGCTATCGCTATCACACACCGGTCAAAGTGCCAAAAAATGATTGGCCATCGATGATCGTCTACGAAGCCTATGACAACTGTCATCTACTTGGTACTGATACGTGCTGGATTCTTGCCAAAGATCGCACGAAACCAGTGGTCGTAACAGACAAAGGAGTGACCGTGAGTCTTTCTGACAAGAAAGTTTGGGTAGACGCCGAGAGCTTTAATGAGGGCAGCTGGGACAATTGTGGAGAGCCGAGAATATTCGTCCGTCGTACGGACTGGTATGAATCATGCATTGATTTGTGCTATAATGTCAAGGATGCAGAATGCGGAGTGCACGATCCCGATACAGAATCAGCAGTCGAAATCTGCTACATCTCCGAACACCACGATACGCTGCGCCAGGCAATCCTGGAATCGGACAAGCTTTGTGATCCTGTCGAAGCACACTATGCCACGTATATGGAGTGGTTGTGCAATGACGGCACTGCATGTGGAGAAATCTTGTACAACGCCTGGATCTATGACCTGATCAAATATGGCACCATCAATTGTGTCGATCATCCGTATGATGTCGACGAGGCCCATATCCGAAAGCTGATCAAGGAGATGACAACTTGGTCATTTGATGCAGCAGCAACAGCTTCAAAGTTCAAATTTTCCACGACCCACTTGCACGAGTGCTACGATGGGGGCTTGACCTTTGGTCTCGATCAATTTGGATCGCAGCAAGAATTTGAAACGGAGATTGGTGCAAGAATTGACAACTATGCCCAAATCGGCGGCGGTTGGACTGATCAGGTTGCATTTGATTGTGAAGATGCATGCAGCATGGTGACCGTCGAGGTTTTGGCCATTGACTACTGGTGCAACTGGAGCAAGGCCTGGATGGATGTTTGGGTAGAAGACAAGACGCCCGTCTCGGTTGTAAACGATGTAGTGGATGGAGAAATCAGCTGCAAAACTTACAAAGACAAGCGATACGACTATCCGGGAGAACAGCATCCGGTGAGCATCGAGTACATCGTTGAGCAGGCTAAGACTGATTCAACAGCAGCATACACAGCACTCGATCACATTTTTGGAGGCTATCAAAAAGCATGGGTAGATCCCCATGGCAACTATGTTGATACTGCCTGGATGGAGATTGAAAAGGAAATTGAATTTAGCGACAGTGTCTGTGTGCTGAAGGATTCGATCCATCAGATACGTGTCTACGATGATCATTTTGGATACATCTGGGCGGATAGTCTCGTGGGTGAAGTCATCTATGAAGAGCAAGATCTTGAGTTTCAGCGAGGCATCGTGACTGTCAACTGTGCCGAAAATGTACAGTGCAGTCAAGAGGTATGGTGTGAGTTTGATCATTGTGGACAGGGATACCTTTTCCGCAAATTCAAGATTTGGCAAGGATGTCCGCCAGACAGTGATGCTTACTCACCGCATGCGCCAGACACAATATATCGCCATCAGCGTATCTGGGTGGGCAACGATTGCGAATTGCATAAATACATGTTTGATGTACCGCAAGACACGACCATAGAAGCGTGTGGCATCGAATACGATCCAGACGGAAGTACCCTTGTGGTGGGTGACGCCGGACCGGAAAATACGGGCATGCCCGAATACCTCCTCGATGACGACTGCCGCATAGTCGGCATCGCTCGAGATGACAAAGTCTTTAAGATCGTCGGTGGAGACGAAGGCTGCTACAAGATCATTCGAACCTGGTACTTTGCCGATTGGTGTGGTGGCAAACCTTCCAACGACTACTGGTACCAAGATCGAGATCTGGTTCAGTTTTCATGCGAGCAAAAGATCCTCGTGATCGACACCGAGCCTCCTGTTTGCAACATCGTGATCAGTGGCGACACGTCTAGTACTGCTGGTTCGAGTGCCGATTCTCCTGCCTTTTTCGAGGCCGCAGGTGGATGTGTGCTGGATATCGTAGGCACTGTAGATGTACAAGATCCATGCGGCTTGATTGACTTGGGCTGGGAACTTAAGGATCTTGCATCCGGAACAGTCGTGGCAATCGGCAGTGGTTCCGTGAGCGATACCGCAGATGTTTTTGACCTTCTCATCGACTCAGTACTGCCGGGTTCTTACAAGCTCAACGTGCAGGTACGTGATGAATGCCAGAATGAAAACTACTGCGAGTATTACTTCGATGTAGCGGCTGGCAAGAAGCCCGGACCTGTGTGCGTCACGAGTCTTACCGCTGAACTGCAGCCATGGGATACAGATCAAGATGGGGTCGTTGATACAGCGGCTTCCAAGATTTGGGCTTTCGAGTTCGAATCAAGTAGCCTGCCTCCTTGCGGAGAAGACTATGCAGATCTCGACTTTATGATTGAATGGGCGGATGAGTCTTCGGGCGTTTACGACACAACCGCAGTTTCAGATAGTCTGGCTATTGGTTGCGATCGCATCGGAAGTCAGGTTGCCCGCATGTGGGTCGTTAGTCCGACTGGTGGAGCAGATTACTGCGATGTAATACTTGTTGTACAAGACAACAGTGGAACATGCGACGACATGAGCTCGAGCGGACCTCAGCTGGTAGGGACAATCACCAATGAACTTGGAGAAAGTGTGGAGCTGGTGGATGTCAAAGCTGTCATTAATGGTGAAGAGCAAATTCAGACAACCAATGAATCAGGCGAATATCGCTTTAGCATGGTAGAAGGTCAAGAGATTGAAGTTGCTCCGATCAAGGACATCGACGACCTCAATGGTGTTAGTACCCTGGATCTCGTGCGCATCCAGAAGCATGTTCTGGGCAAGGAGTTGTTGGCAAATGAATTCCGTGAAGTTGCAGCAGATGCCAACAAGGATGGCAATATCAGTCCACTGGATTTGGTAGAAATCAGAAAGGTGATTTTAGGATCTCTGGACAAGTTCCAGTATGTGAATAGCTGGCACTTCTTTGAGGAAAATGCACAGGACGAACAGGTCACCATCACACCGGGTGAAGAATCGATGATACTGGATTGGATGGGTATTAAGATGGGCGACGTAAACATGGATAGTGATCCGAGTCGATCAGCTGGTCGATCTGGCAAAGCACTCACTTTTGCCCTTGAGAACATGGACCTCGTGGCTGGAAATCAGTACGTGGTCGAGTTTACTTCGGCAGACTTTACGGATATCACGGGTTACCAATTTACGTTGCAAGTTGATCCTTCCAAAGCACGCATCTTATCGGTCGATGGCGCCGCACTTGAAATGGATGAAAGCAACTTTGGTTTCCGCCATCTCGAAGAAGGAGTGCTGACAACAAGTTGGAACACCTATGAGGGTTTGAGCATGAGCAAAGATGAGGTGTTATTTACCGTGACTCTGGAGGCCAAAGCAGGTGCTGAACTCAGCAATATTCTTGCTATGAGCAATGATGTGACTGCTTCTGAGGCCTACAATTCTGCCGAGTTAACTCATCAGGTGAGTCTTGATTTCGGATTGGAGGATGCTGCGACTTTGTTTGCGCTGCATCAAAACTCTCCCAATCCCTTTAAGGAAACCACCACGGTGGGCTTCCACTTGCCAGATGCGATGCCAGCCACGATCTCAGTTTATACGTCTGCCGGGAAGCAGGTGAAATTGATCGAGGGTGATTTTGTCAAGGGTCTTAATACGATCCAGCTGAGCCGCAAGGATGTCGGCAACTTTGGGGTGCTTTACTATCAGCTAGATACGGAGCATTTCACGGCTAGCAGAAAAATGATCTTGATCGAATGATCAATCATTAGTACGAATGCTATAGAAAGGAGACTCGCTGGTGCGAGTCTCCTTTTTGTTTAGGTATCTTTAACTACAAGAGCTCACTTGACACTTTTTAGAATATGGCATACAGAAATCAAGGCTACGGAAGACCCCGCAGAAGATGTACCATTGGTGGTACAGTACTAATCGCGCTCGTTATGGTTGGGTTTGCGCTTTGCAAATACTACGGCACAACCCAAATCAATCCGATCACAAATGAGAAACAGCACATCGGTATGTCTGTCGATCAGGAGATTGCGATCGGCCTGCAGAGTGCTCCCAGCATGGCCAATCAGCATGGTGGTTTACATCCTGATCAAGATGCACAAGCATTGGTAAAGGGAGTAGGCCAGAAACTGGTCGCAAATACGATTGCTCAGCAATCTCCTTACCGTTATGATTTTCATCTATTGCGTGATCAGCGTACTGTAAATGCCTTCGCATTGCCGGGTGGGCAGGTGTTTATCACTGCAGCACTCTTTAATCGATTGGAAACTGAAGATCAGCTCGCCGGTGTACTCGGACATGAGATCGGCCACGTGCTCGCTCGACATTCTGCCGAACGGATGTCAAAGCAAGAATTGATCCAGGGTCTCACCGGAGCTGCCGTCATGGCCACTTACGATCCCTACAACCCCGCTTCGCAACGATCGGGTGAGGTAGCCCGCTACATCGGGAATCTCGTCTCGATGAAGTATGGTCGTGACCAAGAACTGCAGTCTGATGACCTGGGAGTGCGCCTCATGATGGAGGCCGGTTACAAACCAGAAGAGATGGTGGGAGTGATGAAAATCCTGAAGGCAGCAGCGGGGGGAGGATCACGCAAGCCCGAGTTCTCGAGTACGCATCCCGACCCGGAAAACAGAATTGGCAGAATCGAGGAGGCCATCGAAAAATACCGATCTCAAGGCCTCTGATTAAACTTTTTCACTACCTTTTGGTGTTACATCACTAGAACAACTATCTCATGCAGAGAACAAAAAGAAAAAAAGGGATTTTTGATTCTTCCAATCCCTACTTAAAGGAAGAATCGTTCGCACAGACAGCCTATGCGGTCGATGGAGAATTGGAAGAGAGAATGACCGTAGCGGGGGCAGTCAATAAGACCTTCATTTTAGGTGCAATCATGCTGGCAGCTGCTGGATTTGCATACACCTATCCCAGTAACTTTCTTACTTGGGGAGGTGCTATTGGTGGCCTGATCGTCGTGATCATCGCCTCGCGAAAAGTAGAAAAATCTCCTGTGCTAGCGCCGATCTATGCCGGTCTTGAGGGCTTTTTTGTGGGAGGTATCACAGCTATGTATGCTATGGCATACGAAGGCATTGTTCTTCAAGCGGTCTCCCTTACCTTTGGCGTTTTCTTTGCCATGCTCGCAATCTATAAGTCGGGATTGATCAAGGTGACGAAGTCATTTCGCACTGGCATCATGATGGCTACGGGTGGCATTTTTGTGCTCTATCTGGCATCAATAGGTCTCAGCTTTGTCGGCATCAATATTCCGCATCTGCATGAAGCCACTCCGATGGGCTTGATCATCAGCCTCGGTATCCTTGCTATCGCTTCGCTCAATCTGCTGCTCGACTTTGACCTCTTTGAAAAAGGGGAAGAACAAGGAGCCCCGCAGTATATGGAGTGGTTTGCTGGGATGGGACTGCTGATCACGTTGGTTTGGATCTACATTGAGATCTTGCGTCTCCTCGCCATCTTTTCAGGAAGAGACTAGCTCGATTTGTCGGAATTAAATCAACGAGACCAGGCTGGCTCCCTAGAAACAGTCATTGAGAATGAAATCGGGTGGATAACGTTTGCGCATCCGAGCCACAACTCCTTGCCCTCTTCACTTTTGGGTCAGCTTGCCAGTGCAATATTGGAGCTGGGCACCAATACTCAGACGAAAGCTCTGGTAGTGCAAAGCGGTGGAGACCGGACGTTTTGTGCGGGTGCAAATCTACGTGAGATGGCCGGCCTGCAATCAGAACAGGAGGCTCAGTCGTTTTTTAATGGTTTTGGTGCAGTGATTAATGCCATTCGCACCTGTGGCAAATTGGTGATCGGTCGGGTACAGGGAAAAGCAGTCGGTGGAGGTGTGGGACTAGCCTCAGCGATGGATTACTGCCTGGCGACAAAATGGTCTCTGGTGAGACTGAGTGAACTATCGATCGGTATTGGGCCGTTTGTGATTGGGCCGGCAGTGCGCCGCAAGATGGGATTGGCGGCTTTTTCTGAGCTATCGATAAACTGTTCTGAATGGCAGACCGCAGCATGGGCAAAGCAAAAGGGGCTTTATCAGGAAGTATTTGATACCCAGGCACATCTCGATGACTACCTCGCTCGCTTTCTGGAAAAAATCAGAGATTACAGCCCTGAAGCCCTTTCAGAGCTGAAGCGGCTATTTTGGGAGGAGACAGACCATTGGGATGCGCTCTTGCGTGAGAGAGCTGGAAAAAGTGCAAGACTATTGATAGCACCCGAGACACAAGCTAAGCTGGCCCATATTCTCGTCGAAAACAGCTAAGGCGCACCTCCAATCGATCAATAAATCGAAAAAAAGTAGTCAATAAGTGTTACTTTGTATATAACGCAGAGTCTTAATTTGAAATAGTGTCTGGTATCCGGGGTAGTATACGGTATCTGACAGAATAAGGAGTAGGGAATAGTATGTATAGATCCACTCTCGCTGTGACGTTTCTTTTTGGTGCTTTGAGCCTGTGTGCTCAGAGTGAGCGTGCTTTGGGTCACTTTAACGAGATTTCGGTGGCGACGGGCATACAACTGCAGTTGGTAAGCGGCAGTGAAACGAGGGCACTCATCTCTGTAGAAGGGGGCGAGGCAAGCGAAGTCACTACCGAAATATCAAACAATGGGCTTCTCACTGTCCGTTTTGCGGGAGGGACGAAGATAAAGCGCAAGGCATCCGTTACGCTATACTCCAATGAAGAAATTAGTCGGCTTAGGGTTGCAACTGCTGCTGCGATTTACTGCAGTGATCCCATGGCAGGTTCATACATGTCGCTGGAAGGCGCAACGGGAGGGCGAATTGATGTGGCCCTCAATGTGGATGAGCTTTCTCTCGATCTCTCGAGTGGTAGTGTCGTGACGCTGATTGGTATAGCTCGAGTACTGAATTCGGAAGTGTCTTCTGGAGCTGCTCTCCATGCGTTTGACCTCCAAACCGAAAAGATCCAAGCCGATTGCTCTTCTGGTGGCAATATGGAAATATTTGTCGTCGATGAGCTGCAGGCAAAATGCAGCATGGGTGGCAAGATTGTCTATTCTGGCGAACCTCAAGTTGCCAAAAATGAATCTTCTTCTGGCACAGTGATGCCAAAGTTAGCTAAGTAGTGATTTTATCTATCGGTTTCTAGTGAAGAGAATCATCACACGGCGAAACTCTCACCACAACCACATTCACGCGTGGCATTGGGATTGCTAAAGTAAAACCCTTTACCATCAAGACCACCAGAAAATTCCAGCGTGCTATCAAATAGATAGAGAAAACTTTTCAGGTCGGTCACGATCTTTATACCCTGATCTTCAAAAACCTGATCGTTGTCCTGGTCTTCATTGTCAAAATCCATTTTATAGGAAAGACCACTGCAACCTCCACTTACGACGGAGACCCGAATGAAGAAATCTTCTGCGATATCACCAGAAGATTTGATCTCATCGATCTTACTCTTGGCACTATCTGCAACTCGAATCATTTTGACTCTTCAGAGAGCACCGTCTCAGCTGCAACTCCATTTTTATCTTGGTAATCTTTGATGGCACTTTTGATTGCATCTTCGGCCAAAACCGAACAATGAATCTTGACCGGTGGCAGCGCCAGCTCCTCTACGATATCCATATTGTCGATGGTCATTGCTTCCTCCACAGATTTGCCCTTGAGCCATTCGGTCGCGAGCGAGGAAGATGCGATGGCCGAGCCACAGCCAAATGTTTTAAACTTAGCATCACGGATCTTGCCGGTAGCTTCATCCACTTCAATCTGAAGACGCATCACGTCACCACACTCTGGTGCACCAACGAGTCCGGTACCAACAGTCTTCTTGCTTTTGTCAAGCGTACCCACATTGCGGGGATTCTTAAAATGCTCGAGTACCTTTTCTGAATAAGCCATTGTTTATTTTTTACTTTTCTATTGTCAATCCTATCTATATAACGTCATCTCTCTATCATCCATTCCATCAGTGCTCACTCCACTGCACAGATTCCAAATCAACTCCCTCTTTATACATTTCCCAAATGGGGCTGAGATCACGCATGTGATTCACTCCATTGGCAATCGCGTCGATGGTAAAATCTACATCCTCATCAGTGGTAAATCGACCGAGACTAAAGCGCAGCGAACTATGCGCTAAATCGTCTCCCAATCCCATGGCAATGAGCACATACGATGGTTCTAGTGAAGCTGATGTACAGGCACTCCCTGAAGAGAGCGCGATATTTTGATTGAAGGTCATCATGAGTCCCTCCCCTTCTACATGCTTAAATGACAGATTGGTGACATGGGGCATTCGGCTATCGGGGTTGCCATTAATATATACCTCTTCAAGCCGAGACATCAAGCCCGTTTCCAGTCGATCACGCAGTTTCGAAACACGTGCAGCATCTTGCTCCATCTCATTCTGGGCCAGTTCTGCCGCTTTACCAAAACCAACGATACCTGGCACATTGAGCGTGCCGGATCTCATGCCTCTTTCATGACCGCCACCGTCCATTTGGGCCGTGACTTTCACTCTTGGGTTTTTCCGATTTACAAAGAGTGCTCCCACTCCTTTAGGGCCATACATCTTATGCGCTGTGAAAGCCATGAGATGAATGCCAACTTCTTTCGGGTGCACAGGAATTTTTCCCACAGCCTGGGTCGCATCACTCATCAAAAGTACACCATGCTTCTCGCAGATGGCACCAATTTCTTTCATTGGCTGAATCACGCCAGTCTCATTATTCGCCCACATGATCGACACTAAAATGGTCTTATCTGTGATCGCATCCTCGAGCTGAGCCAGATCGACCATGCCATCGTCTTTCACATCCAAGTAGGTGACCTCTCCACCTGATTTCTCTACCTTCTGGCAGGCATCAAGCACTGCCTTATGTTCGGTCTTTGCAGTGATGATATGATTGCCCTTGCGGGAGTACATCTCAAAAACACCTTTGATCGCGAGATTGTCTGCTTCGGTAGCTCCACTGGTAAAGATCACCTCTTTCGGATCGACATCAATGAGATTTGCAATCTGCTCACGTGAATAATCGACGGCCTCTTCAGCTGCCCAACCAAACGGATGACTCCTACTCGCGGCGTTGCCGGGCTTGTCGTAAAAGTAAGGGATCATCGTATCTACAACCCGAGGATCTGCTGGGGTCGTTGCGTTGTTATCAAGATAAATTAGGCGCTGACTCATTTACTCTTTTCGCTTTTATTTAGATTTAGTCTAATGCAAACACAAAGATAACCATTTATACAGCAATTGGTTCAGTCCCAAATGTCCTGTAAATCGTCATCTTAGCTTAATTTGCGAAAGGAAAGAGGGCTGACCGAATATAGAGTCGTTGGTAATAATAAATTAATACAAACCAGATGGTCAGCCCTTCTCTTCGTTTAGAGTCAGAAGTTGGTTCTGTCACTGCAATAAAAGACATTTAATACGCGCAAGCATCGCGTATCGGGATCCTTAATCTATGTTTAACCAAAGAACTGGGTGACTTTCAATTTTAACGTTTCGATCCGTATTAATAAATTGATTAACAGCTATATACATATATTTTTATCATCACTTATTTCGTCCTAAATCTGTTAACATCGTGAATGCCAAGGACCTTTTTGATAAGCTATGGTCTGGCGATCGGTTTGCTCTAAGCAAAGCGATCACGCTTATCGAAAGCCAACTTAACCAAGATCTGGATACGGCGTACGAACTTCTCCAGCTGTGTGAACAGGAGAAGGACTCTGGCTTTCGCATCGCAATCACAGGACCACCGGGAGTAGGAAAGAGCACTCTGATCGAGCAAGTCGGGCTGGAGCTCATTGCCCGCGACGAAAAAGTAGCTGTTCTGGCGATCGATCCTTCCAGTATTATTTCGCGGGGTAGCATCCTGGGTGATAAATCTCGCATGCTGCACCTGGGCCGCTCAGACCAGGCGTTTATCCGACCCAGTCCAGATCATGCGCTGGGAGGCGGCATCGCGGCAAAGACGTACGAGGTATCACTGCTTTGCGCCACTGCCGGATTCAAGACGATCCTGCTGGAGACCGTGGGGGTAGGGCAATCAGAAACTGCTGTTGCGCATCTTGCGGACATGACAATCTTGCTGGTACAGCCGGGTGCCGGAGATGAGCTTCAGAGCATAAAAAGAGGCATCATTGAGATGGCAGATCTGCTGCTTGTATCGAAGGCAGATGGAGTTCATGAGCAACATGCGAGCGAGGCTGTGAGCTACTTCTCTGGGATGTTGGGTGTGAGGCAAAATGGCTGGCAGCAGGTGATCCAACCGATCTCTGCGGTGACACTTACCGGGATGCCGGCGTTGCTAAGCAACATCGAGTCCTTCAAGACTTCAGTAGATCTCCAATCAATGCAACAGGAGCGAGCGGCCCAATGGCTGAAATGGAGATTTGACCAGGAGATTGCCCAGTTAGTGCGCGGGCCACTGGCAGAAAGTCTAGCGCGCGAGTCTGCTCTCTTGAGAGTCGGTAAAACGAATCCAAGCCGAGCGCTCGAGACTTGCCGAAAGGAAATTAAAGCTCTTCTTGGCCTATGACGAGCGCCAAATATTTTCTCTTCCTCATATTCATCGCCTTGCCCAGCATCAACGATGCTTTTGCGCAGACTCGATATCGCTCCCCAGTAGATCACCCCATTCGGTTGTCAGGGACTTTCGGTGAATTAAGGGGTGATCATTTCCATATGGGCATCGATGTCAAGTCCAGCACAGGCCAGAGTGGTGATCCAGTGCGAGCTGTTGCTTCTGGCTATATCAGTCGTGTGCAAGTACTGGCTGCCTCGTATGGCAATGTTGTTTACATCAATCATTTGAATGGGCATACATCGATCTATGCACATCTCGATGACTTTACCTCCGATCTTGCAAATTATGTGCGCTCACAACAATATGCGGCAGAGTCCTTTCAAGTGGATTTGCATTTCGAGGCCGATCAATTTCCCGTGAAAGAGGGAGACCTGATTGGTAAGATGGGCAACTCAGGGTATTCGTTTGGACCTCACTTGCATTTTGAAATTCGCAATACAGCGACAGATACCCCTCTCAATCCCCTAGCCTTCGACTGGAGAGTGGATGATGATCAGCCTCCGCTCATTCAGCGAACCAAGGTCTATCATCTGGACCATCGCTATCGGGTTTACGATGAATTTGTACCCGGTCCTTCCTCATCAGATCAACCCATTGAGGTAGGTGCCTGGCGTATCGGCATCGGAGTGCAGACCTACGACCCCTTTAATGGAAAGGCCAACAAAAACGGCGTTTACGAAATCAAAATATACGCCAATGACGAGCTGCAATATCACACCAGATTTGACTCCATCAAGTTTATCAATGCCCGATCGTATCTCGCACATACCGACCACCGGGAGCGCACACTGACCAAACAAAATTTGCATCGCTGTTTTCGGCTGCCAGGCAATGCTCTAGGGATCTATCCCCAACTTATGAATGAGGGCGTTGTCTTGCTCTATCAGGATCGGACGACGAGAATTGACATTGAGGTTTTGGATTTTATGGGAAATAAATCCCGCCAATCCATCTGGATGCGTCGTGACTCTGACGTCGATGTTCCCACTGGTGATCCCTACAATTTTATGATCTCCCGCAGTAAAGCCGACACCGTCCGATACGGACCGCTGTCCTTGTACTTTGAGAAAAACACCTTGTTTGAAGATCTGCGCCTCTCTATTTCCGACACGAGCTCGCAATTCAGCACTCCCGTATATCAGATCGGTCGTGCCACTACCGCCCTGCGCGAGCCACTCCAACTCACCATTGATTCCAAAATTATTCCGGAAGATCTTCATTCCAAAATTGTCCTTTGCAAGATCAAATCCGACCTAACACCCACCTATCAGCATGCCTCATGGGAAGAAGATCATTTCAAAACCACCATTGGCTCCCTCGGGGCATACGCACTCATCCACGATAGCATACCACCTGCAATTAAATTGATCCGCAATCGAAAAACCGGCAGTAGCCAAATCCTAACCTTTGAGATATCAGACAATATTCCGGATGCCCCTCTCTCCTATCGCGCAGAACTTGAGGGGAAATGGATCCTCGCTCGCTACGACGCCAAATCAGATTTCCTGCACATCGAGATCGATGATGAACGCATCGAAAAAGATGGGGCCTTTTTTAAACTTGTGGTGACTGATACTGTTGGAAACAGCAATGAATTTCGAAATACAATTTCAATTAAATAAAAATAAATAATATCACGTGGCAGAAACACATTTGAAAGAAGGCGACAAAGCTCCAGACTTCAATGGCCTGGACCAAGATGGACAACCCATTTCACTGAGTGATTTTGCAGGCTCAAAATTGATTTTATTCTTTTATCCGAGGGACAACACACCCGGCTGTACTGCAGCAGCGTGTAGTCTACGCGACCACTATGCAGAGCTCGATAAAGCGGGTTATAAATTATTGGGAGTGAGTGCAGACTCAGCCAAAAAACATCAGAATTTTATCAATAAATATAACTTCCCATTTCCACTTCTCGCTGATACCGAAAAAGAAACGATAAAGGCTTATGGCGTGTGGGGTCTCAAGAAATTTATGGGACGAGAATTTGAAGGAATATTGCGAACCACATTCGTGATTGATGAAAAGGGCAAAATCGAACAGGTCATTAAAAAGGTGAAGACTAAAACCCACGCAGCCCAGCTTTTGCCGGCTGAATAAGCGATCCTATTTTTTTAAACCTCTCCGGAAATTTTCTCCAGCGCCAGGGTTAATGCTTGGGTTCCTAATCTGCCATGCCCCTGTGCGACCACGGCCTTGTACAATTGATGCACCAGCGCCAACCCTGGCAATGCAAGATCCATGCGTCTTGCTTCGTCAAGGGCTATTTCCATATCCTTGACGAAATGCTCTACATAAAATCCCGGATCAAAATTGCGATCTACAATGCGCGGTGCCAAATTGCTCAGCGACCAACAGCCTGCCGCACCCCCACTGATCGCATCGAGCATCACCGATAGGTCGAGGCCCGCCTTTTTCGCATAAAGCAAACTTTCGCAGACTCCAATCATGGTGCCCGCAATCGTGATTTGATTGCACATCTTGGTGTGCTGCCCACTGCCTGCCTTGCCTTCATAAATAATGTTCTTGCCCAGCACTTCAAAAATCGGCATCACCGTTTTTACTGCCTTCTTATCGCCACCAACCATGATCGATAGCGTTCCGGCTTTGGCTCCGACATCTCCTCCAGAAACCGGGGCATCGATCGAAGTCATTCTTTGGGATCGCGCCTGCTTATATATGCGTTTGGCCAGACTGGGCTTCGTGGTTGTCATATCGACCATGATGCTACCTGCGCTAGCGGCCTCCAATATTCCCTTCTTGCCAAAATAGACCTCCTCTACATCGTTGGGAAAACCCACGATCGAAAAGACGATATCTGCTGATCGAGCAGCAGCAGCTGGGGAACCTGTCCACCTCGCCCCCTTCTTGATCAGAGAATTTGCTTTCTTCTTGGTGCGGTTGTAAATCGCGAGATCATACCCTGCATCAAGCAGCCGATGACACATAGACAATCCCATCACTCCTGTGCCTATCCAGCCTATCGTAAGCTTCCTCTCATTTGCTGCTTTTGCCATACTCCTAACATAGCTTATATCCGGCAAAAATCTCTGGATCAGCAGGAAAATTTGCGGTTGAGCACCTGCTGAATGCGGGATGGATGCTAGTACTTAGGCGTGGAATATAAAATTGGAATAAATGCCAACGCAATCTTCGTATGCACCGATACCTCTGCTCCAAGACGATCTTCAATGACCCAATCACGAAGATCACCTTCCCAGGAAGTAAACATCTCAAAGGTGCCAAGATCACTCGCTCGTATAGACCATTCTTCGAGGATATTGCCATACTTGCTTTCGACATCGATGGAATAGTCAGATGCACGTACCTCCCATTGCCTCCAGTCATCCTTGTAGACTGTACGAATAGTCACGATGCTATTGTCTGCACGCAGTTCCCATAGATTGGCATCGTCTTTCCATTTCACCTTGATTGATCCGACTTCCTCTCCCAGTCGATAGTCCCATTCACTCCAATCATTGCGAATGCGCCAGCGCATCGTCAACTCTCCCTGAAGATCTTCTTCGGCTGTGTAGATGACCCATTCAGAAAAAGAATCATCGTTGCGGGTAGAAAACCCCACCAACTCCTGTGCAAAAATGGATTGGGAAAGCAAAGAGCAGACTCCCAAAAGCAGAAACAGCCTCATGATATAGTTAAGGCAGAAATGGTCGCAAACGTTTGATTCGCCAAAAAAATTAGCTAAACTTTAAAACGGCAAGTCGCCGGGTGTGTCATCAAAAACGGGCTCATCTTTGCTGTCTGGAAATGCTTCGGTCGTAAATGGATCGGCGGCTGGCTCAGCACTAGCTGTAGCAGCGCCTTCTATTTTCCAAGCATTCAGATTGGTAAAGTATTTCTCATTCCACTCGCGTCCGCGCAAGTCAAAGTGCACCTTGATCTGATCTCCCTCTTTATATGCATCGACCATTTCGCAGCGATCTTGTGTAAGCTGAAACTTGATGTACTGCATGTAATTGTTGGTGTTGATCTCGATCACAAACTCGCGTGCCTGAAAGGTTGGAGTTTTATTCTCGGTCTCAAACTTCTTATGGAGCTTTCCCTCTATCTCAAATGACATATGTTATTTCTTTGCCCTGTAAGGTAGAAAAGCTATGAAAGGATACCTAGAAGATACGCATTTTCTAATACGCACGCGCAAAAACGACTCGACCTGTAGAGGGTTTGCCGCTGAAAACACACACTCCATTTTCCGCTTGTTGATCATTAGGGATGCAACGCACGGTGGCCTTGGTCTTCTCCTTTATCTTCTGTTCGCTCTCTGCGGTACCATCCCAATGCGCTGATACAAAGCCCTCGTCCAGGAGTTGAGTGAAATCCTCCCAGTTGTCTGCCGGGCGCGTATTTTCCTTTTGAAAAGCCAAAGCTTTGGCAAAGAGGTCCTTTTGCATGTTCTCCAGCAAGTCTTTGATAAAATTAGTCTCCTGACCGATATCGACCATGGTTTTCTCCTTGGTATCTCGACGGGCTACCTCGATTTGGCCTTTCTCTAAATCACGCTTGCCGATACCGATCCGCACCGGGATGCCTTGAAGCTCATATTCGGCAAATTTGAACCCAGGCCGTTTTTTGGGGTCGTGATCAATTTTGACTTTGATTCCATTGCCCTTTAATTCAACAGCAATGCGCTCGGCGACCTCCATGATTTCTGGATCGGGCTTGGGAATGGGGACAATCACCACTTGAGTTGGTGCTAATTTGGGAGGCAATACCAGCCCATCGTCATCCGAGTGAGTCATGATCAGCCCACCGACAAGCCGGGTCGAAACACCCCAGGAAGTCGCCCATACGTACTCTTCGCGGTTTTCTTCGTTGAGGTATTTGACATCAAAAGCCTTGGCAAAGTTTTGCCCCAAAAAATGCGAGGTTCCTGCTTGCAGTGCCCGTCTGTCTTGCATCATGGCCTCGATCGTATATGTCTCTACGGCACCTGCGAAGCGCTCGCTTGCCGTTTTTCTGCCTCTGATCACGGGCATTGCCATGTACTCTTCCGCAAAGGTGGCATAGACATCCTGCATGCGCAGCGCCTCCTCGATTGCTTCTTGCTCGGTTGCATGGGCCGTATGACCTTCTTGCCACAAAAATTCAGATGTACGTAAGAAGAGTCGTGTTCGCATCTCCCAGCGCACCACATTTGCCCATTGATTCACGAGGAGTGGCAGATCTCGATACGACTTGATCCAGTCCTTGTAGGTGTTCCATATAATGGTCTCTGAAGTCGGTCTGACTATCAACTCCTCCTCAAGCTTGGCATCCGGATCGACAATTACGCCCGATCCATCTTCGGCATTCTTGAGTCGATAGTGCGTGACGACGGCACATTCTTTGGCAAAACCTTCTACGTGAGCAGCCTCTTTGCTTAGAAAGCTCTTGGGTATGAATAGGGGGAAGTAGGCGTTGACATGTCCGGTCTCCTTAAACATGTGATCAAGCTGTCCCTGAATCTTTTCCCAAATTGCGAAGCCATGAGGTTTGATCACCATGCAGCCTCTCACGGCCGAATGATCGGCAAGACCTGCCCGCTTTACAATATCAACGTACCACTGGGCATAGTTATCCGCCCGACTAGAAATACCTTTTGCCATTCAATCTGCCTTTAAACCCTTCTTAAGCAGCTACTTAAATAAGTGTTAATAAGAAACTTTCTCCTACGATTTGGTGTCGTTACTGGTGTACTTACTCTTGAAAAAGGTGACAACAAGATTAACGATTCAGAAAGCGAACTTTAAAGGATCATTAACAGGAGAACCTCGCCAAAAGTAATAAATTAGAGGACAGATAGAGTCTCGGTAATTATAGCTTAAAAACAAATATTATGAAAAAGCACATTTTACGAATTAGCGCCTTCTTCATGGTCGCCTTATTTGGCACCACCAGCGCGATAGCACAATTCGACGACATTTACTACGATCCCACTGCAAGCAGTAGCTATGATGTGGATGAAGTAGTCTATGTAGAAGATAATGAAGATTATGTAACGGATGAGTACTACTACGATGATGATGAGTATGATTATTACGACAACAGTGATGATTATCACTACTCGAGTCGGATACGCAGATTCAATCGGCCAGCACGCTCGCTGAGTTTCTTCAATCCGTTCTACAGTGACCCATTTTACTACAATGCAGGTAGAGGTTACTACGATCCATTTAATGACGCATTTGCATATCGGGGTTTTTATAGCCCAAGGCAGAGGTTTTACAGCCCGCTTAGAAGCTTCGGCAGAGCCGGGTTCTATAATCCGTACAGCAGGTTCAATCGAGGGTTTAACTCCTTTTACAATCCATATAGCGGCTACAACTCTTTCGGAGGGTTTGGCGGTGGCGGATTTGGAAGAGCTTCGTACCTGGATTGTGTGTACGGTGTTAGCGCAGTGGGCAATAGAGGATTCTCCTCCAATGTGTACGGTGGTTCGTACAATGGCTCTTCAGCAAGCAGTAACTCGTACTACGGCAGCAGACGCAGCGGTACAGTGCGAACGTCTACTCGCGAAGGCAATCGCAATTCACGAGCCAATACCGCGGGTACTTCTCGTGGCGCAAGAGTAAGCACTGCCACTCCTCGCACCACTGAAAGCGCGCGTTCTAGAGGCATCACTCGATCTGCAGCTCGCACGAGTGCAGCTGGTCAGACTTCTCGCTCTGCAGTGAGCAGAAGCAGTGCAGCTCGCAAGACCTATACTGGTTCCGACCGCACACGAACTTCGACACGCAGTGCTCGCACCGTTGCTCCTCGTAGCAGTGCTCGCACAAATAGCAGCCGGACAGCAACTCGCTCTCGCTCAGTGAGCCCGAGCAGATCTAGCCAGCGCAGCTACACGCCGAGCAGATCTTCTTCTCGCTCCAGAAGCTACACGCCTAGTCGTTCGTCTTCGCCAAGCAGAAGCTATAGCCCAAGCAGATCTTCTTCACCAAGTAGAAGTGTGAGGCCAACTAGATCTTCGTCGCCGAGTAGAAGCGTAAGCCCGTCGCGAAGCAGCAGTTCACGGTCTAGCAGCAGCAGCCGCTCGTCTTCTTCTCGAAGCCGTCGCTAGGATCAAGAGATATTAAGCTATAAATTTGGGTGGGGACTGAACAGCAGTTTCCACCCTTTTTTTATTCCGCAAGATCATCACTTACGTTACTTTTGTTACAAATGCATATGTCAAGACTACTTCAAATTTTCGCGCTAACGCTTTTTACAGTTACACTTTCGGCTCAGACCATCGAAGACGCGCTGCGCTACTCCTTCCTCTACCCGCAAGGGTCGGCCAGATCGATTGCTGTCGGCGGAGCAATGGGATCCTTGGGCGCTGATTTCAGCGCGATTGGGATCAACCCCGCTGGCGTTGGTGGTTTCTGGAAATCCGAGATCTCATTTACCCCATCCTGGTTTTCGCTAAATACCAAATCATCGCTTGATGGTGGTCCTTCCACAAGCACGATCGGCAACCAATTTAACCTGGCCAGTGCCGGA
>Ga0114956_1000229_pt1 | contig 37377 bp, 36 predicted proteins | sample MaitaG_FD_87304 | JGI IMG/M metagenome (GOLD analysis project Ga0114956, IMG submission 87304) | Marine algal microbial communities from Maine, USA - Maine_Asex2 metaG | ecosystem: Host-associated > Algae > Red algae > Unclassified | place: Maine, USA | collected 2015-01-05 | reverse complement strand
TTTTTTTATATCACAGGATTATCTTCATTCATTATTAATGTAGCGACGAAATATGTTGCGGGTCCGAACCCTTCGCTAACCCACATGTATATTTGTGTTCTACGACAATAGTTAGCTATGATAACTATTTAACCCAAAAGTCGGATTCATGATGGATCAAAACGACCAATATAGCGACGGTTGTGTAGCGTTTAATTTACGGCGCGCCAGCCGGATTGTCACTAAGCGATATGAAAGAGCATTAAAACCACTGAATATAACTTCGTTTCAGTTTACTGCTTTGGCTACCCTTTCTAATCACGAATCCTTGGCGCAAACAGCTCTCGCAGAAACGCTGGGCATGGACATAAGTACGCTCAACCGCAACCTCAGACCCCTGCTTAACAGCAAAGCATTACGAGAACAGCCCAAACAAGATGACGCTCGAGTGAAGCTGATTTCAATAACAACCGAAGGACGTGATCTATTTAAAAAGGCGAAACCGCTATGGGAGCAAGTTCAAAACAAGACCCTTGAGCATATGAGCGAAACACAGTGGAACAGCCTGAAATCTGCGATACAAAAACTTGCCTGACGAGCATCTACACCGGCAACCCTGAACTTTCAGGCAAAGCCGCGGCGGTTACAATCACGCCATCGGTATCGGCATAAACATAGTCGCCGGGACGAAATTCAACGCCACCAAAAGACAACGTTATGTTGCGTTTGCCACTCGTGACGGGAATGGATTTTCTGGAACAGGTGCCTAGCGCATAAAGCGCCACTGGAATGTCTTTTATCTGGACAGTGTCTCGGATGTACCCATTCAAAATAATGCCAGCGTAGCCATTTTTCTGAGCGAACTGCATGAGTTTCTCGCCGACAATCGCGTAGTAAGCCTGATCTGAGTCCACCACAACCACTTTTCCATGGCCTTTTTCATCACGTAAAAGTGTGATGAGATCGCTATTGTTGCGGTCCAGCCAGACGGTCACTACCTCACCCTGACACATGGGCGCGCCACCATAATTGGAATACCCTGGACCAAGCACCGATACCGAATCAGGATGGGTGTCGCAAAAATCCGCCGTAAAGTCGGCCATGCCTGTTCTCCATTTGGATGCCAGCCCATTGGATATGGGCCAGATCAGAAGATACCACCATATTGAGCTTATCGTGCGGAGGCATTTTGCTAGAATGATCCTCTGGGTAAAAGGCAGTCGAAAATGAAAGTCGTGACGGGTGTAATTGGCAATGATATCCATGTTGTTGCCAACCGATTGATGGATCTATCGCTCAATGCGAGAGGCTACGAAGTATTCAATCTGGGTGTGAACACCTATCTTGAAGAATTCTTCGATGCAGCCGTTGAGACTGGCGCAGATATTCTGCTAATTTCATCGCTCAATGGCGAGGCTGAGGGCTGGGGCCGGGAGGTCAGGCAGCTCAAAGCCAAGTACAAGAGCCTTGAAAATCTGACAATGATGATCGGCGGCAACCTGACCGTTGGCAGCGGCAACAGCGACGATATCGTACCGCGTTTCAAAACCTATGGGTTCGATCTGGTTTGCCATCAAGTCGATTTAAACACGGGATTAGACATGCTTGAAGAGTTCATGCAAAAACACCCACGCCATCGGGAAAATACCGTCGCATGAGCCAGCTACAGGAAGAACGAGAAATTATCCTCGGCAATGAAAATGTCGATGCATTTGATTTCGATGAAGTGCGCGAGTTTGTAAAAGGTGCTGACGAAAAGCTATTCATTTCGCATCACTTCGCCACAAAAGACAAAATGCTCGTTCAGCCTCGCGGAGGCTTCCCTACTTATGAAAAACAATTCGCGTTGTACGAGTTTTTTGTCGACGCCAACGTCGATGTATTGCCACTGACAATCGACTCCAACACCCGGCTCAACGACTACACGACGGCCAAAAAAATGCTGCGCTTGAGCGAAGCAAACGAAGTCGACATGCTCAACGGTTATCCACTGGTAAATCATGGCTACCGAAGCACGCGCAAAATGATGACGCACTTCAACCATCCAGTGAGCTTACGACACGGCACACCAGACGCCCGCCTGTTGATTGAAATTGCTATAGCCTCAGGCATCTTTGAAATAGAAGGTGGGCCAATTACCTATTTGTTGCCCTACTCTAAGAATTTCCCACTCGACAAGGCATTCCTGTACTGGAAATACGTTGAGCGGGTATGCGCTGACTATTCAACACTTAACAAACCTATCAATAGAGAATCCTTTGGACCGCTCACCGCAACACTTGTACCACCGTCCATTACGATTGTTATCCAGCTTCTGGAGATGCTGCTTTCACTTGAAGAGGGAGTCAAATCGTTCTCTGTGTCTTTTGCGCAACAAGGTTCAATGGTTCAGGATATCGTCACCGGTACGGTCACTCGCAAGCTTGCTGACTTTTATGCCGCACAGATCGGCTGCGAGGATGCCGTTATCAATCTCGTTTATCACCAGTGGATGGGAGCCTTTCCGACAAACAGAGATTCAGCCGATCAGTTGATCAATATGTCTACCGTTATTGCCTCGATGGTAGGTGCAGACAAGATCATCACTAAAACTCGCGAAGAAGCTGTTGGCATCCCGACTAAAGAAGCCAATGCGCAAACTGTGGCCAATACTCAATACACCTTGAACATTCTGGGTGGTCTGCCAGCTATCGTCGACGAGCAAGAGGAAGATATCCTGACTGCAGAAGTTCACGCCATCATGGAGGCTGTTATTAATGACCCAGCCGACACCCTGTGGCGCAAAGTATTCAACTCCATCAAGAACGGCATCATTGATGTACCGTTCTCACCGCACATTATCAATCACAACAAGATGATTACTATTCGTGATGATCAAAAGAATATTCGAATAATAGAGAGAGGCAACGTGCCCATACCCGATCGATGTTTCGACTACGAAAAATCGTGCTGCAATCTGGACAAAGACACCACCAGCATCGTCAACGACATCATTCGTGATATAGGAATAATGCAGTGAACTCCAGTAAGGACATTAGTACTAACAAACTACTAATCGATATCGGCAGCACCTATTTCAAAGTCAGTACACCCGACTCTATCGAGCAACATTTCCGGGATTTCAATAAGCGTATTCTTGACGATTTGATGCACAAATGTGGGGATACCGTACAACGCTTTGACGCGAAAGATATCCAGATTTGCTCATCCGCCAATGGTGGGCTTAGCACACTGATCATCGGGCTCACTCACTCTTACTCGTTGAAGTATGCAACCAACATTGCCTATAACGCCGGCATCAATGTAATTGATTCCATCATTTTTCAAAACATTGAAGACTATTCGATACCCAGTGATCTGATTGATGCGGTGATCGTTGTGGGCGGCATCGATTCCAACGGTGGTGTGTTTGACGAAAGGCTCACGAATTATCTTGCCAAGCTGAACTACTCCAACGTTGTTTATGTAGGTAATTCGCAAGATGCAGCAGCCATTGCATCGACAGTTGAGCGGTTGGTTGTTTTGCCGAATATCATAGATGATCGTTTGCACATTGTCGAGAAGCACCTGAAAGAATTCCTCACTAACCTTTATCAGCAAGACATTGAAGGCAAAGAAGATATCAAGCACCTCTATGAACTTACTGATAATCAGATTTTTTCCACACCATTTGTAGTTAACAAGGCGCTGCCACTAATCCACGCCTCTTTTTCAGTTACCGATCCTTTTATCTTGCTGGATATAGGCGGTGCCACTACCGATGTACACTATTCCAAAGATTTGGTTAACGACAACATAGTGACTGAACAAGGGCATGATCGCATTGTGTTCAAGAAGCTCGGGGTTTTCAAATCTCGGCAATCACTGATTTTCACTGCTGAAAATAATGAATATGCCTATGAGTTACTAATGCACCTTAAAGTGACTGAAAATATTTACAAGGAGCAAAGCGAAAAGGCAACGAAAGTACTTATGCAGCTGGCGATATTTCTTGTGCTTTGTAAAATGTCTCACTACAGACCTGTTTACGTTACTTTGAAACTGCTGGCCATGAACTCTATTGTGTTTACCGGTGGAATCACAAAAGTACTCAACAGTGAGGATATCGAAGACGTTGTGGCTTTTTTCTACCGAAAAATACTCAATTCAGATCATAAGCCCGCAACCGTGCTCGATGCCAATTACGATATCTGGACAATTGGCGCAATGGAGCATGCAACATGTCTATAAACTGTATTCGAAATCAGCTTGAGAACGCAGCACTTTCACACCCGGACAAAGTCGCTTTAGTCTATGCGGAACAGCAGCTTACTTACGCAGAGCTATTAGCGCGGGTAAACCAGGTAGCCCTGTACCTGCAAGAGCTTGATCTACCAAAAGGCGCTCGGGTCGGGCTGTACGCCAAAAAAGATGTACCGCAAGTAATCGCTATTCTAGCGATACTTTCTACCGACTACATATTGGTACCACTCACTCGACTTCTCAAGCCTGAGCAAGTTCAGTACATTATCGATGACTGTGAAATTCAATGTGTTATCACCGATAAACTCAAACTCGAAAGTATCGAGGAGATAGAATTCAATGGACATATCATATCCATTGAAACAGCTGGAAAGAACATCCCTTCGTTTGAGGAAATATTCAAGTACTACAACAAACCGTTCCAGTGCGATATCAACGGCCATAACAATGCTGTAATCACTTATTCATTCGGCTTTACTGGCACACCAAAAGGCATTGTCATCTCACACCGAAATTTAATAGACTCGGCGCGAGTTGTTTCACAGTATCTTGAATTGAATGAGAACGACGTCATTTCTGGTCTGCTCATTTTCAACCTTGACTACGGGTTGAATCAAATTTTCTGTTCACTGGTTAATAAAGCAACCCTGGCACTACACCGCTTTATTTTACCTGACGATTTTTTCAATCACCTGATCAACGATGAAGTGACCGTACTACCATTAATGCCTGTGAATATCTCGCAAATGTTCGACGAGGACTTACACACTCCTCCAACAGTAGAATTACTCGACAAGGTTCGAACGATCACCTCATCAGGTGGAAACGTGTCCGAGTGGATGATCAAGGATTGCGAAAAGACATTCAGAAACGCCCGCTTCTATTCCATGCACGGATTAACTGAAGCCTTTCGCTCTACTTACCTTGACCCATCACAGATAAAAATTCGTCCAGACTCCATCGGTAAAGCCATTCCCGATGTCGAGCTCTATGTTATCAACGAGGACGGACAGGAATGCGCACCACGCGAAGTGGGCGAACTGATTCATAGGGGCGGTTATATCTATCGCGGATTCTGGAATGCACCCGAAGATACCGCCGAGCGTTTCAAATCTGTGCAAATCCTGAAGAACGTTGTCGATTTGAAAGGTCAGCTTGCCGACGAAATAGTCGTCGCAACCGGCGACTATGTCTACAAGGATGAAGAAGGTTATTTTTATTTTGTGGACCGTCGCGATGACATGATCAAAACCAGTGGCTTCCGAGTGTCTCCTTTTGAAATTGAATCGGTAGTTAGCAGGCACGTTCCTGAAATACAGAAGTGTGCGGTTTTTGGCATGGACAACCCGCAGATTGAGGAAGAGATTGTTATGGTTTATTCAGCAGCCAATGAAATCTCAGAGAAAGAAATTACATTCGAGCTGAAAAAACATTTGGCGTCTTATATGATTCCAAGCCGCATTGTTTATCGAAAATCGTTACCGCTGGTACAAAGTGACGAAAACCAGATTAACAAAGAAGAGCTCAAGCGCGAATTGGCTAACCAATAACCTGACTAGCTAACTTAGTCAGGCAGTTAGCCATTACTCAGCAACAATGCTCTGTTGTCTGATAGCAATGTTATTAACCAAGTCGATACGATTATGTACCCTGGAATAGCGAACGCGCAATTGAACCGATGAAGACGCTACAAATTCCAGTACGGCCGGCGGCATCATAAATGAACCATCATCTATCACATCGCAGCCTACTATATCCACGAACTCACTTACTGCATCATCAGTAACAATAGAAATTCTCATATAAGAATTGCCGGTCCCCGGAACCCAGGAGTACATGGTGTCGGTAGTTACAGGCGCGCCTGCCTCTGGTAACAGACGTACGGGGACCGCTGGGTCCGACAGCGGATGCGCTGCTACGCTTGGAAATATATCACCGGGAATGGACAATGTGGCACCGTCTGGCAGCAACTCTCCCGGCAATCCATTGTCTATGCTGTAGGCAACCTTTCCATCTACGGTGTTACTGTTCAACGTAAACCATGGGCCTGATGGGCTGTTTATTACCACGCTTACTCCTCCACTGATAAATTCAGGGGGGCTACCGTCTGTATCGAGTGTTACAGGACTGGCATCGGGATCAGTCACCCTGCAGTCGTCCAAAACTTTACCGAAATATTCAACATGATTGGACACAGGAAAATCATCTCTGTATCGAACCAGGTTTACCGTTGCATCACCAGTGGTTCCCAACTCTGAATTAAGCCGGTATAGACTGACGCTGGCGAACCACGGTGAGGTGGCGTCCTGGCTGGTGCTGTCAAAACCTGAGACAACCATGCTATCCAAATCGGGATTTTCTTCGACTGGTGTAAGTTCATTGTTTTGCTCTGGCTCCGATACACTTTCGCTTTGACTACCGCATGCCGCTACATTCAGCAAAATTAACAACACAACGGCCATTTCAGGAAGCCACCACATAGTGTTCTTTGCATTCACAGAGCTTAAGGTTTTCATCAAATTCGCATCGGTAGCTGACGAGCGAACAAGCTACCATATTTGGAACAACAGGTTAGAGTCGTTAACATTTACGCAAGAAAATGTGCGCTATCGCGCAGGTGCAAGCCTGATCGCATGCGCAAGCCTGATCGCATGCGCTTTAAGCCAGCTTAACCGCGCTGAGAAAACTCACCCGACTCAGCCGTGAACAAACCTTGATCTAATTTGGACACTTCAATAACCGCTTGGGTGCGACTATTCACCTGCAACTTTCTTAAAATTTCAGATACATGTTTTTTGATCGTGCTGTTGCCTACGCGAAGCTCATAGGCGATCTGTTTATTTAACAGACCTTCTCTTAACATTGATAACACGCGTAACTGTTGTGGCGTTAAGCTGCTTACGCGTTCAGCAAGTACACAACTAACATCTGCAACACCGGCCTCTGCTAGTTGCTCGTTAACTTGATATTTCTCAGGAAGGTATATGTCGCCCTGCAAAACAGCATTGATGGCCACGGCAAGCCCTTCTTTGCCAACAGTCTTTGGTACGTAGCCAGCCGCGCCAAACGTCATAGCTTCCCTGACTATTTGCACATCTTCAAGGCCAGACACAATAAGAATGGGTAGGCGCGGGTGCTGTGTGCGCAGTTGCAACAGGCCATCAAAACCGGATACGCCCGGAATTTTCAAATCCACTAACGCGATGTCATAACCGGTTGAATTGTCGAGAATGTTGAGCGCCTCGTCAATAGACGCAGCTTCATTGCAGGTAGCTTGTGGAAAGGCAAGCGCCACAGCGGTGCTCAGTGCTTCGCGGAATAGCGGGTGGTCATCTACAACAAGGACTTTACTAAGCGTTGTCATGGTGCCTAGTTCTACACGATTTTCCTGCAATATTAAAGTATTTCCTTAAATTCAAAGACGCTCGGCCGCCCATGGACGGCCGAGCACTTCACAACTGCTTCTCAAAAATACCGATTACTTGGCAGCGAGCTGCTCGGGCACCTTGAATACCCATACAGAGCCACCCTGGTTCAGATAGCTAACCACTTTGGCCACTTCTCCGCCCCATAATGGAACCGCGCCACCCCAACCGGTAACAATGGCTAGCCACTGTTCACCATCCTGTTCCCAGGTGATTGGTGAAGAAACGATACCCGTACCGGTCTGGAACTTCCAGAGCTCTTCGCCTGTTTCGTCGTCAAATGCTTTCAGATAGCCTTCAGGTGTACCCGTGAAAACCAGTCCGCCAGCGGTGGTTAAAACACCACCCCACAAAGGGGCCTTATTTTTATATTCCCATTTAACTTCGCCAGTAGCCGGGTCCATCGCTTTCAGAGAACCAATATAATCATCAAAGATGGGCTTAATGGTAAAACCTGCGCCCATGTACGCAGCACCTTTCTTGTAGGTGACTGGCTCATTCCACAGATCCATACCCCATTCGTTTGAAGGAATGTAGAAATGCTTGGTATTCTGCGAATAGGCCATAGGCATCCAGTTTTTGCCGCCAAGGAAACTCGGGATTGCAACAATTGCCTTGCCCTTCTTTCCATCGGCTGATTCGGCCGGATTACCGGGACGATTATCCGGGTCAAGAATCGGCTTGCCATTTTCGTCTATGCCTTTTGCCCAAGTGATGTTCTGCACAAACGGAACCGCAGAAACGAAGTCACCGTTAGTTCTGTCCAGAACATAGAAAAAGCCATTACGATCAGCCGATGCACCGGCTTTGACAGTCTTGCCGTCTACTTCCATATCGAAAGGAATGAACTCGTTCACGCCATCGTAATCCCATCCGTCGTGTGGGGTGGTTTGATAGCCCCAGACAATTTCACCGTCTTCGGGGTTAACAGCAATACGTGCCGAAGTCCACTTGTTGTCACCCGGTCGCAAGTATGAATTCCACGGAGCCGGGTTACCGGTACCGAAGTAGGCAAGCTTGGTGTCAGGATCGTAAGTACCGCCAAGCCAGGGAGCACCACCACCGTTTTTCCACATGTCGCCAGGCCATGATTCGTTCTTGGTTCCTGTCATAGTGGAATCGGCACCCATTAGCGTACCCATGTTGCCTTCTATGGTTGGTCGAGACCAAACAACGTCACCGGTATCCGGATTACGCGCCTGAATTTCGCCAACAACACCAAATTCTCCACCAGAGTTACCCGTCAGAATAAGCGGACCATGTTTTTCGGTTGGCACTATAAGAGGTGCCGCTGTGTATGAATAACCTGCTTCGTAATCAGCAATTGTCTTGCGCCAGACGACGTTGCCGGTCTTAGCATCGAGAGCAACAATTTTCGCATCAAGCGTACCGAAGAAAACCTTGTCGCCCAGAATAGCGGCACCACGATTGACCACGTCACAACAAGGCAATATGCCTTCAGGTAAACGGGCGTCGTACTGCCAAAGCTCTTCACCCGTGGCGATGTCGATAGCCCACATTCGGCTATACGAACCGGTGACATACATAACGCCGTCTTTGATCAGCGGCTGTGATTCCTGACCGCGTTGCTTCTCTCCGCCGAATGAAAAAGACCAGACGGGGAATAGATTCTTGATGTTCGATTTATCAATAATATCCAGCGGGCTGTATCTTTGACCGCGCGGACCAAGTCCATAGGACACGATATCGCTGGTGCTTGCTTGATCGTCAACAATATCTCCGATGGAAACATCGGCAGTTGCGCTGCCTGCGAATGCGATTGCGCCAACCGACAGGGAACTGGCAAGTGCCAGCCAAGTTTGTTTCTGCATTAATCAATCCTCCAAAGTCTTGGTTTTTGATGCTTCGATGCAAATGCACATGGGTTACAACTCGCTGAATCAGCCAAAGAATGGCATGAACCAGAGTAAACGTACTGCTGAAGTTTACCTATGCGTAATCCTTCAACCTATTGGCCATAGGTACACCATCAGCTTGCAATTGTTCCCGCAGAACCATGCTGGATGATTGACGCACGCCATGCCAAGGACAAACAGATCAACGCGTTACAATAACTTCCTGCATAATGCTGTCTTCCAGTTGTGGGTACAAATGCACCACTGAACGCTCGTACTCTGTACGCAGTACACTTAATGAATTAAATCGACTCGGGATGGGCAGGTCCATTGCCTCGTTCATTGTCAGCCCCTGCTCTACAGAGTTACGCAGATTATCGTCAAGCCAGTGCAGATAGTCAGCGGTTTGCTTGAGCGATTCGCCCTTATCATCTTGCGGGCCATGACCCGGAAAAATCAATTCTCTGTCAGTGCTGTCAAGCGACATGATCGATTGCTGCCAAGTAGCAATATCGGCGTGTGGCGTGGTCGGTGTTCGAAACATAAACGCCAGGTCGCCAGTAAATAGCACACCCGTTTCATCATCTCGAATAACGAAGTCAGAACTGGTATGACCGGACAAATAATACAAAGAGAACCGCCGACCACCAACTTCCTCAAAACCGGCTTCGAGTGCTACGCCGGGGATAACCAATGCCGTGCCACGCATCCAGTCACCAATAAGCCGATACAGATTTTCCGAAAACCCTTCACCCTCGGATGCCAGGTTGTCAATAACACCCTGGGGAGCGGCAATCAGATTTTTATCAAACACTTGATTGCCAAAGCAGTGATCGGGGTGGTGGTGAGTGTTGTACACACGCAAAATGCGCTTACCCGGAATGGTTTTTTCAATTAGCGCAAGCAGGGCTTCGCCATAACGCTTCGATGGACCTGTGTCTATAACAACAATTCCGTCTGGCACATCGATAAAAGCCACATTGACTATGTTGCCACCGTTATCAAGATTGAAATATTCGTTTGCACCGTGCACAGCCCAGGTGCCTTTGGCAATTTCGGATGCCGCCAGTTTGTAATCCAGTAACTTCGCCTGCGCAGGCGCTATTGCACAATAGGCACAACCGACACTTAAAGACTGCAGAAACACCCGGCGTTCATTGTTCGATACCTTTGCGTTCATTGCGCATTAAAACTCGGCACCACCAGTGGAAAGCCAAACTCATTACCTTCGGTGTCGCGAGCAGTTACCTGTAAGGTTTCTTCTGCCTGACCCACGCTGGGCTTGATGGTGACTGTCGGGTTTTCGCTCACCGGTTCATACAGATCCAGTTCCGCTACGGCATCACCAGCTTCATCGCGTACGGTGATTTTGTTCATGAAAAACGCCGGTATGCCAGCGGCAAGCCCGGTATCCATTGGATGTCTCATGCGAATAGTCATGCGCGCTGACAGCGCCGATTCACGACGCGTTAACGCGCGTGTCTTACCCAGTGTTTTCATCCAGTTACTTTGACCATGCGCCATCGCAGGAGCTGTACAACCACCACCCGCTGCATCTACATAGGCACCACCAATATGCCACACACCATCACTCGTACGCGCGCCAACATGTATAGGTGTTCCTTGTTGCAACTTCACACGAAAACCCACGAAGGACAGTGCCTTGATGGGCCGCACCGTTAAAATGTGGGGAATCGGATTAAGATCGGCTACCGCCACAATCTCTTCAACGTTATCCAGCGCGGTTGCATCAACCGTTATTGGTACGTGGAATTGATTCTCGGCACTCTTCGGCGCGCTAACAATGACACGCGAATCGAATACTACTTTTTCGCCCGGAAAATAACGTTCCGCCATTTGTTTCCACATGACAGATTCAAACGGATCCGGTGGTAACTGGGCTGCAGACACCGTGGCTGAAGAAGCACCACTTAACAACAATGCACCGAACAACACCACACTCAATAATACTGATGCCCTGCCAATACGCATCATTTTATTCGAAACAGTATCTAATACCATAACCGTTCTCCTGCTTACGTTAACGAGGCCGATAACGTGTCGCTAATTCAAGTAGTGTCACACTTATAACTCAGGTGTTGAGTACTGAACTCCGTAGCGCTCGTAAATAACTTTCAATTCGCCGCTGCTATCGAGTTGCGATAACAACTCGGCCAGTTCATAACCAAGATCACGGCTGTCGTGTTTCACGGCAATGCCAATGGGCCAACCGGTTCTGACAATGCCTGGCATAGGCGGCTGAGTTATGTGAGAATCACGCCCTTGGGCTTGGGTGGCAACCCACTCTGCTTGTGCTTTTGATGCAATCAACGCCGGTACCTCACCATCTATATACAAAGCTGCCGCCTCCGCAAAAGTTCGACCACGTCTGATGCTCTTATGTAACTGCCCCCTGAAGGCATTCGACAGGAAGAAGTCTCCAGCGGTATCCACCTCAACGGCAATAGAGTTGGTGAGAAAGCGTCCGAACGTATCAAGTTCTGGCAATACCGCGCGATCGGCAACCACCGCCATTTTCTCCTGAAAGTACGGTGCCATTAACACCGCAAACTCATTGCGCGCGTTTACTTCCGGGTCATAAGGTACATGCATCATGACATCGGCGACTCGGCGATAAACAAGGTCACCCTTCCAGATGTTGACACGCAGATCATCATCGAGATTCTCGTCAGCACCGCGCATTAGAATCTTTACTTCAACATTGAGTTTCTCGCCAAGCGCACGAGCTACCTCAACATCTATGCCGTGATATTCGCCATCTTTCTCCCATGAATAGGGAGCATAGTCGCTATAAACAAAAATAGTAATGTCGCCTGAATCAACCACATCGTCCAGCGGACGAGCGTGCGCTGTTGAAACAACGATAAAAAACACCAAGCCTAGCGATAGCAATAATCGATAGGCTTTAAACGGGCTCAAAGGAGTTTTCACAAACATTAAAATGTTTTTGGCTGGTTTTCGATATAAGAACGAATAGCCCACATAGCTTCCTGCGACAGCAGATCTTCAAACGGAGGCATTTTGTACGCACCATTTTGCGAATAACCCTTACGTACCCGCTCTAAATACCATTCATCGCCTAATTCACCGTCTTCCATCATTCGTAAATCAGGAGCAATACCACCTGAAATTGCCTCAAGTCCATGGCAACGAGCGCAATTCTGGTTATAGCCGGATGCGCCAATGGTTTGTGCTAATTCGTACTGCTCACCACCTTTCAATCTATACGGATTCTGAGCTTCATATTCCTCTGGCAGGGCGTCAAGTCCTTCAACATCAACAGCCTGCGGAGTGACATCGCCATGTCCGAATACCGTTGACGACACAGTAAAACCTAGCGCTGCGGCGACCAGGGTGCTACCAAGTATTAACTTTAAACGCATGTTCTTTCTCAAGTTGTGTTTATAGTGATGCAAAGGTTTATATCAGATAAACCGCATCACCTCTATGGTGCTTTAGACGAGAGCAAAAACTACAACTCTGAGCCCGGTCCTTCCCAATACGTCCCATCAACGAGTACGGCCGAATCACCAACCAGCTTTTTGCCACCGGCTTTCGAGAGCACACGATAGATGATTTCGGCATCGCGGATTTCATCGTTCAGTGCACGCGTGGGAATACCTTCACGAAAACGATCGCGCAGTTTTTCAAGCGCTGCGCCTTTATCCTTAATAGCGCCACTGCTGGCTAGCCTGTCCCATTCTGCATCTGATTCTTTCATCAATGCTTTTGTCTGCTTCGATGCGTTGATAAATCCGACCACAGCCGCTTCATTTTCGCCTGCCCAGGCTTCATCGAATATATAACCCAGCGATGACAATGCTCCCGAAGCACCAAGGGCGTTTGATGCATCTTCAACACTAACCAGTCGTTTAAAGCCCTCGGCCTCGAGGCGCGCACAATAGTGCCAGTAATTCAGGTTGGCATCGAGTTCACCACTCAGCGTTTTTTCGGCCAACAATGGCGGAGCACCAAACACGATTTCATTCTCGGCAGCCAGATCGAGGCCATGTTTATCGCGTGCCATGCCTTGCAGCAAAAGCCAACTCTTGTCCAGTGGCCCACCCGCAACACCAATTTTTTTACCTTTCAAATCAGCGATGGAATTCATGCCACTCTCTGCGGCAACCATCATCGAACCCACAGATGAGCTGTAACGCGAGAAAGTCATAGCAACACCGTTTGCACGCTGACGTGACACCCACAACCAGTCAGATACAATGATGTCGACCTCGCCGCCCTGCAGCGCGATTTTTGTGGCATCACCCCCCGCAAACGGCACAATTTCTACATCGATGCCGTTGTCTGCATCGAACCCAGCGTTTTTAAGTGATTTAAGCTCCCAGTTGACGGTTCCGAATTTAAGCACACCAACACGCACCTTGGTGTTGTCTGCCAGTGCCGAATGAGACAGAATGAGCAACGTGATCGCGGATAGGATAAGGCCTGTGTTTGTCATAATTAATTGAGTCTTGTATTCGTAGAAGCACCAGAGTGCCACAGGTGTGGCCACCACCAAAGCGCAAAAACTAGCACTTTAGTACCACTGCTTTTAAATTAGTGCTAAATCATACTGTGAAACCCGTAAACAGGCAAAAACTGAATATGGTCAGAACCCTGTTAGTCATTGTTTTGAGTGTGTCTGTATTCGGCACCCCGGTATTCGCAGAGGAATTTGACGTCGATCCGAACACCGGTTTCCGCATGGACAAGTATCGCGCGCCAGTGCCTGGCTCTATTCCAGGTGGCACGACCGTTGATACGCCGTTTGTTAAGCAACGGCACGATGCGGGCAGCATGGTATTTATTGACGTACTACCACCCAAAGGCATGGGCGCTGACCCAATTGACGGGTTCTGGCTTATCACTGAACCCCGGATAAGCATAAGCGGCTCAATTTGGTTGCCAGAGGTTGGCCGTGGGTTTCTGGAAGCTGAACTTGCTGACTACTTTGAACGTAACCTTGAGCGGCTCACCGAAAATAACAAATCTACCGAGCTGCTGTTTTTTTGCACCTCTGATTGCTGGCAGAGCTGGAATGCAGCGACACGTGCAATTTCGTGGGGTTACGACAACGTGTTCTGGTATCCGAATGGTTCAGACGGTTGGACGGAATACGGTTATCCGCTCGTTCAGATAGCACCGGTGAACTTTATCAACGATACAACACCAGTTTTGTTTCCTGCAACAGCTAGCATTTATCTGGCTGAAAATTCTGGCGCAGAAACTAACGTTGGTTCTGTTAATTTTAAAAATCAACCCGATGGCTCTGCAACTTTTTCTATTGATGTTAGTGGTGATGCTTTTACTGATCAATTTCTATCAATGCGACCATTCGACTGTATAACAGGTGAAAAAGATTGGTTTTGTTATCTGAATTACCCATATGACATTCGCAACACGATCACAGCCGACGATTTCACTAATCTTGAATACAGGCTTCTGTTTATAAAGAAAGCAAAAAAAGAATTCGGTATCGATGCGTGGAACGGTATTTACTACACACTGGCGTTAGACGAATCCGGTGCGCTATCCGGCTCTTTGCTACAAGGCGATTTGAACGTCCTGCAATCTCCGCCAGAACCGTATTCGCACCCAATCAATCTTGACGAATTCACCGGTGATGAAGCAGCCAAGCAGCGTTTCCCTACCCTTAGTATTCGACCATGAATCAAACCGAGCAAACCCACCGCGATAATTTACACTCGCTGATCAACGCGGCCGCGGCAAACCTTGCTACGCAGCTTGTTGATCACGAACTACTTATACGCAGACTCTATATCGCCTTACTAACAGGTGGCCATGTTTTAATTGAAGGACCACCCGGGCTTGCAAAAACACGATCGATCAATCGCTTTGCAGCATCGGTTAACGCAAGTTTTGCTCGAGTACAATCTACGCCCGACTTACTACCTGCCGATATTACCGGCACGGATTTATATCAGCAGAATTCGGGTACGTTCAACTTTATGGAAGGGCCGCTATTTAACAATATAGTACTGGTCGATGAAGTTAATCGCGCCCCACCCAAAGTACAAAGCGCCATGCTAGAGGCCATGGGGGAACGCCAGGTGACCACCGGCGGTGTATCACGAAAACTGGCACAGCCGTTCATGGTGGCCGCAACGCAAAATCCTATAGAGCACGAAGGAACTTACCCACTTCCAGAAGCGCAAAAAGACCGGTTCATGTTTTTTATCGACGTGGCTATGCCAGATAATCACACCGAGAGGCGCATCCTCGATACCGTTCTCAACGAACAGATTCAGCAAAGCGCAGCGCTACATGATCAGCAGCATTTACACAACGCAGATAACGAAGACATAACACTTGAAACCATACTAAAGGCCAGTACGGCCGTAACGTCTGTGCATTTGAGCGACGCAGTACGCGACTACATCGTTCGGCTGGTGACGGCCACGCGAGGACACGGTTTGGGGGGCGAACAATCGAGTGATGTTCGTCATGCATCCAGCCCGCGTGGCTCAATTTTCCTGGCTAATGCCGCAAAAGCCAATGCGTGGTTGGAAGGTCGTGATTTTGTTACACCTGAAGATGTAGAACTATTAGCAACCGATGTGCTCGCTGGACGAATAGCGTTGCAATATCGCGCAATTGCCGAAGGCATAACACAAAGGGATGTGATTCAAAGAGTGGTGAAGGCAACACCCAAGGTGTAGCTATCAACATGTCGAACAGCAACACTATTGTTGAAGAGGAACCCTCGGTATCTCTGTCTCTGCAAAGTCTGATTGATGCCAGATTCGGTGTCCCACATCCTTCATCCGTCGACATCAAGGGTCTAAGTTCACTCAGCGGCCAGATAAGAGGGCGCAAACGAGGACAAGGGCTGGAGTTTGAAGACTTGCGCGAATACGCCAGCGGTGACGATGTGCGACATATTGATTGGAAAGTCAGTGCTCGGCACAATCAGCTATTTACTCGGCTATACCGAGAAGAAAAAGAACAAAGAGTCACACTCGTTATTGACTTTAGATCGCCTATGTTCACCGGTTCCAATGAATTGCGAGCAGTACAAGCAGGCAAGTTGGCTGCAAATCTTGCGTGGTTTGAGGTGAACGCTGGCGGGCGCTGTGGTCTTATGGTTCAAACCGACCACGAATTCATTACTCTGCCGCCGGCGCTTGGTGATCATGCCGCACTGGCCATCTGCGCTGAGATTTCCAGACAATTTAACCGTGCAAAAGAGTATGCGGCATCGACAGATAGACCTGTTGCTGCTACCAACGATACAGATCACAAGCCTGACAACGACATTCTTGAGCGACTTCGTTCCACCGGTCGTGATTTCGGTGCGCTTATTGTGCTAACCGGACTCGACAAGATTAACGATAAATTCAAGAGACACTTGCAAGAAATCGCTGTTGAGAAGCAGATGGCTGTTGTTCAGATTGAAGATGCAATGGAATACACAGCATTGCCCGAAGGCACCTTTCGCTACAAGACTGGTGGCAAAAGTATTCGCATTGTTCTCAACAGAAAACAGACACAATCGCTGCGCACACACCTTCTTGACCAATATCAGCAACTCGACACATTGTTTCGCGATGCACATGTGCCGTTGCTGCGCAGCCGCAATGGTATTAACGATACCAGGTCCGCTCTGCATCAACTGGGTTTTCTCGCATGAGTAAAACAACCGAGTTGCTTGACAGTGTTCGCGACATTCAAGAACCAGTGCCTCCGGAAAGCAGTTCTGCTTTGGTGCTTGGCCTGGTTGCCTTGCTAATCGTGCTACTAACCATCGCTGCATTGGTAACGTTGCACAAGCGTCGAAACAAAATAAATCGAGAACTACGCAGCGAACTGCAAGCAATTGAATCAGATCAACCCGAAACTGCATTGGTCAAAATTGCTGTCATTTTAAGACGGGTTATGCATCATATACATGGCGACAAGATCAATCATCTGGAAGGCAATCAGTGGCTCGATGCACTGAACAGTACATTTAGCACCAGATACTTCACACAAGGCAACGGAGTCGTATTGGGAAACACCCTCTACAACACAACATCACTGAGTAAAACCGACACACGTGTGCTAGCTCGCGATGTTAGTAAACTCATTAGCAAAACCCGTTTTGACAAAAAGCTCTCTGCGCATAGAGTCGCTTCAATGAGCCCACAGCCATGATCAGTACGTTGTCATTTGCCTGGCCCTGGGTCTTTGTACTGTTACCTTTACCGCTGGTGATGATTTTTCAACGCACCTCCGGAATCAACGATGCGATAGCCATTCCGCCCAGACTCGAATCAGCATTAAATTCCATTGACGGTGTTCAATCTGCAAATCGCTGGCTGGCTCAATTGCTACCTTGGCTATGTTGGGTGTTGTTGCTACTCGCCATAGCGCAACCATCATTTACCGGTAACGCAGTTGCTCAAACTGCCAGTGGCCGTGCCATCACGCTGGCTATCGACTTGTCAGGCAGTATGGAGCGTGATGACTTCACCATCGACGGGCAATCGAGTGATCGGTTATCCGTGGTCAAAGCCATTGCTGGTCAATTTATCGAAAACCAAAAGGGTAACCGGCTTGGTCTGGTTCTGTTTGCAGAAGAAGCATTTGTCGCCTCACCACTAAGTTATGACACGCGTGCTGTTAAGAGCTACCTGGACAGCGCTGGCATTGGGATGGCTGGCCGATCAACCGCAATTGGTGATGCGCTGGGGCTGGCTATACAAACGCTGCGCACCGATCCGGCCAGCGAAAAAGCCATCGTATTGTTATCCGACGGCACCAATAACGCCGGAACGGTCGAACCTGAAAGCGCCGCGCTATTGGCAAAAGAACTCTCAATCAGTATTCATACTATTGCTATGGCAAGCGATACCATAGCCAGTGGATTCAACACCTCACCATCTGCTGATCTCGATGAGGCAACACTAAAAAGTATTGCCGAGCAATCCAATGGCTTTTTTTTTCGTGCACGCAGCACAACTGACTTACAGGCCATTTACGCAGAAATTGCGAATTTGGATTTGGCAGAAACCAAAGCACCAGACGTTTTGCTACAGCACGATTTACGTAATTTATTTTTATTCCTGTTACTCATTATTTTGCTTGGCTGGGAGGCAACTTTGTGGGCACGCGCTACGTGATACCTGCTAACCCTCTAGTCCTGGCGGTGGCCGGATGAAATTCTTACACCCCTACTGGCTTATCCTCGCAGCCTTTTTGTTGTTACTAACGTTTATCGCTAATCGTCCCGGTAACGCAAGCACTTGGCGTAAAGTATTATCACCAAGTGTTTTACATTATCTCAACACCAGTAACGTATCTTTGAAAACGATCTCTTGGCTTTTAATCGGCGCAGCCATAATTGCACTGGCGTTAACCTCCCCCGCAAAAAGAAAAGCCGACGAAAATTCGTTCCAACATGCTACTGGCTGGATTGCGGTTGCTGATGTATCGCGCTCAATGACGTTAACCGACGTCGCACCATCACGGATTACGGCTATGCGAGACGCTCTGGCAGCACTCACTCGTAAAGCCGGTGCTCGACCGGTCGCATTAGTCATTTATTCTGGTGATGCGTTTCTGGTTGTGCCACCGGTATTCGATAAGACGTTACTACACGAACATATCGCACTGCTCGACCATGGCATCATTTCCCATGAGGGGTCTAATTTAACTCGAGCATTATCATTGACCACATCGGTTATCGACGACAGCGCATTTATTCGTGCGCGCGTATTCGTGCTTAGCGATGGCGGCGGTATCGGTAATAGCGCGCGAGCAGCCGCACGCCATTTGGCAACTGCAGGACACCAGGTAGATATGCTGTTGTTTGGCACGCCAACTGAAGATGCCAAAACAGCAACCGATGAAAAGCTGGCCGGTACTTTTACCAAAGCCGGAGCTGGTCGTTTGCTGGTCGCAAATCGACTCGGTGAAATCAATCTTGACCGACTGAAGCTTACCAGCGACATTGAGGCAACACAGAACGCAGATGTACTGGCGTTGTACTGGCAAAACCAATCGCACTGGATTCTGTTGTTGCTGCTGCCAGTAGCATTACTTTGGTTTCGACAAGACACATGACTATGTTGAAACCAGCCAGATCATTTGCTTTCATCTTATTACTCGTGGTCAGCCAACACTTATTGGCGGCCAATGACAATATCATTGCTCACGAGTTATTCAGCCAGGGCAACTATGCACAAGCTGCAGAAATCTTTACCGACCCAGCCTGGAAAGGTGTGGCGCTGTACCGATCAGAACAATGGTGGCGAGCAGCTGAAGCATTCGTACGAGCCAACGACGCACAATCTCACTACAACTTGGGTAACTGCTACGTAAAACTCAGCTACTACGAACTCGCTCTTGAAGCGTACATACGTGCATTGTCAATCGACCCCGACTTGAAAGATGCTGAACACAACGCCGAAGTCATGCGACAGCTATTGGCAGAAAAAGGTAATGATGAAGCTGGCCAACAAGCGCTTAAATCACGCCAGCAAGAAATCGATCGGGTTGAATCTGAATCAGAAGAACAGACGGGCAACGCTGAGGATGGCGAAGAGCAGACAATTCCCGGTGACAACAAAACCGGTAGCGAAGACGAATCCAGTCAGCTAAAGAAAACCTCGGCTGATGCGAAGGACGAAAGCGAAGGCGGAAATCGTTCGGAGCAAACAACAGAGCAACAGACCGGAGAGCCCGGTGCCGACAATGTTCAGGGTCTAAGCGATAATAGCGAAGCTGAAGAACGCCCGTCGGGCGGTTCTGAGGCCGAAGCGGCGGAGAACGATGCTCAATCGTCAGGCTTGCGAACAGCAATCGAACAAAAACAGGCAACTGAACAGTGGTTAAACCAGATTAATCACGACCCTTACCGTTTTCTGCAATCACGAATTGAACTTGAATCTGCACGTCGGCAAGCTGCGGGTCAAAGTGCACCGGCAGGTGGTAGCAAATGGTAAAACGCAACCATTGGCCAGCTGCATTGCTGTTGTGCTGCGTACTGGCATTGATCAGTACCCTGCTTAGTGCAGAAACAGCCGTGTCTATAAACATCAGCTCTGAAACACGATCTATTTATCTTGGCGACAGCGTTGTGCTGGATATCGAATCAACCGGAGTACTCGACCCTTTAGACGTTAGCTTGCTAACGCAATCGCCAGACTTCCTGCGCGAAACCATCGGCACACGAATCGCCGTGATTGATGGCAAGGTGGTTGAAATTGCCATTAGGCGAATGGAATTCATTCCATCAAAGGAAGGCACTTTAATCTACGGTCCGCTTACTGGTGAAGGAATTCGGGGTACCGTTTCATCGGGTTCTGTAACAGTCGACGTGAATCCGGCCATTAGTGCTAACTGGCAACCAGGTGAGGAACACATAGAAACTGACATCAGTTTTTCAAAAAACGAGCCTATTGTGGGTGAACAGATAGTTGTTGATATTAAACTGCGGCACAAATATCAAATTGCTAATGAACACTATTCAATTCCCGATTTTACCGAATTCGATACGTTGCTCGTTTATGAAGAGCGACGCACTATTGAAACAGAAACTGACGAAACAGAAGAATCCTGGCGACAAATAGCCTGGCGATTGCTGCTACACCCAAAACGTTCGGGAATCATCGACATTGAACCGGTGCGATGGTCCGGCACCATGATTAAATCACGCTCGCAACGCGGTAGTTTTGATCAAGCATTTAACAGCGCGCCAATGCAGGTACTGGCAGCGCCAAGAGATAGACCTGAGTGGTGGCTGCCAGCAACGTCTGTGCAATTGACTGATACTTGGTCGACTGACGTAAAAGACTTGTCGGCTGGCGATGAAATTATTCGTACCATTACGCTAACTGCGAACAACATCCTCAGCAATCAAGTTCCCAACATAGAGCCTTTACCATCCCGAGCTTTAACCAGCACGCAGATCAGATCGACAAGGGAACACTCGCTTAACAACAGTCAAACCGTAGCAACAGGTGTTTTCGAATATCGTATGGTTGCCCAAAGTCCAATACCGGTTTTTCTCGATACCGTCAGGGTGCCTTGGTGGAACACTGAAACTAATACGCATGAAGAAGCGATCCTTCCAGCCAGACGTATAAACATTGGCTTGCCTGACAGAGCAGATTTGCTCGCCGACCTGGCTATTAATAATTCCGGGCTGTCGCGATGGTTATTTAGTTTGCGCAGCTTTGCTCGCTGGCAACCACTATTGATTGCACTGGGGACACTGCTGGCACTGGCCGCCCTGCTCCCATTACTTCGCGATGGCGTGCGGCGTCATCGTATGCTGCGATATCAGCACCGGAAAATACGAAAGCTCGAAGCGCTACGAATCAAAGCGCGGTGGCAGGCTTTGTATAGCGAACTCAATAAACTAACTGACAAACAGGAAATCAATACAAGCTCTGCGGCATATCAAAATTTAATCCGGAATCTTCAGCAAGTATTATTTTCGAATAATGCTCAAGCTGCGGGGCAACTTGAACGCAACAACATTCGTTTAACGTTCAACCCACCAAAAACCAATCAGAAAAAATCGACGCTTGCTGCGCTTTAAGTTGGCTACTTGACTATTGTCCTACTGCATAGCGCAACCCGCCCAGCAAGTGGGCGCGAAAATCGGGTTCTGAGTAACTGGCATCAGTATGACCACCACCGGTATACCAAGACCGACCGCCATCATAGTCGTGATACCACGCGCTCGGGTGATCGTCACCCATCGCACCGCCTACATAGGTGTCTTCGTCCAAACTGAGCAGCACGTTAACCTGTGCGCGAGGATTACTGCGGTAGTCATACCACTCGTCGGTCCGCGTCCAGGTTGAGCTTAAGTGAGCAGTTGATAGATGAGCTGAGTCTTCGACATTCTGAAGTGCTGACTGGATTATCGGGTGACTATCGAAATAAGCACCAACAAGCGCGCCGTACCATGGCCATTCATACTCGGTAAAGCTAGCAGCATGGATACCTGCGTAGCCGCCTCCTGAGCGGATATATTGTTCGAACGCAGCTTGCTCATCACTGTTCAACACATCACCTGAGGTCTGCACCCAAACCACAGCATCATAGTTGGCCAGGTTCGCAGCGGTAAATAATCCTGCGGAGTCTGCTGCGCGATCCGATTCCATACCAGCAGATGCAGCCAACGCTTCAAGCGCACCTACCGCTACTTCAGTTGAGTCGTGGCGGAAATCCCTTGTTTCGCTAAACAGTAACACTCGTGGCGAAGCCCGAGCCGCATCCAGAGGATCGGTTCCCGCGCTCAGCTCATCGATATTGCTGACACCATCGTCATCAGTATCCCATCGATCAGTGTCGAACTGATCAGCTGTGACCACGACCGATTCAGACGCATTTGTTCCTGTTCTAAAATCTTGCTCAAAACTACCTAACGCAATAGCACCGTTGTCGTCATAGAAAGTAATTGTCAGCCGATTTTCTGTGTTAGTGGGTAAATCTGTCGAGACCGACCAAAACTCATCACCAATCCATCCTGCCGTAATATCAGTATCGCCCCAGACTACCCGAACCTGGAGCGCATTGGATACCAATGCAGGAACAGTGATTTCAAAATTAACTGCGGTTAAATTTTGCGTTAACGGATCTGGAACTGTCTGGTCGTCTGCTGGTTGAGTTGTGCCTATGTCGGTTGTAGTGCCTGCGTCAGCGGCGGTATCAGCGGTATCAGCGGTATCAGCGGTATCAGCGGTATCAGCGGTATCAGCGGTATCAGCGGTATCAGTATCGTTTTCGGTGCTTATATTATTTTCACTGCTTGCGCCATTTTCGGAGCTTATGCCATTTCCGGTACCATCATTTGCCACAACATTTGGCGTATCAGAATCAGCTACTTCGGATCCAGACGGCGAAGGGGAATCATCGGAGCCAGAACTGGAACAGCCAGAAGCAAGTAACGCGCTGACTAAAAGCGCGACTACGATATGACTGGGTGTGGAGTTTGAAATGCGCATGGTTTTTCCTGGGTAGTGCAAATCTGCGGCTCAACAGAATTAGCCGGCCCTAAGGCGACATTGTATTCAGAAAGTGGAAAGTGGTTTCGGTATTACTACCAGCAAGTGGCCGCGCAGGCCGGATTTTCGGCAATAGTGAGATGTACGCCAAACTCGCATCACAAGCTACTGCAGCAAGCGCTAAGTATATAAGCGAATCGCGTCGATTCGCCGGCAAATTGTCAACTAGCGTGAATGCTGTTTAAATTCGATTTTTAAGGTACAAACTCGTCCGGCAACATTGCAGCGCCCCATGGATAGCGCCCGACTTTAACGCTCTTCTCGGCCTTTAACGATGCTACGTCGATAATCGTGACGTCACCCGATACGCCATTGGTGGTGTACAACTTGTCTTCTTCTGGTGTTAACGCCATGTGCCAAACCCGTTTACCCACTAATATATACTCGATGACTTCCAACGTAGACCGATCTACCACTGCAACATGATTGGCGGGTCCAAGCGCAACAAACCCAAGCTTGCCATCTTTTGTCAGCTCCATGCCAACGGGTTGAACTCTATCGGCGGACACACCCTTGATTTCGAATGACAGTGTTTTCCTGGTCTCCTTGGACTCAACATCGATAATGGCAACCGTACCGCCGATTTCTGATGACACCCAAAGCTCAGTATCCTCGGCGTTGAATTCTGCATCTCGCGGCCGTTGATCAACCAGCGTGTTGGCAACAATTTCGTTGTTATCGGTATCTACCCAATGCGCCATGTTGGATGTTTCTGATGTAACAATAACCCACTTTCCATTGTGGCTGACAGCCATACCCTCTGGCTCTACACCAACTTCGATTTGTGCAACAACCGTGCGTGACTCGATATCAACGACCGTTGCAATAGCATCATCTTCATTAGCTATGTATAAACGCTTATTGTCGGGATGCAACACAAATTGCTCAGGGTCTTCACCACTGGGTAAATCGTGAATGAGTTTCGCTTGCGCGACGTCGTACACCTGCACTGCATCGGAGTCAGATGCACAGATAAACAATTTGCTGAAGTCTTTACTAAAAGTGATGCCCCGAGGCCGTTCTCCCACCTCGATAGTGTTGATAACTTCATTCGTTTTCGTATCGATAATGCTGATGGTGTCGTCTTTTTCATTTGTCACATAAACCAGATGGGCATGCGAATACGTGCTGTAAGTTAGCAGCGCGATGGAGAATGGTATTGATCGTATTAATCTGCACAAAACTAATCTGCACAAAACTGATCTACAAAAAACTAATCTGAAAAAAATCAAACCTGGCTCCAGTGAATAAAATGACCAACAAAAGTCATACTATAACGACAATCAATAGACTCACAGTGGACTTTTGCACCATCTGCGCTCAGAAACGCGAACACTGACTTTCTGGCCGGTCCAGCCCCAATGTATCAAGCTCGGTTAGCTGATGCAGGTAGCCTTCCAGCGGCGCGTTGGCGGCTACCGCGTGCGCGTGCACCAATGGCACTGATTGTCGCAATTGGCCGTTCCAGTCTCGATAGGACAAGCTGTGCCCTTTAAAGCCGGCAAGTTCAAACTGATCACCTATTAGATATTGACTCAGCTCAGCAACCACATTGGTATTGGTGCGCGTGACTGCTTCGCCAATCGAGCGTACGGCAGCCCAATTCGCGTAATCAACACCGGTCATCTCACGGCCAGCGAGCTTTCTGAATCTGGAATGCAGTTGCAATGCACCCCACTGTTCTATAACGGGGGACCAAACTACCGGCGATAGACCCGCACTACCAGCCACTGGACGTGGCAACCAGGTGTTGTACAGTAAATAGTGCCCGAAATCCTGATCTTCATCGGCAACCACTACAGCATCGTACTTCTTGGCTTGAGTAAATAATGGCACTTCGAGCGACGCATTTCGACGAATATCAGCATCTTCAAGCCACTGCTTGTCATCGGATATTTTCAAACCGAATTTCTTTGCAGATGAGCGAAATGCCTGTGCGTACAGGAGATCACCAGCACGATGGCCTTCAATCAAGAACAACCGGCTCCAACGACGTTTAGCAAAAAATTGCATTAGCGCATCACTTAACATAGCCCGGGATGGAATGCTGTGCAGCACATTGCTTCTACACTGCTCTGAGCGCAAGCTAACGCGCTTGCTTCTGGCATTGAACAATAGATCGTCGTTTGCAGCTGGCAAATCTGCGATAGCCACTACTGATTCTGCTGGCACGTTCAACAGAAGCAATACCGGACCACTGCCTAGAATTTTCTTAGCCTCAACCATCAGGTCAGATTGGTTGTCGACAATAGTTTTTTGCAGTTCATATTGATGCTTGAGAAACTTACCGGTGGTATTGTTATCGGCTATACCTAAAGCCGCTCCTTGCTGACCATCATCTTCAGGCCAAACAATCAGTTTAGACCGAGTTGGCGGGCGATCAATGGTTTGTTCCAGATAATGAATTTGCACATCTACTTCTACAGCAGTAGCCAGGTTTGAATTAGACAGGACTGCTAAACCAAGACACGTAGTAGTGAATAGTCTGGTTGCCGTACTGAGCACATTATTGCTATTGATCATGTAGGTGAATCCGACTGATTGCGTTGCGCCAAATGATGTGCAATTAGCGCTCGCAACTGCGCCGGCTTAACCGGCTTGTGCATCACCTCAATCCCGGCAGCCTGCGCAGTCTGGCTAAGTTGTTTGGACGGATTTGCCGTGATGATCACCGCTGGTACTTGTTCACCTAACAATATACGCAGTAAATCAATGGTGGATGTGCCGGTCTCTTCCGCATCCAGATGCTGGTCAGCCAAAACCAGTTCAGGTTTCCAGCGCGAATTCGCCACTGCGCTGAGCGCTTCTTGCGTGCTGGAAGCCAGTCGATACTCACAACCCCACTGCTTGAACAAGTTATCCATTGCGTTAAGCACAACAAAATCATTTTCGACAAACAGAATGCGAGCACGCTCGAGACCCTTGACAAGCTGCGAACCGGAATCAGCCTTTGGCACACTGGACGTATTTGTCACAGCCGGCGCAATGCTTTCGGCAGCTAACAAAGACACACGAAAGCACGAACCGGTATCGATCTTCGAGTTAACCGCAATAGCATGATTCAGTGTTTCCACCATTCTCGCAACAATCGCAAGCCCCAAACCAGCCGAGTGTTGCTGATTTGCAGAGTTACCTGGTGCACAACGGTAGAATTCTTTGAATATAGATTTAAAACTGTCGCTGTCTATTCCGCAACCAGTATCTGCAACTCGTATATGAACATGACCACCCACGCGATTAGCACTGACTAGCACACCGCCGTTAGCAGTATATTCTATCGCGTTGGCTACTATGTTCTGCACAATTCTACGCAACATGGTTGGGTCAGAGTGAACAAACAAATTATTGTGCCGGATTCTTAAATCAATCGACTTCGCCTCAGCGATTGGCTGAAAATCGGATTCGATAGAGGCGAACATGGATAGCAAAGATACGCTTTGCCATTCTGGCTGAACCGCTCCGGCATCGAGACGCGACATGTACAACAGTGAATTCAACAGCACCGTCATCGTGTCCAGAGAGCGCTCTATCTGACCACACAGACGTAGCCCTTCGTCGCTGGTCTGCACACTATTTAATGATGAGATCAACAACTGCGCTGCATTCAAAGGCTGAAGCACATCATGACTGGCGGCCGCAAGCACTTGCGACTTGTTCAGGTTAGACCTCTCGGCAAGGTTCTTGGCAGTTTCTAACTCATGATTAGTCCGATTTAAATGTGCAAGCGTTGCGGTCAGTTCACTGGTTCTACGATCAATTTGCGTTTCAAGATTAATAGCTGTTTGAAACAACGAGAATCCGTGGCCCTGTTGATCCATCGATCGTTCAACACGTTCAACTAACACTCTATTGATCTTTTGGAGCTTTCTTACCTCGTCTTGAGTAGTAGCCCTAGTCTGAGCTTGTGCGTCGGATGACGTACTCATGAGTGAGAACCAAAAGCGATACCGGTAAAAGTCTGATTAATATGCATAGACTGATACTGTTCTCCGTAACTATTAAACGCAATTATACTGTTTTCTATGTATAGATCTTCAACGCGTGCAATTACGTTACGATGCCTGGCATCAAGTTTTCTTAATATGCATTCGAAGCCCATCATCAAATCTATTTTACCAATACTGTGCTCAATTCGGCCAATCTGTTGCCGCATTGATTCTGCCATGCCTTCGGTTTTCGCAACCGTAAGCACCACACCATTATCTATTGCACTAAAAAATGTCACCGAGTCATCGCTGTTAACACGTTGCATAGCACGGCAGTGGTATTCACCGCCAACTCTGACCACAACAGCATTCGATGCAAAACAATCAGGCCCTAAATCGTCTCGATCAACACCGATGGCTTTTGCATATACCAACGCTGCCGGTTCAGCGTTAAATTCATAAACAGTTCGAGTGTCAGGGTCGGCTTCTGTCACTACCAGTTTTTCACCGGTTGGAACAAAGTTATTTTCGGTGCAAAGCTGATACGGTAACTCTGACTTCACTAATAGTAAGATGGCAGCTTTTGAAAAGACCCGACCGTTGCAAATTTGAGTAGTCCTTTTGAAATTCAAATTATCACCGGCCGAGCCCCCTATTAGCGGGATATCTCCGAGCCCTCTATGCAACGCAGCAGTAACCGATTCTTCCGAATAAGTTAAGCCATCGATAAAGGTGACGGCAAAGGTATTTTCAGCACCAGTGGAATGGCACTGTTGTTCAAAAAGCATGCGTTGGTCGGTTGCCTGTTGCGCAATGCTATTCATGCCCGCACTATGAATGTTTTCGATTGGCTGCATAAGTACGGTAAAGCTTGATGCTGGCAATAACACAGCAACAGCACCCGAGTCCTGCATACCGGCAGGTGATATTTCGCCACAGGTTGAACAGCCGCAATAGTTTATGTCACTACCATTTGACTTGAAAAAATCAACCACATAATCTGGTCTGACAGCGTCAGCAGAATAATAGATCAATGCTACAGCAGCAGGTTGAGCTGCATGAGATTGTTGAATCAGCTCACAGAAATGCTGCGCGTCGTCGTTGTCGGTCCAGACAACGGCAATACCACTGCTGTAATGTTTGATTTGGGCCATACACCTAAGCGTACCCCATGTGAGTGCACGACGACAACAGGATTGCTGTCGGACAGACCTTCAGCTCAAGTATAAACTCCAAGACTGCTGTGATCTCCGGTCACGATATCGGATATCCTTTTAACTATTTTCCGGCCGCCATGTACGGAAGGTTCAATCGGCGAGACGGGCGAGAAGTCCTCTTCATTATTAAAAATAATTCGAAGATCAATAATTGGCACATCCAGAGCAAACGCCTCCTCCAAAATTATCTCGTTAAATATTGAAAGCGCTGTCTTTGCTATGTCTGATAAACCAGGTACGCGATTGTAAATAGTGCAAGCAATAGGCGATGAGTGTTTAGACAATATTGACGACAGCATTGCTTTGTAATTTAATCGAAAGTCCTCAGTGACTTCGCGAAGAATGTGCAGCGCACCTCCGACCGTGTTGGCAGAACGATTAATCTTTGGTATTGACCGCAGAGCATCATTTCCACCACAGCTGACAAATACATGAGTTGCTGCGCAAGGCATTGCGTTTAACTGTTGATTGACGTCCGTCGTAACGTCCCCATCTACTGCCAGCAAACTTATTTCGGCATCTTTCAGATTTGCTGCAAGCAACTCACTGACAGAATGTCCAGCATCAACATACGGGCCATTGTCGAAAATAGAGTCACCAAGCAGCACAATATGCATCGTAGTTGTCCGTTAATTGTTACGTTAGCGTTGAACTCAGGCCGCGCACCCAAAAAAAACAAGAACTTAGTCTTGCGTGTCAACTACAAAACAACCAAATCATCCCCACTCGAAGCACCCTTCTTCATCTTATCGGAACGATTCGACTGCAACGCTTGCAAATAACTACTATCAACATCGCCTGTGATGTACTCACCATTAAAACAACACGATTCGAACGTCTCTATTGGATGCTTGTCATATCGCACAGCCTCAATCAGGTCTTCCAGGTCCTGATACACAAGCCAGTCAGCGCCAATAATTTCCTGTATCTCCGGCACGCTCTTTCCATGCGCAATAAGTTCTTCACAAGCCGGCATATCGATGCCATACACATTAGGGTATCTCACCGGAGGTGCTGCTGATGCCATAAACACTTTAGCTGCACCGGCATCACGAGCCATCTCGACAATTTGGCCAGACGTGGTTCCACGTACAATTGAATCATCAACCAGCAAAACGTTCTTGCCTGCAAATTCAAGTTCGATAGGTGATAGTTTTTGTCGCACCGATTTTTTACGCAGCTGCTGCCCGGGCATGATAAAGGTTCGGCCAATGTAACGATTCTTGATAAAGCCTTCGCGATACTTCACACCAAGATGAAACGCAACTTCCATTGCAGAGGTACGACTGGTGTCGGGAATGGGTATGACCACATCGATGCCATGATCGCTGCGCTCTGACAGAATTTTTTTCGCCAATTTTTCACCCATACGCAAACGTGCTTTATAGACAGACACGTTGTCGATGATACTATCGGGTCGGGCCAGATACACATACTCGAATATACATGGCGACAGGCTGGTTTCTTCAGCACATTGCCTGGTATGCATGTTGCCTTCAACATCAATGTAGATAGCCTCACCAGGCGCTAAATCACGCAGGCGCGTAAAGCCTAACCCCTGCAACGCTACACTTTCAGAAGACACGGCATATTCGCTACCCGTATCTGTGTGTCGAACACCAATCATGGCGGGACGAATACCCAATGGGTCACGAAATGCAAACACACCGCGACCAACCAGCATACCAATAACTGCATAGGCACCCTTACAACGTCTGTGTACCTGTGTCACCGTTGCAAAAATTTGCTCAGGTGTAATTTTTTTTGATGGCTTGAGTGCTTGTAACTCATGCGCGAACACATTAAGCAGGACTTCAGAATCAGACCCAGTGTTGATATGCCTTAAGTCCGATTCGAATAACTCACGCTGCAAGTCAGCCGCATTGGTCAGGTTGCCGTTGTGACCCATCACAATGCCATAGGGAGAGTTCACATAGAAAGGCTGTGCTTCAGCGGCGGCCGATGAACCAGCCGTTGGATAACGAACATGACCAATACCCATATTGCCGGCAAGGCGCAGCATGTGAGCATTACTAAACACATCACGCACCAGGCCAGCTGCTTTTCTGAGCATCAATCGCCCATCATGACTGGTGGCTATTCCTGCGGCATCTTGACCACGGTGCTGGAGCAAAGTGAGTCCATCGTAAAGCCTGGAATTAACCGGCTCCGACCCTACTATCCCGAGAATACCGCACATGCTTGTTATGAGCTCGTTGAGAAATCAAAATGTTGCGCTAACTCTTTTGGAAGTTGCGCGTGGATAAACTGTGCAGCCTTTTGAACAGGCGGAATGAAAGCTGACTGCCGCCACCATGTCTCCTGCTTGAATGCCGGAATTAAATTTGCCAGCAAAACCAACAGCGTAACGATGACGACCCCGCGCAATAGCCCAAAACCGATTCCCAGAAACATGTCTAACCGACCTTTTTCACTGGCTACCAACACTTTTTGAAACAAATAGTTGATCAAACCACCCAGAATCAAACTGCTAAAAAACAATATAAGTGCACTTATCGCAAATCGAGCCTGCGGGCTCTCGATAGTATCGCGCGGCAGTAAGGAAGCAAAACGGGAGGTAAACATCAGGGTGATCAGAATAGCACCCAGCCAGGTTGCCAGACTCACGGCTTCTTTAAAAAAACCACGAATAACACTGATCACAACGGAGACCCCAATGAGTACCAATATAAGTATGTCAATACCTGAAAACACGAACCCTCCTGACACAAATCGTGCGTGACAGCATTCTATCAAACCACGTTAGACTATTAAGGATAGCTGACCACGATGGCTTCTCTGTCCAAAAGACGCACAACTTTATTCCGATTGGCTTCTGCTTGCTGCAAATTAATCATTGGACCCACTCTCACACGATACATTGGCGTCGCAGTGTCAGTTGGTGTGACAAATGAAGGGAAACCGGCGCGGCGCAATTTGTCCCGTACTGCCAGGGCGTTAGCTTCGTCACCAAAACTGCCCGCTTGCACCACCCAGGCTGTCAGCGGCTCAGTCGACTTGCTCACGCTCTGCTGCGCCGGCTTCTGGCGTGGCACTGCCACCGGGACTTGCGCCGGTCTGGCTTCTGCTACACGCACAGGCTCCTCAGCGGCTATTTCTGGTTCATCCGTCGGTAAGTCTGTACCACGTGCAGCCTCCACTACGTTAACTGCTGAATCGGTTTTATCTACAGGTGTATTTTGCGGTACAGCGGTGACCAAAGTATCAGCTTCGGGAATACCTTCCTCATCGAGAATACGCGGCGGTTCCGCTCGCAAGCGCTCAACACGGCGGTATTGGCTCTCACTACCCGAGCCATCAAGCAGTAACGGTAAAAATATAACCAGCAGCGCTATTAATACGGCTGCACCCCATAACCTTTGACGCAGGCGAACCGTTTTCTGCTCATCTAGTGGATCTAATGCTGTCATGAATCGTTGTTCGCAGACGCGAGTGTCGCATTGCCGGCAGCTGCAAGATCTCGCATATGCGCCAGCGTATAGAACGAGCCGGCAATCAGAATCAATGTCGGCTGATCGTCCGCCGTATTTTTGGCTTCATCGTGCGCTGCTTGCCAGGCCAGTTCGACAGAGTCGTAACCCCGCACTGGCGCATTCTGACATTGCTCAATTTGATTAACTAAATGTGACAACACGGAAGCCCTGGGCACAGCAAGGCCGGCACAGTACCAGCTTGACACGACCGGCGCCAGTGCCTGAACAATTCCGACAATATCTTTATCTTTTAGCGCCGAGAATACCGCCAGCACACGATAATCCGGATAGTGACCTTGCAAGGCATCACATACCGTTTCTGCAGCGGCCGGATTATGTGCAACATCAAGCACCACCAGCTGATTCTCAATTTGCATTCTCTCGAATCGGCCACGCACATGCACAGATGCCAGCCCGGCTTTGATTGATGCAGATTCAACCGGCAACTTGCTTTGCAAAGCTTGCACCGCCTCTAGCGCACACGCGGCATTGCGACGCTGATGCATACCCGCCAATGCAGGCTGGGGTAAATTGTCGTTATCGATTCTAATTACACCCATATTTTGCGCATTTGCTATTTCCAGCAAATTCATCGGCGGGTTAGGCTCACCAATAATCAACGGCTTGCCTGGCCGTCCGATCGCCACCTTTTCTGCCGCTATCAACTCTATGGTGTCGCCCAGATAATCCTGATGGTCTAATGCAATGCTGGTAAGAATAGCGCAGTCGCAATCCCATAAATTGGTTGCATCAAGCCGGCCACCCAAACCAACCTCCAGCAACGCAACATCGCAATCGGCTTGTTCAAACGCAACCATGGCAGCCAGCGTAGTGTATTCAAAGTACGTTAGTGATTCGGGTTCACGTGCAGCCTCTATGGTATGCAGAGCCTGAACGATTTGCTTGTCTTCAAGCATCTTGCTATTGATGCACATGCGTTCATTAAACACGTCAATATGTGGACTGGTATAGGCCCCAACCTTGTAGCCTGCATGGTGATAAATATCGCTAAGCAGCGCAACGGTTGAGCCTTTGCCGTTGGTGCCACCCACCAGAATTACCGGCATGGTTGCCGGTCGAATACTGAGCCGGTCAGCAACCCGCCCAACACGTTCCAGGCCCATATCAATTTCAGATGGGTGAAGATGCTCTAGCCAGGCAAGCCAGTCTGCCAGGCTATCACTTGGCGAAGGCACACTCATGTGGAGTCCAGATTACGTTGCGGTTTGCGTTTCTAACTCGGAAGTTTCAGCAACGACCACAGGAGGCAGATCGCATAATTTAGCCAGCAATCCTGCAAGCTTGTCGCGCATGTTGCGTCTGTCGACGATCATGTCAATAGCGCCATGTTCGAGTAAAAACTCACTCTTCTGAAAACCATCCGGCAAGTTTTCACGCACGGTTTGTTCGATGACCACACGCCCGGCAAAGCCGATTTCTGCACCGGGTTCAGCAATGATGATGTCACCGAGCATGGCAAGACTTGCAGACACACCACCCATTGTTGGATCGGTTAACACCGATATATAAGGAATTTTCCGATTTGATAGTTTGGCTAGCATGGCGCTGGTTTTACCCATTTGAAACAGGGAAAAAAGCGCTTCTTGCATTCGCGCGCCTCCACTGGCACTAAAACACACCAACGGAATATCCTCTTCCAGACACCGATCGCACGCTCGAGCAAATCGTTCACCAACAACAGAGCCCATCGACCCTCCCATGAAGTTGAAATCAAAACAGGCTACTACCACCGGATTACCATGGATAGCGCCACGCATGACCACTAACGCATCTTTTTCACCGGTATCTTTTTGTTTTTGTGATAACCGATCTTTGTAGCGTTTACTGTCTTTAAATTTAAGAATGTCAAGAGGCTCAATCTGATCGCCAATCTCGGTTCTTCCATCGGCATCAAGTAGATTATCAATTCGAGTACGCGCAGTAATGCGCATATGGTGAGAACATTTGATACAGACATCCTGCGCGCGCTCTACTTCGGCCCGGTATAACACGTGCGCGCAATTGTCACACTTAACCCAAAGCCCTTCAGGTACGTTGCCCTTGTCTTCAGGGTTTCGGGCAATACGTGCAGGAATAAGCTTTTCGAACCAACTAAGGCGACTACCCACTGCACTTGGCTTTTTGTCTTTTTTGTCCTTCTTTTCGTCTTCACTCACAGGATGGGAAATCTCGTGTTGGCAATTTGAGCTGCCGATACCTCCATTCTAGCATTGTGTTGGCCTGCCTACGCGCTTGGCAACCTGTACTAGCTAGCAAGAATTCGCGTCCACCTGATGAACTTTGGCCAGGAACGCCCGCAGCGCTGCGTGGTCTTTAACACCTTTTGCTGCCTCCACTCCCGAACTTACATCGATAGCGTAGGGTCTGATTTGCTCGATAGCGCCAGCCACATTGTCCGGATTCAGGCCACCAGCGAGAATGATCGGCCTGTCCACGTTCTGATCAAGCTTCTGCCAGTCGAACACGTGGCCAGTCCCGCCCAGTTTTCCGGGTTCATTCGAATCGAATAAAAAGGCGCAAGCGTTTTTGTAGGCCGCCAGTTCGTCCGCTGATGGCATGCCAGCGCCAAGTCCGATGGCTTTTATGTACGGCACGCCATAGCGCTCACACTCTTCTGGTGTCTCACGTCCATGAAACTGCGGCATTAAGCCAGGAATGATGCTCAAGGCCTGTTCTATTTCACTGGCAGGTGCTTCCAGAAACAGACCAACCCTAGTGATGAACGGCCCGATTTGTTCGATGATGGTTTTGGCGGCGTCGGGTTCAATGAATCGCTTACTGGCTTTGACGAATACAAAACCAAGTGCATCGGCTCCATACTGTTCGCTGGCCAAGGCATCCTCGGTGCGGGTAATACCGCAAATTTTTACTCTGGTTATTTGATTCATGGTAGTGAGCGACGATACCAGAAAACACGTTGGCAAGCGTTTTATTGAAATACAACTGCGACGCAGTAGTTCATCTTGCTTGTTACCAGGTCAACTAAGCATCACGATCGGGTATAAGCAATCCACGCTGACTTGCAGGACGCTCCATACAAAGCTTCCACCACCGCATAACGTTGGGAAGATTCTCGTAACCGAAATCTTCATCGGCCTTATAAAACAATTTCGCCGCCCGTATCCAAGGCCATAACGCTATGTCAGCAATACTGTATTCCTCAGCAACCATATAGGTTCGATCAGCCATGTGTTTCTCCAATACTGCTAACAAACGACAGGCTTCATCTACAAATCTTTGCTTTGGTCGCGGGTCTTCAATTTCACTTCCTGCAAACACGCTGAAGTATCCGTATTGCCCAAACATCGGACCAAGACCTCCCATCTGAAACATAAGCCATTGCAACACTTGAGTTCGAGCAACAGCATCAGCAGGCATTAATTTTCCTGATTTCTCAGCCAGATAAATCAATATTGCACCAGACTCCCATAAGGTTAACGGCTTGTCGTCAGGTCCATGAGGGTCAACAATAGCTGGTATTTTATTATTCGGATTTAGCGACAGAAATTCAGGTGTTGTGGTTTCGTTGAGCTGCACGGTATGTGCTTCGTAGGGCAAACCCATTTCTTCTAATGCAATAGACACCTTTACCCCGTTTGGTGTTGGAAAAGAGTACAACTGCAGTAAATCAGGATTAGTAGCCGGCCATTTGTTATTGATTTCATGATTGCTAATAAAGCTCATTAAAGCTAACTCCTAAAATTAAATATTCTGCCAGGGGTCCGCAGCCAAAGCCCTAAAATCAGGAATACCAAACTCCGGTGGGTAGCTCGGTTGAATAAAACATAACCCTTGCGCCGGTGCCGTCATACCAGCCTTAGTTCGATCTTTACCATTGAGCACCTCAAGTAACCAATTCGCGTCAGCCTCATGCTTACCAATACGAATAAGGCATCCGGATAATATGCGAACCATATTGTGCAGAAAACCGTTTGCACGCACATCAATGGTGATCAATTGCCCGGTTCGAGTCACATCGAGTTGCTGCAGTTCACGCACTGCATGTTTGGCCTGGCAGTAAGCTGAACGAAACGCCGAGAAATCATGCACCCCAATGAGTTGCTGTGCGGCTTCATGCATTGCTTCTGCATCGAGTGGTTGATTAACCCAACTCAATTTATTTGCGTGTAAACCAGACCGCGTTCCCCGATTGAGAATGCGATATTGGTAGCTTCTGTTTAGCGCCTTGAAGCGTGCGTGAAATTCATCGCTGACCTCCCCCGCCCAATGCACAGCTACGCTGGCATTTAAGTGAGTATTGGTGCCAAACGTCCAGGCGCTGAGCGGTCGGGATGCTGTCGTATCAAAATGCACTACCTGCGCTACTCCATGCACACCAGTATCAGTGCGACCTGAACAACTCACATTGATCGGTTCATCGGCGATACAGCTCAGCGCCTGCTCAAGCTCAGCTTGTACCGAATGGCAATGTGGTTGAATCTGCCAACCGCAAAACGGGCTGCCATCGTATTCAACAGCAAGTGCAATTCTCATGGCTGGCGTGGACAGTTGACTAACATCATTGCTCGAAAGATCGTGGATAGATTAGCAGATCTATCATCTCAAATTTAGTGCACAAAAAAGGCGCTGGCTCTAAAAAAGCAACCAGCACCCTTTTCTTTCAAACCGGCACAGCCTTGAGGCTGCCCGGTAAGAGGGTTACTTTAAGAAATCTTGCGAAGCAATGTTTCGGCTTCCACTTTCTGAGCCGGGTTACCGCTTTTAACGATTTCACCCAACGCACTGCTGGCTGAGTCTTTGTCACCCATGTCGATGTAGGCTTTAGCCAAATCCATCATGGTGTCCATTTCATCAGAGCCATCCAATTCGTTAATGTTATCGTTGATTAAATCGTTGTCGCTGGTTAGGTCAGGCATCTCTAGACCGTCAACCGATGCTGTGGAGTCATCGAGTAAATCAGTACCGTCTAACTCTAAGTCACCGGAGAGTTGATCAAGATCAAGTGTTAGATCTTCTGCAACCGAACCTTGACCCAGACTTTGTACACCGTCGTTAGCAGCACCGCCACTATCAAGATCATCGAGGCTCAGGGCATCATCGAACATACCAGATGCAGATTCTTTAGCCGATGCCGCTTTTGAACCCAGTCCACCTGCGACAGCTGCACCACCAGCAGCTACGGCGCCTATACCTGCGCCTATACCACCTTTGAGT